>Ga0185299_10004338_pt1 | contig 17308 bp, 16 predicted proteins | sample PaiPotPPA55metaG_FD_128002 | JGI IMG/M metagenome (GOLD analysis project Ga0185299, IMG submission 128002) | Iron sulfur acid spring bacterial and archeal communities from Banff, Canada, to study Microbial Dark Matter (Phase II) - Paint Pots PPA... ...
CGGATACCAGGCTGAGACGGGGTGATTGTGAAACGTCTTCCAGACTGCAGAGTGCCAAACAAAAGCGACATTGGTCACCGGGACAATAGACTCCTCTCCAACCTTCTTGCCCCGGAAAATGTCGACGATTCGGCGCCACGCGGCTACATACGCCTCGGGCTCGTATGCATTCCACTCGCCGTCGAACTCGTAGCCTATGCGCATAAGGATGGGTTTGTTCGTTTTGCGCAGAGTCTCCGCCAGCGTCTTGATATTGGCGTCCAGGGCCCCGCTATTGATACTGGACAGCTGATCGACAACATAGAGGCCGACCTGCCCCACCGATTCCGGATAATTGTCCACCCAGTCTTGCAGATCCTCCACCCCTGCATCCGTGCATCCCGTGCCCTTCCACGGGGAAGTTAGTCCTTCCAAGTGCTTCAGACTTGTGTAGAACATGTAGCCACCAGGTTGTCCAGCGCGCCTGTTTTGACGTAATCCGCAAACTCCTCTCGAGTTTCCCCAATAATGAGAATTGTGTTGTGGTCAGGAGGCTCGAACTTGGCCGGTCCCGGGAACCCGCTCTCTTCCGGCCACCCGAGCGGAGCCAGAACACAAAATGCAATCGAGGCAAGCCTGATTGGCATTCGAGAAATTGCGGCGTAGGCTGCGACGTCACCGTGCATCAGCAAGAAGGCCAGATCGTGGGCGTGACCTCGCCGCTCGACCACAGTGTGACTCATGGCAATCTTTGCATCAAAGGGCGGTTCGGCTGGCAGTTTGTGCAGATTCAACCCGTCGGTCCGGAAGGAAAATAATTTCGGCCGCGAGTGCTTGGGTGAGATCTGTGATGAAGATTGTGCTTGAATGTCCTTCTCCAAACTGATAATTTTTTGCGGCACGTTCCTCGGTTCTATCAGAGAGCCGCATAACCTTTATGCAACTCAGAACTTTTGTTATCCCTATCATCTTGGCGGCGGGCCTGGCGGGGTCTGCCGCCCAGGCCTCGGCCAAAGTATTGCGAGTCTGCGCCGATCCGGACTATCTTCCCTACTCCAACCGCGCTGGTGAAGGTTTCGAAAACAAGATTGCTGTGGCCGTGGCCAAGGCGCTGGGCGCGACCGTCGAATACACCTCGGCAAGCTATCGCGGGCACGGGGGCTTCCCGCAATTCCTGGCCACCACGCTCGACGCAAATAAGTGCGACGTGGTAATGAACATTCCTTACGGCAGCCGGGGAGAACTAACCACGCGGCCCTACTACATCTCGTCCTACGTTTTTGTGTACAAAAAGTCGAAAAATTTCAACGTTACCAGGATGGACTCGCCCATCTTGAAAAAGATCAAGGTGGGTTTTGAGCGGGACACTCCGGTCGAAGACGGCATGAAAATGCGCGGCATGATCCCGGGAGCCGTGGCTTTCGACGTAGGCGACGATAGCAGCGAGTCTCCGGCCACGATGCTGAAAGCGGTAGAGAGTGGGCAGGTGGACGTCATGATTACCTGGGAGCCGGCCATTAGCGGCTTCCTGCGTGATTACAAGGATTTGGAAGTGGTGATGGTTCCGAATGAGCGCGCCATGGGAGCGCCGGAGCAATACACTTTCCCTATGTCCATGGGAGTTCGCGAAGGCGATGAAGCGCTGAAAAAGCAGCTCGACGAGATCATCACGAGCCATCAAGCGGAACTTACAGCCATTTTGAACGACAATGGCGTACGCTTGTATACTCCCGAATCGCCCAACTCGCCCTGACGCGCACAGGGAAGAGGAAATTTGTAGGCGCTTATTCGAGCCGAAGTGAAAGGAAACATTGACCCGGGAAGGTGGAATTTTTCAAGCTGTCATTTCTCCCGCAATCATAGTGTTCGCGTTGGCAATCCTCCCAGTCGTTGCTTGGACTTGGGTCGCGGCATCCGCCGAAAAGCCAAGCTCCCAGGAATCGCCTGGAGAAAAGCTGATTAAAGCCAACGATTGCGCCTCCTGCCATGCGGTGGACGTGAGGGTGGTGGGTCCTGCCTATCGTGATGTGGCGAAAAAATATCGCGGGCAGCCCAATGCCGTGCAGAAGCTATCGCAAAAAATCAAGCAAGGGGGTTATGGCGACTGGGGCCAAGTGCCCATGAAGCCCCATCCCGCGCTGACCAACGCGCAGCTCAGGCAGATGGTGACGTGGATACTGTCTCGGGGAGGCCCGCCAGCGAAGAAATCCGCGGCGGCAGCCGGAGATTCAGCGCAACCCAAAGCCGCGTCCAAAATGTACGCCTACCCTTTGGCAAACGGCGCGACAGTAAAATTCGACTTCCCTGTTTTTGTCGAGGGCAAGGACCAGAAAGTGACCAAGGATGTTTTCAGTGGCTATGAGATGTACAACTCATACTGCTTTCGCTGCCATGGGCAGGACGTGACCGGAAGCGAGATCGCGCCCGATTTGCGCCACTCGCTCAATGCTGGCATGACGGAGCAGCAATTTCTCAGCATGGCTATGGCGGGCCGGCCGGAGAAGGGCATGCCAAGCTGGGCCGGTTTTCTCAGTGCGAAAGAAGTGAAGCAGGTCTATGAGTACGTCAAGGGACGAAGCCTTGATTTGGTGCCAGTTGGCCGGCCGCCATCCGAGTCGGATTGAGCGGCTTTAGCCTGGAACATTGTTCAAGCCGACAAAGTGTAACGGGCCATTTGACATTGCCGTCAAATGGCCCGTTCTACTTCCCTGATTTATTTCTCTACCGATATCCTTAATTACTCCAGCGAGAAGACAACCAGCGTTCCTCCCAGGTTGGTGTAGTCGGAAAGGCTGTGGGTCAGGCCGACTGCGCCCAGTCCCTCAGATCCCTTGGTAAGCCCTTCTGCCAACCCAATGGCTGCCCAGCCACCTACCCCGGTCAGCACGGCAACGTACTGCTTGCCGTCGTGCATGTAGGTCATAGGATTGCCGATAATGCCCGAGGGCGCGTGGAATTTGTACAGTACTTTCCCGGACGACTCATCGACCGCCCGGAACCAGCCGTCCAGCGTGCCAGCAAAAAGCACGCCGCCATCGGTGGTCAGCGGGCCGCTGTAATCCTGGAACATATCATTGATGACCCATTTGGTCTCGCCCGACACCGCGTCAAAGGCAAAAAGCCGCCCCCGGACATCGCCATGATCGGCCGGGAACATGTTCAGAATTGCTCCCACATACGGGAAGCCACCCTTGTATTTCACGCTGAATGCCTGGTAGTCCATGCAAATGTGGTTGCTTGCCACGTAAAAAAGTTTGTTGTTGGGATCGTAGGAGACCGGTTGGTGGTTCTTGGCGCCCATAGCGGCCGGACAGATGTCTTTTACGTTGACATCGGACTTGGTCATCCTGGCGGGGTCCAGAACCGGGCGGCCCGTCTTTAGATCAATCTCCGTGGCCCAGTTGGTTGACGGATCAAATTTATTGGCCCGCAGCAGCTTTCCATTCCGCCGGTCCAGCACGTAGGCAAAGCCGTTGCGATCAAAATGAGTAAGAGTCGGGACGGTTTGGCCATCAACGGCACTATCCGTGAGGACGCTCTCGTTGACGCCGTCGTAATCCCAGGCATCGTGAGGCGTCATCTGATAAGCCCACGCCGCCACTCCAGTGTCAGGATTGCGCGCAATAAGAGTGGTGGACCACTTGTTGTCGCCCGGCCGTTGTGTGGGATTCCACGTACCCGGGTTGCCGGTTCCGTAGTAAACAAGATTCAGGGTGGGATCGTAGGAGTACCATCCCCACGTAGTGCCGCCGCCCAGCTTCCATTCATCTCCCTGCCACGTCTTGAGACTGGAATTCTTATCTACCGGTGCCTGGGTGGCGCCATCAATCGTTTTCGCAGCGTCAAACTTAATATCGTCGTCGGAACCCACGCTGTAGGCGCGCCATGCCATCTTGCCGGTAGCCAGGTCGTACGCGGTGAGGAAGCCACGGACACCGAACTCTCCGCCGGAGATGCCGACGATGACTTTGTCGTGCACCACCAGCGGAGCCATCGTCATGGTTTGCCCCTGCTCGGGATCGCCATTCTGAACTTTCCAAATAACCTGGCCGGTCTTTGCATCAAGAGCGTACACGTGCGTGTCCAGTGTGGTAGCAAGAATTTTTCCTTCCGCATAAGAGAGACCGCGGTTGACCACATCGCAGCAGGCAACCGAGGGCGCAAACTTGTCCTGCTCTGGAGCAAACTTCCACGCCATCCGTCCAATGTTGTCCAGGTCAACGGCGTAAATAAAGTTCGGGTACGAACTCTCGAAGTACATCATGTTTCCAATGACGAGGGGCTGGCCTTCCTGCCCCCGCAGCGTGCCGGTGGACATGGTCCAGGCCACTTTTAGTTTTGCGGCGTTATCTACTGTGATCTGACTCAGTTTGCTGTGGCGGGTGCCGTGATAGTTTCCCAGTGGGATGACCCACTGATTGGGATCCTGGGACAAGGTGTCAGGTCCGTCGGCCAACGCGACAGTAGAAATAGCCGCCATGGACGCACAGAGTGCAACGGTCAGGCAAAAGCAATTTCTCATCCATTTCATCTTGAAATCCTCCACACGAATTTCTTCCCCGTGTTATGAAAAACAATACGCAACCGAGAACTCAGAGCGCTCGCCGTGATGAAATACGGACGCAAGAACGCTCTAGAACGCGGCTGCGCCGGCTTCGGCGACGGCGTGGTCCTGATCGCCAGAGCCGCCGCTCACGCCGATGGAACCCACTACCTTGCCGCCACGCTTCAGCGGGATGCCGCCGGCGAAGATCATGATCTTGCCATTGTTCGAGGCGTGGATTCCAAAAAATTGTCCGCCCGACTGCGAGTGGGTGGCGAGATCCTTGGTGGCGATGTCGAAAGCCCGCGAGGTGTAGGCCTTCTTGATCGAGATGTCGATGCTGCCCAGCCATGCGCCATCCATGCGGACATGCGACACTAAGTTGCCGCCTTCGTCAGCCACGGCGATATTCATGGGTTGACCGATATCCTTAGATTTCTTTTCTGCTGCGGCGATTACACGGCGCGCGTCTTCCAGAGTCATAATTGATCCCTTTCGTGATTGAATTAATTTAGTGGCAAGACTGCTTACTTTCTAAATACAACAACAAAATCCAGCGAAACGTTTCGCGTGCAACCGGGAAGAGCCCGCACGCACAAGAAAAGGGGCGTAGGGCTCCCGAGATCCAGTTACGCCGCGATCGAACCGTGCGGGTCCAGCACAAACTTCTTCGCGGCTCCTTTGTCGAAGTCCTTATAACCTTGAACCGCCTGTTCCAGCTTCACGACGGTGACGTTGACGGCCTTGGCGATTTTGATCTTGTCGTGCAGGATGGCCATCATCAACTGCCGGTTGTACTTCAGCACGGGACATTGACCGGTGGTGAAGACGTGCGATTTCGCCCATCCCAGGCCGATGCGGATGCTGAGATTTCCATGCTGGGCCGCCTTGTCCACTCCCCCGGGATCGTCGGTTACGTACAGACCGGGGATACCGAGAGCGCCGCCCGCACGGCAAATCGTCATCAGCGAATTCAGTACGGTGGCGGGAGCTTCCGTCTTCGCATCTTGGCCGTGACCGCGGGCTTCGAAGCCAACGCAATCCACTGCACAATCCACTTCCGGAGCTTTGAGGATCTGGGCAATCTGATCGCCGACAGAGGCATCCTTGGAGACATCGACGGTCTCGCACCCAAAACTCTTGGCTTGCGCCAGTCGCTCGGGGATAAGGTCGCCTACAATCACGACGGCAGCTCCCAGCAACTGGCACGCGGCCGCGCAAGCGAGCCCAACCGGACCTGCGCCGGCAACGTAAACCGTCGCTCCCGGGCCGACCCCCGCGCTGACGGCGCCGTGATAGCCCGTTGGCAAAATGTCAGAGAGACATGTCAGATCCTTAATTTTTGACATGGCTTGAGCTTTGTCGGGGAACTTCAGCAAGTTAAAGTCGGCGTAAGGGACCATGACATAGTCGGCCTGACCGCCAACCCATCCCCCCATGTCCACATACCCGTAGGCCGCGCCAGGACGAGCCGGGTTTACGTTCAAGCAGATGCCCGTGGCGCGCTCTTTACAGTTTCGACACCGGCCGCAGGCGATGTTAAACGGCACAGAGACCAGGTCGCCAACCTTGATGAACTCAACGTCCCGCCCGGATTCGATGACTTCCCCACTGATCTCGTGCCCCAGGACAAGTCCTTTGGGGGCGGTGGTCCGCCCCCGGACCATATGCTGGTCGCTGCCACAAATGTTGGTGGAAACAATTTTGAGAATGACGCCGTGTTCGCATTTGCGATTCCCAAGTTCCAGCTTCGGGAAATCGATACTCTGAATTTCTACGACGCCGGGGCCCATATAAGCTACCCCACGGTTGCTTGCCATGCGCTTACCCTCCTTAGGATTTCGTGCCGCACTTAATGGTTCCCGATGCAGAGGACAAAACATATAGAAACGATTGCACCCTCAGCTGACGAGAATTCGGTGCCGCCGGCAGACCTGAATGTTGACAGGAATGTTGACAGGAATTGTTGATTCCGGTTGCGGGAGAGAATTATACGCGGACTGTCCAGTCTGTACAAATTATTCGATTAGGGACACCGCCGACCGGGGCGGGCAAGCCGGAGGCAGACTGGCTGTTTCCCGCGCTTGGCACCCGCACGGTTGGCATCGGTCGTCCATACATGATCGGACGGCTAAAGTGCGGCGTCACTAGATCTCATTTGACAACAGAGCCCGGGCAATCTTCTCAATATCTTCTCGCGATCCGCGAAAGGCCCAGAGTTGTGAGCGGTCTTCAAGCTGGCGCAGCCCTGTACCCCCGCCAATGGCTGGAACGTGATATTCCATTTCGCTGAACATTCCCCAGCGGCTATTCACACTGCAAGCTTGCGTGGAATAGCCCCGATCTTCAGGCTCGGTCCAGGGCACATCGGCGTACTCCCCCGACGGATTAACGAAGAAATTCCGGACTATGAGTGCATGCTTGTTGCCGGTCGGATAGATGTAGCCAATGCGGCCGGTGGTAACTGCCGCGCGCACTCCGATTTTGTGTTCGCCGGTCGCCCGCATCTTGAAGCGAACCAGACGGTCGCTGATAGCGAGCTCGTCGGGAGGCGTGTCAACCAGACCAAAGTAAATTCTTGGCGCGCTTCTGGAATAAGTCGGAATAAATAGTTCCCCCTGATGCGGCATTTGCGTGAGACTCCACAGGCCAACCAGGGGAGCGTCATTGGGGTCTGGATCGAGGATCTTCAGCGAAGTCAGCAGCGTGTGCCCGGCATATTCAATTGCGTCGATCCGAATCGCAGCATCATAGCGCAAGGGATTTGGTGCAGCCGCAACCGACTTTGTAATCTCCAGCTCTACCCGCTTCTTGGATCGAAATCCCTCGATGTTCAGGCGGTTGGTGAGCTTCACTCCGTGATTGGTTTTCGTCAGTTCATAGTTGCCAGGATCGAGGCTTCGCGGCTGCCAATAGCCGGCAATATCGACGTTAGGAAATTTCGGGAAGAAGAAGTCAACTTCTGGTGCTAGCCAGGTTCTATCTCCTCCAGAATTTTGCCAGTCGTCACTCGCGTAGTAGGTTCGAGCTGACTCCACGCTATTAAGCGCGGAGTTCGTCCACAGGAAGTTCTCCTCGCTGCCGGGCGCGAAAACGCCGAGAATTCTACCTCCATATGGCAAAATCAGCAGCCGCGTTCCATCATCGGTCTGATGGAGCTCGGTAGACTTGCCGACCGCTTTTAGCGTCGCAATGAGTTCTCGAGGCATTTTCTTCCTATACGCCTGGGATATAACCTCTACCAAAGGTGTTCGTAGACTCTTTCCTGAAATCGGAGACCAGAGACATGAGGGCAGTGGTTCCTCCGTCGGCGACGATAGTTTGACCGACAATGAACGAGGCGTCATCTGAACACAAGAAGGCCGCCAGTTTGGCAATGTCTGATGGTTCACCGGAGCGTGCAACCGGAATCGCTTTATAACCAGTTTCTGCCGCAATTTCTGCGGTAAAGCCGGGAATGCACTTGAAGTAGTTCTCCACCGTGATCCACCCCGGCGCGATCGCATTTACGCGAATGCCTTTGTGCGCCAATTCGACGGCCAGAGATCGCGTGTACGCGATGATCGCCCCTTTCGTTGCAGCATAAACCGAATGTTCAGGCACGCCTTGCAGCCCATGGATCGAGGACATATTGCAAATGACGCCGCCTCCCCTTTGCAGCATGCCTTCCACCAACCTCTGGGTGAGAAAATACTGCCCGCGAAAGTTGATGTGAAACATCTTGTCGAATTGTTCGGGCGTGACTTTGAGGAAGGGGCGGTTCATGGTGACACCGGCGTTATTGACCAGACAATTTACCCCGCCCAGAAATTCGCTAGCCTGATCGGCGAGAAGCGTAACCTGCTCGAGCGCATCAAAGTCCGCTTGAAATGCTGCGGACCTGCGTCCCAGCAACTTTACTTCCTCGACGGCGGCCTTTACGCCGGAATCGCTTTGGACGTAATGGAACACAACATCGGCACCCTGCCGGGCAAATTCGAGACCAATCTCGTTTCCGATTCCGGTGTCGGAGCCGGTGACCAGCGCTTTTTTTCCCTGAAGTCTAAGTTGTGGAGGCATAGAGGATCAACCGAAATGTGAATATAGATGGTGCCGGTCAGAAAGCATCTGTTTGGAGGGCAGAACACTTCCCGCCGCACCACGATAACACCGAAGACGCCGCCTGAAGCGGCCGAACATAGGCAGCGCACACTCTACGTGTCCAGTGCGACGATTGTCAACAATAATGTTGACTATGCGAAGCGTACGGAAAACAATGCCGGGGTCGCGCTGCAACCTTCCCGCCTTAAAACACAGTTATCGAAACTGCACGTCCCCTCGGGGAATTGTCAGTCAAAGAGGTCGGAAGATTATTGCAGTCGTGCTGGATGAGTGATAAGCCAAGGTTTGATCATCCCGCAAAACGCGGCTCATCCATGCCCGGAATGCCCGTTCTCAGGCAAAACAAATCGCCCGACAGGGGATACTGTTCCTTTTGTTGCTTGCTCAGCCCCAGAAAGGCAGAGGTGATGTAGAGCTCGTCCAGCCGCTTTCCGCCAAAGGCACAGCTGGTGGGGTTGGCCACCGGAAGCCGGTACTCGCGGTCCACTTTGCCTTCCGGGTTATAGCGAACCACCCTCCAGCCTCCACAATAAGCGCTCCACACGAATCCTTCGCTGTCCACCGTCAGCCCGTCCGGTATCCCGGCATCAGGAGACGTCTGCACGAACGTCTTGCGATTGGAGATCGTTCCGGTTTCGGCGGCATAGTCGTAAGCGTAAATGCTATAGCGAAAAGAATCGGTAAAATACATGACTTTCCGATCGGGACTCCAGCCAATCCCGTTTGCCACGGTAATGTTCTTATCCATTAACCGATACGAACCATCGCCCTGAACGCAGAACAACTCACCGTCCGGCCCCTTAGGATTGGCATCATTCAGCGTACCCACCCAAAACCGGCCCAGGAAATCGGTGGCCGCATCGTTAAAACGATAACCTACCCGGCCGGCAAGCGGATCGCAAAGTGGCTCAAACGTCTTGCGCTCGGTGTCCCAAGTCGAAATTCCCTTGGCGGTAGCCGCAATAAATCCGCCTGCCTTGCGAATCCCTAGCGCCATTACCGGCATGCCCGTTTCGAACACGTCCAGGCGCCGCGATTCCGGGGAGAACCGAAGGACTTGATACTGCTCGATGAAGTTTACCCAGTATAGGAACCCTTCCTGCGAATGCCAGATGGGTCCTTCCCCGATCACATTGCGCACTTCGAGAACATGTTCGACTTCGGCCATAGATTAGGACCTTCTTTCCTGATTACTCGGAACATTGAGGGCGTAAAAGGCTTTGTCGTCCAAAGGCGTCGCTTGGACATTTATCAGCCGCACCGGAAATTGTCAACAATGATGTTGACTATGCTAAATGGGTTCGGTGATAATCCCGAGTCGGCCCCGAAGCTCTTCCCATGAAAATTACAGCTGTCGAAACCATCTATCTTCCACGCGGAATTGACGTTCATGTTGGAGCGATTACCTACCTTTGGGTTCGTATCCACACGGACGAGGGGCTCATCGGCTTAGGAGAGAGCTATCCAAATGCGGAAGCGGAAGCCGCCATCGTGCATTCGCGGCTCGCCGCCGTGCTGTTGGGAAAAGATCCGAGTGCCATCGATCGACTGTGGGCAGACATGTTTCTCGCCGTTTCCTATAGCGGTTGGGCCGGCGCCGAAATGCGAGCGATCAGCGCCGTCGACATCGCGCTATGGGATTTGTTTGGCAAGGCTACGGGCCAGCCGATCTACCAGCTTCTGGGCGGCGCATCCCGGCAATCCATTCGTATTTACAACACCTGCTACGATCGGGTGGATTTTACTCGCGAACCCGCCCGGCTCGCCCGAGAGCTGCTCGCCAGCAACATTCGGGCTATGAAGATCTGGCCGTTTGATCCGATCGCTAAAGAAACGGGCGGGAATCACATTTCCGCGGAGCAACTGCGCCGCGCAATCGAACCGTTGCGCCTTATTCGCGAGGAATTTGGCGAGTCGATCGAGGTCGCTGTCGAGTTTCACGGCTTCTGGAACCTGCCGTGCGCAATCAAAATTGCCGCCGCTTTGAAGACCTATCAGCCCATGTGGCTGGAGGAGATGCTGCCGCAGGATAACCTGGCTGCCTACGCGGAGCTGGCGCGCTCTACTAAACTACCGCTCTGCTTGAGCGAGCGACTGATGACACGTTGGGGCTTTCGCGAGCTTTTTGAAAATCGCGCCGCCGGAATCATCATGCCGGACATCTCTTGGTGCGGAGGGATTTCCGAGGGCAAGAAGATCGCAACCATGGCTGAGACTTATTATCTTCCCATCGCTCCGCATAATTGTGGTGGCCCCATCCTGCACTTTGCGACAGCGCATCTAGCCGCCAACGTTACTAACTTATACATTATGGAGTCCGTCCGACGTCACTACAACGAAGAGTATGAAGGATTAGTCACGCAAAAGCTCGTTCCAGGAGAAGGCGGGGAGCTGCCCTTGCCTCCAGGCCCGGGGTTAGGCGTTGAATTGAGTGCAGAAGCGCTCGCACGCAAGGATGCAGTGGTAAGGCGAACGGCTCTCTAGACTCCTTGGAGCGCTCTTCGACTCCGCGCATCTCGGCAGCAGGTTTCGGGCTAGGCCGCTGTGTCGGGTTCATCATTCAGCGTTGCGAGCAAAGTACCAACAGGTACCTTAACTCCAAGTTCAACCTGGATTGCTCCCAGATATCCCTTGCCCATCGCCTCGACTTCCATTTCGATCTTGTCGGTCTCTACAATAAAAAGGGCATCGCCCTTCTCGACAAACTCGCCTGGCTTCTTAAGCCAACTCGTCACCGAACCCTCCTCCATGGTGAGACCCAGCTGCGGCATGACAATCTTGTATGCCATCTTTAAGACTTTCTCCCTGACTGTTTCATCATGTTGTGTACCTCACTGATGATGCGGTCGACGGACGGAATCATTTGATTCTCCAGAACCGGGCTGAATGGATTCGGAACCGCCAACGAACAAATCCGCTTCGGGATAGAGCGCAATTCGTCGAAGCAATCCTCGACCGCAATCGCTAGGAGCTCCGCCGCGAAACTACAAGAAGACGGCGACTCATCAATGACCACGAGCCTTCCGGTCTTCTTTATGGAGTTGGTGATCTTTTGCCGATCGAGGGGAACGATAGTCCGTGGGTCGATTACTTCGGCCGAAACCCCTTCCTGTGCGAGCGAAGCCGCAGCTTTTGCCGCCAAATCCACCATGCGGGACATGGCCACAATGGTGAGATCCGTGCCTTCGCGCACTATGCGAGAGTCTCCTAATGGAATCAGATACTCCTCTTCGGGCACAACCCCCTTGGTGTTATAGAGAGACTTATGCTCAACGAAGACGACTGGTCCGGGCTCTCGGAGAGCACTCTTGAATAGCCCTTTCAGGTCGTAAGGTGTGGCCGGCAGTACGACTTTCAGTCCTGGCGTGTTGGCGAACCAGTTATAAAAGGTGTGCGAATGGTGCGCTCCGGCGCTTCGCACAGATCCCATGGCGCCCCGAATGAGCACAGGCGCTTTTATCTTTCCGTTGGACATGTAGGAAATATTCGCCGCCTGCTGGACAATTTGAGTGATGGCTTCGAGAGCAAAATCAAGAAAGACTTCGTCCACGATGGTCCGAGTGCCCGCCATGGCGGCGCCAATCGCCACGCCTGTGGCTCCTAACTCGCAGATGCCCGTGTCACGCAACCGGTCATCGCCAAACTCTTTCCAAAGCCCGCGAGTCTGACGGAAGTTTCCGCCGCGCGGGCCAATGCCTTGTCCGATATAAACAATGCTGTCGTCCCGGCGCATTTCCTCGCGCAGAGCTTCGACTCCCGCATCTGCGTACGTAATCACCCGGCCTTGCTCTGACATGACTTCATTCCTTTTTCAAACAGATGCTCAAAACACATGCTCATTTACGGAGTCCGCTGATGGCTCCGGACTGTTCTCGGCGAATTCAACCGCTTGATCGATAAGTTGTTCCACTTCCTGATCGGCAGCCAGCAACTTGGCTTCGTCCACTCCATAGTCGAGCAACCGCTTGCGGGAAAGCTTCACTGGGTCCTGCTGTTTCCACTGTTGAACTTCGTCGCGGGTTCGATAGTCCGTGCCCGGATCGCCTTCGTGATGACCCACGTAGCGATAAGTTTTGCATTCGATCAGGGTGGGGCCGCCATCCTCGCGAGCACGGCGGATTGCCGCTTCCGCGGTGGCGTCAACCGCCTCCACATCCTGCCCGTCAACCTCGACGCCCAGCATTCCATAGGCTGCCGCGCGACTCGCTACGCTGGTGTTCTTGGTGGCACGATTAAAGGCCATTTCCGTGGCGTACAAGTTGTTCTCGCACACATACACGACGGGTAGGTTCCACACCGCACCAAAATTGACGGCCTCGTGAAACGAACCACTATTGACCGCACCCTCGCCAAAAAAGCTGACAACCACCTGGCCCTTCTTGCGGAGTTTGGCGCTGAGCGCGCCGCCGGTTGCGAGAGGAATGGGAGCGCCCACAATTCCGTTGGTGCCCATAAACCCGTACTCGGGCGCGTACATGTGCATGCTGCCGCCACGTCCCCCTGAACATCCTGTCGTCTTACCCCAAAGTTCGGCCAGCACAACGCCGGGAGGCACTCCTTTCGCCAAGGCGTGACCGTGGCCGCGATGGGTGCTAAAAACTAAGTCGCCAGCGTCGAGATTCGAACACACTCCCACGGCGACCGCCTCTTCTCCTACATACAAATGGACGAATCCTGGCAGGCGCGCGTTGCGGTACAGTTCTTGCACCTTGAACTCGAACAGTCTTAGTTCGAGCATCTTCTTGTAATAATTCAGGAGCAGGTCCCGATTAATTTGCTCCGCCAAAACTCGCTCCGTCATGGTCGAAATCTCCCGAATTCACTGCGAGATCGGTAAATGCATGGTTGCATGTTCGAGTTGCGAACGGTAGACGCCAGTGAATAGCTCAACAACACGGCGTCCTGCTTCTCCATCTACAAGCGGCTCTCGGTCTTCTAATACCGCACAAAGAAAATCCGCCAACTGTAGCTGGTGGTAATGGGTCATCACGTTCAACGGTCGCGAGCGATCCTCGCGATTCCAAGCCGCGAGATTTTGTTCCTCCCCAGGGATTGTCCAGAGGTCATTAAAAGGCGGATCCATTTTTTCTGTGACGCCCGAAATGAAGGGAGATCCGCTGTCGATCTCGGCGCCTACTGAGGCACCAGAAGAGCCGTGAATATGAATTTTTCCAAACAGCCCAGGGCGCTGTGAATTACTCAGGACGATGGAACCCATCCCGCCGTTATGAAAGCGGACGGAAGCGACGACGGTGTCATCCACCTCAATGCCAGGATGGTTATAGTTATCCCAATAGGCATGCATTTCCGAGGCTGGGCCCATAAACCAACTGAGTAGATCGAGATAGTGAGGAGCCTGACTCACCACAACCCCACCTCCCTCGCCCTTCCAAGTTCCACGCCATGGATCGGAAAGGTAGTAGGACTGTTCACGCCAGCCGAGCATAGTTACAATTGCGAGCACCGGTCTACCCAACTTGCCGGCATCGATAGCATCTTTCATTCGCTGCACGGGCTCGTACCAACGGCGTTGGCTGATTACTCCCAGTTTGATTCCCGCGCTTCGGGCGGCTGCAAGCGCACGATCGCAAGAAGTAAGGTCGATGGCTAGTGGCTTCTCCGACATTACGTGCACACCAGCCGCCGCCGCAATCTCAACTGCTGCAGGATGTTGCGTATGCTGAGTGCATACTGACAGCACATCGACTTTTTCGCGCTGCAACATTTCGGCGAGATCCGTATAACCCCGCACCTGAAACTTGTCTGCAAATCCTTGCGCTCGCTCGGGAGCAACGTCGCATACCGATACCAATTCTGAGTTAGGGAGAGCCCGATACGCCAAGGCGTGAGTGGCGGCAACTTTGCCGCATCCGACAATCGCGGTCTTCAGACGGGTTGTACGTGACTTCGGCATAATCATTTCGACTTCAAATGCAACTTACTGCCACAGGCTCAGTCAGGAATAGATGTGCCATCCGATTCGCCTGGACGGTGGCGCAATTCCACATAAAACCCGAGCATCTCCCGGGTATCGAGAAGTGCCCAGCGGGTGCCTGGGCGAATCCCGGTCCCAGCTTGCAGCACAGTCACTCCAGACTTTGCCAGCTCCTGAACAACGGGATCGATATCATTCACCTCAAAAAGGACGTGGTGAATTCCGCCGCCAGTTTGCTCAAGGAAATCCCCGTAGCCACTGCGGCCTTCGACCGGCTGAATCAGTTCGACCTCCACATCTCCCAATCGGACGAATGCCTGCCTGATTCGAATATCCTCTTCCACACCGCGATAGTAGTACTTGGATTCAGCGCGATCGGGCCACTCCACTAAACGAAAGGGCCCGATACCAAATAGCGAAGTCAGTAGCTGCGTCGTTCGATCCCGGTCGGCGACAACAATCCCGATCTGGACGAGCCGCTTCAGCTGCAGTCCGCCCGGAAGTAATGATGACAAACTGGATGTCATGCGTAGTCCCTATCGTTATTCTTGCCTCTCGAAGTCATCGAGCCAGATAGCCTCCATCCACGGGAAGAATCACGCCTGTCACCATGGAGGAGGCGTTCGACGCCAAAAATAAAGCGGGTCCAACGATTTCGTCGGGCGCGCCCACGCGGCCCAGAGGGATATTGGAGACCCAGGTTTGCATCAGCTTCGCTGGGTCGAACTGTGGCTTAGCCATAACCTCCTTGAGCCCGGGTGTGAGGAACTGGCAAGGGGCGATGGCATTCACTCGAATTCCTCTGTCGGCCCACTCCAAGGCGAGTTGCTTGGTCAAGGCGTTGACCCCGCCTTTGCTTGCGCAGTAAGCATTCGCGCCACGGCCCACACCCACCACGCCTGCGATCGAAGAGAAATTAATGATCACGCCACTGCCCTTCTTCAGCATGACGCGAGCCGCCGCCTGGCAACACAAGAACGTGCCGCGCAGGTTGATATCCAGCACTCGGTCCCAGGTTTCGAGTGGAGTCAGTTCGGCAGGATCATGTTGAGGAATTCCGGCACAATTCACCAGGATGTCCACGCCGCCAAATTCGCGGACGGTCGCATCCACCATGGCGAAGATGTCCTCGGGAACAGCAACATTCGCCTTCAAGGCAATGGCCCGCCTTCCTGTCTTACGTACTTTTTCGGCCGTGCGCTGCGGATTCTCGATGTCGAGGTCGCAAGCGGCTATGTCGCAGCCGAATTCCGCGAAGCCAAGCGAAATCGCTTCACCAAAGCCCACTCCAGCGCCGGTGATGAGTGCGACGCGCCCGCTAAGATCAAATAGATTCCGAAACGCAGCTGGTTCAATATCCATCGTTCAAATCTCGGGGAAGTTCTTCGCTTCCCGCTTTCCCGTTAGCGACTTTTTACGTTCGCTGGCACGCTTTCGAATAACAACATCTCCGATGTTCCGGTTGTTTCAAGCCTGACGGGAATTCCATCCGTCATCAACCGAATTCCGGACAACTCCACCGTCTCACTCCGGTTTTCGAATGTGACCTTATAAGTAACAGAGGCATCGAGGCCACGGGGCACGAAATGGTAGATAGGGTCCTCATCGTTAGAAGTGCGGAATAAGGTCACAACATCGCGCCTCTTGTCCGGGCTGGCATATTCGAGGACTAGCCACGGTGACTGCTTAAAGTACGGCGTCAGCGGCGTGTGGTGGTAGACCACACTATCGCGCAGAATAGGCCGTACCTTGCGTTTATAGAGTTCCACACCGGAGCGGATCTTGTCCCGCAAGGTAGGATTTAGTTCAGACAGCGATGGGGCGATCCCGCGGAAAATCGGCAGCGACATTTCTACTTGCCGCAACTGATAGTCGATATCGCCATCGCCCGCCAGATCGGGAACTTCCGTGCCGAAGGTGCGTAACAGGATTTCTGGAGGAAGCACCCATGTCATCCCGTTCAAAATCTTGATACCTCGCGGCGCACGCATCCAGTCAGAGAGTTCGGTGTTGTCAAAGTGGTGGAGGATGGCCCAATCCAACCGCCCGCCGCCCCCGGCACAATTTTGAAAGATAACTCCCGGAAACTGCTGGCGCAGTCGATCAAACATGGCATACAGATTCTCGACGTGACGCCACGACGAATTCTCAACGAAGCCGTCGCGCACCTGATTCCCGTCTTCTTCGGTCGACATGTTGTAGTCGATCCGGAAGACGTCAAGATCGTATTTGCGGATGATCCGGGCGATCTCCGATTCCATCCATTTGGCGACCACGGGATTTCCCACATCAAGGTGGCGGCCATTGGCGATGGGCTGACCGTCGCGAGTCAGAATCCAGTCGGGATGTTCTTTGCGTAGTTTGGAAGCGCTTCCGGCGCCCTCAATCTCGACCCACAGCCCGAAGCGCATCCCTTTCTTGCGCGCATATTCGCGGATGGGCTGAATGTCGTTCGGCAACCACGCGCCGGCGTACCAATCGCCGACGTTTTGATACCAGACGTTCGGCTCTGGTCCATACCAACCCGCGTCGATGAGAAACGTTTCGGCCCCGATGTCAGCGGCCATGTCGATCTCCCGGTCAATGCCTGCCTCGGTTTCATGATCCACGATATAGCCGCGATGGTTCGCTTCTACATCGAAAACATGTTCCGAAGGCGGGCGAGGAAGAACATCGCGACGCACGTGATTCAAGAGCGCTTGAACAACGTGGTCCAGATCCGCCTTCATGCAGAGGATGTGAGTCTCCGG
>Ga0185299_10004339_pt1 | contig 17301 bp, 18 predicted proteins | sample PaiPotPPA55metaG_FD_128002 | JGI IMG/M metagenome (GOLD analysis project Ga0185299, IMG submission 128002) | Iron sulfur acid spring bacterial and archeal communities from Banff, Canada, to study Microbial Dark Matter (Phase II) - Paint Pots PPA... ...
CGCCAAGTGCCTCGATATTGAGCACGCCTCGAGGCGTCAGACCGGCAAGTTCAAGTTGCCCGGCCGCAAAACGGTGGCCCGCGAGGACAGCGGGATGTTCCCCGGCACTTGCCACGAGCAGGTCGAAGGGCCTTTTTTCGTCCGGCGTCTCGCTAGAGGGCGTTAGCGCCAAATTCAGCGCCTCCGTCCCTCCCGAGGTAAAAACGATATTTTTGGGTGCCACTCCGGCAAAAGCGGCCACCTCGGCACGGGCGGCTTCGATCATGGCCCGCGCGGTTCGCCCTTCGGCATGAACGGAGGAGGCGTTGCCGCAAAGATCGGAGGCCGCGCACATGGCCTCGCGCGCTGCAGGATGCAGGGGCGCCGTGGCGTTATAGTCAAGGTAAACACGCGGGCGCGACATGAAAGAAATCCGCAACCTCCGCAACGTATCGCGCTGAGCGAACAGGCAACCCGCCTGCGCCTAATGCTGTCAATCCAAAAGAGCTTGCAATCCATTGCGGCATACGTGCTAGTAGATCCGCCGGGATTGCCAGGATTTCGCGGCGCCGGCATCGGCCCGCGTCCCTTGCGCCCAATTGCCACACGTCATTTTAAGGCGCCGCGTGGCTCCCAAAGTCAAGCGAGCCACAAATGCGCGCGGGGGATACGCGCCAATAATGCGCGGCAGGACTGCGTGCAAGGTGGGAAACGTCGAATTGCACGGAAAATCCGCCTGATCGTTGAGGCCGCTTGCGTCGCGTAGCCGCGCTCAAATCGCAGTGGAATAAGCATGCCCGAGGTCAAGTTCAATGGTCCCTGCGGCCGCATCGAGGGCCGGTTTCATCCCTCGACGATCCGCGGTGCGCCGATCGCGATCATCTTGCACCCGCATCCGCAATTCGGCGGGACGATGAACAATCAGATCGTCTATAATCTCTATTATACATTTGCGGAACGCGGCTTTTCCGTGCTGCGCTTTAATTTTCGCGGTGTCGGGCTTTCGCAAGGTTGTTTCGACCACGGCCAGGGCGAATTATCGGACGCGGCGGCAGCTCTCGACTGGGCGCAGGCCGTCAGCCCCGAGGCGCGGTCCTGCTGGATCGCCGGAATCTCGTTCGGCGCCTGGATTGGCATGCAGCTTTTGATGCGGCGGCCGGAAATCGAAGGCTTCGTCGCGATCGCGCCGCCGGCCAGCCGTTTCGATTTTTCCTTTCTCGCGCCTTGTCCGTCCTCCGGACTTTTCGTGCATGGAGATCGCGACCGGGTCGCGCCCTTGAGAGAGGTTACTAGTCTGATTGAAAAGCTCAAGACTCAGAAGGGCATCTCCATTGAGCATGCGATCATTCCAGGCGCCAACCATTTCTTCGAAAACTGCGTCGAGCTTTTGGCGGAGGAGGTCGGGCTATATCTCGACCGCCGCCTCGGCAACCCGCCGCGACTTCCGACGCCGACCCGCAGCGAGCCGGCAGAACGGCGCTAGGTGACCTTCTTGTGGGGTGCGAGCCACGCGCCGGATCCGCAGCCTCAGTCCTTGGCGCGCTCGACGTAGGAGCCATCTTCCGTCTGAACGATGACGCGGACGCCCGGCGAAATATGCGGCGGCACCATCACCCGCGCGCCGTTCGAGAGTTTTGCGGGCTTATAGGAAGACGATGCCGTTTGACCTTTCATCGCGGGCTCGGTCGCGACGACTTCGAGCGTAACCCGCGCGGGCAGTTGAATACCGACGGCGGTGCCGTTGAAGATCGACAGCACGCAGGTCATGCCTTCCTGCAAATAGACCGCCTGGTCTCCAATGACCTCGGCAGGCACCACGATCTGATCGTAAGTGTCCGAATTCATGAAGGTGAAGCCATCGGAGTCCTGGTAGAGGTAACTGAAATTCGAGTCCTCGACGTAGGCGCGTTCGACCTGCTCGGTCGTTTTGTAGCGGTCGGTTGTCTTGACGCCGTCCGAGAGGCGCCGCATGTCGATTTGAGTCGTCGGCGTGCCTTTGCCGGGATGAAAGCTTTCCGCGGTCAAAACGACATAAAGCTGACCGTCCTCCCTCTCGATAATGTTGCCTTTGCGGATTGAGCTGGCGATGACTTTCACGGGCTTTCCCTTATACGAACCTTTATACGAGGGTATGTTTCCGGAGCGCCCGGGGCAAAAGGCGCCGGGGCTTGCCCATCGACTCCCGGCGGCACAATAGCCATGTTCCGGCTTTTCGCCAGAGCATTGGCGAATGGGCTCCCCGGTTCGCCCCAAGAAAATGCGTCAAGGAAGAAACCGCAAGCCCTTCCGAACCGCATTTCCAGCAATATGGCACCAAATCGCACCAATGAGCACGCCCGCGCCCGAACGATCGCCCTGGTGGCAGCCGCACGTTCACCGCGACCGGCGGCCTTTCCTCATCGGCCGCGCCAGGATGGTTGAAGCCGCGCGGGCTTTTTTTTCAGCGCAATCCTTTATCGAAGTCGATACGGCGATTCTCCAGGTTTCGCCCGGAAACCAAGCCCATATCAGCGCTTTCGCCACCTCGATGTTGGAAGACACCGGAGCCGAATCAAGGCTTTATCTGCATTCCACCCCGGAATTCGCGGCGAAAAAACTGCTCGCCGCCGGCGAAGGGCGCATTTTTTCCTTTGCGCATGTGTTCAGGAACCGCGAACGGGGACGGCTCCACCATCCCGAATTTACCATGCTCGAATGGTATCGCGCAGGCGAGCCTTACCAGAGACTGATCGAGGACTGCATGGGCCTTCTCGCGCACACCGTTGCCGCCGCGGGCAGCCGCGACCTGCGCTTTGGCGGCCATGTAGCCGATCCATTCGAGGAACCTGAGATCTTGACCATGGCCGAGGCATTCGACCGCTATGCCAGTATCGATCTTCTGGCCACGCTCAAGGGATCCGAACCCAACCGCGAGGCGCTGGCGGTCGACGCCCGCAAGCATGGAATCAGAACCATTGTGGATGACAGCTGGTCTGATATTTTCAGCAAGATCCTGGCGGCGAAGATCGAGCCGCAACTCGGCCATGGCCGCCCGGCGATCCTCATGGACTATCCGGCGAGCGAGGCGGCGCTCGCCAAATTGCAGGCAGACCCGCGCTTCGCGGAGCGGTTCGAACTTTATGCGTGCGGCGTCGAACTCGCCAATGGATTTGGCGAGTTGACCGATCCCGCCCTGCAGCGGCAGCGGTTCGAAACGGAAATGGAGGAGCGGCTCAGGATCTATGGCGAGACCTATCCGATCGACGAGGATTTCTTGCAGGCTCTCGCGATCATGCCCGAGGCGAGCGGCATAGCGCTTGGCTTTGACAGGCTGGCGATGCTCGCGACCGGAGCGTCCCATATCGAGCAAGTGGTATGGACGCCGGTTCAGCAGGGCACGCCCCGCAGATGAACCGGCAAATGAAGAAGCCTCCGGCAACCTTGCGCAGCGCCGCCGATCTGATCGGAGCCGGTCTCGTGCCGGAGGCAAAAAGGGACGCGATCGAGCGGCTCGCCGCGCTCTACGCCATAGGAGTCACCGGCACGGTTGCGGGCCTGATCGACTCCACCGATCCCACCGACCCAATTGCGCGCCAATTTGTTCCAGACTTGGCCGAACTCTCCCAGCGGCCTGACGAAATGACCGATCCCACCGGCGATCGCGCATTCAGCCCGGTCGAAGGCATTGTCCACCGCTACCCGGATCGCGCGCTCTTAAAATTACTCCACGTCTGCCCGGTCTATTGCCGGTTCTGCTTTCGTCGCGCGGTCGTCGGGCCAAACAGTCCGGCTTATCTTGCACCGGAGGCGCTTGCCGCCGCGATGGGCTATATCGCGGACCAGTCCGGAATCTGGGAAGTCATCCTCACCGGCGGCGATCCGCTGACCTTGCCGGCGCGACGGCTCGCGGACATCATGGCCAGGCTCAAAGCCATCGATCATCTTAAAGTCGTTCGCCTGCATACGCGCGTTCCGGTCGCCAATCCCGGGAGGATCACGGCGGAGCTTGCCGGTGTTTTGCTTTCCGCCGGCAAGACCGTCTATGTCGCCTTGCACGCCAATCATCCGCGTGAGATGTCCGAAGCCGCGCGCGTGGCCTGCGCAACGTTTATCGACGCGGGCATCCCAATGTTGAGCCAGAGCGTGCTCCTCGCCGGAGTGAACGACGATATCGAAACGCTGGCAAAGCTCATGCGTACCTTCGTCGAGGCGCGCATAAAACCCTATTATCTGCACCAGCTCGATCGGGCGCCGGGAACCGGGCATTTTTGGGTGCCGATCGCAAAAGGCCGGGACTTGATGCGGCAGTTGCGCGGCCGCGTGTCCGGCCTATGCCAGCCCCATTACATGCTGGATATTCCCGGCGGCCACGGCAAGTCGCCGATTGGCCCGGATTATCTAACTGACCTGTCTCCCGGCGAAACCTACGAGGTCACCGATTATAAGGGCCGGTCGCACGTTTATCCACCGCAAGAACCACCGTAAGAAGCGTGGGTTGCCTTTGAACCATGATTAAGCGAAAACCGATTTTGTACCTGGCCGCGCGACACCCGGGAGAAGCCTTGCTAAGATATCTTGCGTGCCTGATCGGTATTGTCGCGCTCCTCGCGATAATGCCCGCGCGTGGAGAGGCTCCCGCGAAACGGGCACCCGACCAAAAACAGGAGAAGGCGCAAGGGCCCGCGCAAAAACATGGGCCGGCGCCAGGGCAAGCTCCAGCGCAAGGCCAGACATCGCAGCCAGCAGGCCCGCCAGCTCCTCCTCCGCCCGCGCCGCCAGAGCAAACGCCAATCGGTCCGGCCCTAGACAAATTGAGCGCTTCCCTAAAGCAAATTGAAGCAAGCCTCGAGCGTCACGATCTGACCGATGCGGATCTTCAGGCCTTGCGTCAGCAGATCGATCCGATTTCGGACGCGGTCGCCGGTGCGCTCGACCGTCTGACGCCTCGCCTCGCCGGGATCAAGGCGCGCCTCGACCAGCTCGGTCCGAAACCGGTCGATTCCGCGCCGCCCGAAAGCCCGGCGGTGACGGCGGAGCGCGCCGACCAGCAAAAGCTCTATAACGACACCGACGAACTTTCGAAGCGCGCTCGCCTACTCGCGGTCGAGGCGGACCAGACCGGTGCGACGGTCACGGCGCGGCGGCGCACCTTGTTCACGCGTTCATTGTTCGCGCGAGCGACGAGTATCGCCAACCCCGCGCTCTGGGTCGACGTCTGGCACGAAGCGCCGGCGGACGCGGCCGCCATAAAAGCGGTCTTCAGCGATTGGATCGGCGGCATCAACAATCGGCTTGACGGCCAGCGGACACCGGTTTTGTGGGGCGTCCTGGCCCTGATCCTATTGCTTTGTCTGCTGCTGGCCCGGCGCGTCCTTGCCCGCAATCCGGCGGTCCCGGAGCCTAGCCGCTTTCACAAAATTCTCGGTGCCTGGTGGATCGCCCTTGTCGTCACGGTTCCCGCGGTCGCGATGATCTTCGTCATTGGCCTCGTGTTGCAAACCTTCGATCTCGCCAATGCGCGATTGCAGCCTTTCATCCAAGCTTGCGGCGAGGCCGTCATCCGGATCGCCGCGGCGACGGGATTGGCAACCGGCTTGTTTGCTCCGGCACGCCCCAATTGGCGTCTGCCTAAGCTCGGCGATCCGGCAGCCAAAGGCGTCGTCCGCGCGGCGATCAGCCTTGCCTGCATCGTCTCGGTCACCCGTCTTTTCGCGGCGCTCAACGACATTATCGGCGCCTCCTTGCCGGTCGCCGTCGCGATGCGCGGTCTCGCCGCCATGATCGCGGCGATCATGCTCGGCGTCGAGTTGTGGCGCTTCGGCGGTGGCGCCAGTGCCGACGATTGCCTCGGCCCGGAGGTTGCCAAGCAGCGGGATTGGTTCGACCTCCTGCGCGTCGCCACCTGGGCGGTGACCTTCGCCATAGCCGGCTCGGTTTTGACCGGCTACGCCGCCTTTGCCAGCTTCCTGACCGATCAATTGTTCTGGGCCGGCGCGGTCGCCTGCGTGTTGTTCATGGCGATCGTTCTCGTCGAGGAAGCGATCGGCGCGGGCCTCACGCCCGCGACGCGTCTTGGGCGGCGGCTGGTTACCAGTTTCGGCTTCCATCGCAACTCGCTCGAACTTGTGGGCGTCCTGGCTTCGGGCGTGATCAGGCTTGCCCTTTTCGTCATCGCGGCCGTTCTCATGCTGGCGCCTTGGGGGCTCCAGTCGAGCGATGTCTCGATCGATTTTGGCGCCGCTTTTTTTGGCTTCAAGGTCGGAGATGTCACGATTTCGCCGTTCAGCATCATCATCGCCATCGGCATCTTTGCGCTGGCCTTCGCGGCTTTTCATGCGGTGCTGCAATGGATGGATTCGAGGCTGCTGCCGCGGATGAACTTCGACCTCGGCCTGCGCAATTCGATCCGCACCAGTCTCGGCTATGTCGGTTTCCTCATCGCGGCCGGCCTCGCGCTCAGCTATCTTGGATTGAATTTTGAAAAGCTCGCGATCGTCGCTGGCGCTCTCTCACTCGGCATCGGTTTCGGTCTGCAGTCGATCGTTAATAATTTCGTCTCGGGCTTGATCCTGTTATGGGAGCGCGCCGTAAGGGTCGGCGACTGGATCGTGGTTGGCGGCGATCAAGGCTTCGTGCGCCGCATCAATGTCCGCGCGACCGAAATCGAGACTTTCGATCGCGCTCAAGTCATCATACCGAATTCGAGCCTCATCACCGGCGTTGTCACCAACCTCGTGCGCAATGACCGGACCGGACGGATCGTCATTCCCCTGACGGTCGCGGGCTCCGCCGATCCAGACAAAGTTCGCGAGGTGCTTTGGTCCGCCGCCAAGGCAAACCAGCTCGTCTTGGCCATGCCAACGCCGCAAGTTCTTTTTACCGGCATGTCGGCCAGCGCGCTCAACTTCGAGCTCCGCGCCTACGTTGGCGATGTGGAAACGATGTTCCGCGTTAAAAGCGATTTGCATTTCGCCATCTTCAAGCGGTTCAAGGAGGAGAAAATATTCGATACGCCTGAAGCGGATGCCACGAAGATAGAGACCGCCGGCTTCGAGGAACTTGGCAAATTGCGAATACCGGGGAGCGAGGTTTCCGCTTCGTCCGCCCCGGACCAACCAAAGCGCGGAGCCGCTGGACGATGAGAACCGCCGCTGGCGACCTGAGCTGCTCTTGGGTGCCGGATGCACCGGTCGATCTACACCGGGAGTCGAAAAATGTTGGCAGCGGAAGACAGGGCGGCGCGGGGGCCGGCGTCAGTCGCAAGACAGGTCGTGCGTAGCGCCAGCCAGAGCGGCGAAGTTCACCTTAATGTTAGTGGCCTATGTGACGCCTTAGGATTAAGCATCTAATCAAGATATCGCGCAGCATTGGCCCAACCAGTCGGCACCGATCCATCGTATGCCTTCGAACCGTATCAAAGTCATATTTCACATTGGTCTTGAGAAGACAGGCACAACGTCTTTTCAGCGCTTTTGTACTCGTAATGCGCGAGGTCTTATTAAGCACAACGTATTATATCCCAAACGGTCTTCTGCATTTTATGCGCTGAACCACGCTCCATTGACGGCAAGCTATCTACATTCTGAAAGTCCTGATGATTTTTATCTGCGCTCTACCATCACAAGTTCCAAGATGGTGAAGTCCCTTAAAAGAGAAATCGAGGCTTCCGGCGCCGAGACAGTGATCATTAGTTCCGAACATCTATCGTCCCGCTTCCGGGCCCCTAAGATCGAAAAGCTTGCTGAAGATTTCAGCGAATATGACTGCCATGTCGTTATAGCCTTGCGTGATCACTTGTCTCGACTTTTTTCGTCTTACTCCACACACGTGATGAGCGGTTCGGACCAAACGCTCGACGAATATGCTGAGAGCATTTTGCTACCGGACAATCTCTATATGAGATATGCCGATACAATAAGATTGTGGGAAGCGTCGTTCGGTCGCGATAATGTAATCGTATTCGATTACAACGAAGCATCAGATGTTATTTCTTCTATTCTATCAAAAATTGGCCTACTGCATCTTAGAAATAAACTAACCGATGAGCACAAAAGCAACGCGTCGCTGGATGCAAATGTTACAGAGGCGTTGAGGCTAATCAATATAGCTAACCGGAGCGAAAGAAGTAACTTCTCGTATATTGAATTCATAAAACTGAATTACGTAAGATCCGTTTTGAAGAAAAAATTGCAACAAAAGAGTAATTGCTCTCATTGGAGCTTGCGTCAGCCATATCTAAAACAATTGCTTGACATAGCGAAGGATGACGCACTTTGGCTAGCAAAAAACTACTCGATGCCGGTTAGCTTAATTAAGTCAGAAAGCTTGCCACTTGCAGCTCCGGAGGAATTCCAAGAGGATGTTGCTAAGCTTTTGGCTAAAATTTTGACCCAAACAATTTGCGCTCGATGGACCCTGTATCGTTTTAACATGTTTTCACGTGCCGCCTTGTTTTTTATTTTAGAAAAATTGCGAAGTATCAGACGGCGTTAGAGCATGTCTATAAAAAGTTGCTCGACTTTATCGATTCCGACATGCTCCAACTCTTTGATTCTGAGCTGCGTCCTTATCGATCAAACGGCCGCATTTGATCAAGACGCGCTCTAGCTAGACGACCTCGACCGTCGCGGCCTCGTAGAGCGCGCCGGCGCCGGCATGGGTGCGGAACACGTCTTGCGGCAAAAGTTCCACCTCATTCGTGTGTGTACGCGCGAGCAGGTTTTCGATGCGTGTCCGCGAGCGCGCCAAAAGCCCAGAGTCCAAGCGGCCCTCCTCTATCGCCGCAAGAATTGCTTGCGCGAAACCCCTGGCGCGGCCGGTGCCGGTGAAATGCGCGCAGACCATCACCATGTCGCAGCCGGATTCGATCAAGCGCACCGCGGCGTCCGGACTATCGAAAAGTCCTTTCATGGCGCCCATGCCGATATCGTCAGAGACGGCTACGCCCGCAAAACCAAGCTCCTCGCGCAAAATCCCGGTCGCGAAACGGCGCGAGAGCGCGACCGGCGCATCCGGATCGACGGCGGGATAGAGAATATGTGCCATCAGGATCATGGAAAGCCCCGCCTCGATCGCGGCGGCGAAAGGTTTGAACTCCCGCGCGCGCAACGCATCGAGGCGGGGTGTCTGCGAGGGCAGGCCGAGATGCGAGTCGATGCTGGTATCGCCATGCCCCGGAAAATGCTTGCCGCAGGCGATGATTTTCTCGCGTTGCATGGCCTGCATGAAAGGCAGTGCCGCCGCGATCACGGAGTCCGCCGTTTGCCCAAAGGCGCGTTCGCCGATCACCGGATTGGCCGGGTTGGTGTGAATGTCGAGCACGGGCGCGAAGTTGAGGTTGACGCCGAGTGAGGCGAGTTCGCGGCCCATCGCGCGGCCAACTCCCGCCGCCTGCACCGCCCATCGTGCGGCATAAGCGAAGCGCGTGATGGGCGGCGGCGTCCGGCACACCCGGCCCCCCTCGTGGTCGATGGCGATGAACATGCGCGCCCGCCCGGTTGCCGCACGAATATCGGTAATTAGCCGCGCGTGGCTCTCAAGCCAGGTTCTGTAGGGAAGATCATGGCGGAAATTGCTCTTGAAGAGGATGACGCCGGCGGGGCGCAAATCGTCAAGAAGCGCGCGATCGTGGTCGTCGAGGACCGGCGATGGCCGAAGGCCAATCAGAAAATGATTCCCCACGGAGGCGATGGTGTCCCGGAGCATGCGGCGTTTATCCCTAAAAAGGTTAAGCGCGGCCTGGCGTCCCGCCGCGAAGCCAAATTTGGGTCATGCCGCCGAAGGTTAGCCCCAGCGCAGCCCACAAGACCGCGCGCGCGCCGATGGACGCCAGGCGAAAATTCCACAAGACGCTCGCCGGAAAATTGACTGGAATTTCATCGACGGGCGGCAGCGCCAGGGCGGCGATGCCCGCCACCGCGACAAAGACGGCGGCCGCAACAAGCGCGCCGTTCCAGGAGCCGAGCCTTGCCGAAAAGGCCAGCGCGAGCGTCGCGGCGAGGATCATGGCGAGGAGGGAAATCGCGAGCATGGCAAAATAAAGCGCGGTGCGCGCGCCGATCGTCTCCGGCGCGCCGATCGCCGGCGGATTGGCCGGATATTTCAGCTCCGGCACGAGCGCCATCGCGACAAAGCCGGCAAAGGCCAGGAGCGCCGAAAGAGCTTTCGGATCGAAACCATTTACCCGCCCATAAGCGAGCGCGAAAACCAAGCTGAACAGGCCGCCGACGGCGGCGCCATAGACAATATAGGCGGTCAAGAGCCCCGAGCCGCGCTGCACGCTCCGGCTTACGATTTCAGGCTCGGATGGTTGCGCGGCTGCCTGCTCCATGGCGGTCTCGACGGCGATGGCGCGTTCAATCGAGGGCTCGCCCGCGAGAAATGAAAAGCCCGCCGCAAGAAGACCTGCGAGAATGCCGGCGAGCAGGCCGCGCAGGAGAAGACAGCTGACCACGCGCCTGCCCCTTAATGACAGGGGAAGGCCAGGAGATGGCGCCCGTCATGGACATATTCATGGATGTAATGGCCGGAGATCAGCGCCGTCGCGCCTTGCTCGGCGCCTAGAAAATAGATCAAGAGCAGCGCGAGAACTCCGGCGAATGCGCCCCAGGGGAGAATCTCGCGGAGTGGGATTGGAACCGGCCGGGTTGCCGGAGCATGGAAAGAGCCGTTCATGACCTGCCTTACGGGGTGTCCCATCTCCGTGCGCCGCTCGGGAAAGGAAGCCCGCGCGAGTCCGGCGAGGATGCCGGAAAGCCGCACCCTAGGGGCGGCTGAACTGTCTGTCAACGCGGCGAGAGCCTGGACGGAGGTTGCGTTCCCGCGCTTGCGCCGGGCGGCGCTTGCTGGGAGAAGGGTGCGGCCATCGCCGAGGCCCGGCGGACATGGCCTAGAATAGGCTTGATCCGATTAAATTGCCACCCCCACGGTGCTGTCCTAACCAGCGATTCAAAAAATAAACGCAGGAATCATACCAAAAATAAAGTTGACTCAAGGGTTATTTTATGCTTTATTCCGCGAATTGAGGCGTAGGAGATAAGCATGGCTATTAAAAATTACGACGATCTTTTGAACGATGTGAAGATGCACAATGGGATTCGCGCCTATGCTATGTATGTTCTTCGTGACGTGCATGGGGCCGGTAAACTCGGGACAACAGTCATCCAAAATATAAGCAAAGAATTGTCTTTAAAGGGCCTCGGCCATTATGGGCCGCTCAAGTTGAATCAATGGGAAAAGGTCAAACTATATGATAAAGGAGCTATGATGGGGAAAATTATTGAGGCACTTGAAGACGATAGTTCCCAATCGGAACACTTTCTTCAACAGGTGTCTGACGCGAAGGAACGGACCAAAGCCATTGATAAGCTGAAGGAAATCGTCGCGGATCTTTAATGCTTTTGAAGATGATGAAGCCGCCTCAGTTGGCGGCCTCATCATCTTGGCCGTCGTCATCATTAGAGAGGACGGCCCGTTGGACCTTGAGAAGCTTGATCAGCTTCCCGATTTCTTTCGGTTCTAGATCTCCCGACACAATCAAGCGGTAGCTGGTCTCGCGCGACAGCGGCCCTCGCAACCACTCGCGCTCCGCCATAGCAGGGTGCCGCACCGCATCCTCGTGCAATGTTGGAGGAGGAGATTTATCGGCGCCACCCTTTTGCTCAATGCGCGCTTGGTTCATGCGGATACACGGACTTTCCAGAGTCCGGCTCACCGCCAATCCCGCAACCCATGGATTGGCCCCGTGAACATTCTTTCCCCAGCCAACAATCAAGGGGCTGGCGAAGTTCACTTGACATATCTTTCAAGTGTAACATCACGAAGGGGCGGTGCTGTCCTAATCTGCCCGCTAGTGTCCGAATTTGACTGAGCGAGTGTTGGTGGGTTTCCTGGCGGCGCCTGGAATCTTACCAACAGAGCGCCAAGGCGGATTTCATCATCGCCACGGTAAGCCCGGATTTTGATTAAGCCATCTTGGTGCAACAAAAGGGGACTGATCCGGATTGGTATAATTGCAGAATATATGCGATCCTCGCCCTCGGTTTCAGCACCAAATTGCGTTGACCGCATGACTGCAACAGGCAAATCAAATTCGGTAGCGGCATCATCACTTCCGGGGACAAACATTTTTATTTTCACAGGGGCGTTACTTTCGCCAGGCCGCTCACGATAAGTTGTTGCCGCCACAAATGTGGGAAGCAACATTGGTGAAGCTCCGTAAATGATCATCTCAGACGTGTAGACGCCAACATAAATCAATTTACCATTTGCTTCTTGGCGTATATCATCACAAAAAATTGTGTATCCGTAAGGCGTTGCGGGTAAGATCACTGCCATTACGCAACTACGCCAGCATATGTTGGCCTACGTGTGGCGTCTCCAGAGGTCGCTGACGCTCTGCGCTTATCATCCTCAAAATTAGCATTCGCCCCGCCGCTACTTATAAAGTATTGTGATTCTGCCTCGGTTTGGACGCCAATCTGTCCTTTTTGACTACTTGAGGCCAATGAATCTCGATTAAAATCCATAATGCACAAATTGGACGTTTCGAGGTTACCAGCTTGAATGGCAATCTCGCTAAAGGGGACAAACCGTATCGAAAGTCCAACGTCAAATGCTAAAGCTAGGCGACGCAGAGTCGCTATCTCGACATTTTGAAAGTCGGGATCTTCGAGAGCAGATATTCTCGACTGCTTCATGCCAGCCTTTTCCGCCAATGTTAATTGCGTCCATTTTCGATCTTCCCGTATCATAAAAATTTGCGCGGCAATTGTATTTGAGATATGTGATGCCAGAAAGGAGTGTCTATACTCCTTATTCCTCATGTTTTTCCATAGCGTCCGAACTGTCGAATTCATGTAGGACAACATAGGCATTGTTCCTCTTTAGTTTATTAAGCCTGACTAGCGCGACATCAACATCAGACTTTTCAATTTTACCGCCTTTCTCAATTGCCCCGTTCAAAATGACGTATTGCTTGGTTCCATAATAAGTCCCGAGAGGGCGATATTGAATGTTCCTTCCCTTAATTCTGAACTCATACAATTCTTCCTGGCAGCGATATTTAGATACCCATTTTTCAGGCCAATTAGGGAGAGCGATCATTATTAACAGCCTTGAATCGATACGCGCCCGGTCTCCATCTGGAAGCGTGTCTAACCATTCGCGTATCTTATTGCGCTTTGTCAGTCCGACATAATCGAAGAAGCGCCAGACAGCCATAAATTATCACATAAAGTGGATAAAAGCCAAGAATTTTCTTGACCGGCGAATATCACTTATATATGATAAGGACACTTTCAGAATTGGTTCGACGTTTCAAATAGTTAGCAAGAAACGTCGAACCATCCGATTCGCATAAATGGGGGATGGTCTAACGGTAGGACGGCCCGATCTACCCCGTGGCAATCCCGGTTCGAATCCGGGTCCCCCATCAACCAGAACAGGCGGGGCCGAGGTGTTCCAGCACCCCGACCCCTGATCAAAAACCCAGGGATTTGGCCCCCTGAGCAATGACCGTCCCGTGCATATAGCACGAACGGCGCGGACTTTCCAGAGTCCGGCTCACCGCCCAATCCCGCAACCCATGGATTGGCCCCATGAACATTCTTTCCCTCGACCAACAGATTAACGTCATAGCCTCCCTAACCGAAGGCTGTAGCATTCGCTCCGTTGAACGTTTGACCGGAATTCACCGCGATACGATCATGCGTCTTGCGGCTCGCGTCGGCCTCGGTGCAATCAAGTTCCACGATCGAACTGTTCATTCGGTCCAAGTTGCCCGGATAGAACTCGACGAAGCGTGGTCTTACGTTGGCAAGAAACAGCGCAAATGCACGCCAGCGGACGGCGATGCCAAGGGCGATCAATACATCTATCTAGCGCTTGCATCGTCCGCGAAGGCGATCTTGAGTTTCCGCATCGGCAAGCGGGATTTCGAAAACACTGCGCTCTTTGCCAGCGATCTTCGGGAGCGCATCATCAATGCGCCGGAGATTTCAACGGACGGATGGCCGTCCTATGGCCCCGCGATCCGCGACGCCTTTGGTTCGCAATGCTCGCATGGCGTCATCCAAAAGATGTATGCGGCGGAACCAGCAAAGGATGCAGCACGCCGATATTCACCCGGCTATGTAGTAGCGGTAGAGCGCCGGAATGAAATCGGCCTTCCTGGCAATATCTCAACTAGCTACGTTGAGAGGCAAAATTTGACGCTGAGGATGCAACAGCGGCGATTTGCGCGATTGACGAGCGGGTTTAGCAAGAAGCTTGACCATCACATTGCCGCCGTCGGCTTGTACGTCGCGCATTACAATTTTTGCCGCGTGCATGAAACCGTTCGCAAGACGCCAGCCATCGCGCTTGGAATCACGGATCATGCTTGGACCGTCGGCGAATTAGTGGCCGCGTGTCTCGATAATGCCCCGCGCGATCCACGGAAGGCCCATGGGCCTCGGCGACAGTTCAGGGTAATCGAAGGCGGCCGGCGCGACTGAGCTATGGGTGTCCTAATTTAAAAAAGTGACTGTCCTAGTTCGGACAGCATCCCGAAGGGGCTTGCGGAACGCAGCGCGAACATATATCGTTCGTTCACCGTTTGTGCAAGATCGAGTCGCGGCGCGGGCGCCGCGCACGCACGGGGGCGGCATTAAAGAGGACCCGGTCAATGTTGACAAGAAAGCAAAGCGAGTTGTTGCGCTTCATTCACGAGCGCCTGAAGGAGACCGGAGTTCCGCCCTCCTTCGACGAGATGAAGGACGCCTTATTTTTGCGCTCCAAATCAGGGATTCACCGGCTGATCATCGCGCTCGAGGAACGCGGTTTTATCCGCCGCCTGCCTAATCGCGCGCGCGCGCTCGAGGTTTTGCGCTTGCCCGACTCCTCGACGCCCGCCGATAGCGGCCGCAGCAAAAGGTTCGCGCCGAGCGTCATCGAGGGCACTCTCGGCCGGGTCCGCGCATGGGTGCAGAGCGACGCCGGCGACGACCTCGAACGTTCTGCGATCGCGATCCCGGTCATGGGCCGGATCGCCGCGGGGACGCCGATCGCGGCCCTGCAAAACCGCAGCCACACAATCAGCCTGCCTCCCGACATGTTGCCGCCGGGAGACTATTATGCGCTCGAGGTGCGCGGCGATTCGATGATCGACGCGGGCATCTTCGACAATGATACCGTGGTGATTCGCAAACAGGATACCGCCGAAACCGGCGACATCGTGGTCGCCTTGATCGACGACGAGGAAGCGACCTTGAAACGGCTGCGCAAGCGCGGCGCCTCGATCGCGCTAGAAGCCGCCAATCCGGCCTATGAGACGCGCATTTTCGGCCCCGACCGGGTCCGCATTCAGGGCAAGCTCGTCAACCTCGTTCGCAAATATTGAATGCCCGGCGGGCTCCTCGCCAAGGCGCAAGCCTCACCGGCCCGCCGAAAAAACCGGGTTTGGTTCAAATATGCGCTTCGATCCGGGGTTTCGAGCTGGCGATCGATGGGATGGATCGACAGATCGTTCTTCAAACTCTTGAACGCTTGTTCGACCTCGACGAAGTGCGAATAGTGCCGCCACGGATGGCCTCGATCGTCGCTCACGATATTGGAGCGCGGCAAATAGAGAGGGATGAGGTTTGAGGGAATCGCGAGGGATTCCGATAATGAGATCGATGCCGGCCACGCGGTTGGCGGCGTACCAGATCGTCTGGTTCGAAATCGTCTTGGCGGTTCGAAAGCCATACCAAGTAATTGGGCCGTACGCGCGCCAAGGCCAGCGGAATTCCAATCGCGATGAACCCTAAGCCCGCCAGCCCATACAGTAACGCAACGATATCGGGTCGCATGTTACTCAAACCATCGCGGCGGCGAAGCCGCCTTATCGCGGCGCAAGCGTCAAAAAGCTGATGCGTTCGCACGCGTCGAACCGGGCTGACCGGAGGAGACCGGTGTTACTTACGCGTCGTCGCCATGGGCGACCTCATTGATATTGATCGTTCTCATGTTGGAAAAGTCGATCGCGACAGGTCTTTTGTCTCTCGCGGCCATTACCTGCAGTGTTTTTATCACATGTTCAAGCCGGCGATAGACTTCCTTGTATTCCTCCGTCGTGGTGGATAAAACAAGGGGTTTCAAGCAATATTCTATGATTTCGCGGGGCCGGTCGAGTTTGTTCATCTTCATCGCTCCTTCACATACCGCTCGTCGTCCTAATATAATTATGTGATGAAAATTAGCAAAAAACCGCAACCACGCCCTGAACGCTGCGGCGGCGCATGGATGTTGCACAGCCCAGGGGCGGATTGGCGGCGCCAAGCATGGGCCATTTTCAATGACCCCTTTGAGCGGGCGTAGCTAGTTTCCGCACAGCTGCAAACCAGCCGAGAAACGCCATGCGCGATTCCGACCCGCCCTTGCCCTGGCCGCCCCCGCCACGGCGCTTGCCGCACCGCCTCGGTTCCGACATCCACCAGGCCCGCAACGATGCCGGACCGCCGAGGTTTGGCTTCGTAAAACCAGTTGGCCGGTCATGAACAGATCCGTCAAACGCCGTTTGTGGAACGATGGCGCCAGGCAACCCCGAGATCCAAACGCGGTGCAATCAATTGATCGAGCTAGAGGGGTGCCGCGCGCTGCCTTTATGCCTCATGACGAACGGCAGGGGTTGCAGCCTGGAGCCCCGGGCGTGAGGTAAGTTTCAGCTTGCCGCCCGCATCGGCGCCTTGCCATCTTTATTTTATTTTTGTTCTTTTTCCTCCTTGCCTTTTTTAATTTTGCAATGATATCTGATCCCCGTCGAACTTTCCTTGCGCGGGCTTGACCAAAGAGCGAATGTCCGCGGGCCAAATGGTTGAGCGGCAATTAAGTAATCGGACTAAGTAACTGGAGAAGTCGCTAAATTCGCCTCAACGGCAGCCGCGGCGGGGCTTTTTGGACGTTTTTTGAAAACGCAGGTTGACAGTGGGAGCGGGCTCGACCTATAAGCTGGGCAGCATCATCAACGCCGCCTTGGGCGGCGAGCGCGGATCGTTTCTCTCGAGTTCCTCGGGCCTAAAAACTTCCCGGTAAAAAGCCGGGGAGAGGGCTATCGGTACCGGGCGCGAGCGCGTTGCCGGTTAATCGGGCTTTCCTGTTAACCAGAGTATGTCTGTTTGACGAGACTTTGCTGTTTGACAATTAAATAGGAAGAAAGAGAAACGTGGACGGCGGAGTCCTTGCGGACCGCATTCATTTATATCCATATAATGTTTGCGGTCGATGAGATACTCTGGCGGTCACGTAACTTAAGTTCACCAAGTTTGCGAACCTATGGTTCGCAGGCAGGTGTGCTTGGGACTCGTCATAGAGATAGTGACCAGC
>Ga0185299_10004341_pt1 | contig 17295 bp, 20 predicted proteins | sample PaiPotPPA55metaG_FD_128002 | JGI IMG/M metagenome (GOLD analysis project Ga0185299, IMG submission 128002) | Iron sulfur acid spring bacterial and archeal communities from Banff, Canada, to study Microbial Dark Matter (Phase II) - Paint Pots PPA... ...
CATCAGCTTGCGACGCACGCTGAAGCGCGCGTGCGCGGAGCTCCGCCTAGAGTTCCAGCGGCAAATAAATTCGCTGTCTGCTGGAACAGGAAATCTCGAGCGAGCCACCGACACCCAGACCGCTGCCGCTCCCGAGGTTTTATCACCCCGAGAAGGGCAAGCGCCCGGAGAGTTTACGCCGGAAACTTTGGCAACGATCACCGAAGCCGTCACCGCTTTGCTCGGCAGGAAGGTTCGGGTTCGCTCGGTGAAGATATTGCCGACACCTGATGCAATCGTCAACCCGTGGGCACAGCATGGACGCGAAGTAGTCCAGGCTTCGCACGACTTCTCCCAGAGGAGCCGACCTTGAAGATTCAGATCATGGTCGAAGGGAAGCCCTATGAAGTTGAGGTCGACGTCGAAGGCGGGGAAGATCATCTGGGCGTGCCCGGACATCTTCCGGCGGGCATGGCAACGATTCAGTCGACGCGTGTGTCCACTGCCCCTCGGCCACACTCTCCTTCAGAAGTGGACGGAGACGAGTCGAAAGTTTGCCGCAGTCCGGTGGCCGGAATCGTAGCGCGAGTTTGTGTGCAGCCCGGAAAAGAATTGCAGTTGGACGATTTGATCGTGGTTCTGGAAGCCATGAAGATGGAAACCAGCGTTACGGCTCCGAGTGCGGGAAAAGTGAAATCAGTCAAGGTAGCGCCAGGGCAAGCGGTCAAACTCAATCAGATTCTGGTTGAGTTTGAATAACCGACCGGGCGCAGTTGTGAAGGAAGAAGCTTATGTTACTCAAACCGTTTGTCATTAATCGTTATGGCCGCATGGTCTTTCCGTGCAACTTCTTTCCGGAGTTGGATTTTTCTGTCTTCTCAACGCTCAACCAGTTCAACGCGGTGATCCGCCGGGACTTTGGAGAGAAAGCGCCCGGCGAAGCCGAGATCGTGGCTCGGGTACAAGCGGGAGAGTACAAAAACCGCTACGAAATCTGCCGGGATCTAGCTCTGAGCCTCTTCTGGGCACAGCGCTACGTTCTGACTATGTATGAAAAACGGCCGACGCGCTGGGGAGATTTGCCTCGGCATCGAAGCGATATTTTTCTGCCGGTGTACAAGCCGCGGAACGCGACTGGGCTGACCACGGCCATTGAAGCGGGCTATCTGGCCCTGCCAGCGTTGTGGGATGAAGAGACAGAGGACAAGAGCTTCCGCCTGCTGATGGATGTATTTCGAAACAAGCAGGGCGCGGGAGGAGAGTTTCGCGGCATTAAACCCACGGTGGAGGAGATTCTGTGCGATCCCAATAATCTCACCTACCGCCTCGCGACTTACGATCGCGACTATCCTGGCTACGATTACGACGAAGTAATCGATTGTGTCCATACCGTTCCTGAGCTTGAAGCACTCATGCGGCAGTCCATGATCCTACACAACCAGTACCGGTGGGACCCGAAGACGAGCAGCAGTACAGAGGTGGGCAAACTGCAGGACGACGATTACGTTGTTGCATACCATCCGCGCAACAGCGATGTACTGCAATTTCTCCGGCGAGTGAAACGGAACGGGCACTCGGCAGAAGGGAACGGGCACTCGGCACATCGGCCGCACCCGCCCCGGCCTGAGACTTTGGCGTTAAGTGAGCCAGAGAATCCATATCCTCCCGTAGTTGTGCGCGACAATTTCAAGGTTCTGCCTCGAATCGAGGCCATTGCTGTTTATGAGGGCGAAGTGCCATGCACCAATAAAGACCTGATCAGCAACCACGCGTACTGCTGGTCGCGCATGACCGAAGAGGATATTTCCGGAAAGACCGGCATCGAGTCGCGCTGCTATAGCGAGTTGAGCCTCGAGGATATGGCTCTGCTGGCAGTGCGGGCAGCGTTGACCAAATCAGGGCGCAAGCCCGCGGAAATCGGAGCCGTGTTGTTCTGCAGTTGCACCAGCACTACTCTCATCCCGTCTATCGCTACCTGGTTGTCGGGAGAGTTGGGACTTCGCCAAACCCATAATTCCTGCGACATTGTGGCGGCCTGTGCGGGCATGTCTTATGGCTTGGCCGAGGCGGTGCGGCTGCTACAGGAGGTCAAGCGCCCCGTCATAGTCGTGTGTGCGGAAAAGTTCTCGGACAAGATCGGGACGGTGCGGACCTCACGAATGATCTTCGGCGACGGAGCCGCGGCGATGGTGGTCGGCCCTGCGCCCGCCGGGGCCGCATCCGACATCGAAGTATTCCAGACTTATGCGAGCGGCCCGTGGTCTGAGGTGAACTCCATCATCTGGCCGAATCCAGAATTTGACAACAACATCACCGTGTACGGGCCCGAAGTGAAAATGCTGGCGAAGCGTTACCTGGTGCAAATGATCGGGGAACTCAAGGCGCTGCCGAATCCGGAGGGTGCGGGTGGCACGCTCATGGATGCGATCGATCTGGTCGTCCCGCACCAGGCCAACAAGAACATGGTGCTGGATCTGGCTAAAGCCGCTGGGGTGGCTGAGGACCGGCTGTACTTCAACATCCAACGCGTGGGGAACACGTCTTCCGCGAGCATCCTCCTCGCCATTCACGACGCCGTACGGGAACAACGTATCGATCGGCCAATGCGGGTGTTCGCGCCCGGTTTTGGCGCCGGGGCGGTGGGCGGCTACGTGGTGATGCGAGTGGATCCAGCAATCGTGCATTGCAATTCTCAAGAGAGGAGTACAGATATGGAAAACAATGGGACTAATGGACACAATGGAACGCATTCGTTGACAGGAAAGGTTGCGCTGGTGACCGGCGCGGGTCGGGGCATTGGACGTGCGATCGCTCTCGAACTCGCCCGCCGCGGCGCAAACATCGCGCTCAACTACAGGTCTGATACCGCATCCGCCGAGATCGCGGCCGCCGAGATTCGGCAACTGGGCGTTGAGTGCACTCTCGTTCAGGGAGATGTTTCGAAAAAAGGCGAGGCACACCGCATCGTCAAAGAGGTGCTGGAAAAATGGCAGCGCCTCGACGTCCTGGTCAACAACGCCGGAATTACGCGTGACCGATCGATGCGCAAAATGTCCGACGACGACTGGGGTGAAGTCATCAATGTCAACTTGAACGGCACCTTTTATTGCACCAGCGCCGTCTTACCCGCCATGATCAACCAAAGGTTCGGCAGGGTCATCAACATTGCTTCGGTGGTCGGGCAAATGGGCGCTTTCGGCCAGGCTAATTATTCGGCCAGCAAAGGTGGCATCATCGCCTTCACCAAGACCCTCGCGCTCGAAATGGCAAAGTTCAATATCACCGCCAATGCGATTGCGCCCGGATTCACCTCCACGGAAATGGTTGACGCCATTCCCGAAGAGATCGCCGCGCAAATCAAGACGAAAATTCCTTTGGGACGCTTCGCCACCACGGAAGAGATAGCCAAGGCGGCCGGTTTCCTGGCAGCGGATGCAGACTATATTACGGGGCAAGAGTTGAACGTTAACGGCGGATACCACATGTGAGGAGGGTTGAGCTTTACTGAGAGCGAGGGGCCAACCATCCGTCGATGTGCGGCCATGTGAGTTTGCTGGCTCCGCTGCCTGCCATTATTCCGATGTGACCACCCTTAACCCGGAACAGTTCCTTATCCGCGCTGCTGACCTTCGACATAATGGGCTCAGACTGGCAAGACGGCGTTATGTGGTCGCCCTCGGCGATCACGGTGAGCAGATTGGCGTTAATGCGGTTGAGTTCGACGCGCTCGCCTCGAATCACAAGCTCACCGCGCATCAGCTTGTCATTGCGATAAAGGTCCACGATGAGCTGGCGAAAGACGCCTCCGGCGAGAGGCACGTTGTCGGTCACCCACGTGTTCATCGCATGCCAGCCTTCCACCATGCGAGGATCGTCGATGTTGTCCCATAGCTTCACATAATTGCCGACATAGTTTTCCACCGGCTTGAGCGCCTTGGCGCCGTAGTCGATCATCTCTCCCGGCATATTGCCAAACGCCGCGAGCACCTTGTCAACATCAAAATAGCGGCCGTCGGTCCACCGCGCGAAGGTCAGGCCCTGCTTGTTGGAAAAATCCAGGGGAGCGGTCAACAGAATCAAGTTGCGCAAGCCTTCGTCGCCACGCAGAGCTGCATAGATGGTGGTGAGGATCGCTCCGATGCACCAGCCCAGGAGACTGAACTCGCTCACTCCCGAGATTGCTTTGAGCTTGCGGATCGCACGGGGCATGTAATCCAGGGTGTAATCGTCAAACTTGAGGTTCTTATCTTCTGGCCCGGGCGCTCCCCAGTCGAGCAGGTAGAGATCGTAACCCTGGTTGAGCATGTACTCGACAAAGCTGTGCCCGCGACGCAAGTCGAGAATGTAGGGTCGGTTCATCAGGGCGAAAACCATCAATAGCGGAATCGGATGGCGCTTCTCTTTGGGCAGAACCGGAATGTAACGGTAGAGCTTTGACTTGTTCAGCGTCCAGACCAACTCCTTCGGGGTCTGGGCAATGGCTGCTTTGGTGGTCATCACCTTGGTGAGTGTTTTCAGGCGCTCTGCAGCGGCGGTGACTGGGTCGGTGATAACCGTATCTTCTGCCATCCTACTTTTTCCCTCTCTTCGCATGAGCGGTCTGCTTCTTCTTGCTTGGTTGCGGAGCTTTCCGTGCCTGTGGACGCGGCGCGGCGCGCCCCTGCACAATCAACCGCTGAATATTGTCCAGTTTGGCATCCAGGTCGTCCAGGCGCATCTCGATGTTAGTCATGCGTTCGGCAATCGAGACAACTTCAGCCCGGGACGGCATGGCCAGCTGCTCAAGCGTTCTGAGCATCGCCTTTTCGACCGCTTCGCGGAATGGAGCGGATACTGTCAGATAGGTGTCGAGCATTGTACCCGTGGCCTGCGCATAGGCTTCGGTGTTCACCATATCCACCATGGCCTTGCTCCATGCATCCATATAGATGTCGCGCACCCCTCGCCAGGGGTCCATCGGATCCAACGGCTTGCCGTTGTGGGTTGCATCCTCAGCCACTTGGGACTCCTTTCAGCACAACGATACACCAGAGACAGTCACAAGGATACTCCGCCGTTTTCTAAACACTCGGCCGGCATCCTTGGACTGCCCGAACTGAACTCGACCACAGTTAGTTCCTGGCGGCCGCGAACGGCTGAGAAGCGATGTTCAGGAACGATTTCTGCGCTTCGATGACAGCATTCGCTCCGCGCTCGAACGTATCGACGATCACCGTCGCCGGCCCGGCTGCCCCGCCGAGTTGCTTCTTGGTGGACTCAAAAACCGCCTTGTTTTGCTCGCTGGCAAACTCAAGGACCTGCTTCTGCACTTCCACCGAGCGCGCAACCGACTTCTGGATGGTGGAGGTAACGCCTTCGGCGAGCTTGGAGTACGCCTCGACGCGCTGTTTGGCAATACTGGTGACGGCCTGGGTCTGCTCGACCGCCAGATCGATAGCGCCCTTCTGGGTTTCGATGGCGGTTTGGACTGCGTGGCCGGCAACATCGAACATGAAAGTGGGCAGTGTTACCGGGAAGTAGCTGAATGCCTTCTTCCAGGCTCCGATCCATTCGCCGGTCTGCTCCGCGGCGACGTCGAGGCTTTTCTTTTGCAGGTCGGCGACCTGCGTTACGTTGTTGAGAACCAGTGGAGAAAAGGTGTCCACGAATTCAGGATTAACCGCTGCCGCGGCTTTCTTGGTTGACTTGGATGTGTTTGACATGATCTGCTCCTTTTAAGAAACGGTGCTATAATTTATGTTGCGAATTATGCTGCAGTGCAGCATGAATTAATCCTACTCTTCTTTAGCCGCGTGTCAAGAGAAAAAAATGAAATCGAATCTTCCTCAGCCGCTCATTATCAAGAAATATGAGAACCGGCGTCTTTACAACACTTTAACCAGTCAATACATCAATCAGAACCAGATTGCCCAACTAGTGCGCGAAGGCTACGACGTGCGGATCGTCGATGCGGCATCGGGGAAAGATCTAACCCGGCCGATCCTGGCGCAGATCGTGCTCGACGACGCCAAGACGCCCGATTCGGTGTTTCCTCTCGACACCTTGCGCCAGATGATTCTCGCTTCCGGCAAGGCAACACAGGAGAATGCGTTGCGGTACATGAAGGCGATGATGGATATGTACCAAAACGCCTACCGCGCCTTGCCGACACCGATCAACCCTTTCGAGGTGCAACCGGGGCGCTGGGCTCAACCTCCAGCCGCTAATGGAGCAAGCGCAGGCCCGCCGCCGCAGCAAAACCAGGCGCCGGTCTCCTTCGAAGCCCAGGCGAAGACCAGCGAGGTCGTCGAACTCAGGCGGCGACTCGAAGAGCTGGAATCTTTGTTGACCAAGCGGGTGCCCAAAAAAAACCAGCCGAGGCGGAAATCTCGCCGCAAGACTTGACGCACTGCGGCAAAGCGGCTAGTCTGTTTTGCGGCGCCCCATAAATCAGGAGCGAAAATTAACGCCGCCCCAACCATGGCGCTTCCCCCAAAGAATATTATGACCAGGAGCATCGATGCCTCGCTTTGAGCAAGACTCTTCTAGTGAAAGAGTTTCTCAGCCAGTTGAAGACAAACCAGTCCCCAAAGCACCTAAGCCAATTGAATCTACTCCCACGGGCATCAGCGGCGTCCGCGAAAAACGGCAGCCAGCCAGAGAGAGCGGGCTGCGGGGAAAAGTTATCGTAATCACCGGAGCCGTGGCGGGAATCGGACGGGCAACTGCGCTACGCTTCGCCGAGGAGGGCGCACGAATTGCCGCCTGGGATGTTTCGGCCCAGACTGCCCCACAACTCGAATTGGAGATCAAGGAGGCAGGGGGCGAATCTCATTTTCAAGCGGTTGACGTCAGCCACGCCAGCGCAGTCGAGAGTGCCGCTGCCGCGGTTGTCGAGCACTGGGGCCGCATTGACGTTCTCATCAACAACGCCGGCATCGTTCGCGACGCGCAACTGGTGAAGTGGAACGGCGGCAGCCCCGAATCAATCATGAGCGAGGACGTGTGGGATGCGGTGATCGGGGTCAACTTGAAAGGGGTTTTCCTGGTGACGCGCGCAGTGGTACCCCACATGATCAAGAATGGGGGCGGAGTAATTCTGTCTGCGGCTTCCGTCGTGGGACTTCTAGGGAACTTCGGGCAGACGAATTACGTCGCTTCCAAGGCCGGTGTCATCGGAATGACGCGGACCTGGGCACGGGAGTTGGGCAGGTACAAGATTCGCGTCAATGCCGTGGCTCCGGGATTTATTGCGACAGAAATGGTGAGGGCGATGCCCGTGAAAGTGCTCGAAGCCATGGTTGCACGCACACCGCTGGGACGGCCAGGAACCCCGGAAGACGTGGCCAATACATACTTCTGGCTGGCCTCGGAGCAGGCAAGCTTCATTCACGGGGCTGTGATTTCCGTCGACGGCGGCGTCGTAATCGGAACCTGACCGAGTCAGGTCAGGGATCCCGATGCTGTGGACACGAGAAGAGGTGGCGCTGAAAAATTATTGTGTCCCCTGTGTGTCCCCTGCTAAAAATGGGGTTTCCGGCAAGTCTTTTATTTTGTTGGCGTAGCAGATGGAAAGATTTTGAACCACTGGGCACGGGTGTTTTCATTCATTCAGCAGGCCGTATCCCGAAAAGCCGCATAATAGTCTGCCGTACGCTGTGACGGCTGTCCGTGTCTCACCCTGCCATCTTCTCCAATTCCGCAAGCCATTGGTCGAGAGACGATTTGCGGAACCGCAGTGTCCTAATGCCCATTCGAAGCACGGGAATCGGATGCTGTGCTCGTACGACTCCTCTGTGCGGGTCAAACTGTACAACTGACTCAGGGAGACGCGCAGGTACTGGGCGGTTTCGGCTACGGCCATCAGGTCGCTGACTAGCGTTGTGGCGGAACGTTCCGCTGCCACTTCGCCCTTGGCGTGGGTTTGGTTTTTGAGTCGCATGCGTGACTGAGCGTGTTCGAGTGTGGCTGCTTTCATCGCGTTCTGACCTTTCTGCGGTTTCTTACAATGCTCAACGTTGTGCTGGCTTGATTCGTGTGCGTCTCGATAAATCTGTCGAGGACGTGTTTGGTATTCTGATGGTGCGATAGCGTTCGCGCTTCGTCAGACGGCTATTCTCAGCAGGCAGGACGAGGACGCCTGCCATACCCGCAAAGCGGTCGATTACGCTCTTGGGACTGATCTGGAGAAGTTCGGCAACCCGTGCCGGAGTATAGAACACGCCTGCTAGTGCTGATTCCTGCTCGGCCTCGAATTTTGTCACGCAGCGAGTGTACGCCAGTCCAGTCACCGAGGCGAAGACTCACGACAAATCCTTCAGCATCTTCCGCTCGTACCCAGCCAAAGGGATCGCAGAACTCGGTCTGTTGGAAAAGCCGCTCATTACTAATAGCAAGAATCGGATCGACCAAATAAAGCGAGAGCAACCATGATGAACAAGCATATCGTGCAACTGATCCGAGAGCGCTTTTATCTGCTCGTCCGTTTCTGTGGACCGCAATCTGCAGGCGAGGTGGTGGTCGATGGGATGGCTCTGGGGCGGATACTCGGTCCACGGCCGGGCGAGACAGTGTTATGACTGGTTACGCTTGGTGCAAGGACATCCAAACCGATCGCGGTCTGGCGGAGAGGGAGGGATTCTATCGCGCCGTTTCCAGCAAATACAGCAGCTACTATTACTTGAAGCGATTATAGCCAGTGTTTATGCGGGTTGCAAGCGATTTATTTCGTGCTCTGGAGTCTACACAGTCGCATCCGTTCCCTCCTGTAAGACACGAAAATAGTGAAAAATGATATTAGTGATAGTAGGGCTGCCGCTGCGCACCGGAAGCTTTGACTTTCAGAATTAGAAATATGCTTCCGGCCTGCCGCATATCCCCGGTCAAGAAGTGTTTTTGCTTGACATCCTCTCTCCTAAGATGACTGCAATGGCGATAGTACGTCTCGATGAAAGCGCCACGTGCTTGGATCTTCAGTCCAGTCCGAATTTCAAGAGAATCTCCTGAAACCGGGCATCGTCGCGTAACCGTGCACTGTCGGGCCAGTACTTCGAGAAGTGAATCCGGCAAAAAGGGTCGCCGATCTCAAACGCTTCGTGGGAATGGCGCATAGCTTCGTCTCGCATTCCGACCGCAGCGGCGGCAAAAGCTAGCTCGGCAGGTGCCACATATTCACGCCGCCCGAGCCATCATTTCCGCGTAAACGGACTCCGCATCTTCAGGTTTGCCCCAATCAGCAAAAATCATGGCAAGCGATGACATGGCCCACGGGTGTCGAGTCTCCAATGGGCTCTGCACTTCAATCGACGGTTTGAGGATGCTGTGGCGGCTTTGACTCAGCATTAGCGATCTCGGGACGGAAGCTTCGTGTGAAGGTGGTGCCGCGACTCCTTCCGTCGCTGGAACGGGTAGTCGTGTATCCATAGTTATTCCAATAAGAGTTCGTATTTTTCGCGCCGAGTGGCGGTGACCGCATAAGGGGAAGCACCGATACACTATGGCTTCCCGTCGAGTTATGCAGACTTCTGTTGCGGCACGGGAAAAGGAATGATCTTCCCGCGATTAACGGGAAGTATCCATCTTCCGGCATTTCGTCGGAATTTCTCAGGTACGTAGTACTCAATGATTTTTGCCACAGCTACCATTCCCAGCCGCACCCGCAGCGAACGTGATCACACAGCTTGACTTTCCTGAGAACTCGATAACACACTGCACAGCATCGCATCCACATGGTGACCTCCTACAGTTGCAACTCGTGGGGGCTTGCCTATTAGGTACTAGCAAATCCATTTCCAAATCTCGATCCCCTCAAGAAGGCGAAGAGACACTTGATCTCCGCGGTTCGCTATACACCGGAGCTTGGGATTTCACAATCCGCGCGAGCGAAGCTCGAAAACCGTCACGCAGATAATCAGAAGAACCGCCGCCAGGGCAATAATGGAGTTGCGAATGCCTGTTTTGTCGTCCATCTGGAAATCAAGATAGCGAATGGCGGACCAGACCTCTTCGTGCGATGGAGTTTTCTCGTCCAGCGTTTTTCTCTGCTCATTGAACTTGGCCACGTTATTGTCTCCATCGCCACGGCGGGCAAGCGGACGGGGCCAGCGATGCTCAATCGTGAACGATCCTCTCGACTGACGTCCACGTCCGCTTGTTCGAGAAGGGGTTATGGGCTAGACAAAGCAAATCGATTGCCAAAGAGCGACCGGCTTGCGCAAGCAGGCTGAATTGAGGGGGGTAGCTAAAGCAGCGGGGTAGACAGAGAGGTCTCTCTAAGGATACTCGCCGAAGTGTTGAAAGATTGACATGTGCGTCCGCACGTTGTCGAAGCCGTCAGTCTGTGACCACATATCGCATCCATCCCTCCTGCGTCATACCCCCTTGAAACGGCCTTCTACGCACAAGATCGGGATAGGCACATCAGCTTGGATCTTTGGCCTAAATCGTGCTGTTGTCAGCTTTGCCAATCGAGTCGGTTGAGCAGGGCTCCGGAGCCGTATGAAAACGTCCAACAACTCCTCGCGCGTGAAATACGCAGTAATCCAGGTGGGCCGGAGCGACGGTCGCGTCGAGCACTTGGTGATCGGGTATCCCGACGAGCGGACCTTGCGACAGATACTAGCTAAACGCTCCATTGTTGCCACGGGGTTCTTAACTCGTGATGAAGCAACGAAAGAATCGCTGACGTGCGGGCTCCCCGTCTCGCTGGGTGGCTACCAACTCCGCTGGTTGAAAATGCGCACGCTCTCTCGGTTGCAGAGCCTGGTGGGTGCTCCAAAGGTAGCGAAGAGTGTCGTCCACGTTGCACGTGGCGCTCTCGCTTCGATTCAATCGCGTTTCAGACACGGTCGTCGACGACTGGTACCAGTTGTGCCGTAGCAGCAGTGCAGAACAGAGGATCTTCCAATGTCAGCGACAGGAACGTCAATCCAAGCAGTCGAACATCACAATCCGCGCGTGTACATCGAACAACTCGAGCACATCGTATCGCATGAACTGCCACGATTTTACAAGCAGGCTTATCGACAACTGGAGAATTCTCACGACGCGGAAGACGCTGTACAAGATGCGCTCGTTTCTGCCTACAAGAACTTGTCGCGGTTTCGAGGAACAGCGCAGCTGAAAACCTGGTTGATGGCAATTGTCATGAATGCTGCTCGAATGCAACGCCGCCGACGGTGGCCATTTGTTTCGTTTGAGGAGCAACACGCGTCAAGAAAAGACAGCATGAGGGTGCTCGACACCTGCGAGGCTAACGACCCAGGACCGGAACAAACATGTGCCCAGGCAGAAATGCGCAATCTGCTTGCTAAAGCGATTAACCGGCTCTCACCTGCAGCCCGCAGAGCCATTCGAAACTACATTGACGGAATGGCAGCCGCGGAGGCGTCAAAGGCGTTCGGTGTCCCGGTGGGCACAATCAAAGCTCAACTCTCGCGGGCCCGTGGCAAGCTGGCAAAGTCGCTCCGCCGGGAACTCGACCTGTGAGTGCCCGCACCATAATGAGTCAACGGCCTCTCAGAGCCCAATAGCTTACGGCAAGTATTCGGCTGTCTGTCCAGGTACACCCAACGGCGTCACTCATCATCCAAGAACTGGAAGTCGATACGACACCGGTGGGCCCGACCACCGTGGGTATTCAAATTTCCTTTTCCAAGGAGTCCGCTAGGGCTGCGATTCTGCCGGACAGAAGGAGAAACGACTGCATCTGTGGCGTGAGCGGGTGTTGTTGGATTGGCAAAGCCTTTCGTGCGGTCTGTTCGAGCTGGGCAAACGCACTTTCTAAATCTTCCTTTTGCGTGGGTCCATCACCGATCATCCGATCGGCCATTCCGTCCAGTGCCCTGGCCAGGCGGTTGTCAAACTCCTCTTGTGCCAACTGGATTGCTTCCGGCAACTCGAAGCCGGGGAACCCCACACGATACCTCCATAACACGATGCGTGTGATGAACAAAATGCGCAGTTGCGTTTGCCACTGCCGGATGCGATCACGCACAGCGAGATCATGATCTCGGGAAGGCCCGAATTCGAACAGAACACCGTCTGCGAGAGCGCGCACGTTGTCGAGATTAGCATTGATTGTTTCGCCCAGAGCAAGGCTACGGGCTCTTGCTATTCTCAGATCCTTTGAAAGGGGTTCCCTGGCAAACTGCCCTAACAATCGAAGATTGGAAATGAACCTCCTCCTCATCTCAACCGCAGCGGAAGCGCCCCAAAACTGATCAAACACCAGCCACATCATGAACAGACCCAGCAAAATACCGACCACGCGATCTCGCGCGACCGCCAGCGAGGTTTGCATTTTGAATTCGCTAGCGTTCACCAGATAGAAAGCCAGCGCGACCTGAATTCCGAAGTATGACAGCCGGGGGCTGGATGTCAGGAACCAGGCAGAAAGAACGGTGACAGCAGCGAAAAGAACTACAAATCCGGCGATGGAATCGATGTATGGGAGGATGAAAACCTGTGAACCCATCCCGAGCAGAAAGCCACCGACGATGGCTCCTGTGATACGAAGAACCTGCTTTTGGCGAGATGAACCAGTTGTAGAAAGCGCGGTCAGCAGGCATGTGGTCACGGCGGTGCTGATCCCCGGCCAGGCGATTGCGTTGTAGATCACATAGCACAAACCCGCAGCCATGCAGCCTTTTAGCGCGAAGCGAAGGTGCTCAGGGTTGGAAAAAGCGTCGCGGGCAATGAGTGTTTTTTGCCGGGCATCCTCGGCCGACGGCAAATACTCCTGGATCGATTGAGAATTCGCGAACGCCAGTGGGATGAGAGCCACGGTATGCTCCATCTCAGAAAGCAACGGAACAACGCTCGCCGGCTGTCCATCGTTATGAAGCTGAACCGGGCCTGGAACCCGCCGGTTCAGCAAGTCAACACGAATCATTGCGACGATCGCAGCCAGATTGCGTAGTCGTATCTGATCGCTCGGAGAAGGATTGAAACTAAGCTGGGTCAGGGCCCCTGCAAGATCCACGAGCCTGCCAACCAGAACTGTAACTCCACCCATCGCTACGGAGTATTCCGGCGAATAGCCCGACCGCCCAAGAGTCTGCCGTAATAACGATGTTCCAAGCGTTCCCATCCGCATGATTTGTTTTTGCGTCGCGGGATCCACAGCGCGAGCGTCTGCATAGCAAATCAACAAATGTCCCACAGCAGATAATTGGTCGCTGATGGGCAAGACGACTTCGTCGCCCGGCCGCAGATGCACAAATGCCAGCTCTACCGCCCCGGTGATCACTACTGCCACCAATACTGCCAAACACAGCCAAAGGGTATCTTCCACATTGGATTCGGCTGGCACATGCCGGTCCCACAACGGAATCGCGAGCGCGCTCAGGTTGATAAAAGCCACAGCAGCGGTGTAGTTCGTGAGCACACTAACCGCATAGAAAGCGAGCAATAATGTCCCGATAATCCAAAGAAAATGGAGCAGCGGGTCATTGATTACAAGCGAAACTGATGCCAGGAAATATGCCGCGCCGATACCCGTAACCAGGAATATGGTAGCCGCCGACTGGAGCGTGGCTCGAGTGTTTTCACGAGAGACAATCAGCGCATAAATCGCGCCTTGCCAGCTGTACGGAATGCGGAAGGTCATTCCGACGATTATGATGAGGGTGGCCGCGAGGGTCATCCGTCCCACCAGAGCTGCCCTCCCCGGGTATGGTGCGAGCTCCTCTTTGAGAAATCCTTGCAGCCAGGTGAGCACAGAGGACGGGCGAGGCAGGCTCTGGGCGATGGTTCCCATTCTCAGTTGCCCCGTATCGTAACTACAGCGGACTCCCCGATTCGAAACAGGTCGGGCGTCGGATTCTCGACGCGTATTCGAACCGGGTAGCGTGATGCCAGATGTACCCAATTCAATGTGCGCTGCACATCCGGCAGCCCGGGTTGTAAGGTGCCAATCAGATCAGGGTTTGGAGTGACTCCAAATGCCACGCTATCCACAACTCCAGCAAAGCGGAGGTTCGGCCTGGACAACACATAAACGTCAGCCTTCATTCCCGGCTGAATACGCTTGAGCAGTCCTTCTCGGAAGTTGCCAATAGCCCACCAGGTACGCGCGTCAATCAACGTGAACAATTGTTGCCCAACATGCGCATAGGCGCCTTCCGAAATCGTGAGATTCGTCACCAGAGCGTCAAACGGTGCGTAGACGCGGCAGTTGTCTAGATTGTAGCGGGCGGTCTTCACAGCCGCTGCTTTTGCCCCACGCTGATGGCTTAACGGTTCAAGCGTTGTGACCGCATGCCTGGCTTGCTCGTGTTGCGCTGATGCGGAGTTCAACTCTGCCTTCGCCAGGTGCAGCCGGGATTCAGCCTGCCTAAGGGCTTCCGCTTGTGCGGTCTCTGCGGTTCTGGCTTTGTCCACCTCGTCCACTGTCACAAACTGTTTTGTGAGCAGCGGCTCGAGCCGATGCAGATTGTTATTCGCGTAAGTCCACTCGGCGCGTGCCCGGGCGACACCCTGCTCCGCGTTCGCGACTGCGGCTTCCGAGCTCTGGATGTTCGCTTGCGCAACGGAAACACCACTCACTAGAGCGGCGATTTTTCTTTGTTCATCCGCGATTTGCCCTTCCAAGGCCGCCTGCTCGGAGAGCGCGTTCTCGAGGGCATATTCATACGGACGTTCATCGACTTCATACAGCAGTTCGCCTTTTCTTACGAACTGATTGTCTTTCACATTCAGATGGCTCACTGGGCCGTCGACCTGCGGGGCTATCCCGATGAAGTTGGCAAATATTTCGGCGTCGTCAGTTCGCGGGTGATAGTTTGTGTGGTAAAGCACGACCATTCCCAAGCTCACCGCACTAGCCAGGATTGCGATGCTGATCCAGCGACCGAGAACCGGCTGCAGGCGAGTTTTGGTGTTGGTCTCCATACACTTTGCTCCTTGTTCATCGGAACAGCGCGAGCCACAGCGCCAAGGTATAAATGGCCGTCAAGCTCGGATATACAAGAACCGGCCACGCTATCTCGACATAACGGGCCAGTACGGCTCGCGAAGCGCCCGTCATCACAATCGCTGCCATCAGACAGATGAGCCATGCGGGAAAGAATGAGCCCAGAATGTCGAATGCAGGAGCCCGTCCGCAACCCGTCAGCATTAGCAGGCTAGGCACCAAAACAGCGTGTATAGATTTGCGAAACGCATTCATGGCCGGGACCTCGCATTCGTCCGAATCGAATCTCCAGTTCTGAACGCCAGCTCCGCGAACGAAGCGAGCACCTGCATTCGCGCGAGGACATCTGCGGTGCGGGCCTGAGCCAAAGTGCGCTGAGCGGCGGTGACGTCCAATAGGTTTCGAACCCCGGAGTTGTAGGACTCAAGAGCCGCGCTGTACGACTGGCTCGCGGATTCCAACAGCGCGGTAGCGGCCTGGCGCTGACGAAAAGCAGTGTTTAATTTCGAATAAGCGGCCCAAACCTCGTCTGCGATCTGATTGCGTTTGACGTTTGCTTGCGCTTCGGCCGCCTGGACCTCGGCCCGCGCCTCGGCTACCCGGCTTTTTCGCGTCCCTCCATCGAACACGGTCCAGCTAAGATTGAAACCTACACCCCCGACCAAATCGGCAGTGTGCGCCCAAGGAAATGGCGACTGTAAGCCGTAGAGCGATGGAAAGGATGAGCTGACATTGAGACTCAGTGCGGGGTAGTATGCCGCCCGCTTCTCCTTGACCCTGGCAGCGGCGGCCCTGATCTCGGCTACTTGCTGCATGAGATCAGGGCGCTGCCCGAGCGCCCGGTTGATCGCTTGATCGACAGTGTCGCCGATCGACTCGGGGGTGGGCACTTGATCCAGTGGTTGGACCTGGATCACGGCAGTCGCGGAGCTCCCGATCGCAGTTGCCAGATCGCCCCGAGCAATCTCCTCGGCTCCGAGGATCGCTTGCAAATCATATTCAGCTTGGGCAGTTGCGCTGCGCGCTTCGAGCACGTCTGGTCGAGTCGCGAGGCCGTTTGCCAATCGCTGTTCTGCAGCCTGTTGTACAGCCTCTGCATTCGAGAGGCTTGCTCGCGCCGACTCCTCCTCTCCCATCGAACTTAATAACCGGTAGTAAGCCTGCTGCACTTGGTAGATGACCTGGCGGTGAGTGTCGTTGAAAGCGACATTAGCCGCCAGAAGTTGAGCTTTCGCCGCGTTGATTCGGCCTGAGCGAGCGCCGAAGTCAAACAAGGTGTAGTTAAGGTCCGCCTGCACCTCGAAATCCTGGACAACCTGGCCGTAAAAGCGGCTGCCAAAGAAGGCTTCCTGACGGGTGGTCTGCGAAAGCGCGGCGGCCGCAAGGGTGGGATATAGCTCGCTGCGCGCAATACCCAAGCTAGCCGCTTGAGCATGGGCACGCTCCCATGAAACGCGAGTGGCGGGATTGTGAGCTTCCGCCAAATCAATGAGTTCCGGCAACGAATACGTCTTGGCCGGATCGACGCTGAACCTGGAATCAGAAATATTGCTGGCGTCCGCTTCCATCTTAAATTCAATCGATGTAGGCCACGGACGATTCGAAGAAGCTGGTGCGCTCTGAGCCTGAACAGCCCGAATGGACAGCACTAGAAACGAAATTACCCCAGCCGCACGCACGAGTGGTAATTGTTGTTTCAGGCACTTGAACATTGCGTTTGAGCTCCAAAAATCTACCTTCCGTGCTTCTTACAGATTTCGTTAGAGGGGATGAGTCATCTCGCTTGGACGAACCCACGCATCAAACTGCTCAGCGGTGAGGAACCCGAGGCTCAAAGCAGCCTCGCGCAAGCTGACATCTTCGTGATACGCGGTCAACGAAATCTTCGCCGCCTTCTCATATCCAATATGCGGATTGAGGGCCGTCACCAGCATCAGCGAATGGTCGAGGTGGTCTTTGATGCGCTTTTCATTCGGCTCAATCCCAATCGCGCAGCGATCGCAGAATGAGCGCGAGGCGTCGGCGAGCAGCTCGATCGACATGAGAACGTTGTGCAGCATGACCGGTTTGTACACATTCAGCTGGAAGTTACCCTGCGAACCTGCAAACGCCACCGCGTGGTCATTGCCAAATACCTGAACGGCGACCATGGTGAGCGCCTCGCACTGAGTTGGATTTATCTTTCCTGGCATGATCGAGGAGCCGGGTTCATTTTCCGGAAGCTTTAGCTCGCCGATTCCGGCGCGCGGACCACAGGCATACCAGCGCACGTCATTTCCGATCTTCATTAATGCCCCGGCGAGTGTGCGAAGTGCTCCGCTTACGCTGACTAAACCGTCGTGCGCCGAGAGTGCCGCAAACTTGTTGGGAGCTGAGAGAAATGGCTGGCCGGTTTCGTTAGCGATCCACTGGGCCGCTGCTTC
>Ga0185299_10004343_pt1 | contig 17283 bp, 15 predicted proteins | sample PaiPotPPA55metaG_FD_128002 | JGI IMG/M metagenome (GOLD analysis project Ga0185299, IMG submission 128002) | Iron sulfur acid spring bacterial and archeal communities from Banff, Canada, to study Microbial Dark Matter (Phase II) - Paint Pots PPA... ...
CAGACGGGAGTGCAGCCATGATTGAAAACTTCAAGCTACATGTCTTTCGCGTTGTTGCCGACACACTCAACTTCAGTAAAGCCGCCGAGGAGCTGCATCTTTCTCAACCTGCTGTCACATCTCAAGTCCGGAGTTTGGAAGAGGGTCTTGGGATCGCACTCTTCGATCGAGTGGGGCGGAACGCAACACTGACTCCCGCCGGTAAGACTCTTCTACCCTACGTGCGTCAGATTGAAACGCTGACGAGCGATGCCATAGCAGCCCTCGCGCCATTTGGTGTGCAAGAAGGTGTTGAATTGAATATTGGGGCATCCCACACCATCGGTGTTTATCTATTACCCAAACTCCTTCCAATGCTTGTACGCGACTGGCCTAAGCTGCGTATCCACGTTGTAAGCGGAAGCACCACCGAGATTCTAAATGCTTTGGCCACGCATCAGGTATCAATCGGTCTGATCGAGGCTCCTGGGCATCGGCCCGATCTCAAGATCGAGACGTTTTCGGAGGACGAACTCAGTCTGATTCTTCCTCCCTCCCATCGATGGGCAAAGAAGACGACTCTCCGTGCGGCCGAGATTGTGCAGGAGCCGATTCTCTTACGGGAATCGGGTTCGGGAATGCGTCGATTCGTCGAAGAATACCTGGAGAAAAATGGGGTCCTCAGCCAACAACTGCACACGAATGTCGATATGAATTCGACGGAGGCAATCATCTCAGCTGTTGAGGCAGGTCTTGGTATCGGCTTTGTCCCTGTCATGGCGCTTGATAAGGCCACACTGACTGACAGTATCAAGATTGTGCCTCTTGAAAATGGCCCCATCAGAAGGCAGCTCAGCTTTGCGCTGCTCGGTGGTCCAGTTAGGGAAGGTCCACTTCAGGACCTGATCGGGTTGCTACGGCTCGTAAGTCCGTCAGCGAAAAACAAGACCAGAAGGGCCGCGAAGGCGGCCGGCAGGTCGACATGAGTATCCTTCTCTTCACTGCGTTGCTCTTTGGAACTTCCCTGCTTGCAGGCCTCCTCGGTGCGCTCACTGGACTGGGCGGCGGAGTCGTCATCGTGCCTGTATTAGTCCTCCTGTTTAGGGTGGATCTGCGATATGCCATCGGTGCATCGCTCATCTCGGTGATCGCCACATCCTCAGGTGCGGCGGCGGCCTATGTTAGCGAGGGGCTATCGAACATACGCATTGGAATGTTTCTGGAGATAGCGACGACCCTTGGCGCTCTACTTGGAGCCTACCTTACCGCAAGGATATCTAGTCACTCGATCGCAGTCGTCTTCGGTATTGTGCTGCTTTACTCGGCTTATGCCTCCTTCCGTGGCCGTTTCCAGGACGTGCAAATGACGAGAAGGGATCCCCTGGCGGTCAAACTCAAGCTCTGCGGAACCTTTTCCTCGTTGTCGAAACCGGAGCGATACTGTGCCCGGCGCGTCCCTCTGGGCTTTGGCATTATGTTTGGCGCAGGGACACTCTCTGGTCTGCTTGGGATAGGGTCAGGTGCAGTCAAGGTTCTGGCAATGGACCAGGTGATGGGCCTTCCCTTCAAGATCTCGACCACCACGAGCAACTTCATGATCGGGGTGACGGCTGCCGCAAGCGCGGGTATTTATCTCGCCAAAGGATACATCGATGCAGGTATTGCGATGCCGGTAATGCTTGGCGTGCTTGTCGGATCGCTCCTTGGCTCAAAGCTCTTGGTCAAGGCGCATGTAGCGACCTTAAAAGTAGTTTTTTGTCTTGTCATTCTCGTATTGGGACTGGAAATGATCTTCAGCGGCGTGACCGAAAGGATATGAATGCAGGTATTCACGGACAAGCAGATGGACCTCGCCATCGGGAAGCTACTTCGGTTTGGCGTTGTCTTTTCGGCCATTTTTGTATGTTTTGGCGGGATCCTCTATCTACAACAGCCCTTGAAATCTGCGCCGAAATATAACCATTTCCTAGCGGAGAGCACTTCGCTTCAAGGCGTCGCCGGAGTCCTGCGCGGTGCAGTGAAGCTTGATGCCAACAGTGTGATCCAACTCGGGCTTTTGTTCCTCATTGCAACGCCCGTGGCACGGGTTGCGTTTTGTATCGTGGGTTTCGCACGCCAGAAAGACCGCCTCTACATTGTCATCAGTTTATCCGTGCTCGTGATTTTGATTTACAGCCTAATCCAGGGAGGCGGTAATGCCCATCATCGGTGAGAGCTCGGCGATCCGGCTTGACTCAATTATTTTCGCAACGGACTTCTCCCCGGCATCGCAGAATGCCGGCTTGTATGCTTCAGCCATTTCGGTCCATTTTGGCACCAGTCTCGTGATCGCCCACGCATTCACCCTGGTCCAGGCCGCACTCGAAGTGGAAGCCAAGAAGCCGCTTGCGAGTCAGCAGAGAATCAATCTCAATCATGAACTGTCGCTGACGGCGGAGATACTTGATTCTGGCCAGGGAACAACAGTATCTGTCCTGCTTGAAGGCGATCCGTGCAAAGTGATCCCTGTACTAGCGCAGCGTAGAAGCCCGGCGCTCATCGTGTTGGGAACGCATGGCGGCGGCTCTATCGACCGCTTTGTTCTAGGTTCGACTGCCGAAGGAATTCTGCGTCATTCCAGTGGACCGGCGCTCACCGTTGGCCCGAACGTGAACATCCTTCGTGCGGGCGCTCTTAAGATCCGGCGAATCCTCTATGCCACCGACTGCACCGCCGAAGCGGCTCATGCGGCACCTGTTGCGGTTGCGTTGGCTGACGCATTCTCCGCGGAACTTGATGTCCTGAATGTCGTCCGCTCCCGTGAGATCGACCATCCTGAGCAACTGCATCGTCTTCAGGAGCACTTTTACGGGGCGGTCGAGAGGGTCATGCCGCACAATACGGGACAAGTCTGCGAGCCACATTCGTTCGTCAGTGTAGGACAACCGCACACCGAAATCCTCAATCACATCAGCCAGCGAGAGATCGACTTGTTGATTCTTGGACTCAGGAGAAATACGCATCTCGGCATGCAAAACCGAACTTCCGGGGCATTTCCCATCATCGTTAAGGCCAAATGCCCCGTTATAACGGTTGCTGCTGGCTCCACCTATCAACCATGACCTGCATCTCGATTGCCCCTTTTAACCGCCGGCCCTTGCTTCGAAACACCGATAGTTTTGTGCCAAAACATCCCTTCGTCGAGCCGGTGCATATTTCCAGCTTTGGTGATTTGCGATAACTTTCACGGCGAGCGCTCTACGCGCCAACTCTTCTCTCCGATACGCTAAATTGAACTGCTTGAGTCCTTGGCGTGCTTTAGTCTTTTGTGAGTTTCGTGTGGGACTGTCCAATGGACGCTCAGTTGAGGAAATTCGCGGGAAGATTCATTCGGTACTGGAGACAACTCTCTATTGCGCTCCTGGCGTTCGCTGTTTTCGCTCTCGGTCTTCATGCGAAGTTGTCTCTCTACAAGCCGGCATCCCCGACCATATTGCTAACTATGACGAAGTTATCTGCTGGCGACCGTTCTGCTAAGGTGATCTTGCCCTCACGAGAGCGGCTGATAAGGACGAAAGCAATTGAGCTGGCAGCGGCTCTATTATTATTCCTGATCTTCCAGCCTGTGGCGGCCGACCCGCAACATTATCGCCAGAGAGGTTTTGCTCTCGCTGGCTTTATGCTGCACCATCAGTACCGATTCTTGTTCTTCAGGCCGCCTCCATCTCCTTCCTTTGCTTAGTTCCTCTTGCCCGATGCTTGGGCATAGTTGCTGGCAGAGCCGGACTGCTTCCCGCATCTGGCTCCGAGAGGAAACCTCGAGTTATATCGCGCGTTCTCCGGGGGAGACCGAATGAACTTCTTTGGAATATTGCTGGCGCTCTCGATAGTCACTGCGCTTTTCGGTTCTTACTGTGCCACGAGGAATGCAGACAACACAAAGGACCTTAAAATGGATGGCAGGGATCGCTCCAAGACTCCCCACCTTCACTTCGTGGATCGAAAGCAGTTCGCTGACTTGTATGAATCTGGATCGCATCACGTCCTGTTCCAACTTCAGGGTTCTCAAGCGGTCAAGGAAAAGGGCGAGCCGTCGCCGCAACGGTTAGGCATTACGCTGCGCGAACTGGAAAAGTGTATCCCTTGGGTGCCGGGCGACAGCAAGGTCTTCATTTCGAGCCCGGATGGATTTGGGCCCGCCTTGTTGAAGCAGCTATTCGCGCTACATACGCAGCGGGATCTTTTTCTCGTAGAGGGCCTCCCCCACGATTTGAGCTCAATCAGAATGGTGGTGTCATGAGCCCTGTGAATCCCATCATTCCGAACAACTCCACCGAGAAGTTCACGCGAGTGAGGGTACTTTCGGTTGAGCCAGATTTGATTAGTCGCCACCGAATACTGAGGGCCGAACTGCGAGGAGGGGTCGAGCGGTACCAGACCGGCCAGCGCAAGCAGGGAAGAGGCTGCTTGATAATCGTCTCTCGTAGCTGGGCGAACGGTCACGCTGCTTCCTTCTTCAATCCCTCAGCCTGAATGAGTTCTGCAACACGAACCTTGATATCGTCGCGTACCGCACGAACCTCATCCATGGGACGGCCTTTCGGATCGGGCAATGGCCAGGCATCCCGCCGTAGGCCCGGAACGTAGGGGCATTTGTCGCCGCAACCCATGGTGATGAGCAGGGCCGCATCGTTTGCAAGCTCCTGGGTCAGCTTTTGTGGTGTGGCAGCGCTGAGATCAATGCCAATCTCCTGCATGGCGGCAAGAACCTCTGGATGCACTCGCAATCCTGGCTCGGTGCCTGCTGAAACAGCTTCAGCCTTGGTTCGGTCAGCAAGCTGGTTGAAGAAAGCGGCGGCCATCTGTGAGCGGCCAGCATTGTGGACGCAGGCGAAAATTACCTTAAGCATCGTGTCTCCAAGGGTTTAATCGTGTCGAGTGTGTGGAATCGCATTCGCGAGCGTCTACCGCTTCCCAATGTTGTCGATTTCCTTCTGCAAAGAGAACGTGTCGAGCGTCGCGAGCGGAAGACAGAGAAAAAGGCTGATACGTCGGTCGAGCATGGTGAAAGCCTGACTAAAAGCATGCTCGATCTCTTTCTGGCGTTCCTTGGACGGCGGCGGGGTCGGGGATACCCCAATGCGCCGTCATCGGCTGCCCAGGCCACAAAGGACAGACCTGGTTCGCTGCGTTATCGCAGACTGTGAAGACGAAATCAAGCGAGGGGGAATCCGGCTTAGAGAACTCATCCCAGGACTTGCTCCGGAAGTTCTCAGTGCTCAAACCCGCGTTCTCAATCTGGCTGAGGGCCTCGGGCGCCACTGCTAAGCAGAATGCAATGATCGCCTTCTTTTCGACATACTCTTCTGTCATACCGCGCCGAAAAGGGCGCTGGCAGTGGGCAACTGCGCCTTCATCTCGTCGCGGATCTGGTTAGCGATCTTTACAAGAGCCATTTTGTCATCGCCTTGCTTGTAATTGAACACCACTCCGAGCGCTCCGATCGTCTTCCCCGATGAATCCAACAGGATCAATTCATCCTCGAAGTGCGTGCCCGTCGAGCTGAGCTCCAGATTGCTCTTCCCAGTACGAATGCAACGCAGATCGTCCTCATCGCCGATCTTGCCGATCCGTCCAAAGTTGGAAGCGATAATGACATTTTTATGGCCGGGAGGTTGAGCGTGAATCGCAATTAGAATCACTCCAGGGTGCTTTGCCAATGCCTCATCGATCAATTTTTGCGCGAATGGTGCAGCCTTCGTGTAGGAGGGGTCCAACTCTTTCGCATCCACTTTTCGCATTCCAGCAACGGCCTGCTCCCTCGTCTCCTGCGCCAAACCAACTGAGATACAGAGTACGCCGAGCATAATCCCAATAGCGATTCGTCCAGTTTTTTTCATAGTGCTCCTGTCTCACTACAGCATCGAAAGATCGTGGGCTCTCTTCAGAAAATCAGCTTAAGCGCGAACTGCAGTTGACGCCCAGGAGTGGCGGCGGCGGTGAGTGCACCGGCGGTGCCGGACAGGGCGCCGCTCACACTGTATATCTGCGTCTGCGCGGCGGCCGGATTCGCAAAGTTAGTGTGGTTGGTAACGTTGAATGCCTGTGCCTGGAACTGAGCGCGGAAGCGTTCCGTGATGGGCTGATCTTTCATGAATCCGGTGGTCCAGAAGAAAAAGCCTGGGCCATCGAGCGTGTTGCGGCGGCCGGTGCCGAGACGTGGTCCAGCGAGGCCTGGAGCGTAGGCGTACGTTCCAGGGAAGGCGAAGCAGGTGGTATCGATGTAGTTGATGTTGTGACCGTTGGTGCAGCTGCGAGTCTGCACGGTACGGTCCTGAAACAGCCAGATAAGCAGAAGATGACTTCAAAGCAGTTGGCTATACTGATCGTCAGGTGCTTGAGATCGTCTTGGCGATTACCGTGAAGACGCTAAGCAACTACAGCAATCACCTCTTCCAGACAAGTGTGGACACAGCTTTTCAGAAATACGTGTGGCAGCCTGATATGGAACTCGTGAAGACACGATAGGTCAATCTGGCGGGTCCTGATATTTACGGCCGCGGGTCATCGATCTTGCTCTTGCGTGCCGGAGTGACGGCCTCCCTACGCCATCCTACAAAGCGGTGAGCGCCCTAGGTCCCAGAGTGCGGTCACGGAACTCCCTTTTGGACCACCATGCGATCGCTTCATAACGCAGAGGATCGAAAGAACCTCTTGGATAAAGCGGCCCTTTGGAACACCGGCCTGCGCGACGCCGTGGATTTCTACTGGTAAAGGAATATTTCTACAGGTTAAGGAATAGCCCTTTTCTACAGGTAAGGGAATATTTAGGGTCGCCATCCAGCACATTTCTACAGGTTAAGAAATAACGACATCTGCCTCGGATGACAGTAATGGATCGATCCAACTCGTGAGCTGCCACTTTGCGGCTGACGACATCAAGGTTGGGTTTGGCCCTATTTCGCGGGGTGCCCCAGGTCTAGCTTCTGCGACCTGAGACGTCTTCGGCCGCAACCGCCTACTTGCTGGACCGGACCGCCACCACCACAATCTCCACCAGCACCCCTGGAACCGCCAGCGCAACCACTTCCATCGCCACCCGGGTAGGCCGATTCGGCTGCTCCGCCGTCCCGAAGAAGGTCGAATAGGCCTCGTTCATCCGCGCGCGGTCCATCTTCCCCCCATTCGCCGGGTCGCCCACAAGCAGCACCGTCATCTGTGCCACGTCGCCCATGCCCAGGCCCTGCTCCTTCAATATCCCCTGTATCTTGGTCAGCACGCTCATCGTCTGCTCCTTGGTGTCGCCGTAGACCGCGGGCGTTCCCTTCGCCGCGTCCGCCGGAGTCACCGGCGAAGCCGTCTGCCCCGCCACATACAATGTGTCCCCGGCCCAAACCGCAGTTGAAAACAGAGCCTTGGGCTCCGCAATCCGCTTCATGGGAACGCCCGTCTGCGCCTGTGCGCCCAACGCAACCCCACCCGCGATGGCCGCCACCATCATCGTTTTCATCAATCCCATGCCGTCTCCCCCGTTCCCAGAAACCTCTTGGTACGACCTAGCCGCGAAAAAATATTATCTCAACTTAACATACAAGTGTAGGCTCTGCGCCGCTTGGGCTAAAGGCACCGAGTGAACCCAGTCGCAGGTGGATACCCTCAGGGTGCTGGGCAGACGTCGGCGCCGAGGGTGGATTTCGCAAACGGGGCCATGATGGCACTGACTGACTGGATCAGGCCATTCTTCATGACGCACTGAACGCGCGCCGTATCGTCGATGTTCTTGAGAGGGTCGCCGTCAACGATGATGAGGTCGGCCAGTTTGCCCGGGTCGAGGGTCCCCAGGTCATTGGTGAGGCCATAGGCGCGGGCGGGTTGGATGGTAGTTGATTCAAGCGCCTGCCAGGGCGCGAGGCCGTACTTGACTTGCGCCCGCAGGTTGAGGTGCAGCGAGGTGGCGGGAAGGTCCAGGGGCGAGTCGGTGCCAGCAAGGATAAGGCCGCCGGCTTGGACGACAGCCGCGATGGTGGACTCCTCTGCCTTGAGGTGATCGAGGGCGCTGGCTTGGTCGGTCGTCTGTGCGGCCTGAACGGCAAGCTCGAGGCGGTCCTGTTCCCACGGTGGAGTGACAGCATAGCGCGGGTCGGTGGCCATGGCGGGATCGTCGGCGTACTGCGCCTGGATGAAGGTGGTGCTAACGGTCCACATGCCGGACCGGGCGAGCAGAGAAGTGACGTCGGAGTAGCTCTTGCCGGTGAGCGAGCGGGAGTAGGCCCAGCCAGTGCGGGCAGTGGCGGAGATGTGTGACATGCCATCTTCGCCGAGCGAGACCGCAGGCAGTAGGTAATGCGAAGCCGTTTCCACGCCCATCTGGCTGTGGGCGAACTGAATGCCTTTCTCCGCGGAGGCATAGGGCAGACGCACGTAGAGCTTGACGAAGTCGAAATCGAGCGCCTTCAGCCGGTTGAATTCGCGATATAGCTGAGCGTCCGACGTGGTGGGGATCATCATGGGGTAGTAGACACGCTCGCCGTCGACGGCTTCGCCGGTAGCGAAGAGTCGTGGGCCAATGGCTGCGCCGGAATCATAGGCTTCGCGGTGCTGGAGGGCGCGGTAGGCGTTGTCCGCCAGACTTCGAAGCTCGGTGATGCCATAGACGAGCCACAGGCGGCCCATACGATCACCATAATAGATCGAGGAATCGGAGTCCGGATGCGCATGGTTCTCCCACAGACCCGGCATCACGGTGGAGTTGCCGGCTTCAATGGTGCGGGTGACCCCAACTGGAGGCGTGGTACTGTGGGGCGCGACGCTCACGATGCGGTTGTTGGCGATGAGAACGTCTACATTGGTCAGTTCGTCCGGCCCCTCGCCCTTCCAGAATCGGCCTGCGTGGATCAGCAGTTTCTGGCTCGGGGTGGCCGTCTTGAACGTCAGGTCCAGGGGAATTGTTGCGATCTGCTGGGTGCTGCGGGAGATGAGCCGAAGCCGGCCATTGTTCAGGTAGAGGATATGGCTGGAGTCGCCGGAATAGGTCGGGGAGTCGCTGGTTTCGCTGTTGATTTGAATGGCTGGGCCGGAGGGTTTGCCGGTCGCGTCCACGGGCATGGTGTAGAGCAGATCATCCATGATGAAAGCCATCTCTTTGCCATTGGGCGCGTAGATGGGGCCGTCTTCCGTGCGCGTGGTGACAGACTCGAAGGGCGCCGGAGCGAAGAACTGTGTCTTCCCAGTGGCAACGTCGACTGCGAGGATGGAGCTGGTGCCTTCGCGGAAGCGTTTGGTATAAGGCTTGACGGTAGCGATGGCGACCGTCTGGCCGGAAGCGGAGAATGCAGGACGGCCAGGGAAGAAAGTGGGCGGGGCGAGAGGTTTGATTGCACCCGTGGCCACGTTAAGCGTCAGTGTGGCGCCGGTCTGGTCCTGAAACGCAATCAGGGCGCCATCAGGAGACCATGCGGGCATGATCTGCGCATTGGGACTGGGCGCGGGTCGTCTTTCCTCGCCGCTCGCAAGTGTGAGGAGGTAGACGTTTTCAATGCCGTCTTTGTCTGAGACGTAGGCGAGCTTCTTACCGTCGGGAGACCATGCGGGACCCTGTTTGTAGAAGGCGTCACGCGTTAGCTGGCGGGGCTTTTCTCCGACGGTCATAAGCCAGAGCTGGTTAAGGGAAACGAATGCCACCTGTTTACCATCGGGGGAAAGCGCCGGCGCGAAGATGCCTCGGACCCTGCGAGGGGCGGTCGAGTCGAAGTCATAAACCTTGTGAGGGTATTTCGGTCGAACCGATTTGATGGCCGCTTTGAACGGGATGGGCGTTTCGCTACCGGTGGCGAGACTGGCGCAGAGGATGCTGCCGTTGGCGGTGTAGAGAAGGCTTGAGTTGGAGAGCCAGAGCGCGGGAAATGGAAATGCATCCTCGGCACGCCCGCTGTACTGGACGGAGCCGGTGACGATCAGGCGGGCCGTGTTCCCAAACGAATATCGACTTGTTTGGACCCACTGGGCGGAGCCGGTAACACCCGGGCGGGCCGTTTTCAAGAACATTCCGACGCCGTAAAACTGAACGTAAGCGAGGCTTTTGCCGTCGGGGGAGAACGATGGCGCTTCCACGCGGCCGTCGTCGGCGCTGGTTGCAAGGGTGGCCTGCGCGCCCGTCGCAAGATTGATGGATTCGATCGTCTTCCCCGTGATGCCGGAGCCGCTGACGAAGGCCAGGCTGGCTCCATTCGGGGACCAGGTGGGGTCAAACTCGTCGGCTTCGCTGGAGGTGATCTGCTTCAGGACTCCGGTTGCAATGTCAACCGTCCAGATGTCGTAGCTCCCCCTGAAGGCCCGGTCGGAATCGAACGCAATGGTCTTGCCGTCGGGAGAGATGCGAGGTGCGCGGTCGTCGCCGTGGCCGCTGGTGATCTGCTTCAGGGCGGTGCCGTCGGGCTGCATCGTCCAGATGTGGAAGGTGCCTCCGGAGTAGGACTGAATCGCGACCAGGTCTCCCTTGGAGGACCAGTCGGGGTGCGAGGCTTCCTGGTCGGCGGTCGTGATTGGATGAGCGGTGCCCCCAGCAAAAGGCATCGAGTACAGGATGCCCTGAACGTCCATGATGATGGTGCGATGGTCGGGCGACACGGCGATGGCCATGTCTGTGCCCTCGCTGACAGTAATGGTCTGGGCTGAACTTGGGGCCTTGGCTTTGGCGGGGGCCTGGGCGGTCGCGGCTGAAAGAGCGCTGAGCAGGAGTGTAAGGCTGAGCAGGCAGCGGGGTGTGGCTGACGTCATGGAGTGGTCTCTCGGTTTCCTTGGCGGGCGGCGCCTCGATTGAGCCGCGTCGCCCTGGTCTTCGTGGAAACTGTCTGGGTTCAGGGCACGGTGGCCGGTTGGGTTCGAAGAGATTAGAACTCGATGTGGCCGAGGAACTGCGTGGAGCGTGGACGTCGTTTCACTGCCGAGAATTCCCCCGGCTTGCGCCGGGAGAATTTTTCAGTGTGCGGCCGCTCAACACGTACGAGAAGACCGTGATTGTATCCGTAGCGGCGCCGTTACCAAATTGCTTTCAACCCAAACTGAATTTGCCGCATTTCTGTTGAAGTTGCATCGATTGCGCCCGCACCGTCGATCGGTCCGCCCGTCTGGGTGAACAGTGCAAGGTTGTTTACGGGCGCCTGATAGTTAGCGTGGTTGAGGACGTTGAAGAATTCCGCTCGATACTGCACTTTGAACGATTCCGAGATTTTAGGGATGGTAGTGTTCTTGAAGACCGAGAAATCGGCGTTGAACAGGCCAGGACCGATGAGCGTGTTTCGACCGGCATTGCCACCGAGGTTCATGCAGCTGTTTGGTATCGGAATGAGTTTTCCGTTGGCGTCTTTCGCCCCGGAAAATCCAGGCTGACATTTGCTGAGGAGCGCGGGAGGAGCAATGGGAACACTGAAGCACTGGAGCTTGACGTAGTTATTGAGGTTGCCGGGATTAACAGGATTTCCATCGCAGCCGGCCCCGTGCAGACGGTTCGGGAAGGGCCAGGCATCGCCTTGCATCCCGGCCGGATCCCCCGACATCAGGACCGTAAAGGGTGAACCCGTTGAGGCGGTAACGATTCCACCCACCTCCCAACCGCCAAGAGCCCGGTGTCCAAACGCCCCTCCCCAGCTTGGCTTGGGAACCTCCCAGATGTAATTCACCACCAAATTCTTATCTATGTTGAAGTCACAGAGGCCATGGCGGCTTGCCCGGTCAAACGAGATAAGAGATGTGATTGAGTTCTGGTACGGATCGCCCACCTGGCCACTCGATCCGTTATCGAAGCACTTGCCCCACGTAAAGCTGCCTTGAACCTGGAAGTTGTGGGACATCTTTTTAGTGACCTGCGCTTGAAGTCCCGAGTAGTAACCGCCGCCATCCCAGACCGTGGCGCGTATATCCGTCGTGTTTGGGTTGAACTCACCTACGCTGCCTACTGGATAAGGCCAGAGATAGCCCGCGGAGGTCAAGGTGGGCAGAGCCATATTCATGTCATCAGGAGTGACAGCCTGATGGAGGCTGCGGGAACCCACATAACCAATGGTTGCTGTCAAACTCGGGGTGAGTTCCTGCTGAACGTTGAGGTTCCAGTTTACGGAGTAGCTGCGGGGTGGGCTCGGCTGAACATAGCGCTGCTGCGCTTTACTCAGTTGGAATCCGCCGACCTTCGCCAGCGTCTGGTCCGGGAACGTGCCGGCGAGCGGTACAGCAGCCGATGTAGCCTGGTTCAGGAAGAGGGAGAACGGATAGGAACTGCCCATCTGAAAGCCCCACAACCAGGGGAGCGGCAGCGTATCGAACACACCAATGCCAGCGCGGACAGCCGTCTTGCCATTGTGGAACGGATCCCATGCGAAACCAACCCGTGGCTCAAAGTTGCGGAGCGTGGGGTTTGTCACGAAGACGTTGTGCACGGGAACCGCGCCGCCGTTGTAGAAGTCGCGAATGAGCTGGAACTGGTCATGGGCCTCCGTTGGATTGGTCGCGGGCTCATAACGTATGCCCAAGTTCAACGTCAGGTTCTGACGGATGTGCCAATCGTCCTGAAGATAGGCTCCGAAGACCTTCTGCCGGTTTCCAACCTCCTTGCCAGCGCCGGGCTCGAGCAGACTGATCTTCTGGGGAAGGTTGTGTAGAAAGTCGGACAAATTGTTAAAGTTGAACAATCCGTTCGCCCTCACGCGAGATATCTCATCGAACTGCATAGCCTCGGCCGAAAATCCGAACTTTATGGAATGAGCCCCCCGAATGAAGAATGCGTCGTCGTAGAACTGGAAGGAATTCCATGTGTATTTGTTTCCAGATGGGTCGTTGAGAGCCCCCCCCATTTGCGACAGACCAGGTATCGCCAGGATAGGGGCATAATGTCCGGGAATCGCGGCAAGACTCGTGTCCGAAGCCAGGGGATTGATGGCACTGACAGGCCGGCCGCCAACCGAGATCGCGCGGTTGTAACCGATACGTATCGTATTTACGAGTGCCGGACTGAAGATATGGGTCTCTTCGATGCTGCCCATCTGCCGCTGCGTCGCGGCCTCGTGAATGACGTTATTCATATTGTCGGGCTGGGCGTAAGGTCCCTGGTCATAGAACCACCCGAGAGCAAGACTGTCCTTCCCCGAGATGTGATGGTCGCCTCGGGCGGACACATAGTTCTCCGAGAAGGTAGCGACTCCGGAGCCATTCCAGCGTCCTGTATTCCCGCTCGGCAAGAGGGTCTGAGGAAGCGGATAAAACCCTAAAAACGGCACGACCTTAGGGTCCACGGTAAACACGGTCGTGGTGCCGTCAGGATTGTGAAGAATGCCCTTACGTGCGTCAGGCGACGGCACGAGATCGGAAAAAGTCAGGCTCTTGCTCTGCCGGATGCCTTCGTAATTAACGAAGAGGAACGTCTTATTTTTCAGAATCGGGCCTCCGCCGGACGCTCCGAACTGATTGCGGTGAAAAGGTGGGATCGCCGTATCAAAAGGGTTCTTTGCGTCCAGAGCCTGGTTACGCAGGAAGTAATACGCGTCTCCATGAAGAGCATTGGTTCCCGACTTCGTGATCGCGTCGATGACGCCGCCCGAGGTGCGACCGTATTCAGCCGAGTAGTTGGTCGTGAGGATGGAAAACTCTGCAATCGAGTCCACGCCCAAAGTGACGCCGATTGCATCCCCCGGACTTCCATTCGCATAGTCCACAACGCTAATCCCGTCGATCCGATAATTGTTCTCATTCGGGCGGTGGCCGGAATCAGAAACTTCGCTTCCGTAACCGCGGTTGCCCCTGGGCGAGGTCGCGGCTCCTGCGGAAGTCTGAGTTCGAACACCGACAATTCCAGCCTGGAGAGTAGCGAGCGAGGTCCAGTCGCGGCCGTTTAGCGGCAACTCGCGCACCGTAGTGGAATCCACCTCACCACCGAGCGCGGATGAGGATAGCTGCACGGTCATTGCGGCAGCAGACACATCGACCGTTTCAGAGGCCTGCCCGACCTTCATGACCGGATTCAGGACTCGCTGCATCCCAACTTCGAGCAGGACTTTCGACTCAACTACGGTGGAAAATCCCGGAGACGAAATGGTTACCTTATAGTTTCCCGGCAGGATATTAGGCGCTGAATAGAATCCGGCGGAATCCGTCGCAACTTCTCGCGTCACCCCCGTCGCCGTGCTTTTGATGGAAACTTTCGCACCGGAAATCTGGGCACCCGACGCGTCCGCCACAGTGCCAGTAAGGGTGGCTCCAGACACTTGCGCAAAGACCGGAGTGGATACGAGCATGATGAGCGCCAATATCACGCACACCGAAAGGCCACGACGAATAACCATAACTTCCTCCCAAATGTTATGAACCCTGTCCCACGTAGTCTCCGAGGGCGAGGTCAGAACCTTAATCGTACGAACCATGTAATGAGTGAGGATTAGAGCTTAGCGCGGCGGAAGAGAATGCCAAAGCAGTATGGACTTTTCGGATTCGGCACATAGTACATCAGTTATGGGCGAGATTCTTGCCATCAGTAGCGGTATCGTTGTTCCATATAGATCGACAATGCTCCATCCCTTTTTTCTGATTCCTAAGCCAGCCGCTCCAACGGATGATGGGCGGATTGATTTTGGAAGACAGCGACTGCCAGTCAATTACTTCCCACCGATGAAGGACTCTATGAAGACTTGCTTCAACGCCGCCGCTACCCTGCTGTTTCTCACTCTGCCTCTTGCGGCGCAATCGGGCAAATCCGCTCCTCCCAATTTTCCGGAAGAGGTCGGCGTGCCGCTCGGTTCGAGCAGAACCATGTTCCCGGCGGTGCGGTCGACGCATGAGATGGTGGGGGGCGGCAACAACTTCGTCACGGAGGCTGGCATGCGAATGCTTCGCGCCGGAGGAAATGCCGTGGACGCGGGCGTCGCGGCTGTGCTGGCAGCAGCGGTGACGGAAGAAGATCACTTCAGCATGGGCGGCGAGATGCCGCTGCTGGTCAAACTGAAAGGAAAGCCCGTCGAAGTGGTCTCCGGCGTGGGAACCGCACCGGTAAAGGCCACGATCGATTTTTTCAAGAGCCGGCCAACGGAACCGTGGGAGACACCGGGCAGCAAGCCTCCGATCCCGGCACAGGGAATCCTGGCGACCACTACGCCGGGCATGTTTGACGGCGTCATGCTAGCACTTGAGCGGTATGGCACGATGAGCTTCGCACAAGTTGCGGCTCCGGCGATCGAACTTGCCGATGGCTTCCCGACAACGGAAATTTTCGCAGACACGCTGCATCGCGATGCGCAGATGATGCGGCGCTGCCCCTCTTCGGTTAATTACTTTTTCAACGTCAACGGCGATCTGCCAACCCGTGGCGAAATATTTCATCAGCCGGACCTCGCCAAGACGATGCGCTCCATGGCCGACATCGAGCAAAAGACGCGCGGCAGCCGCACAACCAGGATTGACGCGGTCCGCGACTACTTCTACCGCGGGCCGGTTGCCAAGGAGATGGGGGCCTTCTCCGAAACCCACGGCGGTCTGATCACCTACAGCGACATCGCCGCCTTTCATGCAGAGATCGATACACCCCGATCGACGACCTTTCACGGCTACGAGATCGTGAAGCCCGGCTTCTGGACGCAAGGCCCGGTGATGCTGGAGATGTTCAACCTGCTCGAGGGTTACGACCTAAAGGCCATGAAACATAACTCTCCCGAGTACCTCCACATCGTGATTGAGGCCACGAAGCTCGCCTTCGCTGATCGAGACATGTACTACGGAGATCCGAAGTTCAGCAAGATTCCGGAAGAGACGCTTCTCTCGAAGGAGTACGCAGCAGAGCGCAGAAAGTTGATCGATCCGATGAAGGCATCTATGGAGTCGCGACCGGGTTCCATTCCTGGTTACGACATCCCGATGCCCGATGGCAAAGCAGCCAAAGTCGACGTGAAGGACACGACCTGCGTTGATGTGGTCGACCGCGAGGGCAACGTCTTCTCCGCTACGCCGAGCGGCGGGTGGCTGCCAGCGGTGATGGCCGGCAACACGGGCATTGCGTACGGTACGCGCCTGCAGTCGCTGCTGACCATACCAGGGCACCCAAACGTGATTCAGCCAGGCAAGCGCCCGCGCGTCACGCTCAGCCCCACAATCATTCTGAAGGACGGCAAGCCCGTCTTTGCGATCTCGACTCCGGGCGCAGACAACCAGGACCAAGCGCTGCTGCAGGTGATCCTGAATATGATCGTTTTCGGCATGTCTCCACAGGAGGCAGTCGAAGCTCCTCGCTTCCAAACCGAAGCGTTCTACAGCTCCTTCGCGATGCACAATTTTACGCCGGGCAAAGTCAATCTTGAATCGCGCATTCCACAGGCGACTGCGGAGAAGCTCTCCTCCTTAGGACACATTGTGACCGTCACCGGGGCCTGGAGCAATATCTCCGCTCCCGTTGTCATCAAGATTGGCGATGGCGTCCTCGAGGGAGGAGCCGATCCGAGAAGAAACCGCTACATCACCGGCGATTAGAGATGCTTATTCGTACCAACGCAAGAGCCAGTCGACTTGCCAGCGCGTACGGCCATTCTCAGTATCGACTCTGATTTTCGGCATGGTAGATCCTAGGCAAATTTGTCCGGAGGCACGCCCTTATCAGCCGCTCTCCGGAACCAAGCCGGTACCGTGCAAACCCGCCAACCAACCCTCTATGGAGATGATCCGATGCTTCGTACCATTCTCGCAGGAGGCCTGCTTGCAGGCGTCTCCCTCTCTGCTTCGGCGACCGACTACACCCTTCTCGCGACCCCTAAAACGGTCACCTGGGGCTACCAGGATGGCTCGACGAAACCGTCCCTCACCATCCACTCCGGCGATACAGTCAAGATGCAGAGCCTCGCCGCCTGCGGCGATGACCAGGCGCTGCGCCGCGATGGCGTCCCCGAAGGCGATATCCCGAAATACGTTGCGCCCATCCATGAACAGGTGACCGACAAGGGTACCGGCCGCCTCATCCTCACCGGCCCGGTCGCCGTTGCCGAGGCCGAGGTCGGCGACGTGCTCGAGGTCCAGGTCATCAAGATCGATCTGGACACTCCCTTCGCCTGCAACCACTTCCGTCCTGGCTCGGGCTTCCTCCCCAATGACTACCCCTACTTCAAATCCAAGATCATTCCGCTCGACCGCGAGAAGATGGTCGCCAACTTCGCTCCCGGCATCGTCATCCCGCTGCATCCCTTCTTCGGCAGCATGGGCGTGGCGCCCGGCGCCATGCGCGTCAGCAGCTCTCCGCCGTGGATGCACGGCGGCAACATGGATAATAAGGAGCTCGTAGCAGGCACCAGCGTCTTCTACCCT
>Ga0185299_10004347_pt1 | contig 17265 bp, 15 predicted proteins | sample PaiPotPPA55metaG_FD_128002 | JGI IMG/M metagenome (GOLD analysis project Ga0185299, IMG submission 128002) | Iron sulfur acid spring bacterial and archeal communities from Banff, Canada, to study Microbial Dark Matter (Phase II) - Paint Pots PPA... ...
GAGACTTGAGTGGCGACATCGTTCAGCGCATTGACGAGCGTCTGGTTGTAGGTCGCGACGTCATAGTCGAAGTCCGCATAGCGGCCTTTCAATTGCGAGCGCAGGGCGCCGCCGTCAAAGATCGGCAAGTGAATAGCCGGCCCGAACTGGACCTGCCGGCTCCCTGCAGTGAAAAACTTGCCCCAGCCGAATGCGTCGAAACCGGCGGCGGCCGCCAGGTTCACATCCGGGAAAAACTCGGCCTTGGCTTCTTTGACGTCGTGAAGGGCCGCCTCTACTTGCCAGCGCGCCGCGACCAGGTCCGGCCGACGCGCCAGCAGGTCGGCGGGAAGGTTGCCGGGCAGGGCAACCGCGCCGCCCGGCGCCAGGACCGGCTGGGCGATTTGCAGTCCCCGATCCGGGCCCTTGCCGAGCAAGGCGCCCAACTGATAGCGCACGACGGTGATCTGGCCGTCGAGATCGGTGAGATTCGCGCGGGTCGTTGCGATGTTGCCGATAGCCGTTTGCCGCTCGACGTTGGTGTCGAGGCCCGCGGTGACGCGGCCGTCGGTGATGCGGCCAATGTCTTCGCGATTCCGGATTTCACGCTGGGCGATGTCGCGTTGGGCGTAGAGCCGCGCGAGCTGGTTGTAGGTGCTCGCGACCGACGCGGCGAGTGTCACGCGGGCCTGCTGCATGTCGGCTTCGGCGGCCCGCTCTTGCGACACGGCCTGGCCCAGACGCTGGCGGTTCTTGCCCCACAGATCCAAATCCCACGACGCGCTCGCCAGCGCGTTGTTCTCGCTATACCAGGTGCCGCCGAACGGCGGCGGGTAGATCGAGTTTGCGGAGTAGATCTCGCGGTTCCACGAATAGCTGCCATTGACTTTGGGATAGAGCGCCGACTTCGAGCTTTCGATGTACGAGGAGGCCTTTGCGATGCGCGCTTGCGCTTGGGCGATCGACGGATTGCCGTCCAGCGCCTCGGCGATCAGCCCAGGCAACTGCGGGTCACTAAACTGGCTGGCCCAGTCGAGCGAGGGCCATTGACCGTCCTCAGCCGGCAGGCTCTGCGCGGCCTCATAGTTCGCGGGCGCCGCCATCCGCTTGTCGCTGTGGATGCCGAAGTAATTCGCGCAACCGCACAGGACGATCGAAGCGGCGACAGCCGCGACCACGGATCGGCGGGGTGGCCGAAGCGGCGACTGGGCGGGACAGTTCATCGCTCGCCTCGCGGGCGAGCGGAAGGGCGCGAGAGGCGCTGCAACTAGTTCAGTGCGTTTTCTTTTCAAAATAGAGTGCTGCGTCATGGGTTAGTCCCGCTAAAGCGCTGCTGTTGGCGAGCACGCGGCGGAGCATGCTCTTGAGAAATCCGGTTTCTTCCGGCGTGAAGCCAGAGAGCAGCTTGTCCACCACACTCGCGAAGATGGCCGGCATGCGCGCGGCCATCGCCTCGCCCTCAGGCGTCAACGAGAGCCGCACGATGCGCCGGTCTTCGACGCTGCGCACCCGCCTGAGCAGGCCGCGCGCTTCGAGCAGGTCGATGCGGCGTGTGACAGCGCTCGCGTCGATCCCAAATTCACGAGCCAACTCGGCCGCGAGCAGGCATTTCTCGCTCCACACCATGAAGAGGATGCTGCCCTGAGTGCCGGTGATGCCCAAATCGCACGTCGTCCGCTGGTTGATCATGTTGGCCATCGTCGAGCGCACGTGTGAGAACAGCGACCCCACGCTGTCGTTGAGATTCCGAACGCTGAATTCGAGGGGGAGCGAGGCCGAATCCGTCATGATTTGAATGCTGGCTGGACGATTGTCACGTCAATGAGTTGGGGGCGGGCGGGGACATCGGGAGAAGCGTTTGTTGGCGCGGACACGCGGGATCGAGATCGGGCAGGCAATATGCTTTTGTCCCGGATTGCGCATTGATTTCATTCATGTAAAATACGAGTGGTACTCATATTTTATGGGCCGATAATATGACCGATCCTCATGTTCTGTCAAGGTACCCGAAAATTCCCACGCAGGAGCGCGGAGAGAAGCGCGTGACCGATCTGCTCGCGGCAGCCGAACGACTCTTTGCATCATCGGGCTATGAGGCTACAACCATGAATGCAATCGCGAGCCTCGCGGGCTCTTCCATCGGCTCGCTGTATCAGTTCTTCCCCAACAAGGAAAGTGTTGGAAACGCTTTGCTGCTCGAATACATGAAGGAGTTGAGCGGCCAGATCGTCGCTTTGAAGGCGGCGCCGCCCGTCGCGCCGCAAGTGCTGGGGCAAAAGCTCGTCGAGATCGTGTTCAACTACAGCGTGGAACACCCCGCGTGCCGCGTTTTGGCAGATGCGCCCTCCGTGCAGAAGACGGAGAGCTTCGGCGTGTATTCCGCCAGCGTGGAAGACTTGCTGTCTGCCTTCGCCCCGTCCATGAAAGCCGCGGAAATGTCGTCCATCGCAATGGCCAGTTTGCTCATGGTGCGCGCGGCGGTGCAGGGGAGCCGGTTGGTCGACGCCAAAACGGGCGCTACGTTGCGCCATGAAATGCAGCAAGCTATTGGTACCTATCTGGAGGAACGGCTCAAGGTCGCTTCCCCGGCGCCAACCGCGTAAGACATGCAGGCCTTTCCGGCGCCGGGAAATTGCAAAAAATGGGGAACGTCCCTTAAGTTGATTTACGATCAGTGATACTTAATTTATTACCGGATCAAACGTACCGTTGCAGTCAACGCGTTTCGGCGCCGCCCGCGAGACTTGTTTCGGACCTCTGCTCGCATCCCATGCGTGCCCGACGCTCCCGACTCCAATGCTCGAGCAAGGTCCGCGTCTGAGCACGCACGGTTGCCTTGAGCAACTCCCCTTGCTTGGCATCGATCGCCTTCGATCCGAGCAACGCGAACGTGATGCGAGGTGCTATGTGGAATATCAATACTTGCCCGTGCAGACTGAGCATCCGGATCAGGGTGATCGGATCGTCGGCCGCAGTCCCCGTAATCCTCGCGATCAACTCGGCGGCAACGTTGTTCAGCGGCAGCCGCAGGCGCCGCGTCAAAACCTCGGACGCCATGCTCGGCTCGTGTCCGGCCTGTTCGCGAGCAAAGAAACGTCGCTGGTCAGGCACGCAGCCCTCGACGAACATACGATCCGCGACCGCTTCCTGGATACGGATGAACGCGTCGATGAATGTATCGATAAGCGCAGCTGTGTCGCCCTCCTGGCGCAATACCTCCGTCGCATGACTGACGACCGGTTCGAGGTACATCCACGCATCGTCCGCGAGGTATTCGGCGCAGGTCTGGTAGACGCCTTTCTTGTTCTCGAAGTAATACTGAAGTGCGGGCGCATTGACGCCGGCACGCGCGGCAATGTCGCGTGTGGACGCACCTTCGAAGCCATGTTCACCAAACAACTCGATCGCCGCTTCGATGATTCTTAGCCGCGTCGCGTCTCCTCGCGCGTTGCCGCCCGTCGAAGGGTGCCGAAGTCGTTTTATGCTGCCCATGCACACCCCGCTTCAACAAAACAAATATGCAACTTGACATACCTTTTCCGATTGAAATAATTTCTATCGAAAAGAGGGCCGTGACCTCAAGTTCGTCTCCGCGCGGAGTGAATGCTTTGGAATTGTCAGGGCTGATTGCCCATCTTTCGAGATGTATATATTCAATCCTCCCGACAATTCAGGTATCGATTGGCTCCTTGCTAACCGCCTTTGGCGAGGGACTTCGATACACATCGTGTCATGGCTGCATGGAGCAAAGCTGAATTGAGGCCGGGTGTCAGTACGCAATGCGAGGAAGACTCGTATTGTTAAATATAATGTGACTGAAGCTCATGTATGTCAAGGTAGGAAGTACGAGGAGGCGCGGAAATTTCGGTCAGCGGAAAGTGCTCTCGCTGACGAAGGGTGGGGTGAACCGGGGAGAGTTTGGAGTTTGGCTACGGTGAGCGTTGGGGGCGAATCCGGTAGCGAACGCGTGCGGCCAGTCAAGAGATCCATCGGTTCCCGCTGGCAGCCTGCGGACGTACGGCGTCCAACAACCTCGTACGAGAAGGGGACGGTGAAGCCACAAGCAGGCGTGGCATACTTGAAGCCTTTTGGCACAATCGAAGTGTCTGATCATCCGACGGTTCTGCTCGGAACTTCGTGCGTGGGATGCCGCGAACGGGCAGCATCGGGGTGCTGAGCCTATCCGGGGTGCTGAGCCTATCGCTTGGTAAATGTGAGCTAACCTTACGTTATGAAAAAATTAATATGACTGAAACTCAGGTTTTGTCAAGACGAGCGAAGTCACCCACCCAGGAACGCGGAGAGAAGCGGGTGGCCGACTTGCTGGGCGCTGCCGAGCAACTCTTCGCGTCATCGGGCTATGAGACGGTGACCATGCATGCAATAGCCACTCTCGCGGGTTCATCGATTGGTTCGCTCTATCAGTTCTTCCCCAACAAGGAAAGCATTGGGAGCGCATTGCTGAACCGCTACACGGACGAAATCGTCTCGTTATTGGATCAGTGGCAATTGTCCTTGCCGGATACACCCATGGAGTTCGCAAATGGATTGATTTCTATCGTGCTTGGCTACGTCTCGAAGCGCCCCGCGTGCAGGGTGCTATCAGAAACACCATCGGTCGTGCCAGCAGGATCATATGGGATGGCTCGGCTTTCTGCAGCCATTCAGAATCTGTTGGCGAAGTATGATCCGGAGATCAAGCGCTCGGATCTCTCTGCAATTGCCCTGGCGACCTGGTTAATCGTTCGGGCGACTGTGCAAGGGAGCCGGATGGTGGAGAAGAGTAAGAGCGCGGCGTTACGCAGAGAGATGCAACAGGTCTTGGGCAGCTACCTGGAGGAACGAATAGGTGGGGGGTCAACAGCGAACGCAAGAATCAGCAGACAGCCACGATAGCCTGACCATGCCGTTATCCTTGGTTGGCCAGTCGTTGGTGTGCTCCCCGTCTCTGCGGGAAGGGTATTTCGGAACCGAATCGAATCACACCTTGACTGAATGTGAGCGGTAGTCGTATTCTATTTTTTAGAAATACGAGTGATACTTGCATTCAAGGAAGGAGAAGTCCATGCCTGAACTTTCGCGCGTTTATCCCAGGCATGCCGCGCTGCTGGTGATGGATTATCAGGTCGATACTCTTACCAGGTTCATGACGGCTGCACAGTCCGCCGATGCAATCGCGCGCGTGCCCGATCTGATCGCCACGGCACGAGACGCGGGCATGATGGTGATCCATGTCGTTGTTGCATTCCGGCCCGGTCATCCCGAGGTCAGCCCCCGTAACCCCATATTCAGTGCGCTGAGGGCAAACGGGATGATGGTGGCCGGGAGCGAAGGCGCCTCGATCCATCCGGCCGCAGCGGCACGAGAGGGGGAGCCGATCGTGGTCAAGCACCGCATCAGCCCGTTCGTTGGCACCGACCTGGAGACACTGCTGCGCGCCAACGGCATTGATACGCTGGTGCTCGCCGGTGTTTACACCAGCGGCGTCGTCCTGTCGACCGTTCGCCACGCCGGCGACCTGGATTATCGGTTGGTCGTCGTCCGCGATTGCTGCGCAGACCCAGATGCAGAGGTGCATGCGATGCTGCTCGACATCGTCATCGCGAAGCAGGCGGCCGTTGTTACCACGGCGGAGTTCGCAGGCGCACTGCCTGGCAGGTCTTCATGAACGAACGCGGGCGATAGACCCCGGGAAGCGTCGCCAGTCCGTTGCCAATCCCTTCGCCTGCTCCGGTTTTTCGGTGTCCAGTCTCTTTCAAGGAATCGGTGCTCCCACCCGCAGCGGCGTTGTTGAATCAATCGACCTCGATCCCCCTGCCGTGGCGGATATGCTCAACCAAACCGTCCCCCTTTTTACATCTTCCTTCGTCAAGAACCACCGGTCGCGTCGTCTCGGTGGAAACACGACGTAACAAACCGATGGCGCAACTGGGGCCAGAAAGCGGAATAACGTCAACCAGCGACGCGTTTTATAGTCAGCAGGTCCGCGTCGTCGTGCACATCGTCACATGCCAATTCACATGCTCCGGCAACGCGCTCTGCGAGGCGAACCGATGGGGTCTTCACGGTGTCGGCGCGGCGGTCCGCGTCGTGGTACCGGACCGTCGAGCAGGACGGATTCATGCGCAACTTTATTGGACTTGGAATGGTGCTTTGCAGTTGTGTCGCGTGCGCGACGCCGATGGCGTCGCAGCCCGACCAGGCTGGCCCGCTGAACGACACGACGACCACATCGGCCGTGTCGCCCACGTGCCGCATGGTCAACGGCACAGCGGATATCGATGGCACCCCGCAGAACATATCGGGCCTTGCGTGCAAGCAGCCCGACGGCACCTGGCAGATCCAGCAGCAGGACGCGGGCGTCGATATGGGTGACGTTTCCGCGCCGCCCCCGTATCCGTACTATCCCTATTACGACCCGTGGTTTTATGGGCCGCCTGTGGCGTTCGGCTTCGGCGCCTCGTTCATCTTCGTCGATCGGTTTCATCACTTCCATCATATGGATCATGTCCACTTCGGACCGCGCGGCGGCTTTCATGGCGGCTTTCATGGCGGTTTTCATGGAGGAGGCGGCTTTCATGGAGGGGGCGGCTTTCACGGTGGAGGCGCATTCTTTGGAGGAGGCGGTTTTCACGGAGGCGGCGGGGGGCGCCGGTAGCCCCTGGCTTCATGCGCCTGGCTCACCTCTTGCGCTCGCATCCGATGCGCAAGGCAATAATGTTTTTTGGAGTCGAAAATGATAGTCGCGACAAAGAAAATCTGTTTTTCAGTTTTTTCAGTCTTAGTTATCGCTATGTCAGGCGAGTGCTACGCGCAAGCTGGGGGCGGCGTGACCGACGTCGGGAACGGAGCGCTCGTTCAAAGCGGCAATGGCATGGGCGCACCGCCGGGCGCCGCTGTCGGCGATGACGTGCGAGCTAGCGCGGGCCTTACGAAAGGCACGGACGGCATAATCAGCAGTATGCGAAGCAACGGCACGAGAACAACTGAGAGCCCGGATCCCAGAGCGCCCAACCGCACCGGAATCCTGCCTGCACGCCAATAGGCCTGGTACTCAAAGAGCGGATGGCGATGTATCGCGGTGGTCTTGTCCGGCCGTTAGCGAAGGCCGTGAAAGCTTGCTACCAGATGAGATCGCTGCGCCCACCGTGGGGAATGTTGTCCTGTCCAATAGACAAGGTATGGAGCAGGGATCAACGAGAATAAGGAATACGAATTAATAGGGTGCCGGCGATAACGGGTCGACTCCGCCATCAGTTTGGTCGTCGCCGGCAACGAACCCTCCTTGTCACCCTTGCGGTCACCGCTAGCCACCGGCGGTCCCGGCCGTCGCGGTCCTGCCGTCTAAAAAATCCCCCCATCGGATTGCTGACGACTTCCGAAATGCACAGACCCAGCAAATACTAGAGCGATATCAGCCAGTGCGCGCCGCTGTAGTGCTCCTGCGCCCGTGCAGTGTCACGCGAGATCGTGTCGATCGAGGTTTTAACGGCCTGCCAAAGATCGTCCTCGAGAAAGCGCGTCACGCCCGGGCTTGGCCTTGCGCGCCCGCTGACGCGACAGGGACGGACGCGAACTAGCCTTGCGCCTCATGAGGCATAAAACTAACCTCGACTGTTGTGCGCCCTACGAACATAAATTCATATACAAGAAAATAATTTCAAAAAACGGGCTCCAAAAAATGCCAATAGGCGTTGTTTAGCGATTTATGATCGGGTATAAATACGCACATCGGTGCGACAGGCGCACACAATTGACGGGGGTAGTGCGGCATGACGTTTAACGAGGATCGCGGGGAGAAGTCAGCAGGTCATTCGGCAAAGCGGCGCCGCCTGCTCAAGTTGGCCGCATCGGCCGGCGTATCGGCGACGGCAGCAGGCTTGCCATTCGGTCGAAGCGCCTTCGGCGCGGAGTCCATCACATTGCGCTGGTGGTCGACGCAAGCCGCGCCGGACCAACTCAAGGCTTATAAGGCGCAGATCGCCGGTTTCATGGCGACGCATCCGGGCGTCAAAGTTGTGTTCGAAGCCACGTCCGACGAGGGCTATCCCGCACAATTAGCCGCGGCGTTCGCAGCGAATCAGGTGCCGGACATCATCACGCACCTGCCGTCGTATGCCGCTCAGACGTATTTCGCTGATGGCCTGGTTGAACCCGTCGATGACGTCGCCGTAGCCGTGGGCCTCGACAAGTACTATCCGAACGCGAACGATGTCTTCAAGACCGCCGACGGCAAATTGTGCGCCACAGGCCTGGCAAATACTGCGGCGGATGTCATGTGGATCCGGCGCGACCTGATGCGGAGGGCCGGCGTCGACAAGGTGCCGGAAACCTGGGACGAATTGCGCACGGCCTGCAAGAAGATGCAGGGCGGGCGAATCTATGGTGCGCCGCTGCCGTACGGCCTGAACAGCATGACGTCGCTGATCATGCTCGGTTTCATCCATCGGGCCGGCGGCCAGGTATTTACGCCGGATTTGCAGGTTGCTATTGACAGTCAGGCGACGCTCGATGCGCTTGACTTCTATAAATCGATGCGCGAATTCTGTCCGCCCGGCGCCACGGGCTATAGCTGGGGCGAAAGCTTGACCGCCTTTGTCTCCGGTTCGACCGCGACCGGTATCTACGGTGGCCGCGTGCTCGACAACATTGCGACGCAGAACCCCGGGATTGCCGATTCGGTGACCTGCGCGACCTACCCGACGATCTCGAAGTCGGTGCCGGCATGGACTTATAATGACTTTCCCTGCGTCTTCATCCCTAAGAAGGCCAAAAATATTTCGTCATCCAAATTGTTCGCGGAATACCTCTTCGATCCGGCCGGCTACATTTCCGAGTTGCTCGGCGCACCAGCGCACCTCCTGCCGGTGCTGAAGACGATTGCCTCGGACCCGCGCTACACCAGTAACGCGATCATCAAAAAGTATCCTAAAGAAGTAGAGCTCATGTCGGCTGCGGCTGCGTCGGGTCACAATCTCGGCTACGAGTCGCCGGCTCACAAACCCAATCGTCGTGCTAACGAGATTGTGGCGAGCAATGTGTTGGCCGAGATGGTCCAGCGGGTCGTACTGAACAACGAGCCGCCCAAGTCCGTCGTCGGCGCAACAGCGAAGAAACTTGAATCGCTGATGAAAGCCTGAACGCGATACCGCCTGCGACCGGCAGGCGGTGTTCGTTGCGCTCTTACGCCATTCACCGTCCGTGGCTTGTGCAGTCACGGACGGACACGTTACGGAAAACGCATGGCTACAGTTTCATTGCCCGGCATGGGCATCCGATCCCTCGAGTCGACTTACAGCCGGCTCGGCGTTCTGCTGATCGCTCCGGCCGTGCTGTTGCTGATAGCAACAATTGTTTATCCGCTGCTTTACGCGTTGTGGCTCTCCCTCAACGCGGTGTATACGCCGACACAGCAATCCACCTTCGTGGGGCTCGCCAATTATCGGGACATGCTGGGCTCGCCTACCTTCTGGTTCTCGCTGTGGGTGACGATTGTCTGGACGACGTCAACGCTCGTCCTGCAGATTCTCTGCGGTGTCGGCATGGCGCTGCTCCTTAACGAGAAGATCATGTTCCGGTCGGCGGCTCGCAGCCTCGTGTTGTTTCCGTACTTCGTCTCCACTGTCGTGGCGGTACTTGTCTGGCGTTGGCTGTTCAACGACCTCTATGGCTTGCTGAACCAGGTGCTGCTGGAGCTGCATATTGTCGACGCGCCGGTCAACTGGCTTGGGCAGATGCCGAACGCGATGATCAGCATTGTGCTGGTTGGGACATGGAAGTATTTCCCGTTCGTGGTGATTGCCGTGCTGGCGCGCTTGCAGACCATACCCTTGTCGCTTTACGAAGCCGCCCGCATGGATGGCGCCGGACCCTTCGGCCGTTTCTTCGATGTAACGCTGCCACAACTCAGGGAAGTCCTGGGAGTAGTGATCCTGTTGCGAATCATCTGGGACTTCAAGGAGTTCGACCTGCTGTACCTGATGACGGGCGGAGGTCCGGTCAATCAGACGCGCTCGGTGCCGCTGCTCGTCTATCAACAAGCCTTCGGGCTGAACCAGATGGGCACTGCTTCCACATCGGCGGTCGGCATGATGGTAGCGATGGGTGTGCTGATGGCGGCCTATCTTTACCGTTCGCAACGCACAAGGAGCCAGGATGCGAGCCGATAAGACCAACCTGCCGGCATCGATCATTACCTGGGTGATCGTGATCCTGATGGTGTTCCCGCTGATCTGGATGCTGCTCACGTCGATCAAGCCGCAAAGCGAATTGTTTGTGTTCCCGATCAAGTTGCTGCCTGAGCACGTGACGTTTGAGCACTACCAGCGGCTGCTGGAAGACACGCCTTTTCTCAGCTATTTCTGGAACTCCGTGGTGCTGTCGGTGGCAACGACTGTGGTGGTGATGGTGGTTGCAACGCTTGGCGGCTACAGTCTTGCGCGCTTCAAGTACCGGGGGCGCGAGACGATTGCCATCGCGGTGCTCTGCACGTACCTGATGCCATCGGTTGTACTGATCATACCTCTCTACCTGATGATGGTGAAGCTCGGGCTGGAGAACACACTGACGAGTCTTGTCATCTCGTACACCACGTTCGCGCTGCCGTATGCGTTGTGGCTGCTGCGCTCTTTCATGGCGGGCATTCCGGAAGACCTTGAAGCAGCAGCCTTGGTGGACGGGGCGAGCCGTCTCGGCGCATTCATGGACGTGATCCTGCCGCAGGCGCTGCCAGGCATCATCTCGACCGCGCTGTTCACCTTCATTCTTGCGTGGAACGAGTACCTGTACGCGCTTGTCATGGTCAACACCGACGAAACCCGTCCCCTGACCACCGGGGTAATGAACATGCTTGTGTCGTCGTTCAACATCGAGTGGTCGCTGCTGATGGCGGCCTCCGTGATGATGAGCGTGCCGCTGCTGTTCTTCTTCGCTTTCCTCCAGCGCTACCTGACCAGCGGCTTTGGCGCGGGCGGCGTTAAGGGATGAGCGTTCAGGACCTCATGCGCAACATCACGCACGACATCATGATCACGCATTCCGGAGCAGATCCATGGCAGCAGTAAGTTTCAAGAACGTACGCAAGGTCTTCGGCGACGTGGTATCCATTCCGTCGCTCGACCTCGATATTCGCGATGGCGAATTTGTCTGCCTGCTGGGGCCGTCGGGCTGTGGAAAAACGACCACGCTGCGCATGCTCGCCGGGCTGGAACAGCCGACGAGCGGCGCGATTCACATAGGCGGCGAGGAAGTGCACGAACTGCCGCCGGCCAAACGCGACATAGCGATGGTGTTCCAGTCGTACGCGTTGTATCCGCATTTGACGGTAGCGGAGAACATTGTCTATCCGCTGAAAAAGCGCGGCATCCCGAAGCGCGAATGGCCGGCGATGCTGACCCATATCGCGCAGTTGCTGCAACTCGAACCGTTGCTGGCGAGAAAGCCGAAACAGCTTTCAGGCGGGCAGCAGCAGCGCGTGGCGCTCGGCCGGGCGCTGATCCGCAAACCCAAGGTATTCCTGCTGGACGAACCGCTGTCGAATCTCGACGCCAAGCTGCGTGCCCACATGCGCGCCGAGCTGATCGAGTTGCATCAGCGCATTGGCACGACCACCGTCTACGTCACGCATGATCAGCTCGAGGCGATGACCATGTCCACGCGCATCGCCGTGATGAATGGCGGCGTGTTGCAACAGTTTGGCACGCCCGACGAAATATATTACCGCCCGGCGAACCAGTTTGTGGCCGGCTTCATCGGCACGCCGGCAATGTCGCTGGTCAATGGCGACCTGCAGCGCGATGACAACGGCTTTGCCGTGCGCGCAGGCGGGCTTTCTCTGCGCTTGCCGCATGCAGCGCTTCAAACGGACGCGAACCGGGAAGTGGCGATCGGCCTGCGGCCCGAGGACATCATGCTTGGTCGTGGAACCCATAGCGCCCGCATCAAGGTGGTCGAGCCGACCGGGCATGAATCCATCGTGCTGATGGATTGCGGCGGCGCGACGCTGTGCACGCGCATTGCGAGCGACGTGCCGCTTGCGGCCGAGCTTCGAGCGGGCCAGGACGTGCCGTTTGACGTGACGCTCGCGCGCGTGCACGTGTTCTCGCGCAAGACCGGCCTGCGCCAGAACCGTGACGACAAGAACGTCACGTCGATCAAGCGCACGCGCGACGCAGCCTGAACAACTTTTTTACGACTACGGGATTTTTGCATGAACAGAGATAGTGTGAGCTGGTCCGGAGCCATGCCGGCCATCACGACGCCGTTTGACGACAACGGCAAGATCGACGAACGCGAACTGGGCGATGTGATTGATCGCCATCTCGCCTTGGGTGCGACGGGGGTGGTGGTAGGCGGATGCACCGGTGAATTCTGGGCGATGAGCGCCGAAGAACGCGCCCGGCTTTTCGCAAGCTCGAAAGCGGTGATCGGCACACGCGGCACGTTGATCGCCGGGACGGGAATGATCGGGGTGGAAGAGACCGTTGCGCTGACATTGCAGGCGGAAAAGGCGGGCTGCGATGGTGCCCTGATCCTGCCGCCTTACTTCGTCAAACTGACCGACGATGAAATCCACGCGCACTACGCCGATGTCACTGCGCGCATCGGCTTGCCGGTCATGCTCTACAACATTCCCGGCAACGCGGTGAACTACCTGACGCCGAAGCTCGTCGCCCGTCTGGGCCAGCTCGAGCGCGTGGTAGCCGTGAAGGAAAGCTCGGGCGACTGGAACAACTTCTACGGCACCTTCCTGGCGGTGCACGACAGCCTGCGTGTGTTTTGCGGGCCGTCCTCGGTGTTTGGCGTCCCGGCGGTGCAACTGGGCGCGGATGGCGTGATCGATTGTTTCCCGAATGTGTGGGACGAGGGCGGCCAAATGCTCTTTGAAGCCGCACGCGATGGCGACACCACGCTCGCCGCGCGCCTCCAGGCTATGGGGCGCCGCCTGACCGATTTGTTCACGAGCGATGGCCGCACGCTTTATCCATCGACGAAGGCCGCCATGGACCTGCTGGACATTCCCGGCGGCGGCAAGCCGCGCGCGCCGCTGCGTTCGCTCGGCGCCGCCCAGCGCGATGCGCTCGCGGCCGGCTTGCAAGCCGAAGGTCTGCTGTAGCGCGGACCCCAGCGGACTCAGATACCAGACTTCAGCAAGGAGAAGGCAATGACAGAACGAACGGCTGCAAACCCCTGCGGTTTTTCCGTGCAATACGGCAAGTACATCGGCATAGGTTCCAACGGCAATCTATGGGTCGACGGCTGCGACGTGCAGGCGCTTGCACAGACACATGGCGCGCCGCTCTACATCATTTCGGAAAACGAACTACGTGACCGGTATCGCGCGTTTCGCGACGGCTTTCTCGCCCACTATCCGCAGGTTGAAATCCTGTTTGCCAACAAGTCGAACAACGGCCTTGCCATCCGTCACATTCTTAACCAGGAGGGGGCAGGAGGCGACTGCTTCGGCGTGAACGAGATGTATATCGCGCTGCTGGCGGGCACTGATCCGCAGAAGCTCGTGCTGAACGGTTCGAACAAGCAGGACGAAGAACTCGAGATGGCGATTGCCAACGGCATCTGCGTGAATATTGATGCAATGGACGAACTGGATCGCATCGACGCTATTTCAAGTAGCCTCGGCAAGACGGTCAGTATAGGCATCCGGCTGAAGCTGGATTTGCTGCCGCTGGCGGGACGCACGGGCGTTGCCATGCACGGCCCCGGCACGCTCAAGGAACAAAGCGATTCAACCAAGTGGGGCATGACGCGCGAACAGACGGTCGAGATCGTGAAGCGCGCGCAGCAGATGCCGAACATCGAACTGAAGGAAACGCATTTCCACCTGAGCCGCATGTCGAACGATCCCGAGAACTTTGCGATCATGGCGCGCGAGATGATCACCTGGGCCGGCTTCCTGCGCGATGAAACCGGCTGGACGCCGCCCTGCATCGATATTGGCGGCGGCTGGACCTTCGGAAAATGGTACGGCACCGGGCCGCGTTCGCAGATCGATGACAACGCAGCCCCTACGCCCGAGATCTATGGCCGCCTTTGCGCTGCGGCGATCCGCGAGGAAGCGGAGCGGCTGAGCTTGCCGCTGCCGAAATTGCGGATCGAACCGGGCCGCGCAATCTCGGGGCCTTCGGGTGTCGCCGTCGGCCGCGTAGGCGCGATCAAGCAAGGGTCGTCGAAGAAATGGGTGAACCTCGACCTGTCGACGAATCATCTTTCCTGGGCGTCCGCCCTCGACTGGTACTACCACGCGGTAGCAGTGAAAGACACGGCGCGTGACGCGACGGACCACGTGGATCTCGTCGGGCCGCTGTGCAACTCAGATGAAATTGGCGCGGACCGCATGATGCCGCCGCTTGCGCGCGGCGATTTCGTCGCGTTCCTGGACGCGGGCGGATACACGGAGTCCGGCGCTGCGCGCTACAACGCGCAATTGCTGCCGGCCACGGTGCTGGTCGCCGGCGACACCGCCGAGATCACCACGGTGCGCGAGCAATGGCGCGATGTCGCCGGCCGCTTCAAGGTGCCGCCGCGATTGCTGGCGGCCTCGTTCGCGAAGCCGGCCTGAAGACCGGTGCAAGACAAACCCCATTCGAGCCGGCGAGCGGTATGCCGGCCTGCGGAGACATCATGAATCTAGGTATCACAGGCCGTCGCGCGGTCGTGTGCGGCGGCAGCAAGGGGCTGGGACTGGCAGCGGCGCGTTCGCTCGCGCGAGAGGGCGTGGACCTGACACTGGTCGCGCGCTCACAGGAAACACTTCAAACCGCTGCGCGCCAGCTCGCTGCCGAAACCGGCGTGAAAGTCGCGACCGTCAGCGCTGATCTGAGCACCGCGCATGGACGCGCCGAGGTGCTCGAACAGGCCGGGGTCGTGGACATCCTGGTTGCCAATCCCGGGATTCGCCAGGTCCCCGATAACTTCCGGACGATCACGCGTGAGGCGTGGGACGGCTGGATGGAAGCGCATTTCTTTTCGTCGCTCGAACTCATCCGCGCCGTCGTGCCGGGTATGAGCGAGCGCGGTTTTGGCCGTATCGTCAACATGTCGGTGAGCTTTATCAAGTTTCCGCAGGTCGGCTTCGGGCCCAGTCACGCGGCGCGGCTCGCGCTCGCCGGCGCGATTGCCGCCATGGCGCGCGAACTGATTCCTCACAACGTGGTGATCAACAGCGTGTGCCCCGGACTCTTCGAAACCGACGCGTTGATCACGAACCTGCACGGTCATGCTGCACGCGGCAACACAAGCTATGAAGCAATAGTCGCGGACCGGTTGAGCCACTGCCCGGCAGGACGCTTTGCGGACCCGTCCGAGTGCGGCGACCTGATCGCGTTCTTGTGCAGTGCCCAGAACGGCTTCATGACAGCGCAGAACATCGTCAACGACGGCGGTGTCTATCAAGGGCTCTTTTGATGACTCAAGCTAACGGGGAAGAGCGCGGTGTGGTCATGTTGTCGGGTGCATCCAGGGGTATCGGCGCAGCTATCGCGCAGCGTCTCTACGACGACGGGTACACGCTTTCGCTCGGTGTACGGGATCCCGCGAGCATCGATCCGGCGCTCGCGGCGGACACGGCGCGCGTGCTGGTCGGGCACTACGATGCGTTCGACGCCGCATCGCCTGCCGCGTGGGTCGCGGCGACACTGGCGCGCTTCGGTCGTATTGATGCGTTGATCAACAACGCCGGCATCCTGCTCGAAATAGTGCTTGAACGAGGCGACGAAAGCGCGCTCGACCAGATGTGGGAGGTCAACGTGAAGGGGCCGTTCCGTACGATTCGCGCCGCGATGCCCGCGCTGAGGATGGGCGGCCGCGGCCGGGTGATCAACGTGGCCTCCACCGACGGCAAGCGGTATCGGCCGACGGATTCCATCGGCTACTCGATGACGAAGCACGCCGTGATGGCACTCACGCACGCGGCGCGCTTCGACGGCTGGGAGAGTGGCGTGCGCGCGACCGCGCTGTGTCCCGGCGCGGTGGATACAGAACTGATCGCGCACTTTGCCAGCGCAAGTCCCGTGGCCGACCGGCTGCGCCCGGAAACTGTTGCGGATACGATCGCCTTCTTGTTGTCGTTGCCGAACAATGCGACCGTGGCCGAACTTGTCTTGAACACCCGGCTGGAGCCGTCGCTTTGAGCCGGATCATTTGTTTTATGCTTGCTGATGCACCCATTGATCGACCATGACCCAAACCATTCCTATCCAGTTCGACGGCGAGACGCTTCAAGCCCGGGCCGGTGAAACCCTGGCGGCCGCGCTCATCGCGCATGGTGTGCAGCAGTTCCGGACCACCGTCTCGGGTCAGCCGCGCGGCGTGTTCTGTGGAATGGGCGTATGCCAGGATTGCCTCGTCGAAATAGACGGCGTCGCGAATCGCCGCGCATGCATGACGAAGATCGAGAAGCCGGTCACCGTCCGGCGCGGCGCGCACGCACGTCCACTGCCGCCCGTGACGGCGTCCGCTTCGGGCAGTTACGCCGGCTCGCCTGAACCTGAAATACGTGAACCGGCGTTGCTTGTGATCGGCGCCGGACCGGGTGGATTGTCCGCCGCGCTCTTCGCGCAACGGGCCGGCGTGCAGGTCACCGTGCTCGACGAACGCAGTCAGGCCGGCGGCCAGTACTACAAGCAGTTGGCGGTGTCGGTATCCGCATCGGCGTCGGAACCAGGGGTCGCGCTTCCCGACGCGCAGCATCGCCGGGGCGCGGCGCTCATCGAATCTGCGCGCAAGGCGGGCGTGGAGATCATCCACGACGCGCTGGTCTGGGGCGCGTTCGAGCCGAAGGAGTTCATCGCGACGGTACGTGGACGGTCGATCCGCTTCCGGCCCGCAGCATGCATTGTCGCGACAGGCGCCTACGAGCGCGGCTGGCAGGTACCGGGGTGGACGCTGCCGGGCGTGATGACGACCGGCGCCGCGCAAACGCTGTGGCGCACGTCACGGCGCCTGCCTGGCAAGCGCGTGCTGATCGCGGGCAACGGGCCGCTCAACCTGCAACTCGCGGCTGAGCTCCTGAGCGGCGGTGCGAGCGTCGCGGCTGTGGTTGAAGCGGCGCCGCGGCCTGGGCTGGCCACATTGGGCTCGCTCGTCACGATGGCTCTCGCGGCTCCCGGGCTCGTTGCCGAGGGTGTCGGCTATAACCGGATGGTGAAGCGCAACGGCGTGCACATCATCAATGACACTGTGATCGAGGCCATAGAGAAAACCGGGAGCGGGCTGTCGGTCATCCTTGCACGTGTGTCGGGGGAGACGCTTGCTCCGCGTATTGATGTC
>Ga0185299_10004350_pt1 | contig 17252 bp, 17 predicted proteins | sample PaiPotPPA55metaG_FD_128002 | JGI IMG/M metagenome (GOLD analysis project Ga0185299, IMG submission 128002) | Iron sulfur acid spring bacterial and archeal communities from Banff, Canada, to study Microbial Dark Matter (Phase II) - Paint Pots PPA... ...
GACTCCTCCTCCTTAGAGGCGGCTCACATCCGCCCGGAGTCCCGCATGGCCCCTAGCGCGCTCGGAGCCGCATACGAGGGATTATTGTTGCAAAATCGAACAAGTTCGCAACATTGTTGGAGGGGTAACACCTGAGCCACAGGGTAGAGGGTGTGTGGTTAATTCTGCAACAGTCTCTTTGTAACGAGGCTAGCCGGACATGAGGAATCTCTTCGGATGAAAGACGGCCGCTTCGACGTTATCGTGATTGGTTTGGGCGGCATGGGCTCGGCCGCGGCATTCGAACTGGCCCGCCGTGGACGCCGTGTGCTCGGCCTCGAACAGTTTGCGCTGGGCCATGACCAGGGCAGCTCCCATGGCCACACACGGATTATTCGCAAGGCCTATTACGAGCATCCCGATTACGTGCCCCTGGTCCAGCGCGCGTTTGAGCGCTGGTACGATCTGGAACAACGTCTGGGAAAACATCTGCTTACAGAATGCCCGTGTTTGAGCATCGGGCCCAGCGGCAGCGCGATGCTGGCCGGGGTCCTGCGCTCGGCTCACGAACACCAGCTTCCCGTCGAGCATTTGCACTCCGGCGAAATCCGGCATCGGTATCCCCAGTTCTGTTTCGGCGATGAATACTGCGGAGTGCTTGAACGCTCGGCTGGGATCCTACTCGTGGATGACTGTGTGCAAGCGCACATTGCCGAGGCCCGCAAGCTTGGAGCGACGCTTCACGATAGAGAGCGGGTGGCAGCGTGGGAGGCGACCGCCGCAGAGGTCGTCGTGCAAACGGGAACCAGCCGTTATTCCGCCGACCGCCTGGTGATTACCGCCGGGCCCTGGGCGTCGCAACTGCTTGCCGGTTATGGAGCCAATTTAACCATCATGCGGCAACTGGTGTTCTGGTTTGGCGCATCCGATGAACGCCCGTTTCGCCTCGATGTCTTTCCACTCTACATCGCCGATACGCCCTTCGGACATTTTTATGGGATCCCGGCCCTGGACAGCAACGGCGTCAAAGTGGCCCAGCATTATGGAGCGCCGGAACTGCACGATCCGGCGGATATCCAACGGATTGTAACTGTTGAGGATGAGGAGCCGGTCCGCTCCTTTATCCGGGGCCATTTGCCTGGAGTGGACGGTCCGCGGCGGCGTGCCTCCGTGTGCATTTACACGTTGACGCCGGATCGTCACTTCGTGATCGACGTGCATCCTGACCATGCCAACGTTGCCGTCGCGGCCGGGTTTTCCGGTCACGGTTTCAAGTTTTCATCGGTTGTTGGAGAAGTGCTGGCTGACCTGGCGGAAAAGGGCCGGACGAACTTGCCCATCGAGCGATTCCGGCTGGCGCGGTTTGCTTAATGAAATTGATAGGGTCTGGCCGGACTATTCTTTTTTCGATTCGTCCATTGCTCTCTTGACGAGCTTCAGGGCCGCTGAATTCATGCAGTAGCGCAGGCCGGTGGGAGGCGGGCCGTCCTTGAAGACATGGCCCAAATGGGCGTCGCAACGGCTGCAAATCACTTCCGTCCGCCGCATGAACCAGCTTTTGTCCTCTATCAGGGAAACGTAGTTTTCGTCAGCCGGCTGCCAAAAGCTCGGCCAACCGGTGCCGGACTCGAATTTAGTCTTGGCATCGAATAATGGTTGGCCGCAACAGACACACTGATAGATGCCGTCTCCTTTGGAGTCCCAGTAGACGCCCGAGAAAGCGCGCTCCGTGCCTTTGCGGCGGGTTACTTGAAACTGTTCGGGCGTCAGTTGCTCGCGCCATTGTTCTTCACTCTTGGCAACTTTATCACCCATCGGCATTCCCCTTCTTTCCATTGCCTCGCCCGCGCCAAATCGTTGCCAGGTCCCAAAAGCCGTAATGACAACCACGCCGGGAAGGATTACACGCAGGAAGGTTTTCTTGTGCAGCACGAATTCTCACCCTCCTCTCTGCTAGGCTCCCCTTTTTCGTTTCTCGTGGCCGTCACCAGTGCGGGAACGACCTTTCTTGCCGGAAGTCTTTGTAGAAGTGGCTCTTACAAAAGATCGTTTTCCCACTCCTTCATACATCCCCCTCACGCCGGTAGGAAATGAACTTTCCAGCTTTCGCCGCGGCCGGGCATATTATAGCCCCACGACTCCTCACTCCGGCGCGTAGATGGTGCGGCCGCCGTCCACCGGCAGGCAGACTCCTGTCACAAAATCGTTGTCGATAAAAAATAGAACGGTCTGGGCGATATTTTCGGGGCTGCCTTCGCGTCTTACCAAAGTCCCCCTTATGGATTGCTCACGCTCCTTCTCGGACAGGTCAGGGGGGAGCATCACGGGGCCGGGCAGGATGCAATTGACGCGCACCCGAGGATTGCGGGTGCCCAGTTCAACAGCGAGGCAGCGCGTCAACGTCGCGACCGCGCCTTTCGATGGGAAGTAAGCGGCATAGTTCAGATAGGGACGCGCCTCGGCCCAGTCACCCAGGTTGACAATGCACCCGCCTTCTGGTTGTTTGACCATCGCCAGGCCGGCGTGCTGAGCGCACAGGAATGTGCCGAGCGTGTTTATTTCGAAATGGAAGCGCACGTCGGCAGCAGTGACTTCCTCCAGTGGCCTGCTCTGCCAAACGGCCGCGCAATTGACGAGGACATCGAGCCGGCCGAAGTAATCGACCACTTTGCTCACAAGCGTGGCCGGGGCCTGGTCGGCGGTCAAGTCCGCCTGAATTGCCATCGCCTCGACGCCTCTGCCACGCAGGTGTTTCAAAGCTTCTTCCGCCTCGGCCGCGGAACTGCGATAGTGGATGGCCAAGGCGTAGCCGCGCCCCGCCAGCGCGTCGGCGACTTGCCACCCGACGCGCCGTTTGCCGCTGCCCGTTACTAAGGCTACTTTTGCAGGCATGGGACGCAAGAACTCAATCAGCCGGTCTTGGAATCGGAATCATCCTTAAGCAGACCGGTTTGCCTACTTCGACCTTGTTTCCAGTAGCCGTAAGAGTGCCGATTTGCTCGTTGATGCGGAAGACAACGATGCTATCGGAGTCTTGATTGGCGACCAGGAGATTCGTCCCGGCCGGATCGACGACGAAATTCCGGGGGATCTTGATGTCCTTATTCTGATGGCCGGCCGCCGTGAGCTTTCCCGTATCCGGATCGACGGCAAAGATCGCGATGCTGTTATGGCCGCGGTTCGAACCGTAGAGGAATCTGCCCGAAGGGTGAACCGCCACCTCCGCGGTCGTGTTCTCGCCGGTGAAGTCCTTGGGGAGCGTTGATATCGTGTGCAATTCTTTCAGAACGCCCTTGTCGGCATCATAGCTGAAGGCCGTCACCGTGGATTTCAGTTCATTGATCACATAGACAAAATGCCCATTGGGATGAAAAGTGAGGTGGCGCGGGCCGGACCCGGGTGCGAGCGAGGCAAAGGGAGGATCGTTCGGCGTCAGCGTGCCCTTTTCCGCGTCATATTTGTAGACGAAGACCTTGTCCAGTCCGAGGTCGGCGACGAAGGCGAAGCGATTGGCCGGATCGAGGTTGATGGAATGGCCGTGCGGGCCTTCCTGGCGGTCTTTGTTGACGCTGGAGCCCTTGTGCTGCACAAACGCCGTGGCCTCGCCCAATTCGCCGTTCGCCTTGATGGGCAATACGCAGGCGCTGCCCCCGCTGTAATTGGCCGCCAGGACATGCTTGCCAGCCTTGTCCACGATCAAATGGCAAGGGCCGGGACCGCCCGACGATTCCTGGTTGAGCCGTTTCAAATCGCCCGACTTGGGGTCGATGACGAAGGAGCTAATGATGCCGGTTTTCTTGCCCTTGAACTCGCCCGCTTCATCGACCGCATAAAGGAATTGACGGTTGGGATGAATCACCACGAACGAGGGGCTCGAAGCTTCCGCGGCCAACGCCTTGCCGGTCAACTTGCCGGTGGCCGTATCTAACTCGAAGCGGTAGATGCCTTTGCTGCTGTCGCCGGTATACGTGCCAACGTAGACCCACATTTTTACCGCCTTCCCCTCGTTGTCGACGGGAAGCGCTTTGTGCTCGGCCCCCAATGTCGACATGCACAGAAAAAGAAGGGCGACCGCGAACCCTTTTGCGGCCCAGGAACAAGACAATGCCATGAGGACACCTCCCTTGGATGATCGCCATTCGGTTCGCGTAGATATTACCATCTCCTCAAGCCGAATGCCCCCTTTGGAACTGAGAATCTGACCTCATGGAGTTATCTACAATCACCCCTCCCAATTGGTTCTTTCCATTTCGCCACACCCCCCTTGGAAAGCAATGGAAAGCATTTTCGGAGTGGCGCGGCCTGAGCCTTCGTAGGGCGCGAAGGGCCTGACCGTGGCCTTTCGCCAAATCAAAGCATTTGTACTTCCACAGGGATGTTCATGCCTTCCCCCTGTTGCTTGCGGGTGAGATAATTAAGGCGTTCAAAGCCGATGACCCGGCCGCGCTTATCTTTCATGAGGACAACATCGTCGTTCACCTCTTGGCAGAACGACTCCTTGCGCGGATCATCGAACCAAACCGTTAACGTGTTGCCGGTGCGATCGTAGAAGACTCTCACTTTGTCCACAGGTCGTGTCCCCGTTTGAGGGTTTTTGTGAAATATGCCGTGATTAGGAAACACGCTTGCGGATCGCCTCCACCGGCCACGGCACATTCCTCCGCGTCCCCATTTGTTTTCCTAGGGCGGCTCCTGGAAGAGCCTGAGCCGCGGCAACACCTTCTGCATGGCGGGGAAGTGAGGATCGCGTGACCATATTTCGATGTCATTTTCAATGCCGAGGGTGGCAATGACGGCGTCGGCCAGGGGAACCGTGATTCCGTGCGATCGGAATGCGGCCAAGTTGTCGCCGGTGATGTCCCAGAGCGGATCGGGCATGGAGAGCAATTGAAACGCCGCTAGTGCTGTCAAAAGCTTTTGGCGATGAGCCGAGCTCCGGCTGCCGTGTAGCACCTCTGCCCGAACCACGCCGCAGACGGCGACGGGTAGCGCCAACAACAAGGCCTGCAGCTTTGCGTCCTTGCCCCGGGTATAGTCGATAACGACGGTGGTATCGACGAGAATCATGGCAGATGGTCATGGGCGTGCTTCAGGTCATACGCGCGTTGCTCGCGCCAGGCATCAAAATCGTAACTGGATTCTCGAAGTTCAGTAGCAGCTTGCGCCGCGACGGCCCAGGGTCGTGTGGCGGCAAAATCCTTGGCCAACAGCCCGTCAAGGATCGACCAGTACGGCTCGAAGCGCGCGTCCACTCGCCAGCGCCGGAAAATTGCCTGTTGTTCAGCCCACTCCGCCTCGGAATCCGGAATATGCCCTGCAATACTATAGAATTCCGCGCTGATCGCCGGCTTCGGTCCGTCAGAGAAATTGCTCATCGATTCGTCCTCGCCTTCATGATCATTCTAACGCCTGCCGCAATTCTCTAACAGCGCCGGATCCTGATTTAGCTCGTTCCCGAGGGCATGGCACTGGCGCGCTAGATTTGGCTGATCTGCTGCTTGGCGTAAGGCGCCAAGCAGGATAGCTGAATCGCCTACCGAGCCGTTTGTTCTTTCCCACCCCCGAATGGACCTGTCCGACCCCTTTTGTTTTCCCGCAGGGACCTGGTACTATCTTGAGTTGAATCTAGGAGAAGCACCATGCAAACGATTACCGCCGCAAGTAGCGAAGCCGAAATCTAGGCGAAGGTTATCGAGCCGGAGAAAAGCGGTCTCTCCCCGGAGGCGGCGCGCTCGCTCCTCGAACTGAATTTCAGCGACGCGAATAAGGCCCGGATGAACGAGCCAACCCAGAAAAACCAAGAAGGGTTCTTGTCCGAGGAGCAACGCCAGTTTCTTGAAGGGTACGTCAGTGAGTCAGAAAAAACTCTAACTCCATTTTCTCTTCAAGAGATCGAATCGATATCTCCTCGTTGTCAGAAAGGAGAACGCCGGGCTTTGGATTTCTACAGTCCGCGTCCTTGCAGGAGCCGGATTATGACGACGATCAAAATTACCACGAGCAAGAGGTGAATGAGATTTCCGGCGGCTGGTATGGCAAACCAGCCGAGCAGCCACAGGATGATCAGGATGATAATGATCGTTTCCAGCGAGTACCGGGGCATAAGACCACCTCCAAAATGGGACGCAGCACCAATACAGTAGACGCCGTGATTAGAAATTGCCAGCGTTTTTCTATACCTGGTGCCCGTCGGTGCGGTTAACCTCTATCGTTAGCCAGCGGAAGAGGCAAACCAATTGGCGTTACTGCTGGGGATCTCTGATTGGTAGGTTTAGTTGGCTCTGGCGCCCACAGCGCCTGTGCTTGGTGGCGTTTACAGTCCTCGCCAACTAGGGAGAAAATTGTGCCGACCGTATTGCTTAACTTGGCCATTTCGGCCGGTTTCTTTCTGCTTCTGGGACTAATCGTATCCATAATCATGCGGCGCATGGCTTCTTCGCACGGATGGACACATGATTCGTCCGAGCCCCCTCCGTTTCAGGACAGGTCGCCGGGGTGAAATTGATTCCTTGCCACCCGGTCGGCTGGCAAACATCTTGTGGATGAAATATGATTCTGGGCGTGCACCAGAAACTCGGATTCCGAACACGCTACTTAACAAGAGCAGCCTCATGGAACGCGTTTCAGGCCTGGGCGGTGTTTTCTTCAAGGCGGAAAACCCGGAGCAGCTTTACGCCTGGTATGAGAAGCACCTCGGACTCAAACGGAACCAGGGGTGCGTCATCTTTCCCTGGCGGCACGCGGAAGATCCGGACAAGAAAGGCGTGACCGTCTGGTCGCTTTTCAAGAAAGACACCAAGTATTTCGAGCCCAGCCAGGCTAGCTTGATGGTGAATTACCGCGTCAAGGACCTGGACGCCTTGCTGGAAGTGCTGCGCCGGGAAGGCGTGGAGATCGATCCCAAGCGGGAAGACTCGGAATACGGCCGCTTCGCCTGGATTATGGACCCCGAAGGCAACCGCATCGAACTCTGGCAGCCGCCGGAGGGGAGTTGACGGGCACAATGCGCCAAGTCAGCGAGTGTTCATTCGATTCGAAGCCGCCGCACTTGGATACCTCTTTAGCCCAATGAGCGTTGCCCGCTCAAGCAGCCGCTCGGGTGCATTAAAACGAGGAGCTGGGCAGTGACATGTCCGATTGGGGTCTGCGCCTCAATCCGCGGTCCAGCAAGCTGGAAGTGTTTACCCCAGAGGTCGCTTCGGGGATTGAATAAGCGCACGAATGAAGCGGTCGGCTTATGAAAGGAGCCGACGTCGCTTCCTTTGGCCTGATTGCATACGACACAGGCAAAAGCCAGGTTGTCGGCTTGCGTGGGACCGTCGTGCATTTCGCTTATAATGTGGTCAATTTCGCAGCCCAGAAAAGTGTCGGCCTCGGCTATCAAGCAATACTCGCATAAGGCCTCGGCGCGGGTTTCTACCAGCCGTCGCAAGTCGGCGCCAACATAGCTGCTCGACATGGCGGCTACTCACGCGCAAGATGGCGGCGGGCACGGGCTTTGGCCAGTCGCATTACGTGCTCAATGTGCAAGAAATGATCCAGTTCCGTCGTTTCCTCGCTGGACAATCCCGTGGTCTTTTGCCGGCGAACCAGGTCGGCTACATGCGTTTTTGTCGCCTCCGAAGGTTGAAAGGCGACCACGGCATCGGGAGTTGTCCCGGCTGCAATAAAATCTACAAGTTCTTCATAAGCGAGTATCATGGCGTTTCTTCCATTGCCTCATCAATTAGCGTTGCAATTAACAGGGTGAAACGGTTGTCGGCTTTCCCATTAGTGATTCTCCTCCGTATCTGCCGATTGGTCAAGTAAGCCCGCCTTTGTGCGATGAGCCGCGGCTAGCTCAGCGGGCCCGGCCCAATCGGCGCTCTTACGATTCTATTTATCCGGGGCTTGTCGTTTCCAGGTGACCAGAAAGACGCCTGTGTCCGGCCACGTGCCAAATTCGGTCGGTCGATCCTTATCGGGCAACAGGGCACGGCAGATTTTGAACTTATCGCCGTCAAGTTCGTAAATGCCCTTGAGTACTTTGTCCTTGTTGGCCCCCTCCGTGAAGGTCATGTCGATTTCCTTCGGCTTCTTGGTCGGATCCAGCTTGATGATCGTCTCGTGGGTTTCGTCCTTAATCTTGATGATGTACTTGTCGCCTTTAATGGTCAGCATGGAGCTTTTCAGTTTCTCTTCGGGGACCGGCTTGCCGTCGACTTCAAGAGCGGCCATCGTCCAGGTTCCTTGAACCTTTTCCAGGTCTTTCTTGGCGGCATCATCATCTCTGAGTTCGTCGGGCGCGACCAAGCCCATAATCGAGAGGACCAGCAATAAATGCTTCATGGTTCCTTCTCCGCAACGCCAAAACCTTCTTTCATCTTTGGACGCATCTTAGCCGAGCTTAGTTAAAATGGCCAACAAAGCCCTGATTTGCCATTGAGCAAACTCACGGACTTTTGCATGCTAGGATACTAGTAGAGGCGCGGAATGCGGAAAGGGGAGGATTTCAGGGGGCAACGAGATGAGTGAAGAAGTGCTAAAACGCGAGCCAGGCGAATCGGCCCAACACTGGTACGACCGCTTGATGAGCATGGATCTTTGGCAAGAGCAAGTCGTGTCGGAAGAGGCCATCTTCGAACTTATCGCACGACTGCGCCGTCAAGCGGCGCGCCTGGCCAAAGATGAGGAACGCTCCAGGGTGGCGTAAGAGTAACGAAAAAACCCGCAACGCGAGTAAGGGCAGGGGAGAAACCCTTGCTGCCTTTGCCTGCTCATTTCGTACTGTCTTCGGACTCATTCCGTGCTATCGCTCACCGTAATGGCTTGCCTTGAAGAGGTTTGCCGTTGGTGTCGAGAATTTGAAAGTGGTGGATGCCGGCGTCGGTCTTGTTGGTGTAGGTCCAGACGATTTTCTTTTCAGGGTTCACCTCGAACAGCTTTACTTCATTGGCTTTCGCATGATGGCTGGTGATGACGGTGTTGCCGTTGGGTAAGCGTTGGCCTCCACAGGCATCGTTGATCGGTTTTTCGGGGAGATCGTCATTGCTTAGTTGCCAGACGGTTTTACCTTTCTTGTCTACCTCGATAACCAGGTTGCCAAGCGTACAGTCGATGAGCGTATGGCCGTTTTCGAGGCGAATGGCCGTGAAGGGCCAATGCGGCGTTTTGACCTCCCAGACTACTTTTCCTTCCGGCGTGTACTCACGAACGACTTTGTCGAGCAACTGCGGAACGAGATAGTTGCCGTTCTCCAGCTTTCGGGCCATGCGCGTTTGCAGATGATGGTCTTTCGTCTGCGCCTGAAGCGGCACTTCCACAAGCGTTTTTCCTTGGCGGTCCACTTCCAGCAAGCGCGGCCGGTCGCCGGCCTCGGTCAAGAGAATGGCGTCTTTATCGAGCGGCTGCACTGTATTCACTTCCGCCTGCGTCCCTTTCCATTCAAAGACCTTCTTGCCGTCGCGGGCAACCTCCACAACGCCCCCGCCCGGATACTCCTTGCCCTTGGACACGGCAAGCAAGACGTTGCCATTCTCCAACACCCAGCCGTCGCGCGTGGAGTGGGGATATTGCCAGGTTATCTTGCCCTCGCCATCCGCGATGAATGTCTCGCCTCCGGTGGCCAGGAACGAATGGGTGATCTTACTTTTGGTTTTTTCGGCTCGGGTGGTCTCAATGAAAGGTGCAAAAACCAGACAGCAGGCCAATACAATCGCCAGATTCCTATAACGCTGCCAATCCATAATGGACGCTTTCAGTTGGGGCCTTGGCTTCGATGTTTTGTCGTGTTCGAATTGGCTTGATGATCGAGGGGGAGAATCCCGAAGTCAAGAAGATTGCAACGTCCCAAGGATCGGGTACAGTCATCTTCCTGGCACCCGGCGGGCGTGAAGCCCGCGGCTCGAGGTATTGGCCGGGGAAGCGAATTCACCGTCCGCTTGCCGGTTGGCTGAGACAAATCCACGTTCGGCTTGGCAAAAAAAGTGCCATTCATTCGCCAACTACTGGTAAATAATCGGCCAACCCGTTATGAAGCAAATTGCCCATTCCGCACAGAACGACGGCCCCTGAACTCATGGAGACGCCCTCTGCGGCCGCAACGGCTTGGCCGAAGGTTTACACAACCTAAGCTAGAAACTATTTTGTTGGCACCGTTTGTGCTAAAAGAGGTTTATCGTTTGGCGCCCGCTTTCAGGGCGCGAACACGATAAACAGGAGGGACAATCATGAATAAGTCGTTATGCTTTGTTGCCAGCGGACTGGTAAGCACTCTTGCAATGTTAATAGCGGCAGAACCAAGCCGGGCCCAGGGATTAATGCCCATGCGAACCCCGTCTCAGATGTTCACGCCCGGGTCAACGACTGCAATGCCTTTTTCCCCGTATCGCCTGCCATCACAGTACGCCATGCCGTATTCCGACATGTCGACGCAATTCCCGTACGGGGCTTATCTGACCTCGAATCGGCGTCGATATGGCGGGGATGACGGCACCGGCTATGGGAACGACGGTAAAGAAAAAGAAAAAGAACAGAAAAAGGAACTGCCTCATCGGACAGGAGAACTCCGTGCCGCTCCGCCCGATGCAGGCGCCATCAAGATTGCGCTCCCTGAAGAGTCCGCGAAAGTCTCGATGGATGGCGAAGTCGTGTCGAGTGCCGGGTTGACCCGGTATTTCGTTACGCCCTGTCTAGATAATGGCAAAAAGACGTCCTACGACATCAAGATTGAGTGGACGCAGAATGGGGAGCGGCGAACAAAGGAACAAAAGGTAAGCGTTGCGGCCGGCAAAATTGCGGTAGTCGATTTCACTAAAGGTGAAAAGACCAGCGTAACCCGCAAGTCATCCAACTAGGAAGCTAACCGAATACCGTGACTGAGGGCGTGAGCTTCCTGATGATTTTAAGCCATCAGGAGGCTCACGACCTTTATGCTTGGTTGTCGGTTGTTCGTGGGCTCCTTAGAACGACTACCCCTAATGGCGGCAATGTCATGCTCAACGAATACGGACGGCCGTGGAACGAAACTGGTGCGGTTTTGACGCCTCCAAAGTTCCCCCAGCCGCTGCCGCCGTACAGAGGTGCATCGCTATTAAGAAGTTCGGTCCATTTTCCCGCCTGGGAAACGCCAACCCGATACTCGGCACGCGGCACCGGCGTAAAGTTGCAGGCCACCAACAGGACCTCATCGGCCGATTGGCTCTTCCGTAGAAAGCACAACGTGCTCTGCACGGAATCGTTGCAATCAACCCACTCAAATCCCGCCGGATCACAGTCGCGTTGATGAAAGCCCGGCTCATGGCGATAAAGCGTGTTCAAATCGCGCACCCAGCGTTGCAACCCTGCATGCAGCGGCTCGTCGACCAAATGCCAGTCTAGGCTGATGTCATGGTTCCATTCCCGTTCCTGGCCGAAGTCCTGGCCCATGAAGAGGTGTTTCTTGCCCGGCTGCGCGAACATATAGCCGAAAAGCAGACGTAAATTAGCGAACTTCTGCCAGGTATCGCCGGGCATTTTCCCCAGGAGCGATTTCTTGCCGTAGACCACCTCGTCATGCGATAGCGGCAAGACGAAGTTCTCCGTGAAGGCGTACATCATGCGGAAGGTCAAGCGGTCGTGATGGTACTTGCGATAAACCGCATCGAGGCTCATGTAAGCCAGCGTGTCATGCATCCAGCCCATGTCCCACTTGAGGCCGAAGCCGAGCCCGCCCAGGTAAGTCGGCCTCGAAACCATCGGCCAGGTGGTTGATTCCTCGGCGATGGTCAGAACGTCCGGAAAGTCGCCGTAGACGCGTTCATTCAAGCGGCGCAGGAAATTCACGGCTTCCAGGTTTTCACGGCCGCCGTACTCGTTGGGAATCCATTCGCCTTCTTTTCGCGCATAATCCAGATACAGCATGGAGGCGACGGCATCAACGCGCAGGCCGTCGATGTGGTACTTGTCCAGCCAAAATAGCGCGTTGCTGATCAAGAAGTTCGCCACCTCGTGGCGGCCGAAATTGAAGATGTAGGTTCCCCATTCGGTGTGTTCGCGCTGGCGCGGATCGCTGTGTTCGTAGAGGTGCGTGCCATCGAAATACGCGAGCCCGTGTTCATCGTGCGGAAAATGGGCCGGCACCCAATCGAGGATGACGCCGATGCCGTTTTGGTGGAGCGTGTCGATCAGGAACATGAAATCGGTCGGCGGACCGAACCGGCTCGTCGGCGCGAAATACCCGACTGTCTGGTAGCCCCAGGAGCCGTCGAAGGGGTGCTCCGAAATGGGCAGAAACTCGACATGCGTGTAGCCCATTTGCTTGACATAATCCACCAGTTGGGTCGCCAGTTCACGATAAGTTAGCCAGCGATCGCCCTCCTCCGGCACGCGCCGCCAAGAACCCAAATGGACTTCATAGATCGATTGTGGAGCATCCAGGGCGTTGACCCGCTTGCGTTGCGCCAGCCAGCCGCCATCGTTCCAGGTATAAGTTGACAGATCCCACACTTTCGAGGCGGTCTGCGGCCGGATCTCCGCGGCGAAGCCATACGGGTCGGCCTTATCCACCCAGTAGTTTTCCGTCTGCGATATGATGCGATACTTGTACAGAGCGCCGGGTCTGACCCCCGGGATGAAGCCTTCCCAAACGCCGGAAGGACCGCGCACTTGTAAGGGGTTATTCGGCCGCCAGCCGTTGAAATCGCCGATTACCGAGACCTGCCGGGCATTGGGCGCCCACACGGCGAAGTGCGTGCCCACCACGCCGTCCTGTTCCATGACGTGCGCGCCGAGCTTCTCATAAATGCGGAAATGACTCCCTTCGCCAAGGAGGTATAGATCAAAATCCGTCAAAAATGTACTGGTCACGGCAGACGTCACGAGAAGCCTTTCGAATCGGATCCGTCGCCTTGGGGTTCAAGCCTTCGGGCTCGGTCTTCCGGTGTATTGAAGCGAATTCTTCGGTTTTTGGCTTCTATATTGAAGATGTTCTTCAAAAGCACTCGTTCAAGGTGGCGCAGAGTTGGGGTGGGAATGATTTTAACGCCTCGAAAGTTAGGCAGTTCAATCGGTGATCCTCTAATGCAACTCTGGATCCGGATCACCGGGGACCAGTGGAAGAGTTGCGGATAGCGCCGGTGGTCGGGTCGTACAAGTCCACGCCTTTGATCTCGACGACGAATTGATCCGCTGATGGGGAAGAAGAATAAACGCAGATTGCGCGGATTGACGCAGATTCTTCTTCTTATCTGCGTCAATCCGCGCAATCTGCGATTGCGAGCCTCCCGCGTGAGCGGGGGGAGCTAGCCCAAACTCCTCCCACTTACGTGGGAGGTTCGCTCAACCGGCTCGCTCGCGGACGTGGCCCCCTCGGGTGGAAGGCGGTGTCATAGACGCTCAATGATGCTCATTGGAGCGGCATCGGTGGGGTGGGGTTCAATGCATTTCAACGTATTTCAAGGAGGGGGTGGGTTCCCAGGGTAGACCTAGGCCTAGGTCGCCCCTGTGGACCAGGCAACACCCCTCTGGACCTACAAAACGGGTCTTCGGGAAGGCTTGGGCGATAAGCGCAGTCGGCTGCGTTGGATGTCAGAAGGCTCCATGTTTTTACAGCTGGACCCTCTCGACCACCACTTTGACCCTGAGGGTCAGGCTCCGACCCTCTGGATCAGCGCCAATTGATCCACAGGGTCAGAGGGTCGGCCGCTAAGCGCGGTTTGGTTTGTGGAAAGGGAATGGTGTGCATCCGCGCGAGACGAGGCGGTCTTCTTTAGATCGAACTCATTTGCGGGTAGCGAGGTAGTCGAGCAGGTCGGCTGCTTCCTGAGCGGTCAGGCCGGCCATCTGGCCATCGGGCATTAGCGACGTTCGTGAGGGGCGCAATTCCTCCACCTTTTTGGCCGCGAGGGTGATCTCTTTGTTTTGGGCGTCGCGCAGGACCACCTCTTTGGCGTCCCGCTTCACCAGCAGGCCGGTAATCGAACGGCCGTCTGCCATTTGCGCGACGTAAGAGGCGTACTTTGGCTCGATCCGACGGGACGGCTCGAGGATGCTTTCTAACAGGTCTTCTCGAGGGCGAAGTTTGCCAATGCTTGACAGGTCTGGCCCGATCGACGTGCCGCGGTCGCCGATCTTGTGGCAACTGCCGCAGTTGACCGCTTGCGACCAGAACAGTTTCTCGCCTCGCGCGGGGTCCCCCTTGAGAGCCAGAATTGCCTTGGGCCTGGGATTCGAGCCGAGCTTCCGCGCCCCTTTCTCATCCGACGGCAGGTAGCCCTCAAACAGGTCGCGCACCGGGCCGGCCGGCAGCTTGGCCGCCGCGGCGAGCAACGGCTCGCGCTCGACCGGCTTCATCTCACCGCGCCCAAGTTTCCGCGCTACAAACACCGCCAATTTGGGACTTTCCAGCAGCTTGTCCGGAGGTCCGCCGGCTTGTAAAGGTGTTGTCTTCTCAGCGGCTCCGTTCATGCCGGCGATCCACTGCTCGATGAGCTTTAGTCCGGCTTCGTCCGGCTGTTCGGAACCGATGTGCGGCATGCGATCGCGGCCGAACTTGGCCATGCGGAAATAGAGGGTACTGGACCATGGGTCGCCCGGCTTGATAAGGCACGCGTCCGGCAGCCCGAAGTCGCCCCGGGTAGGGCGGACGCCGACCGCCTTCATCTCGTCAACCGAGCCAGGGAGCTGCAGTTTCAGGTCGACCGATCCGCCCCCGCCAAAGGTATGGCAATGACCGCAATTGGCGTGCAGATAGGCGCGAGCCCGCGCTTCCAGCGGTTGGCTTGTGTCAGCCGGGTCCGCAAGCTTTCGCTCCTTCGGGGCCGAGGCGGCGTCGAACGGCGGCTGCGGCTTACCATCGTCTCCTATCCGGCGGATGAGGCCTTCTTCCGTGAAGGCGACGAGCTGGTTGCGACCTTCAGGCCCTGGCCGGTTCAACTGCTCCGGCTGGAACGCCAGCGCATATTCCGACCAACTGTTGTGGCAGGACATGCACTGACTGCGGCTGTGGAATTGCCAGACGCGATTCTGTTTTCCCTCTCGCAACTCCTTCTCGCCACCGTCGGCGGGGACCAGATCGGCGTCGGATTGATCGTCCTGCCACGCGAAACTATAAGGATGCCAGTCGATGCCGTCGAAGTGCAGGAGTTGCGTCTCAACCCGCCGACTAGCCACGGAAAGAGATCTCACCAGCACCGCGTCCTTGGGGAAATGCATGCGGAAGTTATGCCAGTCCACGTTGCCGGGAATCGGTTTGCCGGTCGTGTGGAGTGCGGCGGCCGAAACGCCCGGGAAGGCGACCCAATGTTCCGCTGTCGCGCCGTCCTGCCATTGCCGGCTGTTCACCGCGAACGGTATCACACCGTCCGCCGGCGTATTGTCCTTCACGGAGGCAAACAAACCCGTCTCGGACAGCTTCGTCGGGAAGTCGGCGTTCTTGCCGACGCCTTCGTTGCGCTCGATGGTGTGCACCGTGCCGCCGTCGTAGTCGAGAAAGTACAGCTCGCTGTCCTTGTCCTCGCCGAAGGCGACGATGCGTACCGACGGTCGCGAGATTTCCGGCATCTCTTTGGTGCGATCGCCTTCAAAGCGGGCGGCCCAGAGACGGCGGGTTTCCCAGTCACCGAAGACGTAGGCGCCGCGCAATTCGGGGAACTTCTTGCCGCGGTAGACGCGCCCGCCAGTGACGCTGCAGGCGATGGTGTGCGGCAGTTCGATTAGCGCCGGTCGGATCGGTGTCGGCCCGACCTTCTCCGGCTTGATAGCCTGCGGCCCTTCCATGGCGGACCAACCGTAGTTGCCGCCTTTCTCGACCCGGTGGACCGACTCCCAAAGCTCCCAGCCGACATCCCCAACGAATAGCTCGCCGGTCTGGCGGTCAAAGCCCATCCGCCAGGGGTTGCGGAGCCCGTACGCCCAAACCTCCGGCCGCGCTCCCTTCATGCCGACGAACGGATTGTCCTTCGGAACGGCGTAGTTTCTCCGGGGACTTGCGCCCTCCGGCTCGCTTTTATGGTCAACGTCGATCCGCAGGATGGAGGAGAGAAGGTCGGAAATGTCTTGTCCAGTGTTGAAGGGGTCGGGCGGGTTCGGGTTCGCCGCGTCGCCAGTGGAGATGTAGAGCATGCCGTCGGGGCCGAAATGGATATCACCGCCGTTGTGCCCGCCCTGCAAGAAGGTAAGGACAATTTCCTCGCTGGCCGGATCGACCCGCGGCGGGTCCGCTTTCGTGATGGTGAACCGAGACACTCGTGTCCCATCAGGCAGGTTTTGCTGATCGGGCCTTTTGCTGCGCAGGGTGTAACAGACGAAGCACTGGCGGTTCTTCTCGAAGTCGGGGTGGAAGGTCAGCCCGTAAACCGCCTCGACCTCCTTCGCGTCAGGAAGCAGGTGAATCGTCTTGAGTTCCTTGCGCAGGTCGAAGAAGAGGTCGGCCTTGGCATCCGGCTTGTCTACGAACGAATGCAGCACGCCGGCCTGCTCGCCGACGAAGAGCCGGTCGCTGCCCGGACTGCGAGCCAGGAGCAAGGGATGGTCGAACTTGAGATTCGGGAACGCCCGCACCACCTTGAAGGGAGGTGGCGGGTCGGGAGAACCGACGACTCGGGAAGTCGTCCAGGGGTTCCGAGCGGACTTCGCAGGCTCGGACTTCTTCGGCTTGGGCGGTTCCGCTGCCGATGAAACCAGGCACGCCACGAATCCAGCCACGAGCAGCAGCGGCAACGCCGGCATAGCAAGAGGAAAACGGCGCCCCTCTCGAGAGGCTGACGGCATAAGTTCCACTCCGGAAGCAGCGACAATAACGCGCGTTCACTTCGCCACGGGGCGAATCGAGCGCCTATTGTAGCCGATGCTGCTCCAGGAGTTGACAACCAACTGATCCTATTGCCGAAACAAGGCGATCTCGCCCGGGAAGCTCCTGCGATTTGGTTCTCTCCATTTCGCCAGACCCCCTGTGGAAAGAAATGGAAAGCATTTGGGGGTGTTCAATAATTGATCACCCTCTGGCTCAATTGCTGCTGACCCAGAGGGTCGGTACCTGACCCTCAGGGTCAAAGTGGTGATCCAGAGGGTCCAGCTGTAAAAGCACGAGCCTTTCTGACCTCCAAAGAGCGCAACTGGGCTTACCGCCAAACCCACCTTTGAGACCCGTTTTCTTGGTCCACAGGGACAAAACCTGATCCACAGGGTCGGGGAGGTGGTCCACAGGGTCGTCACTTGAGCTACAAGGTCAACGGGCCTTGCCACAAAATGTGCAGGTGCAGTCCCTGTCTTCGCTGGGAGACCTACCTGTCTTGAGCGCCTGATCGCCTCTTTCT
>Ga0185299_10004351_pt1 | contig 17250 bp, 12 predicted proteins | sample PaiPotPPA55metaG_FD_128002 | JGI IMG/M metagenome (GOLD analysis project Ga0185299, IMG submission 128002) | Iron sulfur acid spring bacterial and archeal communities from Banff, Canada, to study Microbial Dark Matter (Phase II) - Paint Pots PPA... ...
TGCAGGTAGAAGGGGCTGATATTCGAGCCGTCGATGCTGGCGAAGGTCTGGTTGCCGCTGGTGCTGGCGAGCTTGACCCAGGCCGAGACGGTGTAGCTCTCGTCGGTGTTGATCGCCGGCGAGCTCGAGTAGGCGTAGCTGGTGCTTCCGCCGGTCAGGGCGAGCGCGTAGGACTCGGTGTCGCCGGTCGTCCATGAAGCGCCGGCACCGAGCGTCATCGTGTTGTGGTCGTTGGTCTGGTCGTAGGCGACGGAGCCGGTACCTTCGCTGAGCGGCCAGAACGCGCCGGACTCGGACGCGGTCGGGGTCACGCCGCTGCCGTTGTACGCGCCGATGTTCGGGGCGGCCGTCGCGGAGACGGTGTTGCCGAAGAAGTCCTCGCCGCCGTTGCTGGAGATCACCTCTCCGGCACTGATCGCCGGGGAGCTCGGTTGCAGTTCGTACGCCGATGCCGAGGCCAGTGTCGATCCGCCGCCGCCCGGCGAGACGAACAGCGGGTTAGTGGTCACCTTGTTCGCGTCAGTTGGCTGAGTACTCGCATGGGTGCCGTAGAAGAGGTTGTGGCTCCACGTCCCGTCATCCGAGTACCCGCCGGCAGAACCCTGATTGTCGATGATGTTGTTGTCGAAGTAGACGTTGGCGACGTTCTCGGTCCCTTCGGTGACGGCGCCGTTGTCGTCCGGGCCCATGTAGACGGTGTTGTTGTAAAAGTAGGTGCTACCGGCCGAGGTGGTTCCGTTGATCGTGGACCACACCGCGTTCATCGCGCCGTCGTTCTGACTGATGTTGTCGCGGACGACGGAGTTCTCCCCGCCGAAGGTGCTCGAGCAGCAGAACTCCATGGAGCCGAACGGGTTGTCGTGCGTGTAGTTGTACTGCAGGGTGACGCCGTTGTTGTCGTGGTCGATGTCGAAGGCCTCACCGTCCCACAGCTCGCGCCACTGGTCGGAGATGTCGTTGTTCTGCCAGACGCCGTCGGTGTTCAGCGCCATCCAGAAACCGGCGCCGGAGTAGCGGTATCCGTTGTCGGTGGCGACGTTGTACTGGACGATCGGCGCGTCGCAATAGATGCATACGACGTCGTTGCCGCCCATATTGGTCAGCGTGTTGTCCTCGATGACGACGTTCGAGGTGTAGATGTCATGGCCCTCGCCGGCGAGCGAGCCGAGGTAGATGCCGCCCGCGTCATCGTTGGTAAGCGTGTTGCCCTCGATGAGCACGCCGTTCCAGCCGTTGGTGGCGTAGGTGTCGGAGAGGTTGAAGGCGATCGCCGAGGAGTTCGTCGGCTGCACGTTCTCGCTGGTGGACCAGTAGCCGAGGACGTTGTGGATGTAGTTGTCCACGATGTCGATGCCGTCGAGAATCCCGCTGGTGTCGTTCTCCACCTCGATGCCGCTGCGCTCGGTGGCCGAGGAGGCGGTGTTCGTGATCTCCAGGTTCTCGATGGTGATGTACTGCTGGTCGTCGAGGTAGACCGCGTTGGTCGCCCCGCCGCCCGCGATGATCGGCGCGTTGCCCGAGCCGTAGTTCGAGACCACGATCGGTGAGCCGCTGGAGCCGGAGCCCAGCGGGTGCAGCGTGCCGGTCCACGAACCGCCGTCCTGGAACAGGATCTCGGCACCGGCGGCGAACGTGGTGTCGTTGACGTTGGTCAGCGAGGCCCAGGGCGCGCTCGAACTGCAGCCGCTGTTGCTGTCGCTGCCGCTTGAGGACGAGACGTAGTACACGGTGCATGTCGTGGCCGAGGCCGACGCGATGAACTGGGGAAGCAGGCCGCACAACAACGCGGCGACTGTGGCTAAGGAGGTTATCAGGGCACGGCGAATGGGCCGTCTGGTGGACTTCATTGTCACCCACTTGAAATATGTGGAATGGGGGGTTTGTCGTGCCGCCTGGTCAGCTGATGGAGATCGCGGCCAGGACGCTCTGATCCACGTGCGCGGCGGCCTGCTTCGTCTGCTGGGCGACGAGCGTCGTGTACGCGGCCTGCACGTAGTACTCCTGGACGACGGACTTCTCCTGCGCGAAGGAGACGGGACCGTCGTCGGTGAACTGCGACTTGTGCGAGTCGTAGTAGCTTTCGAGCGCGGCGTCGGTAACCTTGATGACGTCCTTGCCGGTCAGCGTCGTCTGCAGCTGCTCGGCCAGCTGGTCCGAGACGTAGGTGAAGTAGTCGCTCTCGCTGTAGCTGGTCGGACCGTAGATCGGCTGGTGCGCGGCGATAGCGGAGGCGCGGCTGGCGTTCTGCGCCTGCCAGGCTTCGAGGAACCCGGCATAGGTGAACCCTGAGACGACGCCGTACTTGGTCGCGAGGACCTGTTGCACCAAGGCCTTCGTCGCGTCGGCCAGCGCCACGCTTTTCAGGTACGCGGTCGGCGTCTGGCCGCCGTGCGCGGTGGTCCAGAAGGTCGAGGAGTCGGCTGCGCCGTAGTGCTGCAGGAAGTAGGCGAAGGTCTCGGCCCGGTCCTCAGCGAGGAAGAGCTCGTACTCGCGCACCGGAAGTGCCTCGCCGTCCACGGTCTCGACGGTGGACATCGAGTCCGGCGAGATCGACGGCGTGGCCGGGGCCGCAGCCGCCGAGCTCCGGGCGCCGGCCAGGCTCAGCGTGACGGCCACTGTCGCGGCGATCAACACCAGGGCTAGCACGCCGCCCCAGATACGGGGCCGGGGCCGCCGGGGTGTCGGCGGCTTCCGAGCGGGCGCTATCGGCGGTCTCCGGGCAGCACTCTGCTTCGCGACCATCAGAGCTCTCACGTCCTTGTGGAGGGCAGTCTTGAGGAGTCTTCGGGAGTTCAGCGGATCGGGAGGAAATGCGCGAGGATCGGGGCGTCGCGGTCGCAGGTGAGCACATCGTTCACGACGCGCAGTTCGGCGGCCTCGATGCAGGAGCGGCGGGCCTCGTACGTGTCCGGGTCGGCTCCGGTGGCCAGGCCCGGATGGGTGAAGTAGAAGATGTACGCGGTCTGGCCGTCGCCGGATTCGATGACGTCGGCGTGCCGGCCGATGTCCGCGTCGTGCGCGCGCTTGCCGGGCACGTCGAGGATCAGGCCGTTGGGCTCCCAGTGCGTGAGATCCGTCGAGCGGTAGACGCCGAGGCCGCGCCACTCGTCCACGATCAGCCAGCACCAGCCGCCGAGCGTGAAGACGTTCGGGCCCTCGTGGGCGCGGCCGGTGATCACCGGGACGGGCCTGCTCCAGGCGATCAGGTCGGCGCTGTCCGCGCTGTACGTGTGCGATTCGTGGGCCTCGTCCTTGAACCACATGCGGTAGTCGCCGCTCGGCAACTGGTGGACCGCGGCGTCGATCACCTTGTCGGAGTGCAGATCGATCGGGCCGGCCAGCCGCCAGTCGAGCAGGTTCGCGCTCGTGTAGTGCAGGATCGTACGAGCGTGGCCCTCCCAGCGGTCCGGCACGCCGCGGATGTAGGACACGAACATCTGGTACATGCCCTCGGCCCAGAAGATCTCCGGCGCCCAGTATGTGTTGCGTCCGGGTTCGTAGTCGAGGCCGCGCGCGGTGCCCACGTATAGCCACGTGTCCCCGGCGTCTTCGGACACTGCGATGCCGATGTCGGTGCCGTGCACCCAGGCCACGCCGGGGCCCGGCGCGGTCGCCCGGCGTGCGGTGTAGAACATCCACCATTGCCGACGCTCGCGGTTCCAGACGAGCACCGGATCGGTCGGACCGTCGAAGATCGGGTCCCGGTAGAGCGGAGCGCTCTCGTCCATGTCAGCCCTTCAGTCCAGAGCTCGCGAAGCCGCGGACGTAGCTGCGCTGGGCGAACAGGAACAGCAGCACGACGGGGATCACGTAGAGCATCGCGCCGGCGGCCAGCAGGTTGTAGAGCGGATATCCGGCCTCGTTGGCGTAGCCGGAGGCGACGCCAACCGCGAGCGTGGTGTTGCTCGAGTTCAGGAACAGGTCGGGGGCGATGAAGTCGCCCCAGACCGCGTTGAACGCCAGCACGAACGCGGTGACCAGCAGCGGACGGGACAGCGGCAGGAAGATCTGCACGAAGATTCGGATGCGCCCGGCGCCGTCGATGATCGCGGCCTCCTCGAGCTCCTTCGGCAGGCCGGAGAAGAACTGCCGGTAGAGGAAGATCGTGTACGGCGTTCCGGCCGCGCCCCACAGCACCCACGGCCAGTAGCTGCCGACGAGCCCGTAGCGGGAGAAGAGCAGATAGGTCGGAATCAGCGTGACGATTGGCGGGACCATCATCGTCATGATCAGCACGCCGAACAGGAACTTCTTGCCAGGACCGCGCATCCGGGCGAAGCCGTAGCCGGTGATCGCCGAGCTGAACGTCGTGAGCACGCCGAACAGCGAGGACAGGACCACGGAGTTCTTGGCGAGATCCAGGAACGGGATGTAGTTGATCGCGTCGGTGATGTTCGACCAGCGGAACACGCTCGGCAGCCACCGGTCCGCGGTGACCTCGGAGCCCGGCGTCAGGGCACTGATCAGCAGCTGCACGAACGGAAGCGTGAGCAGCAGCGCCACGATGATCAGCACGATCAGCGTCAGCCGGTTGCGCTTCGGGCGGCGGCGGATCGGCGGTGTCGCCGGCCGCGGGGCGGAGCCGGGAATCCGCGTGGTCGTCTCCGCGTCGGAATGGACGTCATGCAAGGCCATCGCGGATCAGCCTCTCCCCGACTCGCTGGGATCGACCGCGTAGAACACGCTGCGGCCGAGGAACTTGAAGATGAGCGCGGTCATGATCAGGATCACCGCGAAGAAGACCACGAGCATCGCGGAGCCGAGGCCGTAGCGGGAGTAGTCGAAGTACTGCTCGTAGACGTCGACCATGTACACGTCGTTGGACTGCGGGATGTTGGTGTAGACGTTCACGCCGGTGTCCGGCGAGAGCAGGATCGCCGGGACGAAGGTCTGCAGCGTGGTGATCGTCACCAGGACCGTCTGGAAGAGCAGGATCGGCGAAATCGCCGGGAGCGTCACGTGCCGGAACGCCTTGAACGCGCCCGCGCCGTCCATCTTCGCCGCCTCGAGCTGTTCGGCCGGGACGGTCTGCAGAGCAGCGAGGTTGATGATGATGCCGGAGCCCACGCCCCACAGCAGCACCACGATCAGCACGACGAAGGCCATCTGCCCGCCCAGCCAGTCCACCGGATTGAGGTGGAACAGGGCCAGGATCCGGTTGGCCGAGCCGGAGTCCTTGTCGAAGATGACCTTCCAGATCAGCGCCGCGGCCACCGGCGGCACGACCGCCGGGATGTATATCAGGGTTCGCAGCAGGGTTCGGCCGCGGATCTTCTTGTTCAGCAGCACGGACAGGAACAGGCTGCCGACGATCGTGATCGGGACCACGATCGCGCACAGGATCAGGGTCTTCGACAGCGAGGAGATCGTGTCGCTGGAGGTGAAGACCTCTTTATAGTTGGCCAGGCCCACCCACGGCATGAACGAGGTCAGGCCGTTCCAGTCGGTGAAGCTCATGTAGACGGCGTAGCCCACCGGGAAGGCCGTCAGCAGCAACGTGCCGATCAGCCACGGGGAGATGAAGCCGTAGAAGGCCAGGGCGCTGCGGATCTTTCGGTTCCGCCCGCCCCGACGCCGAGGCGCCGGGGCAGAGCGCGGACCCGCGCCCAGGGATTGCGCGCTGCTGCTCATGGTTCTATTTCCCCAGGGCCTTCTTGCCGGCCGCGAGGACGGCATTGACGTCGGTGGTGAGCTGGTCGGCCAACTGGGCGACGGACTGGGATCCGCTGATGGCCGCCGGGAAGTCCTTCGCGAGGGTCGTGTTGATCGCCGTGTTGAGCGCGTAGGGCGAGGCGACCTGGACGACCTCGATGAAGTCGAGTTCGTTGTTCTGGGTCGCGATGACGTTGCGCTCGAACGTGTTGCGCTGCGGGAGCAGGGAGAGCATCGAGCGCAGCGAGGGCAGGCCGTCGCCGGCGGAGATGCGCTGCTTGGCGCCCGCGCCGCCGCAGTACCACTCGAGCCAGGCGAAGGAGGCGCCCGGGTTCTTGGCCTTGGCCGGGATCCAGTAGCCGACGGCGCCGAAGGTGGGGCTGATCCGGTTCGTGCCGAGCAGCGGGGCCGCGTTGAACTGGAGCTTGGACTCGAAGGCGGGGGCGGTGGTCTCGGTGAAGCCGGTGTACCAGTAGCCCTGGCACGCGGTGGCCTGCTTGCCCGCGAACATCTCCGGGCCGTCCCAGTCCGGGCTCGGGTCGGTCACCGAGTAGCCGAGGCCCTGCTTGGCGGCCTGCACGATCCAGTTCAGCGCCGACTGCGCCTCGGTGGAGGAGAAGTCAACCGTGGACAGGTCGTCGGAGATGATCCGGCCGCCCGCGGTGGCCACCATCGCGGCGATCCGGTCGATGTCCGGCGTGACGTACCACAGGCCATACATGCTCGTCTTGCCACCAGAGGTCTTCGTCATCGACTTGGCGGCGTCGAGCAGCTCGTCGAACGAGATCGGGTCGGTCGGCTTGCGCGAGGCCAGGCCCGCGTTGGCCCAGACCTCCGTGTCGTACCACCACATCGCGTCCTGCGACCAGTCCTTGGCGATCCCGTAGCGCGAACCGGTGCCCTGCGCGGTGCCGTCCCACTTCCAGACGTTGTTGACCGGCATGATGTCGGCGTCCTTGAAGACGGTCGACTGCGCGAAGTACTCGTCCAGGTTCAGCGCGAGGCCCTGGCTGGCGATGTACGGGGTGACGTCGGTGCCCGCGTCGCGCACCAGGTCCGGCGGGTTGCCCGCGGCCAGCATCGCGTTCAGCCGGGTCGCGTCCGTGTTGATCTGGTTGACCTTGATCTGCGGGTACGCCGCCTCGAAGCCCTTCACGAAGGCGTCGGTGATCTCGCCGGTCGGCGACATGATGGTGATCGTGCCCGACTTGATCGCCTGGACCTTGGACGAGGACGCGGCCGCGCCCACCGTGCCGCCGCAGGCGCTCAGCAGCGGCATAGCGGCAGCGGTGCCGGCCAGGGCTCCGGCCCCTCTCAGCAGGGACCGACGTGACAGGGCAGGTGAAAACTCCATTGTTCCACTCCTCATGAGAAAACTCTGATACTGATTCAGTAGTGGCGCGTACTTCCGTCGTGCGGGGGATGTGCTGGTGGTTCTTCGGTTACAGCGCGAGCACGGAGGCGTGCCGGATGCCCGGGGGCAGATCAATCACCGCTTGCTTCCAGGTGAGGCCGTCGCTGCTGCGATAGGCCCCGTAGCGCCCCTCCAGATAGTGGTCGAGCATCAGGATCCACTCGTCGCCGCGACGGAAGAAACAGGGTCCTTCCACCGCGGACGGGCCAACCGGTCCGCGCGGCGCTTCGTAGGGGCCGCCGGGCCGTTGGAAAGAGGTCAGCAGGATGTGCTTGTGGCTGGTGGACGGGTCGTTGACGCCGCGCTCGTCCTTGTACGCCATCAGGAAGCCCTCGCCGTCGCGCACCACGGTGGCGTCGATCACCGAGTGCCCGGGGTCGAAGAAGACCTCGGCCGGCGAGAAGGAGGAGAAGTCCTCGGTGGTGCAGTGCCAGATGCGGTGGTCCTGCCCGACGTTCGGCCAGTCCCGCGCGTCGGCGGGAACGGCCTGGTCGACCACCGAGGACCAGATCAGGTGATAGCGGCCGGTGGTGTGGTCGAGGAAGAACTCCGGCGCCCACGCGTTGTGCGCGCCCGGGACCTCGGCCATCACCGGCAGCAGCCGCTGCGGCGACCAGCTTCGCAGCTCGTCGTCGTCGGAGACGGCGTGCACGATCGAGGAGCTCGACCAGCCGTCCGTCGCGAGCATGTGCACCCGTCCGTCCGGGCCTATGCCGAGGAACGGGTCGCGCAGCGCGCCGGAGCCGACGCTGCCGCGCAGGATCGGACGGCCCTCGTTCACCGGCTCGAAGCTGTGCCCGCCGTCCTTGCTGACGGCCAGGTGCAGGGCTTCGTCCTGCTCGGTGAAGTACGACATGACCATCATCACTCAGCGTCCCGCCGGGTCGTCCCGCCGGAGGCGAGCAGGCGGTCGAGTATGGCGCCGACGTTCGCCGGGGCGGCGGTCGTGCCGCGCACGATCAGCTCGGTGGGCAGTTGCATCCGGTCCAGCAGCAGCCGCTGCCCGTCGAGCAGGGAGAGCAGGGCTCGCGCCGCGGTCTGGCCCATGTCGTGCAGCGGCTGGCGCACCGTGGTCAGTCCGGGGAAGGACTGCGAGGCCTGCGGCAGATCGTCGAAGCCGAGGACGGAGAACTCGTCCGGCACGCTGAGGCCGAGCGCGCGCGCCGCGTCCACCGCGCCGAGCGCGATCAGGTCGGCCCCGGCCGCGATGGCGGTCGGACGGCGCTCGGCGATCAACGCCGAGGCCGCCTGGAAGCCGTGCGCATAGGTGAAGTCGCAGTCCACCACGAGCCGCGGATCCAACTCGATCCCGGCCAAGGTCAGCGCGTCGCGGAAGCCCTGGAAGCGGATCGAGGAGCTGTCCATGTCGGACTCGCCCCTGATGTAGCCGATCCGGGTGTGCCCGAGCGCCAGCAGGTGCTCGGTGCCCGCCCGCATCCCCGCGTAGTTGTCCACGATCACCCGGGGCAGCGACACGTCCTGGCGGCGGGGGTCGATCACGACGCAGGGCACGTTCTTGCGGCGCAGCAGCTCGACGGTGTCGGACTCGAGGACCGGGGCGACCATCAGCACGCCGTCCACCAGGCCGTGGGAGAGGAACTCGATCCGGTCCATCTCGCGCGCCGCCTCCTGATAGGTGGCGTTGATCAGCAGCTCGCGCTCGGCGGCGGCCAGCTCGTCGGCGATGCCGCGGACGATCTCTAAACCGTACTGCGTGGTCAGGTCGAGGGTGAGCACCCCGATCAGTCCGCTGCGACCCGCCTTGAGGTTGCGGGCGGAGATGTTCGGCTGATAGCCGAGGCGGTCGGCCACCTCGAGCACCCGCCGCCGGGTCTCGTCGGACGCGCCCGGCTTCCCGTTGAGCACATTGGACACCGTCATCGCCGAGACACCCGCCTCCTCGGCGACTTGGGCGATGGTCACGCGGTCCGGCACCGGTCCTCCTCGTTTCCTACGGCACTGTATGTATCGCTAAAGCACAGGAGGACGGAGGCGAGCCGCGCACCGAACGCCACCGCTCAGGGTGGTGAGCTGCGGAGTGGCATCAGATTACGGATGCGTTCCGGAACTCTCCAAGCCCTTCGTGGTGACCGGAACGTTAACGCTAAAGTTTTGGGGCGTCAAGGCCCGCCGTCAGCGCGCTCGGGCCGGCAGGTCCGAGGTCAGCGCCGGGTCGGTGACCATGAGCAGGTGGCGAACCGTCCGGTTCCCCCGACCGGCGCCGGCCGTCGCGCCGCACCGCGAGTTTACCGGTCAACTGTTTCGAGGCAGATTCTGCCGATACGGGCCCGGCCTTGGGCTCCCCTGAGGCCCTTGACCGTGGCTGGATTCTCCATTAACGTCCCGGCACGCGTCAGTTGAGCGGTAAACCAGAGCCGATCACGTGCTGACCTTCCTGTACGTCCGCCATGACACAGAAGGACGCTGATCCATGCCCACTCATCCGTGGCCACATCGTCGTGGCCGCAGCAGAACCGCGGTCACCGGTGCCGTGATCCTCGGTCTCCTCCTGGTCTGGGGCGGAAAGTCCCCGGCTCCCGCGCACGCGGCCACCGTCAGCACCGCAATCACCGTGGACGGCACGAGTTCGGGCCGCACCTTCGACGGGATCGGCGCGATCAGCGGCGGGGGTGGCAACTCGCGGCTGCTGACCGACTATCCGGCCGCCGAGCAGAGCGCCATCCTCGACTACCTGTTCAAGCCGGACTACGGCGCCGACCTGCAGATCCTCAAGGTGGAGATCGGCGGCGACACCAACTCCACCGACGGCGCGGAACCGAGCATCGAGCACACCTCGGGCACCGTGAACTGCGGCGCCGGCTACGAGTGGTGGCTGATGGAGCAGGCGCAGGAACGCAACCCGGATATCGAGTTCTACGGTCTGGCCTGGGGCACACCCGGCTGGGTCGGGACGTTCGACTCCGCCGCCATGATCAACTACTTGGTCTCCTGGCTCGGCTGCGCCAAGTCGCACGGGCTGACGGTCGATTACCTCGGCGGCGAGCAGAACGAGAACGGCTACAGCGCGAGTTGGATCGAGTCGCTGCGCACAGCGTTGAACACGGCCGGGTACACCTCGACGCAGATCGTCGGCGGCGACAACTTCGGCTGGTCGATCGCGAGCGACATGTCAACCGATAGCGCATTGGACGCCGCAGTCGGCGTCGTCGGCTCGCACTACCCGTGCGGGTATCTCTCGTCGATGACCTCGTGCCCGTCGACATCCACCGCCGAGGCGCTCGGCAAACCGTTGTGGGCCAGCGAGAACGGGTCCGAGGACGCCGAGACGGGCGCGGCCGCCCTCGCCCGGGGCATCAATCGCGGGTACATCGACGGCGACATGACCGCGTTCATCAACTGGCCGCTCGTCGCGTCGCTGTATCAGAACCTCTACTTCAACGACGACGGCCTGATCACCGCGAACCAGCCGTGGTCCGGTGCGTACTCCGTCAGCCGCAGCCTGTGGGCGATCGCCCAGACCACCCAGTTCACCGAACCTGGCTGGCAGTATCTCAACAGCTCGACCGGGTATCTCGGCGGCAGTTCGTCGAACGGCAGCTACGTCAGCTACGCCTCGGCCGACCGCAGCAAGTGGAGCACGGTGTTCGAGACCATGGACGCCAGCGCGGCGCAGACCGTGACGATGTCGGTGACCGGGGGCCTTCCCTCGGGCTCGCTGCACGTGTGGTCCACCAACCTGTCGCAGAGCGGCACGGCGACCCCGCACATGGTGCAGGACTCGGACATCACCGCGAGCGGCGGCACGTACAGCCTCACGCTCCAGCCGGGCTACGTCTACACCGTGACCACGACCACGGGGCAGAGCGCGGGCGCGGCGACCAGCCCTGAGCGCAGCACCCTGTCACTGCCCTACAGCGACACCTTCAGCTCGTACGCGGACGGCGCAGAGGCGACCTACTTCGCGACGATGAACGGCGCGTTCGAGGCGCAGCCGTGCGAGGGCGGACGCAGCGGGAACTGCCTGCGCCAGATGTCCACGACCACCCCGATCCGCTGGACGAACGAGAGCGGCGACCAACCCTACACGATGATGGGCGATCTGAGCTGGAGCAACTACACCGTCAGCTCCGAGGTCCTGCTCGAACAGTCCGGCAGCGCCGCGGAGATCCTCGGCCGGGTGGGCCAGCAGAACAGGAACAACAACGGGCTCGACGCATACCATCTGCGCTTGAGCGACACCGGCGCCTGGCAGCTGCTCAAGAGCGACGACAGCTGGACTTGGACCACGCTGGCAAGCGGAACGGTGACCGCGCCCGGCACCGGCACCTGGCACAAGCTCTCGCTCGGCTTCCAGGGCAGCACCATCACCGCCGCGATCGACGGCAGCACGGTCGCCACCGTCACCGACACCAGCTACAGCGGCGGGATGGCCGGCCTCGGCACCGACGGGTACTACCCGGCGGAGTACTCCGACTTCTCCATCACCCCGGGCACGACCACCAGCCTGAACGGCACGTATGAGCTGAAGAACGTGAACAGCGGCGACGTGCTCGACGCCTCGGGAGCGGCGACCGCGAACGGCACGCCGATCATCCAGTGGCCCGCCAACAGCGGCACCAACCAGGAGTGGACGCTCAGCCAGAACAGCGCCGGCTACTCCACGATCACCGGTGTCGGCAGCGGCAAGGTCCTCGACCTCCCGAACTCCACCACCTGGCCCGGAACGCAGCTCGACCTCTGGGCCGCCAACGGCGGCGCCAACCAGCAGTGGCTGATCAAACCGGTCGGCGACGGCACCTACAGCATCGAGTCCCGATCCGACGGCGACTTGCTGGACGTCGCCGGTGCCTCCACCAGCAGCGGCGCCGTGGTCGACCAGTGGCCGTCCAATGCAGGCAGCAATCAGCTGTGGGAGCTCGTACCCGTTAGCTGAGCACGATATCGAAGCATCTGTGGCGTGCCGAGGCGATCGGCACGCCACAGGCGTATCTACATCGTGTCCGGCGCGGCGGTGCTGTCCCGGATCACCAGGACGGGGCGGAGCAGCGAGACCGCGTTGGTCGGCGCGCGCCGTTCGGCGACGGCGCGCAGCAGCAGGTCGACGGCCTGCTGGGCCATCTCCCGCTTGGGGATCGCCACCGTGGTCAGCGCCGGGTGGGCGTGTCCGACCTGCGCGATGTCGTCGAGGCCGACGACGGAGACGTCCCGCGGCACCCGCCGTCCGGTCTGCTTGACCGCCTCGAGGGCGCCGAGGGCGAGGATGTCGTGCGTGGCGAAGATCGCGCTGATCCCAGGGTGTTCGGTCAGCGCGCGGGTCGCGGCGTCGAAGCCCCCTTCGGGCGAGGAGACCTCGGCTGAGACAACCGGGCCCTCACCCCCGTGCCGACGCTGACCGCCGCCGAAGCCGCGCCAGAAGCCCTCGACCCGCTTGGCGTGCGCGGGCAACTCCGTGACCACCGCCGCGCGGGTGTGCCCGAGTTCGCGCAGGTGCCGGCCGGCCAGGAATCCGGCGTGCTCGTAGTCGATGGTGACCACGGGCAGCGTGTCGGGCATGTCGGTCTCCCACGCGCACAGCACGACCGGGAACCTCGCGTCGCGCAGCAGCGGCAGGTGGTCGATCAGATCGCGGTCGCCCGCGATCAGCAGCGCGTCCACGGACCGGCTCGACAGGCTCGCCAGATAGGTCCCGGCGCGCTCGCTGTCCCCGCGGGTCGTGCACAGCAGCAGGTGGTAGCCGCCGGCGCTCAGCACGTTCTCGACCTCTTCGACGACCTCGGAGTAGAAGGGGTTCGCCACCGTGGGCACGAACAGGCCCACGGTCTGGGTGGAGCCGGTGGCCAGGGAGCGGGCGACGAGGTTGGGCGTGAAGCCGAGCTCGTCGATCGCCGCGCGCACCCGGGCCTCGGTGTCGGGACGGACCCGGCCGCGGCCGGAGAGGATGTTGGAGACCGTCTGCTTGCTCACCCCCGCGAGGGTGGCCACATCCCGCATCGTCGCCACTGCCGTGCACGTCCTTCGCGATCCGCCGGCTTGAGGTTTACCGGTCCACTGACGTGCTCGTCACCGTATTCGCACGGTGACGAGCACGTCAAGGTCGGCGGTGATCCCGGACAGATGCGGTAATTTCGGATGGAACCAGTGGACCGGTTTATCTACCGGCGCGTCGGGCGCCGGGTTACTGCTCGTTCCACTGCTGGCTGGTCGCGTCGGTGCAGCTCTGGAGTTGCAAAGCCGTGCCGTTGGCGGTGGCGCCGGAGGCCGGGCCCAGGCACAGCCCGGAGCCTGTGTCGGTGATCTCGCCGGCGTTGGTGACGCTCCATTGCTGGATGGCGGCGTCAGTGCAGGTAGCGGTCACCACTGCGGTGCCCGCGCTGGTGGCGCCGCCCGAGGTGGCCAGGCACAGCGTGCTCGACCCCGGGTAGACCTGGAGTTCGCCGTTCGAGGCGCGGGTGATCTCCTGGTTGTTGCCGCCGTTGCACGTCCAGATGTCGGTCGCCGTGCCAGCGGTCTTACTGGCGCCGCTGACGTCCAGGCAACTGCTCGAGGCAGTGTTCATCAGGGCACCGTAGGAGTGCAGCGCGGGCACCGCGGCCAGCGAGACGTCGTCGCCGTAGCCGGTGGCGGTGTTGGTCGAGGGGTTCCAGAAGTAGATGTCCGCGCTGGTGTTGCTCGCGCCGGTGGTGAAGGTCACTGAACCGCCGGTGTACGAGGTCGAATCCAGGCAGGTGCGGGTCTCGGTGCCGCCGAAGCTCTTGACGCCTAGGTAGATGCACTGTCCGGCGACGCTCGTCTTTGCAAAGCCCGCCAACCGGTACTCCGTGTTCGGAGACAGTCCGGTGACCGCCTGTTCCGCGCCTGAGCTCACTCCGCTTGGCAGTTTCACGGAGTAGCTGCCGGTGTGCGCGTTGCCGGTCACCGCCGACGCACCGCCGTAGCAGTCCCAGCTCGTGCAGTTGCCGTCTTCGAATCCGGCGTTCGAGACCTGCGACAGCGGCGCGGGAACGTCCTCGGCGCCGATGGTGTGCGTTCCGGCGGTGGTGACGGGATCGCCGAAGTAGTCCTCGCTTCCCATCGAGCAGCCGGCGATGCCCTGGCACACGTTCACCCCGGCACCGAACGCGGGCGAGCCGGATTCGAGGGTGTCCGCGGTGGACGACACGCCCACCGAGGAGTAGGTCGGATCGTTGAGCAGCGGGTTGCTGGTGAGCGTATGAGTGTCCTGACCAGAAACGGCCTGGTAGGCGGCTAGGCCGGTGTAGGTCGTGCCGGCGTAGGTGAAGGTCGGGGTCGCGCCGGTGGAGATGTAGTAGATGTTGTTGTCGGACTGCATGCTGTTGGCGACATCGTCCAGGAGGTTCGCCGAGGTCGAGTACACGATGTTGTTCTTGAACAGCCCGCCCGTGCCGGCCTCGGGTTCCTGCATGAACGCGTGGCCGTTGGCTGGGTTGAAGTAGAAGGTGTTGTTGTAGATCTGGAGGTTCGTCGAGTAAGCCGGCCAGATCGACATCTCGTAGCTTGTGGATGTGGATAGCTGTTCGTTATCCGAGCAGACGTTATAGCGGAACACGTCGTCGGTCGGGGTGTAGTCGCTGCCGAACACGGCGAGGCAGTATCCGTCATTGTTGTGCCCGTAGTTGTATTGCAGCGTGTTGTCCGAGTTGTAGTTGTCGATGTCGAACGCGCCGCCGTCGGTGTTGCCCCAGGTTTCATTGTCGTAGGACTCGTTGTACTGCAGCGTGCAGTTCTGGCAGTACCACTCCCACAGTCCGCTCGGCGTGCTGCCGCAGCTCGAGCAGTCGCCGGAGTTGTGCGCCACGCTGTCCTCGATGGTGCCGTTCGAGGCCATCGTCAGCAGGATGCCGTCACCCGCGACGTCGTAGGCAGTGGAGTTCTCGATCGTGATGTTCGAGCCGATCGGGGTGTCGCCGGGGCTCGCGACGACCGTGCCGGGCGGGAACGCGCCGTAGGCTCCGCCGACGAAGATCCCCTCGCCGACGTGCGAGTCGTGCGCCGTCACGCCGTTGATGGTGACGTTGCTGATGGTCTCGTCGGTGCCGCGCGGGTAGACGTACACCTCCCCCGAGTCGCCGCGCACGGTGGTGGTTCCGGTGGCGTCGGAGACGTCGAGGTTCGTCAGGTCGATGTTGGTCAGTGCCGCGTCCGCGGTGTCGCCGGTGACGTAGACCCCGTAGTCCACTCCCCCGGTGATCTGCAGGTCCTGGATCGTCCAATAGCTCTGATCGTCGAGCTCGAACGCGGCCGTGGCCGTGCTCGCGGCCGCGATGACCGGCAGCGCGCCGGTGCCGTAGGAGTCCACCGTGATCGGCGCGCCGCTGCTGCCCGAACCCTGCGGGTCGAGGTAGCCGTCACACGTCGTGCCGCGATCGAACAGGATGGACTCGCCGGCGGTGTAGGTGGTGCCGTTCACGGCCGTGGTGGAGTTCCACGGGCTCGACTCGGTGCCCGAGCCGTTGGTGGAGGCGGCGCAGTCCACGTAGTAGGTGGTGCCGGAGGCGGCCTGGGCCGGGACCGCGGCGGCGACCAGCGTGCCCCCGGCGATCATGGAGACGGTGGCGAGGAGGGCGAAAGTCCGGTGCCGAAGCAGGCGTGCGGACGCCCGTATTCTGGGCATAGGGGATCCCTTCCATCGGTAATGAATGAAGGCACTTACAGGGCGGAGTTGATCGCCTGAGCTGCGACGGCAGTCAGGACGTATCCGTTCCAGCGCGCGAGTACCACGCCGGTGCGTCCGATCAGCAAGGTGGTCGGAGCGCTGGTGATCTCGTACCGGTGCGCGATGGCGTGGCCGGGATCGGCGAGCAGCGGCAGCGAACCGAGCCGCCAGTCGTAGACGGTGTTCTCCAGCGCGTTCTGCGCGGCCGGCGCGGCGGTGTCGTCCACGATCTCGACGTGCAGGCCTTTGGCGGCGTCCTGGGAGGACAGGCTCACCAGTTCGACGGCCTGACTACGCGAAGGGGTGGCGGCCCCGTCTGGTTGGGTGGCGAGGAAGGAGACCAACGTCAGCGTGCCGGAGACCGGAAGCTGCGCGGCCGGTGTCGTCGCGTTCCGGCCGGTGTGCGGACTCGGCCAGAACGCGACGACGATTGCGAGGGCGCAGGCCAGTACAGCCAGTGCTGCGGCCACTAACGGGCGGCGCCGGGGAGTACGCGAGCCGGAGGGCGGGCGCGTACGCGTGCGAAGAACGGTGGACATGCTCACCTCGTTGTGAGTCGGTACGAACCGTGCGAGTTGACCGCGTCAGCCCTTGACGCCGCCGGCGGACAGCCCCGCGCGCCAGAATCGCCCGAGGGCCATGAATGCGACGATCAGGGGGATGACCGAGAGCAGGGATCCGGTGATGACGACGTTGTACGTCGTCTGGTTCTTGTCGGAGAACCATTGGTACAGGCCGAGAGTGATCGGGTAGAGCTTCTGGTTGGAGAGCATGACCAGGGACAGGAAGAAGTTGTTCCAGGCGCTGACGAAACTGAACAGGAAGATCGTCACCAGGCCGGGCCGGATCATCGGGACCACGATCCTGGCGAAGATCCGCAGTTCGCCCGCGCCGTCGATCCGGGCCGCCTCCAAGATGGTGTCCGGGATGGCGTCGAGGGCGTAGACGCGGCCGAGGTAGACGGCGAAGGGGCTGACGACGCTCGGGATGATCACCGCCCAGTACGTGTTGACCAGGTGCATCTTCGAGAACATCAGGTAGAGCGGGACGGTCAGCAGCGCGTTGGGGACCAGTACTCCGGACATGATGACCCCGAAGATCAGCCCCCGCCCGCGGAAGTCGAACTTGGCCAGCGCGTAGCCGCATGCCGAGCCGAGGACCGTGGCTCCCAGGGCGCTGACTCCCGAGTAGATCGCGCTGTTGAGCATCCACCGGCCGAACAGCCCGCCGTCGAAGCTGAAGGCGTCCTTGATGTTCGCCACCAGGTGGAACCCGGAGAACCAGAACCCCGAGGAGGAGAACAGGCCCGAATTGGTCTTGGTGGAGGACACCAGCAGCCACCACACCGGCAGCAGGAAGTAGAGCGCGGTCAGGATCAGCACGCCGTTCAACACGAGCCGCGAACTGCGCTTGACCCCGATCATTGACGGCTGCCCGGTTTTGCCGGTCATTTACTTGTCCGCCTTTTCGCTCGTGACCCGGTAGTAGACGACGGACAGCACACCGGCGATGAGCGCGATGACGATGGACGAGGCCGAGGCCAGCCCGT
>Ga0185299_10004353_pt1 | contig 17246 bp, 16 predicted proteins | sample PaiPotPPA55metaG_FD_128002 | JGI IMG/M metagenome (GOLD analysis project Ga0185299, IMG submission 128002) | Iron sulfur acid spring bacterial and archeal communities from Banff, Canada, to study Microbial Dark Matter (Phase II) - Paint Pots PPA... ...
CGTATCTCTTGCCCACGCTCGTCAAGCAGATGATCAAGCGCGTTCCGCAGATGCCGCTGATGCTGCAGGAAAATTACACGCTCAAGCTGATTGAGCTGCTGAAACAGGGCGAAATCGATGTCGCCATCATGGCGCTGCCGTTTCCCGAAACGGGGCTGATGGTGCGCCCGCTGTTCGACGAACCCTTCGTTGTCGCCATGCCGGCCGGCCATCCGTGGGAAAACCGCGCCAAGATCAATGCCGACGACTTGAAGCTGGAAACCATGCTGCTGCTGGGCAGCGGCCATTGTTTCCGCGATCACGTGCTCGGCGTCTGCCCCGAACTGATGCGCTTTTCGCAGAACGCCGACGGGATCCAGAAGACGTTCGAAGGATCGTCGCTGGAAACCATCCGGCACATGGTTGCGAGCGGCGTCGGGATTACCGTGCTGCCGCGGATGTCGGTGATGGAAGTGAAGCCGCATGCGGGCGGAGTGGATGCCGGTCTGCTGAGTTACGTTCCTTTCAGCGACCCGATTCCAGACCGGCGCGTCGTGCTGGCCTGGCGCAAGAGTTTCACGCGGATGCCGGCTATCGAGGCTATCTGCGACGCCGTTGCTGCCTGCAATATTCCGGGCGTCACGCGGCTCGAGTTGCCCGTCGCCGTCAATTAACCGCCTCAAAGCCGTCTTCAGCTTGGCACCGCGCCCCCGATGGGCGCGGATTCCGGCCCCGTTCCCCCTTCTCCTCAAAATCAAGCGCACTCCAAATTTGCTCGGCCTATCGAATAGATTAAATTAATTGAATTCAATATTTGAATAGTTTTTGATATTCTTGCCTCCATGGGTCGGCCCGATCCACCAGAACAAACCGGAGGACGCCATGACGCTGATTGCCCGCCATGCCACGCAACTCACCGCGACATATCGCGAAGCAAGCAGCGCTGTAGTGGACGTGCTAGCCAGTTTCGCCGGCACCTGCTGAAACTTCCCCCGACATAACGTTTCGTCCCCAGACAAAATTCACGGAGCAATCGATGACCAATCGCATCCTTACCACAGCAGCAGGCGCGCCTGTTGGCGATAACCAGAACTCGATCACCGCCGGCTCGCGCGGCCCGATCGCGCTGCAGGATTTCTGGCTGATCGAAAAGCTCGCGCACTTCGACCGTGAAGTGATTCCTGAGCGCCGTGTGCACGCCAAAGGATCGGGCGCGTTCGGCACGCTCACCGTGACGCATGATATTTCCCGCTTCACGAAAGCGAAAGTGTTCTCGGAAGTCGGCAAGCAGACGCCATTGTTCATGCGCTTTTCGACGGTTGCGGGCGAGCGCGGCGCGGCTGACGCCGAGCGCGACGTGCGTGGTTTCTCGATCAAGTTCTATACGGAAGAAGGCAATTGGGATGTTGTCGGCAATAACACGCCGGTGTTTTTCATTCGCGATCCGCTGAAGTTCCCCGATTTCATCCACACGCAAAAGCGCGATCCGTACACCAACATGCGCAGCAACGTGGCGGCGTGGGACTTCTGGTCGCGCCATCCTGAGTCGTTGCATCAGGTCACCATCCTGATGAGCGATCGCGGGATTCCGAAGAGCTATCGGCAGATGCATGGTTTCGGCTCGCACACGTATTCGTTCATCAACGCGAATAACGAGCGCTTCTATGTGAAGTTCCACTTCAAGTCGCAACAGCCGCTCGAGAATTTCACCGATGCCGAAGCCGCAGCGGTCGTTGGCGGCGATCGGGAAAGCGCGCAGCGCGATCTGGTGGATAACATCGATCACGGCAACTTCCCGAAGTGGAATTTGCGCATCCAGGTGATGACGGAGGCGCAAGCGGCGACCTACCGGATGAATCCGTTCGACATCACCAAAGTGTGGCCGCACAAGGATTTCCCGCTGATCGACGTGGGCACGCTCGAGCTGAACCGCAACGCGGGCAATTATTTTGCTGACGTCGAGCAGTCGGCCTTTACGCCGGCGAACGTGGTGCCGGGCATTGGCTTCTCGCCGGATCGCTTGCTGCAGGGGCGCTTGTTCTCGTATGGCGATGCCCACCGCTATCGTCTTGGTATCAATCACCATCAGATTCCGGTGAATGCGCCCAAGGTTACCGTGCAGAACTCGTTTCATCGCGATGGCGCCATGCGCACCGACGGCAACAGCGGCGGGCGCGTGAACTACGAGCCGAACCGCTTTGGCGACTTCGCGCAGGACCCGAGCGTGAACGAGCCGGCGTTGGCGGCGGGCGCGGTGGAGCGTTACGACCATCGTGAAGACGAGGATTACTACAGCCAGCCGGGCGCGCTGTTCCGCCTCTTCGACGACGCGCAGAAGCAGCGTTTCTTCGGCAACATCGCGCGGCATATCCATGGCGTGCCGAACGAGATCGTCAAGGTGCAGATCGAGCATTTCCGCCGCGCCGATCCGGCGTATGCGGCGGGTGTCGTGGCTGCGTTGGCGGAACTGGGCCAGAAAGTTGAATCGGCTGACGCGGATATTGAAGCCGCAGTGAAGTAAGCAGGGCGGGGCACGTCAAGGCGTGTCCCGGTCGATTGAAACGCAGGACTCAAGGAGAACGACGATGACACAAGCGATCATGACACTCGAGCGGGCAGTGAGCGGCATTGAGGCGAAGAGCCTGAATGCGTCGCGCGGCATACGGCTCGCGATCGGCTTTGGTGTCGTCGCGGCGAGTTATGCGGTGGTGATTATCGGAGGATTGCACGGTTTGAGTTTCGCCGGATTGTCCTGAAAGACGCGTCGTCACGACGCGCCCGATAAGCCTTCCGGCCCGCTCCTATGGCGGGTCGCGCCGCGTTTCTAAGATAAACTGACGAACGCTTGGCGGCCCGCACAGCAGCTTGAGTGGAGTCCGCCCGCACCGTTCGTATCACTCTCACGGAGTCACTATGGCGAAGAAAATCGCATCACCAGCTGTGAACATCGGTATCAGCGACAAAGACCGCAAGAAGATCGCCGATGGTTTGTCGCATCTATTGGCCGATACCTACACGCTGTATCTGAAGACCCACAATTTCCACTGGAACGTCACGGGGCCGATGTTCAACACGCTCCACCTGATGTTCGAAGGGCAGTACACGGAGCTGGCGCTGGCGGTTGATTCGATCGCTGAACGCATTCGCGCGCTGGGCGTGTACGCGCCGGGCAGCTATCGTGAATTCGCGAAGCTGTCGTCCATTCCCGAAGCGGATGGCATTCCGGCTGCTGAAGAAATGATTCGCCAGCTGGTGGAAGGGCAGGAAGCGGTCGTGCGCACGGCGCGCGAGATTTTCCCGCTGACCGACAGCGCGAACGACGAACCGACGGCTGATCTGTTGACGCAGCGCATGCAGATTCATGAAAAGACTGCGTGGATGTTGCGCGCGATGCTGGCGCAGTAAGTTTTGGGTTTAAGTTTTAGTCGCTGCTGAATGAGCGTGGCGACTTTGGGAAAGCCCTGTGCTTGGAAGCGCGCGGGGCTTTTCGTTTTTTTGGGGCTTTTTATGCGGCGGTGGGCGCCGGCCGCTGATAGGGCTGCGTTACCCGTCGGGGCGTCCAAGGCGCCAATCTGCCTTAAACGGCCATGCACGGCCATGCTTTCTCCGCTGCCTTAAAATGCGGTTATCGCTATTCGCCGTCGCCCAATCGCCATGCTAGCTCGCCTTCCGCTTTACCTTCGACTCGTCCGCATGGACAAACCCATCGGCAGCTTGCTGTTGCTGTGGCCGACGCTCAATGCGTTGTGGATCGCATCGAGCGGCCATCCGTCGCCGATGGTTTTGCTGATTTTCGTGCTCGGCACGCTGCTCATGCGCTCGGCGGGTTGCGCGATCAACGACTACGCGGACCGCGACTTCGATAAACACGTAAAGCGCACCGAGAACCGGCCGATCACCTCTGGCAAGATCGCTGCGTGGGAAGCGGTGGCGTTGGCGGCGGCGTTATCGCTGATTGCGTTCTTGCTGATCCTGCCGCTCAACACGCTGACGAAAGAACTTTCTGTGTTCGCGCTATTTGTCGCGGGCAGTTACCCATTCACCAAGCGATTCTTCGCGATTCCTCAGGCATATCTGGGCATCGCATTCGGGTTCGGCATTCCGATGGCCTTCGCCGCCGTGCAGGACCACGTACCGCCGCTCGCGTGGATCATGCTCGCCGCGAACGTGTTCTGGTCGATCGCCTACGACACCGAATACGCGATGGTCGATCGCGACGACGACATCAAGATCGGCATCCGTACATCGGCGCTGACGTTTGGCCGCTTTGACGTGCTCGCGATCATGCTGTGCTACGCCGTAACGCTCGGGATCTATGTGTGGATCGGCGCGGCGTTGGCGTTTGGTGCGCTGTACTGGATCGGCTGGGCCGCGGCGGCGGCATGCGCCGTGTATCACTACACCCTGATCAAGGACCGCGAGCGGATGCCGTGCTTCGCTGCGTTCAAACATAACAACTGGCTTGGCGGCGTGTTGTTCGCGGGGATTGTGGCGCACTACGCGTTTCTTCGATAACGCACATGCCTGGTTTGTGGCATCCCTATCTGCTCGCTTGATCGGCCTCGCGTGTTACGGCAGTGAAGTCACTCCTGCAATCTCGCGGCGAACGGTGTCGCCGTGTCTGCCGATAGCGGCTATCTTCGCCTGGACGGCAAGCACCTCGCTCGCTTCAGCGCCGCTTCTCACGACAGTTGGGATTGGCGTTTCGTTCTCCATGGTATTTAGGACTCTTCCGATATTTGGGCTCTGGGTAACCGTTCACAATTGTTTCGCAATTTGAAGCGCTGAAGGCCAATCGAATGACGCAGCAGTGCTTGCCGCTAATGCAAGCGCGAGTCCGGTGGCCTCGCAAGCGGGCCACCACGCCGCAGTCGGCGAGCACGACACGTTCAGGGGCACCACCGGCAACGCCACCGTGGACCTCAACGCTGATCCGGCTGCCTACTTCAAGGACGCCGCTGCTCACATTGAGGGCGGCGCGGGCGGTGTCCATACGCTGCCATCTCACGGGCGATCATCAGGTCCTGGATCTCACGTCGCTGTCTGGCAAGACGTCAGCGGCGAAGGTATCGGGTATCGAAGCGATCGACCTGGGCGGCTCGCACAACATGCTGAAGCTGTCGCGGGTGGACGTACTGAACCTGGCCGAACCGGATCTGTTCCAGCAGGACGGCAAGCAGCAGATGCTGGTCAACGGCTCACATGGCGATTCGGTGGATTTGTCAAATGCGCACATTGCGAGCGTGACCGACGCATCACTGGATGTAGGGAGGCACGGCCGTTGTTGGCGGCGTGACGTACCACGTGTACGAACACTCTGGCGCTCACGCGCAACGGCTGGTCCAGCAAGGCGTGCAGATCGCGTTGCATGGCTAAGGACTGGCCGATGAACTGCTGTTGAACTAGCACACTGTTGGTGAGGCGCAACCGAAAATGCCGCTGCGGTAGCGATTCCGTAGCGGCATTTTTTTGCGTCGTCAGTACAAGTGTGCGCGGATCAAGGCTGAGGGCCGCTGTCTCAGGCCTTGCCTAAGTCCACACCCATCTCCTTCGCCCTTGCATCGGCGGCTAACGCGCCGCGCACGATAGCTTCCTTCACGCCCTGGGCATCGAAGGCGGCCAAAGCAGCGGCCGTAGTACCACCCTTCGATGTCACCCGTTCCCGCAACACGCTCGCCGGTTCGCCCGATTGCGCCGCCAGTTGCGCGGCGCCGGTGAACGTAGCCACCGCGAGCGCACGGCCTTGTTCCTCGTCCATCCCAAGCTGACGAGCCGCTTCCTGCATGGCTTCGATGAAATAAAACACGTACGCCGGACCGCTGCCGGAAATGGCCGTAACGGCGTCGATCTTCGCTTCGTCGTCGAACCAGACGGTTTCGCCCACCGCTTCAAGTACCTTCGATGCCAGGGCCTTCCCTGCATCGTCAACACCGGGCAGCGCAGCCAAACCTGTCACGCCCATGCCGATCAGCGCGGGCGTATTCGGCATCGTGCGGACGATCTGCGTATAGCCGCCGAGCCAGCGCGACAGATCGGCGGCGCGAATCCCGGCCGCGATACTGATCACCAGTTGCTTTGACAACACCGGCTGCAACGCCGTGGCCACGTCCTTCAGCACTTGCGGTTTGACCGCGAGAAGGATCGCATCGTAGCTGGCAAGTTTCGAATCGATCGACGCACCCGTCACCACGCCAAACTGCTTTTCCGTGCGCTGCCGCGCTTCTTCCCCGGAATCGACGACATAAAGATCGGCCGCCGCGACGCCGCGCTTGATCAAACCGCCGATGAGCGCCGACGCCATGTTGCCGCCACCGATAAATGCAATTTTCATAGTGAGTTCAGATCAAAGGTTCAGTTGGAATAATCGCGTGCGCCGAAGATGGCCGTGCCGATGCGAACCATCGTCGCGCCTTCGAGAATTGCGGCTTCAACATCCGCGGACATGCCCATGGAAAGCGTATCGAGTTCAAGTCTGTCTGCGCGCAAGGTGTCCATGATTTCACGCAGACGCCGATGCGGTGCGCGTTGTTCGTCGAGTGTGCCAGCGGGTTCGGGGATGGCCATCAGGCCGCGCAAGCGCAAAAAAGGAAGCGCCGCTATCTGGCGGGCGAGCGCCAAAGCTTCACCCGGCGCAACGCCGCTTTTCGATTCTTCGCCGCTCACGTTGACCTGCAAGCAAACGTTGAGCGGTGCCATGCCGTCGGGCCGCTGTTCGCTCAGACGCTGGGCGATCTTGAGCCGATCGACGGAATGCACCCAATCGAAATTCTCTGCGACCACTTTCGTTTTGTTCGACTGCAACGGTCCGATGAAATGCCACTCGATCTCGCTGCGCAAATCCGCCAGTTCAGCAATCTTCGCCACCGCTTCCTGCACGTAGTTTTCGCCGAACGCGCGTTGCCCGGCGTCAAAGGCGGCACGAACATCCTCTGCAGGAAAGGTCTTCGATACCGCGAGTAACGCGACCGAAGACGCATCGCGCGAAGCATCAGCCGCGGCTTTCGCGATGCGCTGACGGACTTCGTCCAGGTGACGGGCTACAGGAGAGGAGGACATGGAATCGGACGCCGCATATCGAGTAAGACGAGCCCCGATTATACGGACGCGGCGCCCTGGTTCCGCAGGCGCCGGCCGGCGTTAGCCATACAGCAGATGTTCGAGCAGTTGAATCCAGTGCACGACGGGCGTGGACGTGCCGCTCTGCAGGTGCGCAATACAGCCCACATTCGCCGATACGATCATCTGCGGTTCCAGCTTCTCGAGCTTGTCGAGTTTCTGGTCGCGCAATGCGTACGAGAGCTTCGGCTGGAGCACCGAGTACGTGCCCGCCGAGCCGCAGCACAGATGGCTATCGGCGGGAAGATGCACTTCTATGCCTAGGGCCGTCAGCAAATTCTCCACGTGGCCGCGAATCTGCTGACCATGCTGCAGCGTGCACGGCGGGTGAAACGCGACGGTGTGCACCGCGCGCCGCCTGACCATCGTGGTGAGTTCGTCCTCGTATAGCGGCAGGATTTCGGCGAGGTCGCGCGTCAGGTCCACAATCCGCGCAGCCTTCCCCGCATAGTCAGGGTCATTGCGCAGCAGGTGTGCATATTCCTTCACTGTCACGCCGCAGCCCGAGGCGTTCATCACGATCGCCTCCACGCCGTTTTCCACGTACGGCCACCACGCGTCGATGTTATTGCGCACATCGTCCAGCGCTTCGTCGTTGTAGCCGAGATGCAGACGGATCGCACCACAACAGCCCGCCTCCGGTGCGCTCATTATCTGGATCCCCAACGCATCGAACACCCGCGCGGTCGCGACGTTCACGTTCGGCATCATCGCGGGCTGGACGCAGCCGGCGAGCATCAGCATCTTGCGTTCGTGCGTGCTGGTGGGCGGCACTAGGGGCCGCTGCGCAAGCGGAATCTTCGTTCGCAAGGCTTTGGGCAACAGCGGCCGGAATTGCTGGCCGATCCTCATCGCGGGCGTGAAAAGCTTGCTGTTCGGCAGGAAGTTGGCGAGCAGCTTGCGTTGCACGCGCTGGCCGAACGGCCGCTCCACTTTCTCTTCCACGACCTTCCGGCCAATTTCCAGCAGCCGTCCGTATTGCACGCCCGATGGGCACGTGGTCTCGCAATTGCGGCATGTGAGGCAGCGGTCCAGATGCAGTTGCGTGCTGCGCGTGACTGGCGCACCTTCCATCATCTGCTTGATCAGATAGATGCGGCCGCGCGGGCCGTCGAGCTCATCGCCGAGGATGTGATAGGTCGGACATGTCGCCGTGCAGAATCCGCAATGCACGCACTTGCGCAGGATGGCCTCGGCTTCTTCGCCATCGGCCGTGTTGCGCATGAAGTCGGCGAGGTTGGTTTGCATTGCGTGTGTCTTCAGCTCAGAAGTCGGGGTAGAGGCGGCCGCGATTGAAAATGCTCGCGGGATCGAATGCGGCTTTCAGGCCGCGATGAATCTTCATCATCGGTGCGGGCAGCGGCGTGAAGACGCCGGCGTTGCGGTCATACGCGGAGCCCGAGCGGAAGATGGTCGCGTGCCCGCCTGCCTGCTTGGCGCTGATGCGCACGGTTTGCGGATCGGCGTCAGTGATCCACCAGCGTTGCGCGCCGCCCCATTCCATCAGATGTGGACCGGGAAGGTGCATCGGCTCGGCAATCGATGGCAGCGAGAGCCGCCACAACGCGCACTTCGGTGGCAGCACGGCGAAGAACGGATCGGATTGCTCACGCAAACCGTGCCAGAAACGCTCGGCCTCCACGGCGTCCACCACTTCGCCGCCCAACGATGTCCGCGCCGCTTTCACCGCCGCTTCCGCACCGCCCAGCCGCAGGGCCAGCGTGTGGTCGCGCCAGGCGCTGCCGGTCAGCGGCAGCGGATGGCCACTCCATTCGTTGAGCTTGCGCACGGCGTCGGTGTCGTTCATCTCGAACTTGAGCGTTGCTTCGGCAACGGGTTTCGGCAGGACTTTCACCGATACCTCCAAGATTAGCCCAAGCGTGCCGAGCGAGCCCGCAAGCAGGCGCGAGACATCGTAGCCCGCGACGTTCTTCACCACCTGGCCGCCGAAATGCAACACGTGGCCCTGGCCGTTCATCACCACGGCGCCCAGCACGAAGTCGCGCGGCGCCCCGGCCGCGGCGCGCCGCGGGCCGGCGAGCCCGGCAGCAATGCAGCCGCCAAGCGTGGCGTTATGCCCGAAGTGCGGGGGCTCGAAGGGCAGCATCTGGCCGCATTCGTCCAGCTGCGCTTCGATCTCGCTGAGCGGTGTGCCGGCCTTCGCGGTGATCACGAGCTCGGCCGGGTCATATTCGATAATTCCGCGATGCGCGCGCGTATCGACTATCTCGCCTTGCAGCGCCTGCCCGTACCAGTCCTTCGTGCCGCCGCCGCGAAGCCGCAGCGGGGTGTTGCTCGCCGTCGCGGCGCGTACACGCTCGGACCAGCTCGCGACAATGTCTTCCTCGGTCATGATGTCCCGCGTTTTATGGCTCTTGGGTCAGTGTATCGGCGCGTTCCCGCACGGCCACTCGTATAAACGTGGATACGTATGCGGGCCGAATGCCTGAAAACAACCGCCAATGCCTGAAAAGGGACGCTTACCACCACGCAACGTTTAGAAGCGGCGTCTAAACACGTCGCTTAAAAGCGTGGAATCTCGGGATGCGGCAGCAAGCCGCCGCGGATATGCATTTTTCCGTACTCGGCGCAACGCGCGCGTGTCGGGATGCCTTTGTCGGGATTGAGCAGGCCGGGGGGATCGAAGGCGCGCTTGATCGCGTGGAACGTGTCGCGTTCCTCGGGAGAAAACTGAACGCACATCGAGTTGATCTTCTCGATACCCACGCCATGCTCGCCCGTCACCGTCCCGCCTAGTTCCACACAGGTTTCCAGAATGTCACAGCCGAATGCTTCGGCCCGGTGCCATTCGTCCATATCGTTGCCGTTAAACAGGATCAGCGGATGCATGTTGCCGTCGCCGGCGTGGAACACGTTCATGCAACGCAGTGCGTATTTGATTTCCATCCCTTCAATGCGCGCGAGCAGCGGCCCGATCTGGCGGCGCGGCACGGTACCGTCCATGCAGTAATAGTCGGGCGAAATGCGCCCGGCGGCCGGAAATGCGTTCTTGCGTCCTGACCAGAATTTCAGCCGTTCGGCCTCGGAGCGCGAAATCTGGATGCGGTTCGCGCCGAATTCGCGCAGCACCGCCGTCATCCGCACGATTTCCTCCATGACTTCGTCGTGCGTGCCATCCGATTCGCACAGCAGGATCGCCTTGGCGTCGAGGTCGTACCCCGCTTTCACGAACTCTTCCACGGCGCGGGTAGCAGGTTTGTCCATCATTTCGAGTCCGGCAGGAATGATGCCGGCCGCAATGATCGCTGCTACGGCGTTGCCGCCTTTCACGACATCGTCGAAACTTGCCATGATCACTTGAGCCGTTTGCGGCTTGGGAATCAGCTTGACGGTGATTTCCGTGACGATGGCGAACATGCCCTCACTGCCGATTAGCACGGCCAGCAGATCGAGCCCCGGCGCATCGAGGCCGAGCGAGCCGAACTCGAGGATCTCACCTTCCATCGATACGGCCCGCACGCGCATCACGTTGTGACACGTCAGACCGTATTTGAGACAGTGGACGCCGCCGGAATTCTCGCTGACGTTGCCGCCGATGGTGCAGGCAATCTGCGATGACGGATCGGGCGCGTAATAGAGCCCATAAGGCGCGGCGGCCTCGGAGATAGAGAGATTGCGCACGCCCGGCTGGACCGTTGCGGTACGCGCGTAGGGGTCGACTTCCACGATTTTGCGAAAGCGTGCGAGCGATAGCACGATCCCATGCCGGATCGGCATGGCCCCGCCCGACAAGCCCGTGCCCGCGCCACGCGGGACGATAGGCAGGTCGAGCCGCGCGCAGATTTGTACGACACGCTGAACCTGCGCTTCGGTTTCGGGCAGCGCGACGGCAAGCGGCAGTCGGCGATACGCCGCGAGCCCATCGCATTCATAGGCGGCCGTGTCTTCCTCGCGATACAGCAGACAATGCGTCGGCAGCACGGCCATCAACGCCTGGACCACTTCGCGCTGACGTTGCGCCAGCACTTCCGGCGAAAGCTCGGCGGGTGCGTTCATGTCTCCTCCCGGCGGTTTGTGCTCTGGAGTATTTCCAAAAAGCAGATCATTGATCTTGCACCTGCGCGTCTCTGCCGTCGATTGGGCTAATTACGGGGACCGAGCATCTTTTTAGCCCGGCGCGTTCGTGCACCGGACACCTGCAGCGAACGATCAAGCGTCGTACGAAAAGATCTTGCCCGGGTTCATCAGGTTTTTCGGATCGAGCGCATGTTTGATCGAGCGCATCACGCCGATTGCGTCCTCGCCGTGCTCCTCGATCATGAAACCCATCTTGTGCAGCCCGACGCCGTGCTCGCCAGTACACGTTCCGCCCATGCGCAACGCGCGCTGTACGATGCGGTGATTGATCCGCTCGGCTTCCTCGAACTCTTCGGGCTTGGCCGGATCGAGCAGCATGGCGACGTGGAAATTGCCGTCGCCGACATGACCGACGATCGGGCAGGGCAGCGTGCTTGCCTTCAAGTCCTGCTCCGTTTCGATCACGCATTCGGCCAGCCGCGAGATCGGCACGCAGACGTCCGTGGTCACGGCGCGGCTGCCGGGCTTCAGTTGCAGCATCGCGAAATAGGCGTTGTGACGCGCGTTCCAGAGACGGCTGCGGTCTTCCGGCCGAGTCGCCCATTCGAAATCGGTGCCGTTGTTTTGCGCGACGATTTCCTGCACCGTTTCCGCTTGCTCTTTCACGCTGCTTTCCGTGCCGTGGAACTCAAAGAACAGCATGGGCGATTCGCGGAACGTGAGATTCGAATGGCGGTTGATGGCGCGCACCGCGAGCGAATCCAGGAACTCGACACGCGCCACCGGCACGCCCATCTGGATGGTTTCGATGGTCGTGCGCACGGCGTCGCCCATCGACGGAAACGCGCACACCGCCGCCGATACCGCTTCCGGTTGCGGATAAAGGCGCACAGTGATCTCGACGATCACGCCGAGCGTGCCTTCCGAGCCAACGAACAAACGCGTGAGGTCATATCCCGCCGACGATTTGCGCGCGCGGGTGCCGGTCTTGATGACGCGGCCATCGGCGAGCACGACGGTGAGGCCGAGCACGTTCTCGCGCATCGTGCCGTAGCGCACGGCGTTCGTGCCCGACGCACGCGTGGCTGACATTCCGCCGATGCTCGCGTCCGCGCCCGGATCGATTGGGAAGAACAGACCGGTGTCCTTCAACGCTTCGTTCAACTGCTTACGCGAAATCCCCGGCTGGACGGTGACCGTCAGGTCCTCAGCGTCGATCGACAATACCTGGTTCAACCCGGACATATCGATGGATACGCCGCCCTGAACCGCCAGCAAATGACCTTCCAGCGACGAGCCATTGCCGTACGGAATGACCGGAACGTTGTGTTCGGCGCAGAGCCGGACCACGGTCTGGACGTCTTCCGTACTGGTCACGAATACGACAGCATCGGGCAGTTGCGGATCGAACGGCGATTCATCGCGCCCGTGATGCTCGCGGACCGCGGCGGTAGTCGAGACACGCTCGCCGAACGCGGCTTTCAGCGCGTCGAGCAGGGCAGTGGGGAAGGTGCGGCGGACAGCGAGCGGCGGGACGGGATGATTCACGGCATGTCTCCGGACATCGGTGTAATGGGATGTTGGGATGCACGAAAACTCGCATCGACATGCGGGATTCATGCGTTTTATGAGCTTATTTTACGCTGATAGCCCGCATCGAGCCCGGGTTCGGACGCTGCCTATAATGAGCGTGGACGCTGACCGGCGTTATGTGTCACCTGGAGAACATCATGGGCCATCGCCTGAGCAAGATATCGACGCGCACCGGCGACGACGGCACGACCGGTCTCGGCGACGGCAGCCGCGTGCAGAAGGACGACGCGCGGATAACGGCGATCGGCGATGTCGATGAACTGAATTCGCAGCTTGGCGTGCTGTTGTGCGAACCGCTACCCGACGACGTGCGCACTGCGCTGTTCGCGATCCAGCACGATCTCTTCGATCTCGGCGGTGAGCTTTGCATTCCCGGCCATTCGATGATCGAGAAATCGCATCTTGCTCGTATCGATGAATGGATTGCCGAATACAACGCAACTCTGCCGCCGCTGAAGGAATTCATTCTGCCGGGCGGGTCGCGGGCCGCGTCGCTCGCACATGTCGGGCGCACGGTGTGCCGGCGCGCAGAGCGGTCGATTGTTGCACTCGGCCGAGTGGACAAGATCAACGCGGCGCCGCGGCAGTATGTGAACCGGCTATCCGATTTGCTGTTCGTGCTGGCACGGGTGTTAAATCGCGCCGATGGCGGCTCGGATGTGTTGTGGGATCACGAACGGAAGGTTTAGGGCCGTGCGTTGATGTTGACGCATGTGTGCGATGCGCTCGTTGAGCTGCCGAACGCTGGCACCCTTAAAACGCCGCTTCCATAACGATCCTCATCATCTTTTATCCCTGCGACAAAACGCGCAATCTCGTATCCCCTTAAACATGTATTATAAATGCATCTTTTAAGGAGCCTATCAATGACAGCCTTGACTGCCGACCAGATTGCCCGTGTAAAAGCCACTGCTCCCGTGCTCGCCGAACATGGCGTGACCATCACCAAGCACTTCTACAAGCGGATGTTCACCAACCATCCCGAGTTGAAAAACGTGTTCAACCAGGCGCATCAACAAAGCGCCAGTCAGCCACAGGCATTGGCGCGAGCGGTGTACGCGTATGCCGCGCACATCGATAATCTCGGTGCACTGGGTTCAGCCGTCTCGCATATCGCAAACAAGCACGCGAGTTTGAATATCCGGCCGGAGCAATATCCGATCGTCGGTGAAAATCTGCTGGCGGCAATATCCGAAGTGCTGGGCGATGCCGTCGATGAACCCACGCTCGACGCCTGGCGCGCCGCTTATGCGCAACTCGCGGAGATTCTTATCGGGGCGGAAAAAGAGCTTTATGCCCAAGCGGCATGGAGCGGTTTCCGGCCGTTTGTGGTGGTTCGGCGCGAACAGGAAAGCGACGAGATCACGTCGTTTTATTTGAAGCCATCGGATGGCGGTCCGGTCTGCCATTTCGAGCCGGGTCAGTACGTCAGCGTGAAGCGGTTCGTGAAGGAAATTGGTGTCGATCAGCCGCGCCAATACACGCTCTCCGATGCCCCGAACGGCCAGTGGTTAAGGATCTCGGTGAAGCGCGAGCGGTTCCAGGATCTGCCGCCCGGATATGTTTCCAATCTCATGCACGACGGCATGGAAGTCGGCGGGATTGTTGAAGTCAGCGCGCCGATGGGTGAGTTCACGCTGGACCGGGGCAAGACGACACCCGTCGTGTTGATCAGCGGTGGGGTAGGCATCACGCCGATGGTGTCGATGCTCGCGTCATTGACCGCGCAGAACAGCACACGCCGGATATCGTTCGTCCACGCTTGCCGGAATGGCCGCACGCATGCGTTTGGTCGATGGCTGGACGCTATCGTTACGAAACATCCGAACGTATCGCGTACCGTGTTCTATGAAAAGACTCACGCCGACGACCGCCCGGGAACGGATTTCGACTTCGCAGGGCGGCTGGATTTCGCCAGGATCGCCGACAAAACCGTGCTTCCCGATGCCGATTATTACCTCTGCGGCCCCGTGCCCTTCATGCGCGCGCAGCAGGACGCGTTGATGGCGGCGGGGGTATCGAAGGCGCGGGTGCGTACCGAGATCTACGGCTCCGGCGAGATTGCATAGGGCGTTTGCGCTTAAAAAGAGAGGCAGCCAGAAGTGACCGCCTCTCTTCTCTTAAACGCGGTGAAACCCTTCGTCAGTTCCCATTGCCCCGCGCCACACGCCGCTGCTTCACGGCGTCCGACAGCCCTTCCAGCACGTTCAAGCTGTCTTCCCAGCCGATGCACGCATCGGTGACGCTTTGGCCGTAGGTCAACTCGCAGCCTTCCTTCAGATCCTGCCGTCCGGCAACCAGATTCGATTCCACCATCACGCCGATGATCCGCTCATCGCCGCCCGCGATCTGCCGGCCGATATCGGCGCAAACCGGGATCTGGTTCTCATGCTTCTTCGAACTGTTCGCGTGGCTCGCATCGATCATCAGGCGCGCAGCCAGTCCGGCCTTGCTGATGTCGTTGCATGCGGCGTTCACGCTGTCGGCGTCATAGTTCGGCGTTTTGCCGCCGCGCAGGATGATGTGGCAGTCCTCGTTGCCGGCGGTCGACACGATGGCCGAATGGCCGCCCTTCGTCACCGAGAGGAAATGGTGCGGCTGGGACGCGGCCTTGATGGCGTCGACGGCAATCTTCACGTTGCCGTCGGTGCCGTTCTTGAAGCCGACCGGGCACGACAACCCCGACGCCAACTCCCGATGCACTTGCGATTCCGTCGTCCGCGCGCCAATCGCACCCCACGAAATCAGGTCGGCGATGTACTGCGGGCTGATCATGTCGAGGTATTCGGTGCCGGCGGGCAGGCCCAGTTCGTTGATTCGCAGCAGCAATTCGCGCGCGGTCCGCAGGCCGTCGTTGATCTTGAAGCTGTTGTCCATGTATGGGTCGTTGATCAAACCCTTCCAGCCGACCGTCGTACGCGGCTTTTCGAAATACACCCGCATTACGATTTCAAGTTCGCCGGCAAAACGCTTGCGCTGCTCGACCAGACGGCCCGCGTATTCCAGAGCAGCTTTGGTGTCGTGGATAGAGCACGGCCCGACGATCACGATCAGACGGTCTTCCATGCCGTGGAGGATGCGGTGCATCGACTGGCGCGAGTTGTAGATCAGGGTCGAAACCGGTTCGGCGCAGGCGAACTCGCGGATCAGGTGAGCGGGGGGCGTCAGTTCTTTCAATTCGCGGATTCGGACATCGTCGGTGTTGTGCGGGGGCATGCTGGTTCTCCAGGAACTCGTTTTTGGTGCTGTGTTCGTCTTGTCGAAACGTCCGACAGATCAAGGACAGTGCAAAAGTCGTCAAAAAAGTGGGCATAAAAAAACCGCCAGGCTGCGCTGGCGGTTTTTCGGGAAACTTGGGTTCTACAAAAACGACTCACCCCTCTCGATCCGCCAGCGGCTTGAGATGCCAAAAAAAGTAAAAATAAAACTTGGCGGACATGATGGTTTCGGTCGTTTGGAACTAGATAAGCGTCTGGCTTTATAACCTTAAACACGCGCGGTTGGCAAGTTGTCGGCCTTCAAAATGCGGACAATCCGCGTGGCCGAGCCAAATTTCGCAGAGAATGTGAGCAATCCATGCGGTTTTCCCGCGCGACGCGCTCATATATCTCACGAGGCGCGGCGCGGGAAAATCAGGGTTACACGCTCAAACTGTGCCGCCCACCGTCATCTTTTCAATTCGCAAGGTCGGCTGGCCGACGCCCACCGGCACGCTCTGTCCTTCCTTGCCGCACACGCCCACACCGCCGTCGAGCGCCATGTCGTTGCCGATCATGGTCACGTACTTGAGCGACTCCGGGCCGCTGCCGATCAGCGTTGCGCCCTTCACCGGATACGTGACCTTGCCGTTCTCGATCATGTACGCCTCGGACGCGGAGAACACGAACTTGCCGTTGGTGATGTCGACCTGACCGCCGCCGAAATTCACCGCATACAAGCCGTTTTTCACCGATGCCAGGATTTCAGCCGGGTCCTTATCGCCGTTGAGCATGTACGTGTTGGTCATGCGCGGCATGGGCAGGGCGGCGTACGACTCACGCCGCGCGTTGCCTGTCACCGGCATCTTCATGAGGCGCGCGTTCAGCGAATCCTGGATGTAACCCTTGAGAATGCCGTCCTCGATCAACGTGGTGCACTGGGTCGGATTGCCTTCGTCGTCGATATTGAGCGAGCCGCGCCGGTTCGGCAGCGTGCCGTCGTCGACGACCGTTACCCCCTTCGCCGCCACCCGTTCGCCGATGCGCCCGGCGAATGCCGACGATCCCTTGCGGTTGAAGTCACCCTCCAGCCCATGGCCGATCGCTTCATGCAGCAACACGCCCGGCCAGCCCGGTCCGAGCACAACGGTCATTGCGCCGGCCGGAGCCGGACGCGCATCGAGATTAACGAGCGCTGCGTGCACGGCCTGATCGACGTAGCTGGAGAGGATTTCGTCGGTGAAATAGGCGTAGTCGTAACGCCCGCCGCCGCCGCCACTGCCCATCTCGCGACGTCCGTCCTTTTCGGCGATCACCGTCACG
>Ga0185299_10004354_pt1 | contig 17244 bp, 19 predicted proteins | sample PaiPotPPA55metaG_FD_128002 | JGI IMG/M metagenome (GOLD analysis project Ga0185299, IMG submission 128002) | Iron sulfur acid spring bacterial and archeal communities from Banff, Canada, to study Microbial Dark Matter (Phase II) - Paint Pots PPA... ...
GGAGAAGACCACCGACAAAAAGGACGGTGAGGGTAGCGATGGCTGGCCAGTTCGTAGGGAACGCTTTTCTTCCAGACATCAACAACGTGCGAATTGCCTTACGCATTTCCTAGCTCCTTAGTTTCATAAGTCGCGTACCGACCCGAGCCCATGAATATCTGAACGAACATTTGCATTCCGGGTTCAGCATCGCGCAGTGATAAGAGATGCGTGAGATGAAAAGGTTACAGAAGACGCCTGAGAATTCCACATAAGTGTGGAGCACCGCTTTGTTCATACATAACAGCGAGAGCCGGTTGGGCTCTAAAAACACTTTTGGTGACGTTGCGAAAGTCGACGGCCGCTAAGTTACTGTTGAACGTTAGCGGACGGAAGCAGTAACTTGCCAGCATGTTTTGTGTTAGTGAAGCGCGGTTGGATATTGACAAGTAAGCGAGGCGTTCTCGGTTCCGATGCCGAGGATCCGATGAGGACTTACCTGTCCATAACTGATTCATGCGAGCCATCGGTTTGGCTCTCTCGATGCACAGCCTCAAGTTCGGCGCCGAGCTGAGGCTTTATGCCGCGCGTCGCATTCTCGAGCTGAGCTTTAGCCCTCGCCACGTGTCCCAGCATTGCATGCAGCCGCTTTGGTCCCAATACAACGAGTCCGAGCATGACCATAAACAGGATTTCAGTGCCGAAACCCACGATTTCACCCCTTAGTCAGGCTTTGGTCGCTGGCAACGGCGGCGGTTGCGCTGGCCGGCTTCTCGTCGTCTTTCATAGCTGACTTGAAGCCTCGGATGCCTTCGCCGATTCCTTTGCCCAGCTCGGGAAGCTTTTTTGGTCCGAACACCAGCAAAGCAATTCCAAAAATAACCAACAGATGCATGGGCTGAAACAATCCTTCGAACATAAGGGGCTCCTTAGCTTGAGTGAGAACGTTCAAAACCGCGTGAGTAAAAATGCAGGCGCTGCAGCCGGTAACCGGATGCAGCGCCCGCCCAGACAGCAGGAGAGAGCTTGCAACGATTAAAAGCCCCGTCGGACCGAATCGGCCTCGACAGCCAGCCGGTTAACCAAGCTGAAGAACGCCGGCGATTGACCAAGGAACAAGAGGTCATCCGTGAAAGCCTTAATCGTGGCGACTGCGCCCCCGTTCTGTGTCAATGTTGGCCGAATCACGGAGCATGGAGGCAAACTCTTGCTGATAAATTCGCAGGGCTCGGCCAAAATCAGGTTCGTCTGATCGAGTTCTGAGTTGAGGGCATTGAGATCAGGGAATGTCAGACCAGTTTCTGGATCAGTTACACCAGCCAAAGGCTGAGAAACCGCATTGCCCGCCTTGTCATGCCAGAGTCCGAAGTGGTCGATCTCGACTCCGCCAATGCTCACCAGGATTCGCAGGACTTCAAGGTCGGTCGCCTTGAAGAGCAGCGTAGGATACAGGCTCGCCCCACCCTGCTCGATGAACGCAAAGTGAAATCCCGCTGTGTTTGCAATTGTCTGCATGCGGCTCTCTTGCGGGGTCGCCGGGGGTACGGGTTGGGCCTGCGTTGGAGGCGTGTCGTTGTCGTTCAGTGGAATGGCGGGCTGGTTATGAATGGTGAAAGGTCCCTTGAGCTTCGCCCCGAAATCGGGGTTCTTGGCGCTGCGGTAACGCGTATACCAACTAAGGTCCACATTGAGCTTCAACAGGTTTGTCAGCCTTCCAACATCTTTGGCGCCGGTCGCTTGGCTGCTGGGCAAGGTCCGGAACGCATCCAGATCGACCGGCTCTTCCCCCTTGGAAATCAAGTAGGCGTTCAGGAAGGCCGCGTGACTCAGTTCATCGTCGGTGTTATCAGAGATGTATTGAGCCATATCGCCATCAAGGTTGCTGAGCGCGGCGATGTAGGCCGGATTGCCACCTTGGACTCCTCCCAGTTCGTTGTACTGTTGCCACAGATCAGCCTCTATGAGTTCTACTGCCGCTGCGAACCGCAGGAGGGCAGCATCGCCTTTGGAAAGCTTGCCCGAGCTCCGAGTGGTCTGCGCGTTGCCCTCAGTCCCCAATAAGGCACCCGCCGACAGCGTCGCGCCGGCAATCCCCAGGCCCTTGAGAAATGAACGTCTCTTGACTACACCCTGCCAGTGACGTTGAACACTTTCTTCCGTCGAAGAGTGACTTGCTTCAGGTGAGTTTGTCTCGGACACCACCGCAGATGGAGAATTCTCTTCTTTCATGGTTTACGCTCCATTTCCTTTTGCTTATGATTTTGTTCCAGCTATATGTGAAACCTCACTAGTCGATCGTTATTCCCCAATTCCAAGAAATATTTCTTCTGACCAACAGTTTGTCGACACCTCCCCTGCCGATCGGTTGACCTTGGGAATGGCTTTGGGAGCTTTGCAACGACAAGTCGCAGCGCAAGGCTAGACGGAGTCTACTCTGCGTTCGCGCTTCGAATTCACCAGCCAAGCCACTCCGATACTAATAGCGTAAAGCGCGACCATCGGGGCAGCGAATAGGCACATGTTCAGGATGTCGGTAGTGGGGGTGACGATCGACGCGACAACAAAAATCGCAAGTATGGAATATCGCAGATTCCGCCACATCCAGCGAGCCGTAATCACCCGCATTAAAGCGAGAAAGAAAACGACTATCGGCATTTCGAAAATCAGCCCGAGACCGACGGTGACTGCCAACAACAGCTTCGTATATTCTCCAATGGTAATCATCGGCTGGAAGCGTTGTCCGTAACCGATTAAGAAATCAAGGGACGCAGGGTAGACCATCCTATAACCGAAAAAGCCTCCAGCGATGTACAAACCAACCGTACCGAGCAAGAACGGAAGAACATAGCGCTTCTCGCTGCGATACAGTCCGGGAGCGATGAACAACCACAATTGATAGAACACAAATGGAGAGGCCGCAAATAGTCCAGCGACCAACCCAACTTCCAAATAGAGGTTGAAGGGCTCAGTTGGGTTTAAATACACCAACCTGCCGCCGAGCCCGTGGTGACGTAGTGCCTGAATAAGGGGTTGCTGCATCAAACCAAAAATACGGTCAGCAAAGGACCAGCACGAAAGAAAACCGACGACTACCCCAACGACTGAAAAGATGATTCGTTTCCTCAACTCCTCCAGATGGGCCAGGAGCGGCATGGAGCGCGTGTGTGCCAGCACGGAAGCAGTCGCGTCAGCCATGGAGAGCCTCTCCTTGCCGGCAGTCGCTTTGAAAACCATCGCTATAAATCGCGCCAGGGTCTGTTTCAGCAGGCGATGTTGTTTGCAGCCAAGACGCCGTAGCAGTTTCCTGTTGCTTACCAACTGTCTCCCGGAACCGTGGAGTCCCCGTCCCAGCCCCGATCATGTGAGAATCGTTCAAGTGTGCGTTAGTAATTAGATCAAACGAGGACTTTCCTCGTGCCGGTTGGAATTCATCAACGTATGTTAAACAGAGCGCTATAACCAGCATTGCAGGCAGCCCCGTAAGTCCGTAACAAGTTAATTCCAGCATTCGTACCTTCCCGTGAATGTCCTTCGCGCTTTTTGTCGGTCAGCACGAACCAGCATGTGTCAAAGATCGCTCCCAACCCAGTATTACCGGAATGGGGCCACATACCATGCGCAGTACGTCCCCACGCCGCCGAGCAGAACAATCGCCCAAAGCACTAACTCCGTGCGCATCCACCATTTCCAATTTGTGAACCGCAGCCACTGTGGAAGAACGTCCGTGCCGGCCACGATGACGATATAGAGTCCCAGAACCTCAGCCACGATCCCCAGAACTCCGTGTATTGCCGCCACCTCGTAATACCACTTATGAAGAACCTTAGACAGCGCCGGCCTCACTTGTTGCTGGAACGACGGCCCCATCACCAGTCCGATCATCAACAGGTTGAGCAGAAGCACCGTCGTCTGGCAAATACCGTGAGCTTTGTAGCGTTTGTGTTTCGCGAGAAGAGTCCCGGCGATCAAAGATACTCCCATGATGAGCTGCACGACGATGTTGAGATCTGCCCCGAAGGTTGCGCCGGTACCGAGAAAGCCCCTCATCGGAAAGAAAGACAACACCGTTAATCACCTGCTCCGCACAAATTCACGATTCTCAATAGCCGGCAAACTCTTCCGTCCGAATATCGTCTTCGTCTACGCCCACTTCACTGAGCGTTCGGCGCGCCGCTGCGACCATCGTTGGCGGCCCAGCTATGTAATAGATCGGGCCTCGCAAGGTTCCCACGTGTGTGAAAAGCATCTCTGAGCTGATGCGTCCAGTCTGCCCCTTCCAACCGTTATTATTGGCCGCGCGCGTGAGCGTCGGAACGAAGCGGAACCTTGGATTTGCACGCTCTAACTTCCAGAGCGCATCAATGAACGCGGCATCCTCCAGGTAGCGGTTCGCGTAGAACAGAACAATCGGATGGCGAAGCTTCTCCTCTGTTGCGTAAGAGAGCATGCTGAGGAACGGCGCGACCCCGATCCCGCCGGCGAGGAAGACAGCTGGCCTAGCTGTGTTGTTATGGAGAGTAAAAGAGCCCATTGGCCCTTCGATCCTCGCCCGGCTACCGATCGGCAGGGTGGATATGGCTTGCTTGAAAAATGTATTTCGCGCACGGGTCGTAACCACAAGCTCTTCGTCGAGCGGAGAGCTTGCGATGGAGAAGGTGTGAGTCATGCCGTCCGACGGCCCAAGCTGGGGCTGGGAACCCGATAGCGTCAGGTCGATATATTGCCCGGCCTTGAATACAAAAGTGTTTGGCTTTTCAAACTGAAATGCCATGGTGCCTTTGGCAACTTCTGTTCGACCTAATAGCGTGCTTTGGTAGTCAATCATCGCAATCATCCTTTTATTCGTTGACGTTAGTCCCGAAGAGAATCCATGTCTTAATTCCGGACGCCAAGTTGTGGAGCTCTGCCGCGTGGGTCGCATCACTGCGCAAAGCGCGACTTCCGCCGACTGGGCACTGTCCTCCGTTGCCGACCCGCATCTGCCATCGTCTGGCACCGCTGGAAATTCGGGGACTTTATGACCCGAGCATTGGCCTCCAAGACACAGATCGACGCAATTCTGGGTTCTGAACTCCCTGCCACGACCGTTTGGGAACCGATGTTGGAACTCGACTTAGTTAGCACCAGAGAAAGACGTGACGCCGTGATCATTCATCTGGGCCAGCTTGGTCATTGCTCGTCGTGTCAGCATGGTATAGACGCCCCCAGGCGTCTCTACCTTACTTAGCAAGTACTTGTCCCCCATACGCTCAAAGCTGAGCGCTGTATGGCCTGCAGAATCTCCATCGGGAACAGCGGGGAGCACTAACGAAAATGTACCGTTGTCCTTGCTGTCAATAATTAAAGCCGCATGTATGCCAGGAGATAGTCGGCCAACGCTGTATGTGCCCGCAGGCAGGGTCTTGCCTCCAGCGACGAACTCGAACGGAACTTTCACGACAACTCCACTGGCGTCTTGGGCGTGGGCACTTATGCCCAACCCAAGCAGGCAAGTCATGGTAAGGACCACAGTAAAATACGACGTCTTCATGTTTCTCCTTGTTGCACGTTTCGATTTGTTCATTGAAGATAACTGCACTCGTGAGGGTTTATTCCACAAGTGTCTCCTAATCCGCGGTTGTCAACTCCTTATCACGACCTACCTAGATTAGACGCAGCGACTAATGACGCGATGGCCGCGGAATATAGGTTGTCAACTCTGTGCCGCGTGCATATCTTGTAAGCGGGTTTGCAAATGCGGGAATGTAGAACGGAGAGTTGCTGCGCTATATCTCTTCGGTATCAGCGTGAAGCGTACATGTTGAGTACACATTGCATACGGTCAGTAGCCGCTATTGTTGGGGACGGATGTGGTGCCTGGGCACAATTAGTCGAGCATGCCTGGAATATCGAGGGAACCAGGCGCCCGATAGGAGGACCGGGAATCTGGCCCGTCCGCCTGCCTAAAGGAACTGACTGGACACTCAGAGGTCGTTTGCTTGCTGAAGTACTTGTTCAGGCGCTCGCGAAGCTGCAACCGAGCTCGCCATAGCCGCGCCTTCGCCGCGGTGTGACCCACGTTCAGCACCTGTGCTGTCTGAGCCGTTGAAAGGCCTTCGATATCTCGTAGCACGAAGACCGTCCGCAAGGGCGGCCCGCAGCCCGTTTAGGGCGTTGACCAGGATGTCTCGCAATTCAGCCGACCAGTAGAGTTGTTCAGGATTGGGAGCCCAATCGGTGACCTCCATCGGAAACATGTCTCGGTCTGACTGAAAATCGTCATCCCGGGACACCTCTCTTATTGCGCGCCGCTGCTTTCGAAGCTTCATAAGCGACTGGTTCACAGTGATGCGAATCAGCCAGTTTGAGAATTTGGACTCCTTCCGGAACTGGCTCAGGTTTTGGAACGCCTTAAGAAAGGCCTCCTGAACCACGTCTTGGGAATCTTCCGTGTTATGCGTGACGCTTTGGGCGATTCGGAGGAGCTTTCGATCATATCGCCTTACGAGCTGTCCGAAAGCCGCAACATCCCCACTCTTGCTGGCATGGACAAGATCCAGGTCATCGCTTCCCACTGAGCTCGCGTCGAATTGTGCCGAGTGTGCCACCATATTCGTTTAAGTCGTTTTTGAGAACAACAGCATTGCAGAAGCAATTGATGCTGATTGAAAATCGAACGCCTTTTCCGTCGCACTGCCATCTGGAAGTCCGCGTCTCACTGCACCACGACCCTGCCCGTCATCTTTGGGTGGATCGTGCAGTAGTAGGGATACGTTCCCGCCTTGGTAAACGTGTAGGAGAACTTTTCGTCCGTATCCATCACCTTGGACTTGAACAAACCCTCTGTGCTAACCGCCGTATGGGGAATGTCATCACTGTTTGTCCAGACAACTGTAGCTCCGACGGGTACCGTGACAGTCTGCGGCCCAAAACTGAAATTATCAATTTTCACCCCCGCGGGTGCCGGTGAGGGCCGGTCAGCCGCCGTGACGCTCGTTGATCCCGCGAACAGCAGCAGCGCTGCAATCATTACCGGCGCCGCCACACCTGCAAGCCACATATTTTTCCTCGTCATATTTTTCTTTCCTTTCCAGGTTTTGAGTTTCTTACGTGATCTTCTTCGCTTGACCGGATCCTTGGCGGTCTACCCAAGGGTTGAGTCAACTACCGGCCGGGGCCGCCATTCCCTGAAGCCGAAGACCCCGAGTCCCCGAGCGGCGAATCGACGACTGCAAGACTGCGACCGCTAACCAAATAGTTCACATCGGTGATACCCAGCACACGCTGCAACTGGTCGGCTGGCACCTTCATGGGTCCGGCCGAGGGAGCTTTTCCCGGCGCAGGTTGAGGGAAAGCGGTCGACATCGCGGTGTGGAACGAAACCTTACCTTCCACCTTCTGCATGACCTGATGAATATGGCCGTTTAACACAGTCACGGAACCGAAACGCTTGACATAAGACAATGCTTGTTCGCTGTCGTCGGTTCCCCAGCCCCAATCGGGATAGATGGTCCACAGTGGAATGTGCGCGAAGAGCACGATCGGAGTGCTAGCAGAGCGGCCCTTGAGATCGGCCTCAAACCACTCCAGTTGATCGTGACCGAGCGACCCCATGCCTCCAGCTTTCAAATTGGCGACATTGACGAGACCAACGAAATGCACGCCTTTGTGATCAAAGCTGTACCACCCACTACCCTTTGTACCTTTTCCATAGCGCTCGAGATACTGCTCGCCGTTGTCGCTGAGCATGTCATGCTCACCCGGCACAAAGTAGATCTGTTTCGCCGACGCTCCTTTCAATGCTTGGTCAAGCGTGTCGAATTCACTCGGTTTCGAGAGCTGACTCAGATCGCCGGTGTGAATGATGAAATCCGGTTTGTGGGGCATCGCGTTGATCTTGTTGATTGCCGTCTGCAGAGTAGCGGTGACGTCCGGATTGGCCGGCTTGTTGAAACCGATGTGGCTGTCGCTGATTTGCACAAAGCTGAAGTCCGCGCCTTTGCCAGCATCTTTGCCGTAGCCTTTGGCGAACGCCCGAGACACTGGAATACCGCCACTCATGGTCCATACCAGGCCTGTGCCCGCCCATGCCATGCACTTCAGGAAACCGCGACGATCAACGCCGTCATTGTTGAGGTCTTGCAACTGCTGATCGATAAGATCTTGCTTCTTGTCCGGCATTTGCCCTCCGTGGTTTGTGACGTTCTGAGTGGATAACCAGCTGACGCCGCTTTTATTCCCGGCAGGCGCAGGCCGAGAAAATGCTTCGATGAAGGAAACATTTGTCCGACCTGCGTGCCCACTTGTTTTGTCTCACTATGCTGTTTGGTTTGCTGCTATTACTTCGCTAGATACGCGTCAGCATTAGGGTCGTGATGCCCGTTTGGTTGTTTACTTGATTTCCGACGGCGACGATCTTGCCATTCTTCTGGATCAGCACGCCGGTAATCCCGAAGGTAGCAAGTGAGCCGCCGCCAAACGCGGTATCCAGCCCTCCTCCGGAATTAAGCCTTGCCAAGCCAAAAAGGCCGCCCACGGCGATCTGTCCGTTCGATGGTTGCCGAACGCGAATTTCATGGAACTGAACGAAGAATCCACGACTCCGGTTTCGTTGAAACGGGAGATTCTTCCGGCAGTCCTCTGGAAGCCGTTGCCAACCGTCTGAGCGAATAGATAGTCGCCGTTCGGTTGAGAAATGATGGGCGTACAACACGTCCCTGAGTACAGACTGGACGCCACCACTGTTCCCGAGCCATTTATTCCCGCTTTTTTCGCTACACCAGGCAGTCCACCGGGCAGCCCGCAGGCTGAAAAGCTTGCGGGCTGTTCTCTTTTTGATGCGAAAAGTAAGCGTGTTTGTCTGATTGACCGGGCTCTACCCCTTCCGCCCGGGCAAGGGAGCGGAACCACGGATTTGGCGATTTGCTGGGCCAGACATTCCCGTGCGGCCCTCACCGAAATCTATGGCTGAGAAGCATGGTTCGGTGCCATCGTTCCAACAGCATCCAGAACCGCATGGTTGATCGCATAAACGGTGCCATCGGCGCCGATTACCGTCGGCGTGTATGCCTCTCCGATACCCGTCGACAAAGTGACCACCTCTGACAACGTGTTGGTGGTCAGGTTCCAGCGAAAGACTTTGCCGTCTTCGCTGTTGGCGATCACCGACGTGGTGAACGGATCGACCGCGGCCGTATTGATGCACCATTCTTTAACCGCTTCCGGAAATCCAGTTCCAGGATCAGGTGTGACACCCAGCATCGTGATCACTTCCTTCATGACCAGCGTGCTCGGAATGATTGGGTCCTTCTCGGTGGCGTTAGGGTCGAGGATCGCGATTTTGTTTTTCCCATTTCCGGTGCCGATACCCGCATAGTTGTTGTACTTCGTCATGAGCAGGTAGCTCGAATTCCCCTTGTACCTCTGGACCAGTGAGGCGGGAACGATGGAAGCTGTATCGTCCCAGCCAAAACTGCCGGGAATCTTGGTCTGCGTCAGATCGCTGTTGAAGTGCAGCAGCCAGCCGCGGTCATTGTGGTTGGGAAAAGGATTTTCGAGCACTCCGAAATACACGTCGCCATCGGGTCCCACGGTGGGAGTGGCGGAGGAGCCGTCGAAAACCATAGCGTCCATGCCCGATGACGGATCGGTCAGACGTACCCGGCCCACCTGCGCAAGCGTAGTGCTATTCAGGGCCAGCAGGTATCCAAAGTTTGCGTTATCCACTGCGACATACAAAAGACTGCCGTCCGGCGAGAGAGCAGGCGCGCAACTGATGGCGACTTGCGTAATTAGAGGATCCCCGCTGGCGACAGCCGCGGAAACCCAGGTTCCGGTGCCATCGGGGGCAATGCGTGCGAGGCCGCTTTGCAGGTTGATCGGTGTGGGGCCGAGCACAAGGAATCCGAAGTAGATATTGCCATTGGCGTCGGTCGACAGCGGCGTATCGATCTGCACATTCTGCTCGTAAACGGTGGGGTTCTCGCGGAAATTCTTTACGCCATAGAAGTAAAGACGGGTTACAGTGCCGATGGCTTGGTCGGGATTCGACCGCACCAGCACGCGACCGGCAATGTCAGGAACGAAGAGCGAGTTGTTCGAAAGCGTAGGTCCAAGCCCGGGGGTGAAGGTTGCCGCCGTCGACGCCTGCCAGCCGGTCTTCTGCGCCCAGAGCCGTTTGCCGGTGGCGCCGCTATGGGCCTCGACGCGAAAACTATTCGAGCCTGTCTTCACGGGGACTATCACCGTGTTCGCCGCGGTAACCAGCGGCGAACCGTAGTGGATGGTAATCTCCCCCTGCGGAGGGCTCAAGTCCACGGGAACATGCCAATGAATCGTGTCGAGTGCTTGGGATTGGACGGTAGAAAGTGCGCTGTGCTGCTCGTCATGCGAGGGCATAAGCCAGGCGCCGGTTTGAGCCGCTGCAGTCAGAGTCAGCATTGCGGCGCAGACGGCCATCCAAAGAATGGAATAAATCAGTTGAGACGGTGCAGTTTTGATCGCATGCTTCATGCACTTCAGACACCCGCGGCGATCGACACCATCGTTGTTGAGGTCTTGTAATTGCTGATCGATTAGGTTTTGCTTTTTGGCCGGCATCTGCCCCTCCGTGATTTGTAGCGCTCCGAGTTGATAACCGAACCGTGGCGCTTTTATTCCTGAAGTTCACCGTGGTCAAGAATTATTCTGTTGTCTGTATTTTCATGACTTCCTCAGACCTAAACCACAAGTCGCGATACCAGGATGCGTCCTTATCCTTACGCCTGGACAATTCGGGGGACTAGCCAGGAACATTGACGCCACTCAGAAAGCCACCCAGATGCCCGGTCAGGGCGATCAGGCCGACTCCCAGAACTTCAAGCGCCAGACGGTAGTTCGGCAAGGCCTCTGCCCGCTGTCGCACGCGCAAATGCACCCACCAGACCAGCCAGATCATCACCGTCGAGACACACGCGAATACTAGATGCATTAGCAGGATGCCTTTCAGTTTCTGTCCCTCGAGTTGAAACTGCCAGGCGAGTAACCCGGTAGCAAGAACCGGAACAGTCGAAATCGTCGCCACGAGCAGGTTGTAGTATGCCGCGTCTGCTAGGCCACGGCGCTTCGTCCAGTGCGCGATGAGATCAAAAGCAGCTGCCGTGATGAAGAGCGCGATTGGAAAGTGGATCAGCACGACGTGTTGTGCGTGCTTGGCCAGGAGTACGGTCTTGAGATCGAAGGGATTTACCATTAGATACACCTTTTAAATGTGTGGATGTTTGCTGCAGGAGCATGCTGTCTCGGCGGCTTCCATTGCTGTCTTTCGGTTTTGCTCCTCGTGTCACGCCTCACCGTCAGTAGCTGTCTGAGGATCCAGTCTGCTCCGGTTGGCGATCTGCTGGCTTTGAAACCACCCACAATCCGTCACCATTCAAGACATAAATGAAATTGCGTTCGTCCTGAAGCCACTTGATTACCCCCGAGAACGATTGCACCACTCGAGGAGTTGCTGGATTCGACAGATCCCAAAGTACAAGGTCGTCGTTGGAGGTTATGTTGTGCATCGGAATAACTTCGCTTTCGGCAATGATCGCCAAATCGCCCGTCAGGTTCATCCTGCTTGACACGGCTGGATCTGTCCACGGGATCACTCCAATGGCTTTCGGCTGAGCGGGTTTGCTTATGTCGATAATCGAGATACCCTGGTCTCTTGAGTGCTGCACATATAGGTAGTACTTGTCATTCGCTTTTTTCTGCATAGCCATGTCAACGTCCGATAGCCCAGCAAACGGAATGTGGGCGACTACCTGGGCCTGGTTGTCGGACCCTTTGCCCTTGTGATCCTTGGCCGATGCTCCACTAGGTACGAGCAACAATGTAGTAAGGAATGTGACAATAAGTGCCAAGGCCGTCGAGCTGAACTTAACGAACCTGCTTTCGATTCTGGTCATCATCTGCCCCCCCCGCCGCGAAAATGAGTTTCACTGTGGATAACGGACTTTCTGATTGTTTATTCCAAAAACTGGCCCCGTAAAGCCCCCGCTCTGTGGTCTCACTGCCGCGGGGAGCAAACCCGTACCGGCCAGGCAGTCCTTTTCCTCCCTCGGAATCATTGCTATCTAATGGAATAAAACTCCGACGTACTGGTTTTAACCTTGTGTGGATCTCAGGAGCGGGTCCCCAATCCGAGTCGTTCGAAGACCTGGCAATGCCGCTCTTCGACCAGTTGTATAATTTCGCCCGCTGGTTGACGCAGAATCGCGAAGAGGCCGAGGATCTGGTTCAGGAAACCTACACAAAGGCTCTGAAAGGGTTCTCGTCTTTCCAGTTGGGGACTAACTTCCGGGCGTGGATGTATCGCATCCTGCGCAACACGTTCCTAACCTCGCGCACCGGACTCAGAGCTGCTTCGACTGTTTCACTTGATTCGGAGGAAGACGGACCTGAACTGGCAGTTGAGAATGAGACTCCCGAAACGATTCTCATGAGGAGCTCTAATTCCCAACTGGTTCAAAGCGCCATCGACGATTTGCCGGTGCATTACCGTGAGACGCTCCTTCTTTGTGACGTCGAGGAAATGTCGTACCGGGAGATCGCGGAGACTCTTTCCATTCCTATCGGCACGGTGATGTCGCGTTTATCGCGTGCCAGACACACGTTACGCGACCATCTAGGGCGCAAACAGCAAGTTAATGAAACGGTGATAGAAGTTGCGAGGGGAATTGACCATGGTTTGTGAGTCTCGCAAGGCAAAACTCGATACCTACCACGACGGCGAGCTTTCGGCGGAGGAGATGCATATTGTTGACGCTCATGTGCGCGGCTGCCTTGCTTGCTCGGCGGATGCCCTTGCGCGCGTGCAGATGAAGCGCGCGATTCAAGTCGCTGGAAGGCGTTTTACTCCCAGTGCCGAGTTCCGGAAACGGGTGCAGCAGAGCATTGCAGCCAAGCCACGGCGCAGTTTCCGTCTCGGTTGGATGTTAGCTGCTGCGGCAGCCATCATTCTCGTAGTCGGGACGCTGACTTCAACCTATGTGGGAACCCGGGGCGGAGATCAGGTTTTCAGCGAGATTGCAGATTTGCACGTGGCCACGCTGGCCAGTTCATCGCCTGTGGATGTAATCTCCACCGATCGGCACACGGTAAAGCCCTGGTTTCAGGGAAAAATCCCTTTCGCTTTCAATTTACCAGAACTGCAGAACTCCGAGTTCTCTCTGCTCGGAGGCCGGATGACCTATCTTGATCAAACACCGGGCGCGCATCTCATTTACGATGTGCGGAAGCACCATATTTCTGTGTTCGTGTTCCAGGAACGGTCACTGAGATTGCGAGCCACGTGGGACGAGAATTCTCTCGCACCGAAGAAACTGTCGTTCAACCTGCAAACATGGAGTCAGGGCGGGCTGCGCTATTTCGTGATCGGCGACGCGAGTCCTGCGGACATCGATAGTCTTGCGAAATTGTTTAAAGCCGCGTCGTCGATTTGACTGTCCGTAATGCTGATGCCTTGCACGGTTCTTCAGGATTCGATCTCCAAATCCGAGAACTCAGGGGCGGGAGCTTGTCTTCATTTGTGCAGCGAAGTCCCTGATCGCTAGACACCTTTCTCATCGCGCCCGGATCTTCGTACGTCTCAATGTGATGAGATAAGTCTCTCGATACTGGTGCACCGTGAGTGCCGAGGAGTGACTCGCGAAGTGCCTTCCGGGCTCTGGCCAGGCGTGACATAACGGTTCCCATCGGGATCGACAATATTTCCGCGATCTCCCGGTAAGACGCATCTTCAACATCGCATAGCAAAATGACCTCGCGAAAGATCACTGGCAGATGCTCGATTGCGCTTCGAACTGCATCGATGCCAGAACGCTCGATCAGCAGCGACTCGGGAGTGGCGGAAGTTGCGGGCAAAGCAGGGAAATCCTCCTCCGAGTCCATCGCAACGGTCATGCGTCGGTCAAGTCTTGAGCGCGAACTTAGAAAGGTGTTCCTCAGGATTTGAAATATCCATGCCCGGAAATTGGTACCCCGCTGAAACGACGCAAAACCGCGTAAAGCCTTGAGGTAAGTCTCTTGGACTAGATCCTCGGCATCGTCCGCATCGTGCGCAATCCAGCGCGCGAAGTTGTACAGGGAATCGAACAAGGGCCAGGCCAACTCTTCGAAACTTGCCAATGCTTCATCGCCCTGTGAAGATGAAGTCCGGAATCCGACCAGTCCTTGTAGTCCAGATCCAATACTCTTCATTTGCCTTCTCCCGAATGGCTGCGACAGAGTTTCGTATTGACTAAGAACCACGCCTTGCGTGACAATCTGACGCGCCGCTCGCCTGGCGTCAATTGCCTGCGAGTTTTTTCCACATATCCAAATCATCGCGCGTTAAGTATTTGCTGGCGAATGAGTTAGCTCCGTATATATCCTGAATCCGAGAGTCCGTACGCGAAGTGCTACACTTCCGTGCTGAGCCCAAAGAACGCTATGGAACCTCTGCAGCCCACCTCCGTCGTGCGATTCGGAACCTATGAGGTTTCTCTCCAATCGGGCGAAGTGCGAAAAGCGGGTCTGAAAATCAGAGTCCAGCAGCAACCGATGAAACTGCTGGAGACACTGCTCGAGCGTCCGGGGGAAGTCGTCACCCGGGAGGAATTGCGCAGCCGAGTCTGGCCGAACGAAAGTTTCGGTGATTTCGACCAGGCTCTCAACATCGCCATCGCCAAGCTTAGGAGTGCGTTGGGGGATTCGGCTGAGAATCCGCGATTTATTGAGACTCTTCCAAAACGTGGCTATCGCTTTATTGCGGACGTGTCGGTTGCTGATGCAGACGCCCGTTCACAAAGGCTGAAATCTGCGGTTGAAGATCTGCCGGGGAAAGATCCTGGGCATAAGCTCCCAGGCGCCGGGTTCGCGGTTGAGCCCAAACGCCGGCTATGGTCGACGCGTCGGATCATCGTTACCCTGTCGCTCGCGCTGAGTTTGCTGATTCTCTCCGTTTGGCTATATCGTTCGCGCGGCCGCGCGCCCACGGGCATCCGATCCCTGGCGGTGCTCCCGCTGGACAACCTCTCTGCCGATGCTTCACAGAATTACTTCGCCGACGGCATGACGGACGAGTTGATCACTGACTTGGCGCAGATCAGTGCTTTACGGGTAATCTCCCGCACCTCCGTAATGGTTTACAAAGGAGCGCGCAAGCCCCTGCCGCAGATCGCTCGGGAACTGAACGTGGACGCCGTGGTAGAAGGCACGGTGCTCCGTTCCGGCGACCAAGTTCGCATCACGGCGCAGTTGATTGAGGCCTCTACAGACAAGCACTTATGGTCCCAGAGCTATGAGGGTGAGTTGCGTGATACCTTGGCGCTCCAGAATAGGGTAGCTAGTGCCATTGCAGATCAAATTCGGATCAATTTGACTCCGCAGGAACAAGCAGCGCTGAAAAACGTAAAGGTTGTTAATCCGGAAGCTTACGAGTCCTATCTAAAAGGACGTTACTTCTGGAATAAGCGAACGGCGGATGGTTTGAAGGCCGCCCTGGCTTATTTCAACCAGGCAATCGAAGAGGACCCGAAATATGCCCGAGCTTATTCTGGCTTAGCCGACACGTATGCTTTGATGGGAGACTGGCAATATGCAGTAATCCCCCCCAAGGAGGCATTCCCAAAAGCGAAGGTTGCGGCGCTCAAAGCTCTGGAATTGGACAGTACGCTCGGCGAAGCCCACAACTCGCTTGCATTCGTCTTGGATGGCTTCGACTGGGATTTTGACTCTGCCGGGAAGGAATTCCAGCGGGCCATTGAACTGAACGCAGGCTACGCAACCGCTCACCATTGGTATGCCTGGCACTTGAGTCTGTTGGGTCGGTATGACGATGCTATTGCGGAAATGAGAAAAGCGGAAAACCTGGATCCGCTATCTCTTATCATTAACGCTGATTTAGCGGAGATCCTCGTCCTTGCGCACTCTTATGACGAATCCATACGACAGAGCCGCAAGGCGATCGACATGGATCCTAATTTTGCTCTGGCGCATAACCAACTCGCCCAGGCATACCTTCAAAAACACATGTACGATGAAGCGGTCGCAGAACTGCAAAAAGCGGTCCAGCTTTCTGGGAATAGCCCGACATGTGTGGCTAATCTTGCTCGCGCCTATGTCGCATCCGGCAAGAGGACCGAAGCGGTGAAGCTGCTAAGCGACCTGAAGAAGCGCTCGATCCCTGGTTATTCGAATGCGTCGGAGATTGCCATAATCTATGCATCCCTCGGAGATACGGATCAAGCCATGACTTGGCTCGAAAAAGGCTACGAAGAGCGATTTAATCCAAGCGTCCTGCTGCGGCCGGGCTTCGATCCTCTCCGCTCCGACTCACGCTTCCAGAACCTTGTGCACCGCATTGGCCTACCCGGGTAAGATCTGCGTTCCTTGTACCGTTACCAAGACTTGCCGACCGAAGTCGCCCAGGCTGAGTCAAGCATTCTGCAGTCGGAGGTTGCCTACCAGCTTGCAGTAGCCGCCATCCAGCACGCCACGGGCAAGCTGCTGGAGCCTCATCACGTTTTGATTCCCGAGATTGACAATAAATTTTGTGCCGTGCGCAAAGACGGCCATTCGCTGAACGTACTGGGAGCAGATTGGAATAATTGGAATAAAAGGTCAAAGCATCCGTCATGCCCCACGATTGTCTTTGTTCCGAAGCACTCTGAGAAAGCACCGAGTGTGCGCATGAATGTTCCCCAGGAGAATTCACCTGTGGTCAGCGCTCCGACCACACGCTCCGGAGGAGGATCAAGCGTCTTGATGTCCGCAACGTGTGCGGTCACTTCTCTCTGGAGAAAGCCTCGAACCTGCCGATTGAAATCGGCAACGTCGATTTGCGAAGTGGCAGGGTGCGGCTGCGCGAACGAGCTGCTTAAGACAAGCGATCCGAAAAGAATCGAGACAATTTGCGGAATGTGAGATCTGGTTTCTCGCGAGAGAGAGTGAAGTGCTGTTTTTAGCGTCCTCAGGGATGAGCTTGCCCGGGTCACGGTTTCACCGAACGGTTCCTAGAGAATCGACGCTTTTATGACAGGCGAACGCCACTGCATTTCGGCAGTGGTGCGCGACCCGACACATGGGTGACAGATCGTACCATACACATAGGTTACACTTTTTCCCTTTTTAAGGGAGGAAGTGATGCCGTGGAAGGAGTGTTCGGTAATGGATGAGAGACTGCAGTTTGTGGCTCGCCGGCTAGCCGGCGAGGCGATGGCTGATCTTTGCCGGGAGTTTGGTATCTCCCGTAAGACCGGCTACAAAATCTTCGATCGCTAC
>Ga0185299_10004355_pt1 | contig 17242 bp, 16 predicted proteins | sample PaiPotPPA55metaG_FD_128002 | JGI IMG/M metagenome (GOLD analysis project Ga0185299, IMG submission 128002) | Iron sulfur acid spring bacterial and archeal communities from Banff, Canada, to study Microbial Dark Matter (Phase II) - Paint Pots PPA... ...
GTCCCGCCCCAGATATTTCGAGCGAAAACTGTAAAAGTGGAAGTGATTTTTTTCGTCATACAGCGGCGCAAAAAACGGAATCCCCTGGATATGGTCCCAGTGATAATGCGTCACCAGGATGTGCGTCTCCGTCGCCTTAGCCCCGTTGGGCGCCACCCAGCGGCTGCCCAGCATCCGCAGCCCGGTCCCGCAATCCAATATGATTTGTAATCCGTCCGGAGTTATCAGCTCGAGACAAGGCGTGTTCCCGCCATAGCGCCACGTGCCTGGATCCACCGTTGGCGTGGATCCTCGCACACCCCAGAAACTCAATTTAGCTACGGCCTCACTCATTATTTAAACCGCATAGGTACTTCGCGGGCTGCTGTCATCGTGGCAGCCACCGGCGACACCGTCAATCAATTCGCGCAACGCCAGTGTCAAACTGCCCAATAAGCCGCTCATACTTTGCGCCGAAATGTCCGTCCAGGCCGCCCATCCAACGTTGCGCAGGGTGCCCGCCACTCAGCTTTTTTGAGGGTTTACCTGCCGTGGCAGGTGGATCTTTAACGTGGTACAAAGAAAACTTAAACCGCCTTGGTCTCCCCTCTTAAATTTTTGTCGTATTTCCAAGACTTCCAGGGACATGGAACAAGTCACCACGTCGCGACATTGCCCATGGTTACTCTTCACTCATTCCGATACCAGCCCATCTACTGCACTCCTGAGCATGACCCGCGTAGAATAGGACCGATGGCCTGGCAGTCCCACGATCACGTTCACGGCGGAGCCGGTCATGTGCACAGCCATGCTCATGGCTCCCACGTTCACGGCAGCCACGCCGGTCACGCGCATCCATCTTTGCAGCCCTCCGTCCTCGGTTGGGCGATGGTTGCCACTCTAGGTTTGGTTGTCGCCGAAATTTTTGGCGGCGTCCTCGGCCACAGCGTCGCGCTCCTCAACGATGCGGTGCACAATCTTTCTGACGTCCCGGCCCTGGGCATTTCCTATCTGGCCATGCGCTGGGCCCAGCGTCCCGCCGACGCCGAAAAGACCTACGGCTATCACCGCGCAGGAATTCTCGCCGCCTTCACCAATGCCATCGTCCTGGTGCTTTTATCTTTATGGTTGGGTTACGAAGCGCTTGAGCGCTTCCGTTCGCCCGTCGCGGTAGTCGAAAGCTGGATGATCTGGACCTCGGTCGCCGCTCTGGCCGTCAACGGCGGCATCACTCTTGCTCTCGTGCGTGGCCGCGGCGATCTGAATTTGCGCAGCATTCTGATTCACAATTTCGGTGACGCGCTTTCCAATATCGCCATCATCGTCGGCGCAATCATCATTCATATGACGGGCCTTCGTTGGATCGATCCACTCTTGGGCATCGCGATTGGCCTATTGGTGTTGTGGTCCAGCATCGGAATTTTGCGGCAGTCCTCGCATATTTTGCTGGAAGGTCGACCTCAAGGTATGAGCGTGGAAGACGTAGCGCGCGCCGTTCTCACTGTCCCCGGCGTGCAGGAAGTCCACGACGTGCATATCTGGTCGCTGGGAGATGCCCACAACGCTCTCAGCCTCCACGCGCGCATCCCCGACATGCACCTCGATGAATGCGAACGCATCCTCTCCGACATTCAGGGAAAAGTAGCCGACAAATTTGGCATCGGCCACACCACCGTACAACTTGAACGCGCCGGCCTGCCCGCGCAATCCGGCTACGTCATGCCCGAACCCCTCAAAAAAGTCGAATCGGTCTAACCCGCAAACGCCCATCTCCGATTGGCTCGCTCTGTAGGTCGCCCTTGTAGGTCGCGGCTTCAGCCCGCGACATAAACAACCGCTAAACACGCGGCTTTTAGCCCCTGAAGCCTGCATCAACTGAGCCGGATTGACTCCTAGGTAGGAAAAATTACGCCGGGGCACGAAACGTCAGCCCGCGTTCTTCATTAAATTGCTGCGTCGCCTTCAAATCGAGCGCGTCACGCGAAACGCTGCGCCGCGTCCCTTCACTCGAAATGTAACGCAACGACCCTTGCTCCCACGAATAAGCCACCGCAAAGAAAACCGTCCCGTCCCGCCGCACAAACACATATTCCGGAACGTTAGCCTGCGGCCCAGGCTGCTCCACCGGCGGACGATTCACGCTGGCGGTCCGCGGAGGGCGATCATCGCGCTCATCAGGACCCAAGTCTTCCGCATCATCGACCGCTTGTCCGTCACCTTGCCCATACCCAGCCATGTCCGGCCCGGTCGGCACGTAATACCCGCCGCCCCCATCAAAAAAAGGAAACAACACTCCAAATTCGTTCCGGCGGTCCCGCCCATGTCCCCTGTCGCGCCCGCGATTCCCACGCGTGGCCGCCACATGTACGGCGTCGAATCCCAGTCCCGGCACGTTGGAATCGTCCGCAAAATCCACTCCAGCTCCTCGCGGACTTCTGAACTGTGGCGCTCGAGTGCCTGCAGCTCTGCTGGGCCGCCCGCTTCCGCGTATCGTGCCAGCCCGGCGCGGCATAATCTGTCCACTGGAAGATCGTGGGATCGCCAGGTGACTTCCCGGCGAACTTGTTACGCGTCCTACAGCCCTCCCCGGCGCCATCGCACTCCCATGCACCGCCCCTCCGGGCGCACCGGACGCATGAGCGCCAACACCCACGCCGCCGCCACTCACAGCCGTGCCCCCGTGGCCTTGTGCCGCCACGAAATTTGCGTTGCCCATGAAAAGAATCGCTGAAAGACCCGCTAGAAGTAGTACCCGGCCCATGTTAGTCACCTGCATACCTGCCGCCGGATCGCCAGCGGTCATCCCACCATTACTCTGTATGATGCGGCAACTTCAGCACCGGTTTCAGTATGCCCCTTTTAACACGTTTCTAAGGGCTTGCCTACCCGAAGCTTAGTTCGGGCCAACTTCAACGGGCCGGAAGAATCCGCCTTTTGACCGGATCGTCGCGCTTCCATTGTGAGCTTAATGATTCACTCAGGAACCGCTTCCGCTATTTGCCATATACAATCGGCTGTCGAACTGCCCATCTTCAAAAACCGTTGAAACAGTCAGATGTCGGAATTTTTCGGCTTCGCTCGCGCGCGCCGCTTCCGCTTGTTGCACCCGCTTTTCCGCATCTACACCAAGGATCAGCCGCACCGGCACCTCGTCGCTACTTGCGAGTTGCAAAATTACATCCGCGATCTTCCGAGGATCACCTTCTGAACGCCCTTCGAGGCCTCGCAACATCTTGAGTATCGAACCGACCGAGGCCTCGTATTCCGGCAGCAGCTCCGGCGCATTCTGCCCTGCCCGCCGTGCCCAGTTGGTCCGGATGCCGCCCGGTTCTAATGTGCACACCTTCACTCCGAAGGGTGCGACTTCCATCGCTAGCGAGTCGCTGAAACCGCCCACCGCCCATTTGGCCGCGTGATACGGCGTATTGCCGGCAACCGCGAGGCGGCCGCCGACTGAAGATACCTGAAAGATGTGACCGCTTTTCTGCTTGCGCATCACTGGCACGGCCGCGCGCGTGGTGTACACCACCCCGTAAAAGCAGGTGTCCACGACAGCCTGGAAATCCTCCGCACGCATCTGCTCGAACGGCGCAAACTGTCCATAACCGGCGTTGTTGACCAGCACGTCCAGCCGCCCGAAGGTGTCCACCGCCAACTGCACGGCCGCCTTTGCTGCAGCCTCATCACGCACTTCCAGCGTAACCGGCTTCACCCGCTCGCCGTACTGCGCCACCAGAGGTGTCAGTTCCTCCGTGCGGCGCGCTCCGGCTACCACGTTGTCGCCTGCGGCTAGCGCGGCTTCCGCGATGTCCCGCCCTAACCCGTTTCCGCTGCCCGTAATCAACCAAACTTTTGCCATGGCAATATCCTCCCATACATACGATGATCAGAATGACTGACTGGATACTCATTTTATTTTTTCCGCAAATATAATTTCATCGCATCGCTCGCCAGAACACTTGAAAACCCTGCTTAATGAGCTCTCTCCGCCGTTTTGGCTGTTTTGCGATGAATTCCATCGTTGCTTCTTGCATCGCTGCCATAGTGGCCGCCGCGAAACCTGCCGGCAGTCCGCGCACCCCCCCGTGCGTTCCTAACTCCCTTAATGTTTTGTCTATCGTGCTGCGTTGCCCGGCTGTCCTCGCACGTGTCTCGGGAGTGATCAGGTCGGAGACGTTCAACTGCACCGAAACCTTCCGTTTCTCTGGAAATTCAATGGCCCAATCGAGAGAGCTCGACCATATATGCCGTGCGCGCCGCTCCAGACTCGCGTTATGCGGAAAATTCACGTTTATCCTGGTGTAGACCTCGCCCTTCAGCTCGAGATAAAGCTCGTTCAGCAATTCTTCCTTGTTTGCGAAGTACGTGAAGAGCGTGCCCGCGGCAACGCCCGCGCGTCTGGCGATCTTCGCCGTGGGTGCACCGAGCCCGGCCTGGGCAATCTCGTGCACCGCCGCCCGCAGGATTGCCGTTCGTTTCTCAGAACTTTTGACTCGTGCCATTCCTATGGATGAGCGTACAGTGGTTCGGCCTTGCGAGTCACGGCCATGATCGGCTTACTACAGACAGTAAAACCAAAACTGAAACTTGACCGCTACGGCCATTTGCCACCCGTCGCGCTTCCCCGTTTTCCGGGGATGTGCTATAACCTTCGAACCGTGCAATCCACCACGAAACAGGTGCCGGCCTACGACGCTCTGCAGCCTGATCATTCGACGCACTCCCCGAATGCTTCTACTTCAGCGGCCGCGCCTTACGAACATGCTTCGCACTATTGTCCCGTCTGCTCGCAGCGGCTCGAATCCCGCCGTTGCAAGTTGATTTGCACCGTGTGTGGTTATTACATGTCCTGCGCGGACTATTATTGATAAGCTTTGCGGCGCCGGTTCATCTAGGTCCGGAGCCTTTTTGTCGACGAGGAGGAAACTAAAGTGGCATTGAAATTTACGAATCGCGAAGTGGACGGTGTCTCGGTCGTAGCCCTAGATGGCCGCATCGTGCTCGGTGAAGAAAGCAACGCACTGCGCGAACGGGTGAAGGCCTTGGTAGCCGAAGGCAAAAAGAAAATCGTGCTGAACATGGCCAATATCACCTTCATCGACAGCGCCGGCCTCGGCACGCTAGTCGCCGCGCATCATAGCGCCAAGTCACAAGGCGCCGCTCTTAAGCTCTGCAACCTGGGCGCTAAGTTCCAGGAAGTTCTGCAGATCACCAAGCTGCTGACAGTGTTCGACGTCTATAACAACGAGTCCGAAGCCGTAGCCAGCTTCAAGTAAGGACTGGCGAACCGTTAGCTCTCACCTTTAAACAAACGCGCCACAGCTCTTAATTGCCGAAGCGCAAAGCCCGCACGCCACAGTGTGTGGGCTCATTAACGTGAGCCATCGCATCTCCTGATGCCCTCACGCTCGTTCCGGATCCACGCTATACATCGTGATTCCACTCATCAGTTTCGGATAAAAATCCGTGGACTTCTGCGGCATCACTTCTCCCGAGGTCGCAATTTTTACCACTTCCTCCACGTCGCAAGGGTTCAGCAAAAAAGCAATCTGCGCCGCGCCGCTGTCCACTGCATCTAGCGCCGCCCCGGCTTCCCGCTCGTAGCTAAGATTTGCCTCCGCCTTCACCGATTGTGGCGTGATCCCCAATCCCGGCTCCAGAATTCCCTCATGCAACAACACCACGTCCAGCTCCCGCTGCAACGGTGAAACATTATGCAAAAGCCGGCTCAAATCCACCCCCTCGCGTAACGTCAGCACATAAAATGCGCGCTTCTCCTTCGCCGCCACCGCCGGATACACCCCCAGGGCCCGTTTCCTTCGCGCCGCCGATAGCTTTCGCAAAAATTCTTCTCGCGCTTTCTGCTTTGTGCTCTCATCCCCAAACTCGCTGCTTTCCGCCGTAAACCACGGCTCCAGGTGTCTACGCAATTCGGACCAATTGAACTCGCGTAATTTCGCCACCACACGATGCGTTGGAAGAATGGTTAGTCCCGCCCCTTGCGTATTGATAAACGTCATCATCGCCCGTTCGTAAGGAGCGTCCGCAATCGTCCTCCCCGCCTGCGCGCGCCGCTCGTTTCGATAATTCAGCGCCGTCTCATAGCGGTGATGTCCGTCCGCGATGACCAATTTTTGCTCCGCCATCGCTTCTTGAATCGCTTTCACCGGTTCCGCATCGGAAATTACCCACAGCCGGTGAATCACTCCATACTCATCCGTCATTTCCGTTGCGGGAGCCGCCGACTTCTCCGCCTCGTTCAATATCGCGTCCACGCGTCTCTGCGCATCCGAATAAATCAGAAACAATTGCCCCGTGGCCATCTGCGTGTGCCGCAACAATTCCAGCCGGTCCGCCTTTGGCCCCGACAGCGTATGTTCGTGCCGGTAAATCACACCTGCGGAATATTCCTCCAGCTGTCCCGCCCCGATAAATCCGCGCCGCGTATAACGCTCATTCGTTCCCGGCACCGTATATTCCTGCGTGTACCCATAAAATGACGCCATCGGATCCTGCGCCACGACGCCGCTGCGGATGCACTCCTGTATCGCCGCAGCCGCGCGCGTGTAGACGTTATTGCCTGGCGCGTCGGTGGGATGCACGCGCCCCTTTTCTACAGTGATCAAATTGTGCGGATGCGCTGCGTAATACTTGTCCTGCATCGCCGGAGAAATTTTGTCATACGGCTGCGTAAGCACCTGTTCAAACGGCGCATGTCTGGGGTTATAGCGGAATGCCCGAAACGGAACAACCTTGGCCATGTATTCTCCGGAAATTTTTATGAATTTGTAGTCGTCTAGTTTACGCGAAGTCCACGCCGAGCGTCGTCCTCGCCCACGCGCGTAATTCGATCAGCGCTAAATCACCTGCACATCCAGCAACGCCACCCAGTATTGAACGGATTGCAGCGCGAATCCGCAAAGTATCAGTGCAATTCCCAGCACTCCAAGCGCCCGCTGAGGCAGTCGATCTGCATAGTATTCGATGTACGGATTGACGATGATTCCCAACGCCGTGACCAGTCCGGTCACCACTCCCACGCGCATCGCAAACCGCCACGGATGCTCAAGATGCTGCGCGAAAATTCCGCATACCAATGCCGCAGCGCTGTAGCCCACGGTGCGGACTACGGTTCCCCAAAATTGCTTGCGCGAGAAGCGCGGCCGCCGCGCAGCCGCATAGTCCAATCCCGGCCGCATGCCCCGCGAATAGGCGATCACCTGTCCGCCAGTAATCAGAATGCCGAAGGCCACGACAAACCGTACTCCGACCATTGGATAAAGCCCTGCGGCAAAACCCGCCGAGCGCACCGCGCTAAAAAAAGCTTCCCATGGCAATGAATAATGACTGCGGCCCCGCGCGGCCCGGTTAAGTTCAATCGCCACCGTCACGCCAGTGGCCACACCGGAAACCACACCAAAGAAAAACCCTAGCCCGATTGCATACCCGATACCGAATACGATCGAGTATGTCACCGCTCTCGTCAGCAACCGCAGCGGCCCGTGTTCCCCGCCCAGTAAATCGTAAGCGAGATACAAGGTGCCCAGCACGTCGAGGCACGTCGCCGCGATGCTCACGCCGGCCAATAAGTGATGATCGATGGAATGCGGGAAATGCACGCGATGATTGTAGAAGGGAAGTCACCTACACTCCAAAAGTTACTTCCGCTTCAGAGCGGATTTCCCTGCGTTTCTGTTTTTTTCTGAATGCTTTAGAATATTTATATACCAATGGCTGCCCATAATTTTCCCGCGGTTCGCGCCCTGATTTTCGATCTTGACGGCACGCTCATCGATTCGAAGCTCGACTTGATCCATTCCGTAAACGCCACGCTCCGCCAACTGCATCGCCCGGAGTTGCCGGAAGAAACTATTTCCAGCTACATCGGCAACGGCGCGCCCGTCCTCGTCGCCAAATCCCTGGGCCAGGACGTGAACCCCGAAGAGCTCGACCGCGCCCTGAAATTTTTCCTCTCCCATTACGAACAACACAAAATGGACAACACTTGCGCATATCCCGGCGTTCCCGAAGCCTTGCGCGAACTTTCCTCCATGCCCATGGCCGTGCTCACCAACAAGCCCGTGCGCATCAGCGTGCGCATTCTCGAAGCTCTCGACCTCTCCAAATATTTTCGCGCCATCTACGGCGGAAACAGTTTCGCCACCAAAAAACCCGATCCCCTCGGTGTAAACACCATCCTTCGCGAATTTAGCACCCAACCCCACGAAGCCGTGCTCATCGGCGACTCCGAAGTTGACGTGCAAACCGCTCGCAACGCAGGCATTCTCTCCGCCATCGTGAATTACGGTTTTGGCATTCATGATCGCGCTGCTCATCCCGCCGACATCTACCTCGACCGCCTCATCGATATCGTCCCGGCCCTGACCGCCACGCATTCGTGATTTCCAGTACTCGCGCTTGCGTTCCATCGCCGCGCTTGGCAGACTCACCCAGTGCTCATCGGCATATTCTCAGAACTGGACGCGCCAGGCGGCGTTCAACGCGCCAGCCGCCACTTGGCCGCCGTCCTCACGGAGTTTGCCGCCAGCCGTGCCATGGAGTGCCGTCTCTTCAGCCTCAATGACTCACCGGAACTTCACCGCATGTCCGTGGGCGGCCGCGAATTTGTTTTCACCGGCTGCGAGCGCGCGAAGGGCCGCTTTGCCGCCACCGCTTTTCGCACCGCTCGCCGCCACGCCAAGTTAGTCCTCGCCGGGCATCCAAATTTGGCCCCCGTAACTCAGACCATGCGATTAGCCGCCCCGCGCATGAAAACAATTATCTGCACTCACGGTATCGAGGTATGGCAGCCCCTGCCCGCCGTGCGCCAACGCTCATTACGCCGCGCCAACCTCGTTCTCGCGCCCAGTCAAAGCACCGCGCAGCACGTCATCACTCAGCAGAAAGTGAAGCCCGAGCGTGTTCGCGTTCTTCCCTGGGCTCTCGATCCGGAATTCGAAGCCCTTCTTCCCGCTGCATCGAAAGCCCCGACGCCTCCCGACTTTCCCACTGGGCGCGTAATTCTCACCGTCGGCCGCTGGCTCGCCACGGAACGCTACAAAGGCATGGACACGCTGATCAACACGCTTCCTCGCTTGCTCCCGCGCTGGCCCGAAGTGCGGCTCGCCATGGTCGGCGAAGGCGATGATCGCGACTGGCTCGAAAATCTCGCCGAAAAAAATGGTGTGCGCTCCCATGTACGCTTCCTCAGCGGACTTTCCTATTCGCAGCTCGCCTCGTGCTACTCTGCTTGCGAAATTTTTGCGCTGCCCAGCCAGGCGGAAGGTTTTGGCCTCGTCTATCTGGAAGCCATGGCCTGCCGCAAGCCCGTCATCGGTGGCGCTCATGGTGGCGCGCCCGAAGTGATCATCGATGGAGTAACCGGATACCTCGTGCAACATGGCGACGCACCCCAGCTTGCTACCGCAATCGAGACCCTGCTGTCCGATCCGGCTCTCGCCCGCGAGATGGGGGCGCGCGGCTCTCAGCGTGTGGAGCACGAATTTCGCTTCAGCGTTTTCGCTAAAACGCTAAAAAAAATTCTTCGCGAACAATGCGAATCTTGAACGTCACCGAAACCTACGCTCCTTTCCTGGAATTCGGCGGCCCTCCTGTAAAAGTGCGCGCCTTGGCGCAAGGTCTGGCGCAGCGCGGCCACGCCGTAAACGTGCTCACCGCGGATTGGGGCCTAGAAAAGCGCTTGCCTCAGCATTCCGAAGCGGAACTTCAAGCTCTCGGCTGGGACCGTTCGCCCTTCGGTTGGCGGCATGCGGGAGACGGCATCCAATCCATTTATCTGCCCAGCTGGTTTCGTTACCGCGCGCTAAGCTGGAATCCTGCGGTGCAGCGCTACTGCCGCGCGCGTTTGCAGAATTTTGACCTGGTCCACGTTTTTGGCATTTACGATCTTCTCGGGCCTCCCGTGGCCGCCGCCGCGCGGGCGCGAAACATACCTTACGTTGTCGAGCCCATCGGCATGTTCGTGCCGATTGTTCGCAACGTATGGCTGAAACGCATGTATCATTATTTCGTTGGCCGCCGATTATTTGCCGGTGCCAGCGCGGTCATCGCCACGTCAGACCTGGAGGTTCAGGAGTTGGTTGCCGCTGGCGTCGCGCCCCAGAAAATCGTGCTTCGCCGGAATGGTGTCGAGTCGCCCGCTGCGTGGCCGCCGCGCGGCAAGTTTCGCGCCGCTTTCGACATTCCTGAACAGGCTCGCCTAATTTTGTTTTTGGGCCGCTTGTCGCTCAAGAAAAGCCCCGAATTATTACTTCAGGCTTTCGGGAACCTTTTGCAACGAATGGGGGAACCCACCTTAATGTTGGCATTTGCCGGGCCGGATGAAAACAACATGCAACAGCGTCTTGCCGCGACGGCTGCCCGTCTCGGGATAGCTGCTCGCGTAAAATTTTCAGGCCCACTCTATGGCGACGATAAATGGGCGGCCTACCGTGACGCCGACGTTTTTGTGCTGCCCTCGCAAAACGAAAACTTTGGCAACACCGCCGCCGAAGCCGTCGCCGCCGCAACCCCGGTGGTAGTTACTGAGCAATGCGGCATCGCGCCGCTGGTTAAAGATGTCGCTGGCTTGGTGGTCGCCCACGATGAAACATCTGTTGCAAATGCCCTGGAGCGTCTCATTCGCGATCCCCAACTTCACGCTAAATTTGTTGCCGGTTGCGCCGAGCTCACCCCTAGTCTTACTTGGCAGGAACCCGTAACACAAATGGAAACTTTGTATGGCACACTGACGACGCCGGCAGTTTCCGGCGCCTCATCCCGGTTCATGGAGTAGACGGTGCCCGCTGTGACCCCCAGGCGAGTAGCCATTTTTCGCGTACTTTGGCGCACCGCAAATGCGCTTCTCGTCGCCTCGTTGTTGTTCGTCGGTTATTCCGCCACCTGGGAATATTCCGTGCGCCGCTACCTCAAGGGATTCTCGGACGCCATCGTTCCGAGTCCAGCCGCTTCGGAAGAAAAAATCGATGCCATCCTCACTTGGATCCGCAGTGGCGCTCCTCGTCCGCTCGCTCCTAATCTCGACGAACTCGGCAGCCGCGATCCCGAAACCACCCTGAATTACAGCCAACTGCTGGCCATTTGCGGCACCGCCACCAATGCTTTCTTGAATCTCTCCCGCAGTGCCGGCCTCACCGCTCGCCGTCTCCTGCTGCTCACTCCCGAACATACTGCCAAGCACGTGGTCGCCGAAGTGCTCGTGGATGGTCGCTGGATCATCGTGGATCCCACATACCGGATCATCCTGCGCGATGCGCAAGGGCATACGCTTACTCGCAAGGATCTGCAAAATCCCGCAATATTGGCTCAAGCTACCGGAAAAATTCCCGGCTATCTTCCCATTTATACTTATCAAAGCTTCGCGCATGTCCGCCTCGCGCGGCTCCCCCTTGCTGGTTTCGGGCTGCCGTCCTTCCTGCGAAAGATTTACCCCTCCTGGGATGAAGATTTTGACTGGAGTCTGCTGCTCGAACGCGAATCATTCTTTTTCTTTTTCATCTCTTTCTTGGCCTTTATTTTTTTGCTTATTATTCGCTTTCTGCTAGCCTGGTACGCCGATTATCATTTACGTGTGTCTCGTTTTCGCTTTCGCCGCCACATGCTTCGCGCCGGTGCTACCTTTTTCTCTCCTCCTGAGATAAAAGAATAGCGTGTGCGGAATTTGTGGCGCTGCCTTCACCGCTCCTGATAAAGACACCCAATCGCGTGTGCGCGTCATGACCGCCGCCATGTCTCACCGTGGTCCCGATGGCGAGGGCTTTATCATGAACGAACCACGCGCCCCCGGTCTCGCTCTGGGCATGCGCCGTTTGTCCATCATCGATCTGCCCGGCGGCCACCAACCCATTTGGAACGAAACCCACGATGTCGCCGTAATTTACAACGGTGAACTGTATAACTATCGCCGGTTGCGTGAAGCCCTTCTACTGTGCGGCCATCGCTTCTCCACGCAGTCCGATACCGAAGTCCTCGTGCACGCCTGGGAAGAATGGGGCGAAGATTGTCTCGCCGAGCTGCGCGGTATGTTTGCCTTCGCTGTGCTCGATTTGCGCCACCGCCATGCCGCCGTGCCTGTCCTTTTTCTCGCACGCGACCCCCTGGGCATCAAGCCCTTGTACTACACGCAGACTTCCGATGGCTTCGCGTTCGCTTCCGAAGTCCGCGCTTTGCTCGCCTCCGGTCTTTGCCCCAAACAAATTTCGCAAGACGCGCTTACCGCCTATCTTCTTTTTGGCAGCGTTTCTGAGCCCGTCACTCTGCTCGATGGTGTTTTTTCTCTGCCGCCCGGCCACAAAATGTTGATGTACATTCCCGAGCGCCGCCGCGTTCCTCGCGCTCGCCCCTGGTACGACACTGCCCGCAGTCCTGCGGCTCGCGATCCCAACCGGCCCAGAGAATTTTCCGCCGCTGCGCGCCTTTTGCGGCCGCTTCTACAAGATGCAGTCGAAGCGCACCTCATCGCCGACGTTCCAGTAGGACTCTTTCTTTCTAGCGGCCTCGACTCCGGCGCCATCGCCATGCTCGCAGGCCGCGCCAAAGCCGGCATCCAAAGTTTCACGCTGACATTTCCAGGAACGACTTTCGATGAAGCGGCCCTCGCTCGCATTGTCGCCGGCCGCTGCGGCTCGCAGCACACCGAAGTTCCCCTCGACGGTGCCGCAATTCTGTCGCGACTCGATGAAGCCATCGCTGCCCTCGATCAGCCCACTATGGACGGGATCAACAGCTATTTTGTTTCCTGGGCTGCGCGCCAGGTTGGATTAAAAGTTGCCCTTTCCGGATTGGGCGGCGACGAACTGTTCGCCGGCTACTCTACTTTCTCCGACGTTCCGCGTTTAAATAAATTGGCGCAAACCGCGAAACTTTTCCCCGCCTCTCTTCGGCGATCCCTGGTGCCTCTGTTGCGCACCATTCTTGGAGGCGCGGGCAAATCAGACGCCAGTTCTAAAGCTGCCGCCGCGTGGACCGATCCCCACGTTTTGCCGCACCTGTATTTTTTTGCGCGCGCTTTATTTCCGCCCGGTAGCCGCCTCAACGACCTTGTCGATCCGCGCTTTCGCGTCAGCGCCATCAGCGCCGATGGTGTCACCCTCGATCCCACCTGGCTCGCCTGGTTCCAACGCGTCACCGACGAGGCCACCAAAATGGAGCCCATCGCGGCAATTTCCTGGCTCGAAATGCGTACTTATATGGCCAGCACTTTGCTCCGCGACACCGATTCGGTCAGCATGGCCCGCTCCCTGGAAGTTCGCGTGCCTCTGCTCGATACTCCGCTCGTCGAATTCGCGAACGCCTTGCCGGACGCCGCGCGCACCAAGCCAGGTTTGCAGAAAGCTCTTCTCGTCGAAGCTCTCCGCGACTTGCTGCCGCCGGAAATTCTCGCGCAGCGCAAGCGCACTTTCACCTTGCCGTGGGAAGAGTGGCTGCGCGGCCCCTTGCGCTCTCGCTTGGATGCCAGTTTCGCTTCACCATCTCCGAGCTTGGCTCAGCATCTGCATTTCGACGGCGTTCGCGCCGTTTGGAACGATTTTCTCGCCGGCAAAACTTCCTGGTCTCGCCCCTGGTCCCTCTACGTTTTAAACGAGTGGTGCCGCCGCCACCTTCCTGCATAAGCTCGTTGCCTAAGGTAAACTGATCTTCATTCCATGAACATTCTCGGAATTAATGCTTACCACGGCAACGCTTCCACCGCGATCGTTTGCGACGGTCAATTGATTGCCGCCGTGGAAGAAGAGCGTTTCAATCGCGTGAAATATGCCGCCGGTTTTCCCGCGCAGGCCATCCGCTTTTGCCTCAAGGAAGCCGGCCTGACCCTCGCGGACATCGATCATGTCGCTATTCCGCGTAATCCCTACGCGCGCCTGTTCACGAAATTAATTTATTCCTTGCGCATGCCTTCCTTCGCCCGTCAACGCGCCAGGGTTCTCGCTACGTTTACGGGCATCCCTGAAGCGCTTGCCGCTGCCTTCGACGCCGACCCGCAAAAAATAAAAGCTAAATTTCATCGCATCGAGCATCACCAAGCTCACCTGGCCAGCAGTTTTTTTGTTTCTCCCTTCGAGAGCGCTGCCCTTCTCTCCGCCGATGGCCTCGGCGATTTTGCCAGCACCATGTGGGGCGTCGCCAGCGGCAGCCGCATGAACATCCACGGCTCCGTCGCCTTTCCTCATTCGCTGGGACTTTTTTACAGCGCCGTCACTCAGTATCTCGGCTTCCTGAAATTTGGCGATGAATACAAAGTGATGGGCCTCGGCGCCTACGGCCAGCCCGAGCATCTTGAAGCCTTTCGCGACATCGTCCGCTTCGACGAAAATTCTGGCGTCAACGGTTTCCGCCTCGGCCTCGATTACTTCACCCACCACCGCACCGGACCTGAAATGAGCTGGGCCGAAGCTGACAAAACCCCCACGCTTGGCAAACTGTTCTCTCCCGAACTGGCTCGCCACCTCGGGCCGGTGCGGGGCCCTGATGAGCCGCTCGAGCCGCGCCATCGTAATCTCGCGGCGTCGCTCCAGGCGCGCCTCGAAGAGGTTTACCTCGGGATGTTGCGCAAGCTCGCCACAGCTACAGGCAAGAAGTCCGTGTGTCTCGCTGGCGGCGTAGCTTTCAATTGCGTCGCCAACGGGAAAATTTTTGACTCCACCGGTTTTGAGCAGGTCTATGTTCACCCCGCTGCAGGCGATGGCGGCCTATCCGTTGGCGCCGCGTTTTATGTGTGGAATCAGATTCTCGGCAAGCCGCGCTCCTTCGTCATGAACCACGCGTACTGGGGCCCCGGCTATTCGCGCGACCAGCTGCGCAGCGCTATCGATTCCAGCGCACTCTCGCGTAACGGTTATTCCGTAGCCGAACTCCCTGAGCCGGACCTCGTGCGCAACACCGCGCAAATTATCGCCGATGGAAAAATTCTCGGCTGGTTTCAAGGCCGCGCGGAATGGGGCCCGCGGGCCCTCGGCAATCGCAGCATCGTCGCCGATCCGCGGCGTCCGGAAATGAAAGAAATTCTGAACCGCCGCATCAAGCACCGCGAAATCTTCCGTCCCTTCGCGCCTTCCATCCTTGCCGAATCCACCGCCGATTATTTCGAAAAATCTCATCCCTCCCCGTTTATGACCCTCGCGTATTCCGTGCGCCCCGCGCAACGCGACAAAATTCCCGCGCCCACGCATGTGGACGGCACCGGCCGCCTGCAAACCGTAACGCGCGAAGCCAATCCGCGTTACTGGCAACTTATCAAAGCCTTTGAAAATCTCACCGGCGTCCCCGTGGTGCTCAACACCTCCTTCAACGACAACGAGCCCATCGTCTGCCGCCCTGAAGAAGCCATCGACTGTTTTCTGCGCACCCAAATGGACGCACTCGTCCTCGGCGACTTGCTAATCACCCGCCAGTAACGCCCAGTGCTTCGGTCATCCTCATGAGCCCGAATTTCCCCCTGATCGATTGGCGATTTATAGCCATCCATGATCCCGCGCGCTAACACTCATCCTCATAGCTGTACAATCTGCCCATGCGCATTTTGTTTTTGAATTTGTATTTTCCGCCGGACACTTCGGCCACCGCAAAATCCGCCGAGTCCATGGTCCACGCGCTGGCGCAAACGCACGAAGTCACCGTCCTGTGCGGCCGCCCCTCCTACGATCCAACCGAACGCCGCCCCTGGAGGCTCTGGCAAACAGAACGCCTCAGCACGAAGTCCACGCAATCCGTGGGCCAAACTGCCAGCGCCGCCTTCACCGTCATTCGCGCAGGTTCCACCGACTATCCGCGCATACAAATGAACCGCCGCATCCTGAATTACCTCACCTACGTGAAGCTCGCCGTCTGCCGCGCGCTTTTTATTCCTTGCGACGTGATCTTCGCCATGACCGACCCGCCCTTCAACGGCATCGTCGGCGCATTTCTATCCGTTCTAAAACGCAAGCCTCTTATCTACGACATTCAAGATATGTATCCCGACATGGCCGTCGCCGGTTCCATCGTCCAACCCGGCCTCCTCACACAATTTTGGGAGCGACTTCATCGTTGGGCCTTGCGCCACGCGACACGCATCATCGTCCTCGGCGACGACATGCGCGCCCGCATCATCGCCAAGGGCCCCAAAGGCTCCAAGGACCCCAAAGACATTGACCCCGCCAAAGTTTTCATCGTGCGCAGCGGTGTCGACACCCCTCCAACTGACTCACCACCGCCTCTAAATCCCGAAGTAACGCGCGCTATCCGCGGAAATTTTCGTTTCGTCCTTCTTCACGCCGGCAATTTAGGTTTTTACGGCGCATGGGACGCCATCATCGCTGCCGGGCGCAAACTCGAACACGAAAATATCGGATTTATTTTTGTCGGCGACGGAGCCGAGCGTTCCCGTCTGGAAATTCTAGCGGCTGGTGCCTCCAACGTCCGCTTCTTCCCATTCTTCCCCAGCTCTGACATTCCCTCCGTCCTCGCCGCCCCCGACGCCCACATCGTCACCATTAAGCGCGGCCTCGAGGGCGTCGTCGTCCCAAGTAAAATGTTCGGCATCATCGCCGCTGGAAAACCCATCGTCGCCGTCGCCGCCCGTGACACCGACGTTGCCGCCCTCGGCCTCCGCCACGGGTTCGCCATCTGCGCCGATCCCGCTAATCCCGAAGAATTGGCCTCCATCATCCGGCGCATCGCCGCGGATCCCGCAGCCCTTGCGGCTATGGCACACGCCGCCGTCCAAGCAGCGGCCCAATACTCCGGCGCTAACGAACTGCGCACTCTCCAACGCATTGTCGAAGACTTACACCGCCGTCCCTAGCCTCAGCGAAACCCTCGCCTGCAGCACCGCAGGACCGCACTAACACTTATGTTAATCAAATTGTTATTACCGACCGTCTACTACAGTAATTTCCCGGCTTGTAGCCCGCTGATTTACTAAGTATGGTAGTTACGCTGCGTGGGGCAGCGACTTGACCTTGGGAGCCGGACACCCAATCCGGCAAATATTAATGTGAACGCGGCTTCTTTCTCTCGGGCCGTCGTTTACTTCCATTTCATGAGGTTGCATGGCCGCAGGCCTGCTCGCGTTTTTCGTCGCGCTGATCGCATCTCTATTGCTGGTCGTTCCCGTGCGCTCCTTGGCACTCCGCGTCGGCATGGTTGATTTGCCCGGCCCACGCAAAGTTCATCTCCGCCCCATCCCGCTACTCGGCGGTTTGGCCATGTATGGCGCCGTCATGATTGCCGTGCTCTTCGTTTTCGATGGTCCCGCGCGCGCCCA
>Ga0185299_10004356_pt1 | contig 17240 bp, 17 predicted proteins | sample PaiPotPPA55metaG_FD_128002 | JGI IMG/M metagenome (GOLD analysis project Ga0185299, IMG submission 128002) | Iron sulfur acid spring bacterial and archeal communities from Banff, Canada, to study Microbial Dark Matter (Phase II) - Paint Pots PPA... ...
AGCTGGCGAAGGTCTTGGGCGTGGCGCAAGGTACTGTTTCGAAGATCATGACGGGCGCGCGGTCGATTACCGTGGATCACGCCAAACGTGCGTCTCGATATTTCAAGATGTCTCCTGAAGCGTTTTTGGATCTCCGTTAACCCGGAATTTGCGCTCCATTTCGGTTAGACAGCTATAAAGATGTTGCTCCTACGGAGCAGCTTTCGTCCGAGGCAAGGCTGAGCCCATGGGAAAGAACCGGTCCTCGCGAAAGGCGGCCTCTTGGAATTCTACTTGAACTCCTGTACTCCTTGAACTCCTGTACTCCTTCCATCAGGCGCGTTCGTCTAGTCGGTTAGGACACGGCCCTCTCAAGGCCGGTGCACGGGTTCGAGTCCCGTACGCGCTGCCATTGAAGAAGGAGTTCAAGGAGTCCGAGGAGTTGCAGGAGTTCAAGGAGGGGGCCCCTTAGGCCACAAGAATAGCGTCGCCGGAATGAAGGGCTGACGATATGGCCAGCGCCTAGACAAAGACTGTTTCTGTATTCTGGCGTTCTACGGTTAAATTCACCGAGCGGGCATCCGATGGCCGGGTCCGATGAATGGTATTGGCCGGTACGGTGGCCAGCTGGCCGGGTTCTAAATGAAGGACCTGATCTTGAGTCTCCAGGATCAGAATGCCTTCCATTACGAGGAATGTCTCATCGGAATTTGGATGTCGATGCCACGGATAGCTAGTCGTCATGACGCTGACTCGAATCACATGATCGTTGACTACCGTGATGGCTTCGTTGAAGTAACCGCCTTGGACTGCGTCCGACTTTTTGTGAATATCAATCTTGCTTATGTTGCTCATCGGGTGACCTGACGGATTGAGTAGGTATGATCCGCCAACCTGTTTTAAAAGGCCAGTTGCTCGAATTGAGACCGTTGCGATCAGAGGATTTTCCTGACCTGTACGCGGTGGCCTCAGATCCGTTGATTTGGGAGCAGCATCCACACAATACTCGGTATCAGGAAGGGGTGTTCAAAAAATTCTTTCGGGATGCTTTGGCTTGCGGGGGCGCATTGATCGCGATCGATTCTGAAACCGGCCGGGTCATTGGGTCGTCACGCTATGACGGCTTTAACCAGGAAAAGAGCCAGGTCGAGATCGGTTGGACGTTCCTAGCCAGGTCACATTGGGGCGGCATTTATAACCGGGAAATGAAACAGCTCATGCTGGAGCACGCCTTTAAATTTGTGCACCACGTTATCTTCGTTATCGGCATTGAAAATTTTCGTTCGCAGAAAGCCGTCGAAAAACTTGGCGCCGTGCGGGATGGATCGACCGTCGACTCGGGCGGTGCAGATTGTTTTATCTACCGGCTCACCAGGATGACGCCGTGATCGCCGCGAGCGGATGAAGAGTTAAAGAAGGTGGGGACAAAGGCTAGCCCGCGTCTGGTTTTTCGCACCCGGGGTTGACAGGGCAATGCATCCTGCCTAAAGGTGTAAACCGGTTTACTAAACCGATTTATCTGACGGTCGAAAGGGGTTCATGCAACGGCACAGAGTAACGACTATTCGGGATGTCGCTGAAGCAGCGGAGCTTTCACCGACTTCCGTATCCCGGTATCTCAACGGGGATATCGTGCTCCCTAAGACCTCGGCATCCCGAATCGATCGGGCGGTCCAGGAACTGAATTATCAACCGAATCGGCTAGCGCGTAACTTGAGCCTCGGTCAGAGCAAGATGATCGGGCTGATCATCCCGGATATTTCTAATCCGTTCTTTGCTACCTTAGCGTGTGCAGTAGAAGAAGTAGCGTTCAAAGCCGGATATGGCGTTCTGCTCTGTAATACTCAGAATGATCGGGATCGGGAGTTTTCCTATCTCAAACTTCTCAGTGGCCGCCAGCTGGACGGAATTCTGTTTCTAACCAGCCAGGCAGAGAATCCTGAGTTGGCAGCGATCCTGCAGCGAAGCCGGAAGGTAGTCCTTATTGACGAAGATGTAAGCGGGGTGTCGGCCCCCAAAATTTTCAGCGAGAACCGAACCGGCGGCTTTCTGGCAACCTGCCATCTATTGGAGAACGGGCACAAGCGGATCGCGTTTATCGGCGGGCCGAAGAACCTGTTATCTACCCAGGAGCGGTTTACCGGGTTCAAAAACGCTTTGAAAGAGCACGGACTAAAACCGATCCCGCAACTGGTCCGGTTCGGACCATACACCTCGGATTTCGGCCGGGAGACGGCGTCCCGATTTTTTGAGGCTAAAACGCGGCCGACCGCAATCTTTGCCTCCAGCGATTATGTTGCTCTTGGGGTTTTGAATGCGGCGCATCGGGCGGAGCTGCAGATCCCGGACAGTTTATCGTTGATCGGGTTTGATGATATGCCTTTGGCGGAACTGTTGCAGCCGCCTTTAACCACGGTCCGGCAATCGGCACGTGATTTGGGCGCGGAAGGAGCAAGAGTCCTCTTGGATTTAGTAGCAGGTAAACCGGTTAAACGGACCGAGACCCGGCTGCCGGTGGAATTAATAAAAAGAGGGTCGGTACGTAAGCTGTCATCCGCCGTTTCAATCGTAAAAACCGTACCGGCCCGAAGGAGGGTCGTCCCTGACTAGATGAGCGCTGCCGCAACCGATTGGCTACGGGTCACCAAAGTGTCAAAACACTTTGGCGCCGTTGTTGCATTGGAGGGGTTGAATGCAGCGATCCGGTTAGGTGAAGTGGTGGCGCTAGTCGGTGACAACGGTGCCGGGAAATCGACTCTGGTGAAATTATTGTCCGGGGCACACCTGCCGTCTGCCGGAGAGGTGGCCATCGAAGGGAAACCAGTCACAATCGATAGTCCGAGCAAAGCCGGGCGCCTCGGGATAGCGACAATCTTCCAGGAACTGGCCCTGGTAGAAAACCTGACTGTCTACGAAAATATTTTTTTAGGGCGGGAAATGGTGCGGCCCATCTGCTGGGTACCTGTGCTCGATAAAAAGAAGATGCGGGATCGGGTGGTGCGCTTGATCGATGAACTGGGATCGCATATCCCGTCGCCGGCTGCGCTAGTATCGGAATTATCGGGTGGACAACGGCAGGCGGTGGCGATCGCCCGGGCTATCGATCTAGAAACGAAGTTGGTGATTATGGATGAACCGACAGCGGCGCTGGCTGTCGCGGAAACGCGAAAGGTTCTCAGACTGATTGAGCAACTGCGGACCAATGGTAAAGCGGTTCTCCTGGTCAGCCACAATCTGAACGATGTTTTTGAAGTGGCAGACCGGATTGTGGTGCTCCGCCGTGGGCGAAAAGTGGCGGATTGTGCCCGGTCTGAAACTGATGTCGAAGAGGTGGTTAGTTGGATTACTGGAGGGAAGCCGGGCAGGCAAAGCCCGGAGCCGGAATACAAAACATCCCATGGCGGGGAACAACCGTAGGAAAGGTAGAAATGCGCAGAAAAAATCGATGGTCAGCCTGTTTCAGTGCAGGGTTAATGCTGTTTACGGCAGGAATCGGCCTTGCTCAAAGTAAGCCGAAAGTCGCGTTTGTGCCGCAGATCGTCGGCATACCGTACTTCAACGCGATGGAAGGAGGCGGTAAAGATGCCGCCGAAAAGTTCGGCGTAGAGTTCGTTTATACCGGTCCGACCGATACCAATCCGGCGGAACAACTGCGAATCGTTAACGGCCTGATCGACCAAGGGGTTTCGGCGGTTTCACTTTCTGTGCTGGATGCGAGCTCGATCGATCCGGTGATGAAAAAAGCCAAAGAAAAAGGGGTAAAGATTTTCACCTCCGACTCCGATGCACCTAAGAGTGAACGGGAGGTTTATGTCGCCCAAGCGCTGGATCAAGACTTGGGTTACACCATCATCGATGAGCTAGCGAAACGGATCGGTGAACAAGGGACCATCGGTATTGTCTCGGGTGAAGCGACCGCCACCAATCTGAACACCTGGATTGGGTTTATGCAGCAGCGGGCCAAAGAGAAATATCCGAAGATCACGCTGTTACAGCCGCAATTTGCCGGGGGAACCGCGCAACGAGCATTTCAACTGGCAACCGATCTCATGACCGCGCATCCGGATCTTAAGGGGTTGATCGCGGTCGCTTCAACGACGTGTCCGGGTGTAGCCCAAGCGATCGAATCTGCTGGGAAAATCGGCAAGGTGATAGGGACCGGCTACGGTTCGCCCAATACAGTTCGCGCCTATCTGAAAAGCGGCGCGTTCGGGTTCAGTGTGCTTTGGAATCCGCGCGATCTTGGGTATCTGACCGTGTGGGTGGGTAAACAACTAATCGACGGTAAACCGTTCGCCGAAAGTAACACTGTGCCAGGCTTGGATCAGCCGGTGAAATATGATGCTGCGACCAAAGTGTTATTACTCGGGCCACCCACGGTGTTTACCAAAGAGAACGTCGATCAATACAAATTCTAAGTCAGCCGGGCATGAACTGGAAACAATGGCTATTCGGCCGGCGCGAACTAACCTTGGCGTTGGCTTGTGTCGCCGTAGCGGTCTTTTTCCAGTTTTTGTCACCTTATTTCCTAACCGCCGACAATCTGACCACAATCCTCCGCAACAGCGTTGAACTGTTGCTGGTCAGCTTGGGCATTACGTTCGTGTTAGCCACGGCCGGGATTGACATCGCCGTTGGTGGTGCCTTGGGCATCTGTGCGATCTTTGTGGGCTGGAGCGTCCAAGGTGGCTGGCCGTTAGCGGTCGTGGTGTTGATTGGACCACTTATCGGGACAGGTCTCGGCCTGGTTTCAGCAACCTTAATTGTCCAAGGGAAGATCCCGCCCATCATTGCTACCCTAGGCCTATTCGGTGTATATCGAGCGGCCATTTTCCTACTATTGGGCGGGAGCTGGATTTCCGGGTTACCGGATACCCTGGGTCCCGTCGTAAATACAACCATTGCCGGTATCCCGCTCACTGCGATTTACATTTTGTTCTTCTATTTCCTTGGCTGGGTGGTGATTCGGTGGGTGCCGCTGGGGATTGCGATCCGGGCAACCGGCGGCAACGAACGTGCTGCCCGGCTTTCCGGTATATCCATCGGTGGAACCAAGTTTTTCGTTTATGGATTTACCGGTCTGCTGGTCGGCTTCGCCGCTTTTCTCTATGTCGCCCGGTACCGGAATGTGGAGACATCCACGGGCGGTCTCATTGCTCTGGATGCCATTGTGGCTTCGGTCCTAGGCGGTACGTCAGTCCTGGGTGGGAAAGCCAATCTACTTGGAACCATGTTCGGCGTTCTGTTGGTGCGCTTGTTACAGAATGGATTTGTGCTGATTGGGGTCCCGTCGCTCTGGGAACAAGTGATAACCGGAGCTCTCTTGATCGGGGTGCTGATCTTGGACGCTTGGGCTGAGCGGCGAAGTCCGAACTACACCCGATGGTTGGCGACCCGATGACCACGGCGTTTAAACAGATCCGGTTTAGCGGGTTACTCGTGCTCTGGCTGATTGCGCTCATGGTTTTCGCGGTGCGGGCGCCGGCGTTTTTCACCCTGGCTAATTTCACTTCCGTTCTTCAGTTCTCGACTCTGTTAGCATTGGTAACCCTTGGTCAGACCTTGGTCATTCTAACCGGTGGTGGCGGGATCGATCTATCCGTGGGCGGGATCGTTAGTCTTTCGGGATTGGCCATCGCATCGTTGATAAAAGCTGGTACCCCGGCTTTGATTGCCGGGATCGCGGGAGTTGTATTCGGAGGCATCCTGGGAAGCATTAACGGGTTCCTCATCACTCGGCTGCGCTTGTTGCCGTTGATCGTGACGCTCGGGACCTATTATGCGTACAACGGCTTAGCATTGGCTTTAACCGGTGGAGCACCTATCTCTGGGTTACCTGCCTCTTTCGGGTTACTCGGCCAAGACGCGGTTCTCGCCATCCCTTTGCATACTTGGTTTTTAGTGGCGCCTATTTTTCTGGTGATGCTATTCACCCTGAATCAGACTCCACTAGGACGATGGATTTACGCGGTGGGCAGCAATGAAAAAGCAGCTCGATTGGTCGGTCTGCCGGTTGATGCGATCCGGTTAGGAGCTTATGCGCTGAGCGGCGTGTTGGCAGCGTTAGCTGGTCTGGTAGCTGATTCCTGGCTCCTAAGCGCTCGACCCAACATCGGTGATAACCTCGAACTATTATCTCTCACGGCTACGCTTCTGGGAGGGACCAGCATCTTTGGCGGTTCAGGTGGTTTTGCTGGTTCACTGGTAGCGGTACTCTTCTTTACTTCGCTGCAAGCTGGACTCCAGATGTTGAATGTAAACAGCATTTGGCAGCTGGGGTTAGTCGGGATGTTCCTGATCGGCAGCGTGCTTATGGATAGAATGATTCGAACCGCAGAACCCAAATGAAGAACGAACTCGAAAAACGCATTGTCGATGTCGTCGACCAGAGCCGAGAACGAATCGCGGAAACGCTGCAACAGTTGATTCGTTTTCAGAGCATGGTGACGGCCGATCCGACTAAAGCCGGTCCGGGCGAAAGAGAATGCCAGGAATATTTGGAGGGCCGACTGCGGCTTGCCGGGTTCAAAACAGATCTATGGGAACCGGACGCCGACGCACTTTTGGAAAAGTACCGGGGTAAACCTGGCGCCCACCTAGGCCGTAATTTTAAAGGCCGGCCCAATCTGGCCGGTACCTTGCCAGGATCCGGCCAGGGTCGATCGATACTGTTAACCGGCCATATCGATGTGGTGCCGCCGGGTGAACGCACCCATTGGCGCCATGAACCGTTTGCCGGTGTCCGAGACGGAGAAATCATCCATGGGCGTGGCGCAGTTGATATGAAGGGTGGAGTAGCATCGATGTTAGTAGCCGCCGAAATCTTGCGGGAACTGAAGGGGCCGCTCTCCGGTGACATCGTGTTCGCTACTGTCGTCGATGAAGAGATCGGAGGGATGGGTACGCTGGCGCTGGCAGATCGCGGCTACCGTGCTGATGCCGGGATATTAACCGAACCTACTGGGAACCGGATATCGCCGCTCTGTCACGGAATTCTCTGGGGCAAGATCGTGATCGACGGGATTGGCGGGCACGCGGAGTTGAAGCCCCGGCATTGGAACGCCGGTGGACCGGTGGACGCGATCAAATTGATGCGATTCGTTCTGGAGGGAATCGACGTATTAAATGAGCGTTGGCACACAGACCCCCGAAAGAATCATCCGCTGATGGAGCTATCTAACCAGATTATCGTGACGCAGGTGCGTGGGGGTGAACACCCCAGCTCGATGGCCGGGCGGGCAGAGATTATCATCGATGTCCAGTATCTTCCTTCGGAGAAAGATGCTAACGGGGTAGGAGGCGCAGTAAAACGCGAGGTCGAAACGCACGTTGCCACCCTCGCGAAGGTCGATCCTTGGTTATCGGAACATCCACCTCGAGTCGAATGGATCCTGGATGCGGATTGTGCGGAAGTGAAACCGGATCATCCAATCATCCATACGTTCGCCGATGCTTGTGCGAGCGCGGCGCATCCGTTTCAGCTCTGGGGCATGGGAGCACACACCGACATGGGTATCCCAACCGATTTAGCTAAAACGCCAACGGTTAATTTCGGACCCGGTGATCCCAGTCAGGCCCATCAACCCAATGAACAGGTGTCAATCGATGACCTGGTCACCTGTACCAAAGTCATCGCGTTAACGGTGGCCAACTGGTGCCGTTAGGACGTTCTAGGTTATGGATTGAAGTCGAGGATACGGAAAACTCTCTCTATGGAAACTAAAGTATTGTTAGTTGGTGAAAGCTGGGTCAGCAGCTCGACGCATATGAAAGGATTCGATTTTTTCGTTTCCACCCATTATGCGACCGGAGGCGATTTCTTAATCGGTGCGCTGAGGTCAGGGGGTATCGAAGTGGTGCATCAACCGAGTCATGAAGCAGCCAAGACCTTCCCGTTGGAGTTAAGCAAGCTGGAACTATACGACGTTGTTATCCTGAGTGATATTGGCGCCAACACACTTTTACTTCCGCCGGAAGTTTTCTTGGAGGGCAAACGCGTGCCGAACCGCCTGGAGCTGATCAAAGAATATGTGCGGAACGGCGGTGGATTAATTATGGCGGGCGGTTATCTCAGTTTTCAGGGCATCTATGGTTCGGCACGTTATCATCGGACACCGGTTGAAGAGGTTTTGCCGGTTACGCTTTTGGCGGTGGATGACCGGGTGGAGAAACCGGAGGGGATAAATCCTACGGTAAAAAAGACCGAGCATCCGATCACGCAGGGCGTCGATGGAAATTGGCCGTATCTGCTTGGGTTCAATGAGGTGAAGCCCAAGGAGCAGGGAGAAGTCCTGGCCATGGTCGATGAATATCCGCTTTTGGTCACCGGCTCTTTCGGTAATGGGCGCTCGGTAGCCTGGACCTCAGATGTTGGGCCTCACTGGTGTCCTAAAGAATTTGTCGAGTGGCCCGGCTATACGCGGCTTTGGCGCCAGATCGTGATGTGGGCAGCCCAGGGGAGGAAGTGAGCGGTGAAAGGTGACAGGTGAAAAGTGAAAGGCCTGTCTAGCAGACTCCCAACAGGGAGTGCCGACCCTATAGATTGCCATCGCCGCGGCGCACCTGTTCATCGAAGCCGGCGATCCCCTGGGCATATATCTTGTCGAAGATCGTTTCTAACGCCGGATTAGTGCCGCGGAGGCCGTCGATCACTTTTTTGGCCCACTCGAAATATTCACGACAACGAGAAATATCCCATCCGACAGGGGGACTGGTTGCGGTGTCGCGGAGGTTGCAGATTTTGTCAGCTAATTTTACCGTTTTTGCGGAAAGGGAAAGCTGGGGAGCGTGTTCGATTTGAAGTTGTTTCCGAACCTGTTTCGGTAAGGACTTATCGTCCGTTACTTCGAGTACTACTTGGGTTATCTGCGCTCCGAACGTCTCCTCTAATTCGCCCGCGGTGGTTTCCGTGTCCTCGATGGTATCGTGCAACACCGCGGCGCAGAGGGTGACCGGATCCGAGATCCCAGCCGCGGTCGCCAGCACGTTGGCTACCGCGATTGGATGATTGATGTAAGGAGAAACATCTTCGTCTTTCCGACGTTGAAATCGATGTTTGCCCGCGGCGAAATCGACCGCTTTAACGAAGGTTGCTAGGTCGGTCATAGCGGAGGAAAATCTCACGCAAAGCCGCAAAGATAAAGCGAAGAGGAATAGCCGCGAAAAGGCGCAAAAAGCTCAAAAAACTGAATCGTAAGACGACAGCAGTGTGTGGTAGCCATTGATCCAGAAAGTTTCAATCGATAGGTAGCGCCGCAGTGCAGCGCCGTTTGCCAAATCTCAAGTCCACCTTTTTGTGCGTTTTGCGCCTTTTTGCGGCTATTTCTGGTTTCTCTCTTACCTTTGCGGCTTTTGCGTCCTTGGCCGACGTAGCTAAAGGGGGAGATGGGGCGAAGTCTGCTTGCGTGAGATTTTCTTCCGTTCTCTGAGTTCTTTTGCAGCTACTTAGTTTCTTGCAGGATTGGTTCGTGACGGAGATGGATCTGGTCCACCAGCCAGTCGTACCGGTCTTCCAAAGCTTGAAAGTCGTTTAGATCGTGCGCGGCATCATAGTAGAGCACCTTTTTGGGGTCGCTGGCGGTGCCGACATAGTGCTGCATAGAGGTCTTATCGAAGTACTGCTCGTAGTTCGCGAATTGCAGCAGCAGGGGAATGGGCGCGGCGTGTCCGACGAAATGGATAGCGTCGATTTCGCCGACGACTTCACAATATTTTTCGAGGACTCCGGCCGCCTGGCTTTTCCGAAAATCGGTTAGACCAGGATCATTGGTTCGCAAATAGATGTCACCGAGCTCAGCGACTCCGGCCATTAAAATCGTAGTCTTCATCCGCTTATCTACGGCAGTAAGGATCGATCCCCATTGTGCGCCGTAGCTATGGCCGATGTAGGCGAGAAGGGCGGGATCAACGTCGCTCCTTGCTACCAACAAATCGATTCCGCGGCGAAGATCGATGACAGCCTGGATCTCGTTGTCGCGATCCAACTCCGGCTTATCATAATGATCGACTGATCGATACCAAGGTTGGGCCCGGTCCCATGGATAGTCCGGGATAAGAGAAACCGCACCGGCCTTTGCGTAGATTTTGGCTTCGGGAATGAATTCAGCCCGGGTGCCGTTTCCCCAATGTCCGAAGAGGATGGGAGCGAAGGGGCCTTTGCCCCTCGGAACGACAAGGTAAGCGTCTACCGGTCCGCCTTTTGGGCTGGTGTACGTGATGTCATGAAGGGCGCCATCGGAGAATTCCTCAATAATCTTGTCGTGGACATCGAGCGGTTGCTTGGCGTCGTAATCGAAAAGCCGGGCAAGCGATTGAAAATCGGTTGTCGTCTGCGCGTGTGCTGGTGCAGGGAGTAAGGAGAAGAGAGCGGCAAGGGCGACTAATGTTCGCATAGGAGCTTTGGAACGTGTGAGTGAGTGTATCAGCGGTCAATACCGTAACGGCACGTAACAGGGGTGGCGACCCCTCACGGCCTCGCCAGCGAGGCAGCGCTCCAGGGGTGGCGACCCCTTTCGGCCTCGCAAGCGAGGCAGCGCTCCAGGGTGGCGACCCCTCTCGGTTCCGTTTTACCCTTGCGTCTCTGCGGCCTTGCGTGAGATAGATTCCAACTTGTGCCTGAATATCGCCCCGGTGAATTTAACGTAAATGTCAACATTCGATCCGCGATGTGGATCGTATCTATCCTGGTCATCGTCTTCCTGGTAGCGGTGTTGGCGCTGACCTCATATTACACGGTGGCAGCGGATTCGGAGGGGGTGGTTCTCCGTTTCGGGAAATTTCTAAAAACGGTGGAACCAGGGCTACATTTCAAGCTGCCATTTGGCGTCGACATGGTCACGATTCTGCCCACCCGGCGGCAGTTGAAGCTCGAGTTCGGTTTCACTACGCCCGGTTATTTGACCAACGCGATTCAGCCTAGCCAGGATCCAACGGAGGAAAAATCGATGGTTACCGGCGACCTAAATGCTGCGCTGGTGGAGTGGGTCGTCCAGTATCGGATCGATGATCCAAGCCAATATCTGTTTGATGTGCGGAACCCGGGCGAAACTCTTCGCGACGTCTCAGAAGCTGCCATGCGGGAGGTGATCGGAGATCGTACGGTGGATGAGGTGATCACGATCGGCCGGCAAGACATCGAGGTCGAGGCGCTGGCACGGATGCAGGAATTAGCGAAGCGCTATCATCTCGGCATTCGCGTGGACCAAGTCCAATTGAAAAACGTGAACCCGCCGGCTCAAGTACAAGCTTCATTCAACGAAGTGAACAAGGCGCAGCAGGATCGCGAAAACGCCATCAATATCGCTAACGGGGAATACAACAAGGTGGTGCCCAGAGCGAAAGGTCAAGCAGACGAAACCATCCGGGCGGCAGAAGGGTACCGATTCAAACGCGTCAACGAGGCCGAAGGCGACGTCGCGGCTTTTACTGCCGTATTGCAACAGTATGTGAAGGCGCCGGACATCACGCGTACGCGGCTCTATTTGGAAACCATGGGGGATGTGTTGCCGGAGACAGGGCAAAAGATCATCATCGATGAATCTCTACGGCAATTGCTTCCGATCTTGCCGCTTAACAAAACCGGGGAGGTGCATCCATAATGAAAGTCAATCGTCTTTTAGTGGTGATTCTGGCGGTCGCCTTTGTGTTGGTGCTCGCTCTCTCGCTTTCGGTTTATACGATCGATCAAACTGAGCAGGTGATTATTACCCAGTTCGGCCAACCGGTTGGCGATCCGATTACTGAGCCGGGTTTACATTTCAAGCTGCCGTTTGTGCAAGCTGTCAACGTCCTGGATAAACGTTTCCTGGAATGGGACGGAGCGCCGGTCGCGATCCCGACCCGGGACAAGACCTACATTCATGTGGACACGTTCGCGCGTTGGCGGATCGATGATCCGAAGAGCTATTTCGTCCGTTTGCATGATGAGCGAAGTGCGCAGTCGCGTCTTGAAGATATTCTCGGCAGTGAAACCCGGAACTCGATCGCAAAACATGATCTAATCGAGATTGTGCGCACGGATAAGAGCCGCGAACCCGTGAAGGATGAAAGTCTCAAAGGGGCTGATACCGGTGTGATTGGGGTTCTCCCTAAGATCCAGTTCGGCCGGCAGAAGATCGAAGACGAAATCAAAACTGCTGCCGTACAAAAATTGGCGGGCTTCGGCATTACGGTGCTCGATTTTCGGATCAAACGAGTCAATTACAATCCTGATGTTCTGGACCGGATCTATCAACGAATGATCAGTGAGCGGCTTCAGATTGCGCAACGGTTCCGATCCGAGGGTGAAGGTGAATCCGCGCGAATTGCGGGCCAGCGCGAACGCGACCTGAATGAGATCCAATCCACCGCCTATCGCCAGGTACAGCAGATCCGGGGCGAGTCCGATGCGAAAGCCAGTGAGATCTATGCCAAGGCTTACACCCAGGATCCGCAGGCAGCGGAGTTTTATACTTTTCTGAAGACCTTGGATACTTATCGGAAGGTCTTCACCAAAGATTCCACCATCGTCCTCTCGACGGATAGCGAGATGTTTCAGTTGCTGAAGCGGGCCGCGCCGAAAGCGGTGGCTTCGCCGGCGGCGACGCCGACGCAGTAACGGTGATTGATACGAGACCGTAGGCCGGAGAAATCCTTAGTAAGAAGTGAGTAGTGAGAGGCGGCGCTTCGCGAGAGGTGAGAGGGCATGAAGGCGCGAAGCGCTGGAAGATTCTAGCCTAGGCTGAGTCTTCGAGGCCTAGGTACATGTCCAAACAAAGGCCAGCGCTGAAAGCGCGAAAGAATCGGGAGCCCGGCAAAACGAGCATGAATCCGGACTGGCGCGAGATCGACAGGCAAAACACCGGCTGACCGTTCGTCGTTTTCTTTCGCGCTTTCAGCGCTAGTCGCTTTCTTTGGACTTACCTAGGCCTCGAAGACTCAGCCCCGCGGCCGCGGGGCTAAAATCTTTCCAGCGCTTCGCGCCTGCAATACCCTGACGCGTCCTTCTAGCTCCTGGATTCTGGCTCCTGACTCCTTTCCCCTCACACCCTGGTCGGCAATATATAAACAACCTCGCGGACGTCGGGGACGGTTAGTGTCAAGTTGATCACGGAGAGGGCGTCATCCAGAGATCCTTGCTGGGCCCGGATCGAGACGATGCCGTTATGGGATGTCACTTGAAAGTCGTCGGCTTTCAATTTCGGTTCTCGAGCGATCCGGGCACGAACCGAGGTGGCGATGATGGCGTCGTTCGTCAGGGCAACCGGATCGGAATTCGGTTTGGCGGCCTTAGCTTCGACCACAATTTGGTCGTTACTGGCTTCGACAACCTGGCCGCCGACGATCCGCTCATAGAAGTTGGCCAGGCTGAGTCCATGGAGCCCGGTATCGCCCATTGCCGACGCAATCGGCGATGGATGAACTTCGGTTCCACTGGCAGGCGTCACTTTTGCCGGGCTCTGAAATATCTGGGATGAGGAAGACTTTGGCCCGGTGCCGGTCGAGGCGCACCCAAATACGAGAAATATTATCGGAATCAGGGCCCACGAACAGATTCGCATATTGTCCAAGTGTAACCGGCAATTGGGAGCAATGCTCCCTCGGTTAGACGCATCGGGAGTGATTTTGTTTGCAGATTTTTGCGCGGAAGACGGATCTAGGCGCGAAGCGCTGGAAAGAATTTAGCCTAGGCTGAGTCTGCGAGGCCTAGGTATAGCGTAAAAAAAGCGGCTAGCGCTGAAGGCGCGTAAGAAACGGAACGGCAGGTGATCATCAGTCACCCATTTGTAGGTCCGCCGATGCAACACTGTGCCGGCCACGCTCTACCGCGCCTTCAGCGCTAAGACCTCTCTCTTAACATATACCTAGGCCTCGCAGACTCAGCCTAGGCTAAAATCTCTCCAGCGCTTCGCGCCTCAGTACGGCCTCGCAACGTGTCGCGCACGAGGCTTCGCGACAGCGGAAGCCAGGCGCGCTTGACGGATAACGCGTTCGACGAATGCCCAACCCCCACGCTCCACTCTTGATAAGCTGAAAGTCTCATACGATTGGGTAGCCATGTTTAGAAAAATTGGCTGGATCGCCATACTAGGGGTCCTGTGGATCGGGACACGGTGCGTCGCCGAAGAGACTGCCCGCGACTACACGACGCGTGCCGTTCAGTTGGTAAAGGAAGGCAAGGTTAACGAGGCGATGGAAGCGTTCTCCAAGGCGGTAGAACTTGCTCCGAACGATCCGATGTATCGCCGGAACCGGTCGGCCATGTACGCGCATCTTAAGCAGTGGGATAAGGCAGTAACCGATTACGATGTGATCCTGAAGGCTCAGGACAACGATGCAGTCACCGAATTTAACCGCGGGTTTGCCCTCCTGCAGCTGGGCAAACTGGATGACGCGGAGAAAGATTTCGACGCGGTAATTCAAGCCAAGCCTGACGACGAAAACGCTTTGCGCTATCGCGCCTTTGTTTATATCGAGAAAAAAGAGCCGGAAAAGGCGATCGATGATCTGACGAAACTGATTACCGCTCACCCGGACGATCCGCAGAACTATGTAACCCGGGCCAAGGTCTATGCAGGGAGCGGGAAATGGCAGGAAGCGATTGATGACTACAGCAAGGTCCTGGAGAAAAACCCTAAAGATGCCACGGCACTTTGGGCCCGCGCGCTCGCTTATCTGCGCACGAATAATCCGGCGAAGGAACTGGAAGACCTCAACACTCTAGTTGCGGCAAATCCGAAAAATCTGGACGCAGTCAAAGAGCGGGCGGACGCCTACCGCCGAGCGGGGGAGATGGACAAGGCAATCGCGGACTATACCCAAGCGCTTCAACTCCAGGCGAAGGATCCGGCGCTTTATGCGGGTCGAGCTTTCGCTGAGCTAAAGAAGAATGACAAGGGCAACGCGCTCAATGACTTTAATAAGGCGATCGAGTTCGCGCCTGATAACAGCGACTATTACGCCGGGCGCGCCTATATTTTTGTGACGAATGGGGATGCCGCGAAGGCGGTTGGCGATTTCAATCACTTGATCTCCTTGAAGCCAGACAACGCTGATTTGTATGTTCACCGCGGAGACGTCTATTCAAAGCTCAAGCAATGGGACCAAGCAGCGGCTGACTACGAAAAAGCCCTCTCGCTGGACCCAAACAACTATCTGGCTCTCGCCGGTAAAGGCTATGTGATGGGCCAGAAAGGGAATGTTCGAGGCGGTGCTGAACTACTCCAGAAGGCATTGCAACAGGCCACGGATCCTGATCACAAGGAAGAAATCCGGGTCATGCTCCGGGATATTGGGGTGGGACCGCAGTTGTGATGGTGAACTCGCTTAGGCTCGTCCGACGATAGCAAATAGCAAATAGCAGATAGCAGAGGGAGAGGCGGTAGAACTATCGAGCGCTCAGAGCCGGAACAATCTGCTATCTGCTATTTGTCATTTGCTATTCCGAACGAGCCTAAGGCGAGTTCGGCTGAGGCGCGAAGCGTTGAAAGACTTTAGCCTAGGCTGAGTCTGCGAGGCCTAGGTAATGCGGTAAAGGAGGCTAGCGCTGAAAGCGTGAAAGAAACGGGGCACGAGATCACCATGCTAACCTGCACATAGTTTCTGCTACCCTGCTAGCGACGATTTCTGACGCGCCTTCAGCGCTGGCGCGTCTTTATTGAATTTTCCTAGGGCTCGCGGACTCACCCTAGGCTTTAGTCTTTCAGCGCTTCGTGCCTCATGCTGTCTTCTAGCTCCTAAATTCTAGCTCCTAGCTCCCTTCTCGGGCTCCACCTCGAACTTTGCCAAGGCTGCCGCAATCTTCTCCATAGGCAGTCCGACGACGTTGGTGAAAGAGCCGCTAATACTCTCGATGATTGAACCTGGATCGGTTTGGGCTGCGTAGGCGCCGGCTTTATCCAGCGGGTTTATCCGGCCGAGATAGCTTTCGATTTCAGTAGCGGCCAGTTTTCGAAAAGTGACTTCGGTTTGCGCAATCTCATAGCAAAGGCGCGACTGAGCGTAATGTACGATGGCTGCTCCCGTGAAAACCGAGTGGGTGTTTCCAGAGAGCTCTTCCAGGAAGGATCGCGCTTCTGTGAGATCTTTTGGTTTGCCGAACTTCTTGGCGCCGAGAGCGACGATGGTATCCGCAGCCAGCACCACGGCCTCAGGATGTCGAGGAGCAATGGCGAAAGCTTTCCGGCGAGCATTGAAAAGGGTTAACTCGCCTGGAGTCAGAAAGTCTGCGAACAACTCGTCTACCGCGCTGGTTACGATCGTGAAGCGATAGCCAGCCTCAGTCAATAGATCCGCTCGCCGGAGTGAGCCTGACGCCAGGATGAGCGCTCTCACGGTTGAGATGGCGAGGGAGTCGCACTCGGGACCGGCGACGGACTCGCACTCGGGACCGGCGACGGACTCGGCTTTAGCTCGGTATATCCCTCGGGAACCGCGAACTCGGATTCGCTCAATGTCGATTGCTGAACATAGTCAACCGTCGTGACGACGGGTTGTCCTAGGACTTCGATCGTCGTGCGAATTGGCATTCCCGGGTATTTGTCGGGCGGAATCGAAAGAGCTCTGAAAAGGTTTAGTCCGGGCGCATTTTGGGCGGTATACAGCGCGCTAAGCAGGGCCTGATAGTTCGGAAAATCTTTCGCGACTTGTATCCGAACCGGTAGACCAGCGATTTTACCGACAAATTCATCCGTATCGTACCCGTTAATCTGTTCCTTTTTGCCAGTGGGTTGAAAGTCGACCGTCTCTTCGTTGCCGCTGCGTTGAGACAAGAGCTTCTTTAGGGCATTCCCCTCGGCCCCGAGTTCTTCCGCTTTCACGTTCAGGAACATCTTGGTTTGATGCAATAGGATAGTGGTCACTCCGGACTGAGTGTCCAGCAGGGCGGTCGTTTCCGGATTAGCGTCGATCCGGCAATGATTGTCTTTCAGTTTTATGGTGACGTCTTGATTCCGACCGAGATTTTGCACCGTCTCCTTAACCACGAAGTCTGCCCGAGCGTTCTGGACGCAAAACGCCAATAGGAAAGCAGTAAAGATGAACGATTGCATAAGCAAAAGGGAGACTGGTCAACCTATAAGAAAAGCGCGACGGAACAAGTCAGGCGTCCTCGCTTTAAGCTCTGAAATGACAAAATGACAGATGACAGATGACAAATTGAGCGGCCTTGCACCGAGGGACAGCATCGATATTTGGCATATCTGAGCTCGGTGGGCGAGGGGGTGTGGGCGTGTCGGCGTGTGGGCGTGTCGGCGTGTCGGCGTGTCGGCGGGGCGGCGGGGCGT
>Ga0185299_10004357_pt1 | contig 17237 bp, 12 predicted proteins | sample PaiPotPPA55metaG_FD_128002 | JGI IMG/M metagenome (GOLD analysis project Ga0185299, IMG submission 128002) | Iron sulfur acid spring bacterial and archeal communities from Banff, Canada, to study Microbial Dark Matter (Phase II) - Paint Pots PPA... ...
AGGTTATGTCCCAAAACAATGTGCGCCAGTTCGTGTGAGAGCACCATAGCCAGGCTGCCCTCATCGGGAAGCACGTCGATCAGCCCGCGGCTTACTACAATCGTGTTACCGACGCTAAAAGTTTCCAGCGGTGAAGTCGTCAGCACGCGGGTCCGGACTGGCCGGGACAGTTCGATGTTATTGGTAATCTCGATGTTGTTCACGACAGTTTGCAGAATCTTGTCCACATCGCCTTCCGGCGCCAACAATCCGGCGCGTTCCAGCCGCTCGATCACGTTGTCTTCAGCCTGCTGCTGCCATTGGCGCTCGGCAGCCAGCGGAGTCGCATCCTGCGCGGTCGGCGTATCGTCCTTTACGCTGTCCACCCGGATGTTAGTAAGTTCGTCGTTCGCTGCTCCGGTCTTCAGGTTATAGCCCCACATGCGAGTCTGGGCTTTGAACGCGATCTTGTTCTTGGCTCCCGCCGTGAAGTCGCCTTCCTCGCTGTAGATGTAAGCTGGAACCCAGTAACCCGGGATCAAATTCAAACGCCAGCTGTCCATGTGGTAGTAGTAACTGTTCCGCGATGGACGGGCAAAAGTGCCGTTCAAACGCACAATATTAAAGTCCTGATCCTCAATCCAGATACGGCCGAGAAAGCGCCCGCGTCCAGCGTCTTTTTTTGGCGTCAGATCAAACACCAGGCAGCGCACATCGCCCAGAAACTCGCGCCGCGCGTAGCGGAAATTGTAGTGCTGCCGGTCAAACTCGTTGCGGTCGGCGAAGATCATCCACGAAAATCCCAGCGGCTGGTACTGGAACTTGAACCTCTTCGTGATTCCGCCCAGAAGACGCTTCTCCATGCCCTCGCCTTCGCCTTTGCCTTTTTCCTGAAGGAAATCGCTCCGGTCAATCGTGTCGCTCAGGTCCATGCGTCCTAGAAAGTAATGATCATCCTGCGGAATCGGCCCCATCTGCGGATCCTGCGTCAAGTTCTGCAGATAGGTTTCCACAATTGGAGTGCGCGGCGACAAGAACTTGATCAGATCCTTCTCGCGCATGATCGCGCGGTCTACAACCTGATCCATCGTGGTCGGCGGTGCCAGACTTGGCTGAGCAGGAGCGGACTGAGCCTGACCTGACGGTGCGGCGCTCGGCTGAGCAGCCGTCTGTTCCGGCTGCGTTGCCGCAACCGATTGTGGGTTCTGCGGCGCGGACGCCGGCTGCTGGGCCACTGCCGTCATGGTTACCGCTAGCAGAGCCAAAATCATCCAGTTCATAGTGCTCATAATTACCCGCATAACTCTTATCTCCAAAGTGTCAATATGCCAGTTGAAATACCACGTGCACAATTGCTGTCGAATCCATTGCCTGCCCGTTTCGCATGGCCGGCTTGAAGCGCATCTTGTTGGCGGCGGCTACGGCGGTCTCATCGAGTCCATGGCCCAGACCTCGGACCACGCGATTGACGTGTAACTGCCCGCTTGCCAAGAACTCCACTTCAAGCAAAACTTCGCCTTCCAGTTTCAGATTTCTTGCTTCGTCCGTATAAGCCGGGTTTGGCTTATACGTGATCTCGACCGACGTGGTCGGCGGGCCGCTATCCACCCGCTGAATATGTGGCGTATTCCGCGCGATCTCCTGCGAGCCAAAGCCCGAGGTCTGCACTCCCGCATTGCCGCGACCACTTTTGCGCCCGTCTCCTTGTCCCGGAGTTGCCACGCCACTGCCGAAATCAGCGCTCGCGACCGTTCCCTTAATTCCTTTCGCGCCGCCCGACCCGTTGCCCTGGCCCGGCCCGACCGGCATGTCGAACGAGCCCGCTGCGGACGCGATCAGCTTGCCGTTGCGCTTGCTATTGTCACTCGGCTTCAGTCCATTCGGATCGCCGAACCCGCCCGTTTGCACCTTGGAAATCGGAGCATTTACCGTCGGCGTCACTGAGCTTCCCTGGAACTCCCCTGTATGAATCAATACCGGACGCGCTCCGCTCGTCGGCTTCAATACCGCGGGCGCGAAGTTATTCAGCGCCACCTTGGGCGGTTCAATTTCCTGGGGTTGCGACTTGGGCGCGCGGATCTCGCGCGGCACGATTAGTTTTGGCGCCTGGAACACTGGCTCCTGCGGCAGCAACTTCGCATGCACCGGCAGCGGCTTCGGCTTGGGCAGCGCCTCGGGCCTCAGCGCCGGCCGCGGTATCAGTTCGGTGACGTGATAATTGACGGTGGTGAGCAGCGTATCGGGCATCATGATCCCGAATAAGATCAGAAGCAGAATCAGGACTGCGAGAAACCCGTAGCTTGCTACGAAGGTTCGCCAGTTCCACTTCTTTTCGGGCAACAGGCCGAGTTGTAGACTGCAATCGTACGTAGGCATCCATGACTCCAAAAGGGGGCCCGAAGCGGGGGAGAACGCTCGGGGTTGGAGTCTTCACCTTATGGGAGATTGGGCACGGGGTAAACGTGTCCCTTGCGCGTGTCCTTTGGTAACCACCTTTGGTATTCAGCCCGATGGCCGATTACTTTGGTGCCGCCGCCAGTGCCGCAGTCCGGCGCCGCGCAAAAAAGTAGAAAATCGGTATGCCCGCTAGAATCGCCAGGCATCCGCCAGCCGAACTTTTCAAATTGTCGGTGAACGTGTAGTAGAGAAGTGCCGCGGAGACCAACACGAACACCGCCGGAACCACCGGATATCCCCAGACGCGATAAGGCCGCTCCAGGTTTGGTTCTCGTCGCCGGAAAACGAACACCGTGCTGCCCGCGATCATGTAGAACATCCACTCCGCGAAAATCGCCAGCGAAAAGAATTGGCGAAAACTGCCTCCCAGCAGCAACAGGATGATCGCCAGCGCGCATTGCACAACAATCGCCACCGAGGGCGTGCGGAAGCGCGGATGAACCTCGGCAATCGTCTTGAAAAAATATCCGTCGCGCGCCATCGCAAACGGCACGCGCGCACCGCTCATGATGGTGCCGTTCAAAGTTACGAGCATCGAAACCGCCATGCCCGCCGACACCAGGTTGGCGCCCGCGCGTCCCAGCACCAGCGCCACCGCGTCCGAGGCAGGACGCTCGGAGCCTGCCACCGCCGCTGCCGGCAGCACATACTGCACCGCCGCGTTTACCAGAATGTAGAGCGCGCCCACCGTCGCCACGCCCCAAATCAGCGATAGTGGAATGTTGCGCTGCGGATTCCGTATCTCTCCGGCCACCATGTTCAGATCGTTCCAACCGTCGTAAGCCCAGAGGGCAGCCACCAGAGCTGCGAAAAATCCAGCCACGCCGCCTTTCGCCCCAGTGAACTCAGTCGCGAAATTCGCCCACGTTCCTCCGCTATAGGAAAAGCCCACCGAAACAATTCCGAGGATGATCGCGACCTTCAGCAGCGTGAACAGAAACTGAAAGTCTCCCGCCCGGCGCACCCCAATGTAGTTCAGCCACGACACCAGAACCGTGGCTCCGATGGCCACCAGTTGCCCGTAGCTGACGGTGAATGGATGCGAGAAGCACACATGCGAGAAAAAAGAGAAGACGGGAAAAGTTCCGAGGATCCGCACCAGGCCAGTAGTTATCGTCGCAATCGAAGCCGGCTTAGCGATCAGAAACCAGGTCCATGCATATAGAAAGCCTGCCAGCGGCCCGTAGGCGTCGCGAACATACACATACTCGCCGCCCGCCTGGGGCTTCATAGCGCCCAGTTCGGCATAAGTAAGCGCGCCAAAAAAAGAGAGCAGCCCCCCGACTACCCACGCGAGATACACAACTCGCGCCGATCCCACCGCCTGCATCATCTCGGATGGAACCAGAAAAATTCCGCTCCCGATGATCGTGCCCACTACTACGGCGCCGGCGTGGGACAACCCCAGGTCGCGAGCAAGTTCCGGCTTGGATCTATTGGTCGTGTTCATTCTGGATTCACGAGTTGCAAGATTCTACCGGGAACGCTGGCACAGTTCGCGAAGAAAAGCCCGCCATCGAAACGGGGGGGCCCCTGTGCTCCTCTGTGTCCCCTGTGTCCCCCCGTGCTCCCTGTGGTTCAAGGTTCTGACGCGGGTGAAAACGCCCGGCTGAACAAATAACCGACTCCAAACGTTACGCAGGTCCCGATGGCCACCCACCAGGTAAATGCCACCCGCGACCATCCCCACAAATACAACTCCATTGCCAATCCGCAAATCATGCCAACGATCGCCCCACGCTGATTCGCGCGCTTCGTCAGCACTCCCAGCAGAAACACCCCGAGCAAAGCCCCATAGGCGACCGACGCGATTTGCAGCCCGACTTCCACCACGCGCCCCACACGATGCAGTGCCAGCACCGCCAGCCCGAACAACACCAGCGCCCACGCGACGGTCGCCAGTCGCGCCAACCGCAACCGCCCTGTTTCGCTCACGTCTCGACGGAAACGCAGATAGAAATCCATAATCGAACTAGATGACAGCGAGTTCAGTGCCGCGCTCAAATTCGACATCGCCGCCGCCAGGATGGCCGCGATCAACAGCCCCGCAACCCCGTGCGGCATCCGGCCAACGATGAACGTCGGATAGATCCTGTCCGCCCGCCCAAACGCCGCCGACGGAACCCGATAATATGCAAACAGCATTACGCCCACGAAAAGAAACAATCCAAACTGGAGAAAGACCGCGCCGCCGCTCGACAGCAACGCCAAAGCCGACTGCCGTTGATCTCGCGCCGCCAGCAATCTCTGCACGATAAGCTGATCGGTACCATGGCTGGCGGTGGTCAAGAATGCGCCGCCAATAATCCCCGCCCACAGCGTGTAAGGTTTCGCAAAATTCAAATGCGGCCAGTGCGCCGCGATTGTTGGATCGAAAAAGTGCAGATCGAACACCTGGAACTTGTGCATCCCACCCGCAATCGCCTGCACCGATCCCCATCCTCCGGGCACAAGATGCAGAATCGTGATCAGCCCCACCAGCGTCCCGCCCACATAAATAAAGGTCTGCACCACATCGGTCCAGATCACTGCCGCGAGGCCCCCCTCAAACGTATAGATCAAAGTCAGCAGCGTGATGATCGCAATCGAAGCGATTTCGCCCGTGCCCAGCGCAATCGATACCACGATCGACACGGCATATACGCGCACTCCCTCCGCCGCCGCCCTTGTCAACAAAAACAGGCCGGCCGTCACTGTGCGCAACTCCGGACCAAACCGCCGCTCAATCAACTGATAAGCCGTATACAGCTCGCCCCGAAAATACTGAGGCAGCAGCACAAAACTGATAATGACGCGACCGATCATGTATCCCATCACCACTTGCAGAAAAGTAAGATTCGAATCGTACGCGAGGCCGGGAATGCTGATGATGGTCAGCGTGCTGGTCTCGGCCGCCACAATCGACAGCGAAATCGCCCACCATGGAATATTGCGGTCGGCGAGAAAGTAGTCGCGCATGGTCCGCTGCCGCTTGCGAAATCGCAGCCCGAACAGCGTGATCCCCGCCAGGTACACCGCAATAATCAGCAGGTCGATCCGATTCAATTCCAAGCGATCCCTTCCAGTCGAGACGCGGCTTGCCGCGTCTCCTGAAGTCAGCAAATAGTTCGCTGCATTGTACAAGGACGTGCGCGACCAGAACCCTCCGCCAAACGGATCACTCCGAACCTGTGTTAGAACTAGCGCAGATGGCCTATTATCTCGGAATTGACGGAGGCGGAACTAAAACCCGCTGCGTTCTCGGCGACGAAACTATGGTGCTAGCGACCGCCATGTCCGGCGGCAGCAACATCGTTCGCCTCGGAGAAACGCAGGCAAGGGAGGCTGTGCACACCGCCGTCCGCCAAGTGTGCGCAACCGCCAATATTTCTCCCGCGCAGATTAGCGCCATTTGTATCGGCGCGGCCGGCGCTGACAGGCGTGCGATCGCGGCCAAGATTCGCACGATCCTCGTCGAGCTAATTTCCGAAATAGCTCCCGAGATAGTTCTCACAAAAATCGAAGTTGTCGGCGATATGACCATTGCCCTCGAAGCCGCTTTCGGCGCGGGTCCCGGCGTGATCGCGATCGCCGGCACCGGATCTATCGCCTACGGCCGCGACGCTAACGGCCACACCGCGCGCGCCGGAGGTTGGGGGTTCGCCGTCTCCGACGAAGGCTCCGGCCACTGGATCGGCCGCCGCGCCATCTCCGCCATCCTGAGCGCTCACGATCAAGGCCTCGAAACCGCGCTCACCGCCATGGTCCTCCAAGCCTGGAAACTCAACACAATCGACGAACTTGTGCAGCAAGCCAACTCGATTCCACCGCCCGATTTCCCGCGCCTGTTTCCGATCGTCCTCCGCGCCGCCGACGAGGGCGACTCCAGCGCCCGCGACCTCCTGGCCGACGCCGGAGCCAAGTTGGCTAGCCTCGCGACCATCGTCATCCGCCGTCTCGCGCCCGATACGTTTGTGGCCATGCTCCCTGTAGCGATGCTTCCAATAGCCACGCTCCCTGTAGCAATGACGGGCAGTGTCTTTCGTCAGTCTCCGGATGTCCGCCAGGTTTTTTACAATACACTGCAGACAAGGTTTCCGGGCCTCGACGTCCGGCAAGATATAGTCGATCCAATTGAAGGCGCGCTAGCCAGAGCTCGCGCCACACAGTAGAGACGGGGCTTGCGCCGTCTGACTCAGGCTGATCTACGATGTCCGATAGGGAAATGTCCGAAGACGAAGGCCTCGAAGAAGAAGCCGCGCGGTCCTCAACCGTATCGGCTATGCCGTCCGCGCTCGCGCCCGCCGATCTGCTTCGCACCGTCGCCGACCCCGCCCTCACCGAGGACTTCGCCTTAGCCCTCCTTAAGCGTGCCGACCTGCCTCCTGAAGTCATCGAGCAACTCGCCAAGAACACTAACGCACTCAAGACCCGCAAGGTAAAGATCGCGCTGGCCAGCCATCCGAAGACACCGCGCCATGTGTCCGTGCCTCTCGCGCGCCAGTTCTACACTTTTGATCTGATGAAAGTTGCGCTCTCGTCCACTGTGCCCGCTGACGTGAAAGTTGCCGTCGACGATGTCCTCATCTCGCGCCTCAAAACCGTCACCGTCGGCGAACGTCTGACGCTGGCCCGCCGCGCCTCGGGCAGAGTAGCGGCAGCGCTCCTGCTGGATGTGGAAACCATAGGTACCACAATCACTGATGCCAAAATCGTAGCTCGCGAGACCCGAGTCATGCGGGCCGCGCTTGAAAACCCGCGCCTCACCGAAACCCTCGTGATCAACTCCGTGCTCCGCCCCGCCGCCAGCGCGGTCCTGGTGTATGCCGTCGCGCAGCACACGAAGTGGTCCTGCCGCAGAGAAATCCGCGCTGCGCTTCTGCGAACCGCGCATCTTTCGTTAGCCCGCGCCCTGGAATTCAGCCGCGAAATCCCCGGCCCGCTGTTGCACGAGGTACTCGCCGCTTCGCATCTCCCCGCCCAAATCAAAGACCAACTCCTCCGCGAGAGCCAGGCAAGCTCTCCTCCTGCAAGCTGCTAAGAGAATTCTGACTTGACTGGAGCAACGAAGCGCGCGGAAGCCGTAGCAATTCAAGAGTCTAAGGATTTTGTCATCCCGAGCGAAGCGAGGGATCTGCAGTTGTCATAGGCGAGGGACTCTGCGGAGCGACTGGATTCCCATCCCGTGCCGGCTGCGCCGGCGCGCCTTCTTGCGGCTTCGCCTCGCCGCGCAGCAGTCCCACAATCTTCTCGTACAGCCTCGATCGCGTCACATAGCGCTCGCTGGCGCTCGTGATATAGCGGATCTGCATCTCCACGCCCCCCGCGGTCGGCCGCAAATGAATCGCCGGCGCTACAGTAAGCGACTTCTGATACCCCGCCGATTTCTGCCATTCCTTCTCGGCCTGCGCAGCGCTCGCCCGCGTCTCTTCCTCCACCAGTCGCTGGATCGCCTCCACCAGCGGATAAGGATTTGCCCCTTGCCCAACCTCGACCTGTAGTTCGTCCCACAACCACTGACCGGCAGTCGAAAAATTAAAGTAGTGACCCTCGATCGCAAAGCTGTTCACGAATGCGACTTTGCGTCCCGTCGGATGCCCGGTATCGGTCCAGTTGCCAGTTTCGAGCAGCACCGTGCGCAGTAATCCGATCTCGATCACTTCGCCCACCACGCCGTTGATCTCCACCCAATCGCCGACCCGAATCCCGTTCTTTCCCATCAGCACGAACCATCCGAAAAATCCGACGATAAAATCCTTCAGCGCCACCGTCAGCCCGGCACCCGCTAATCCGAGGATGGTTGGCATCTGGTTCGGCACTCCAAGAACCACGAATACAATCACCAGAACACCCACCGCTTGCAAACTAAATCGAATCACGCCGCGCAGCGTGAGAAGGTGTTTTTTCTCCGGGGCGGCCTGCCTGAAAAGCCGATTCACCAGGAGGCTCGCGAAATACACCAGGACGACGATCAGCAAAATCCAAAGCACGGATTGCACCATACTGTGCAACACTGCGCGCTGTTGGTCGCGCGTCACATCAAGCCAGTTGCCGTAGATTTCCTGCAACTCCCGCTGATCTCGAATGCGCTTGTCGAAATCGGAGAGCAGCTTCTGATCGTCGGAAAAATGTTTAAGGGAATTGACGGCGGTTGCGGTATTTTCTTTCGAAACCGCCCCCGCTGCGGCCCCCTTGCGAAGCTCCGTTGCCTGCTGCTTCGTCTCTTCTTTTTGCGGTTTTTCCTCGCGAACGCGGCGTTGCAGCGCCTCATGTTGTGCCAGCAGTTCGGTTCCCATCTCCTGCGCCAGACGCCGCGCCGACTCGAGGTGTGCACGCTTGTCTCGCAGCCACATCCAGGCACGCACCTGGCCCACTAGATTGTTGGCGCTAAGATCGACCGGCGCGGCCGGCGAAGCTCCCGTCGGATTCTGACCTTGGTGTTGCTCCAATGCGTGTTCCCCCGCCTCATGTTGATCCCGCTGCCGCTGGACCGCGGCCTCCTGATCGCCTCCGGCCCGGATCAATTCCTGCTGCGCGTCCTCGACTTCGTCTTCATCCAGCGCCTGTTCCGCATCCAGCAGATCCTTCCGTTCCTGTAATGCATCTTTTTCGCCGGGCTTGGCGGAAGAGATCTGCGCCTTAAGTTGTTCGACCCGGGATTGCACGTCCGCCAGAGCCGCCTGCGCCTGCTGCAGTTTCAAGTACAGATCCCGGTTCTTGGGATCCTGATCGGATCGCTGTCCGGCGGCTTGGCGCAGCTCGTCTGCAAATGCCAGGTCCACTTCGTGGTCCGCGATTCGCACCGCTTCCTCGGCCAATCGTTGTTCTTCTGGAGTGATTGCCAGAGCAGCGAGCGCGCGCGCAGTCGGCAGCGGGCGTTCGTCCACCAAGGGAGTCTGGGCGGCATTTGAGGCCGCGTTCGTGGCGCGAGGGCGACTGGTCTCGCGTGTGGCAAAGTAGGCGGCGCCGGTCCCAAGCACCAGAGCCAGCAACGTTAAAGTGGTTCCCCATTGCAACCATTTCATCTCAGTACCCCATAAGGTTGTGTAGGGACGGACGCGCTCGTCCGTCCAAGCCGAGCGCAGCTCGGCCGCGCTTCACCACGGCACCAGAATGCGATAAACACATTCCCAAAAAAGTGTAGCAGCCAAAACGCTCGTGTGGCGCGGGCACTCTTGCCCGCGTGTTGTGCAGCTAGTCAGACCACTGGTCGTAAAATGACGCTGCTCCGAGCGCGATCCCGATCAAGCCGACTGCTCAGAGGGCCGCGACGCCCAAACTCCCCGCATGATAACTTTATCGCCGGACATACCCAAATCCGCCGCCGCTGCGGCCCGAGAAATCTCGATGAACAGAATTACCGTAGCACTTCTCCTTCTGCTCCTTTTCACCGCCGCTGCCTTCGCCAAGAAAGAAAAATCCGCCAAGGGTGAAAACCTCCTGCTCCAACTCGAAAGCAATTTCGCCGCGGATGTCGCAAAGCACGGCCACGACGCCTTCCTCACCTACTTCGCCGATGATGGCGTCGAAATTGTGGACGGGGGTGGCATCAACGACAAAGAGGCGATGCGCAAGCAACCTCCCTGGCCCGAAGGCACGACCCTCACTTGGACGCCCATCCACGCCGAAATGGCGGCTGGCGGCGATCTCGGCTACACCTACGGCAATTACGTCTACACCGCCAAAAATAAAGAGGGCAAGCTCGTTGCCAATTACGGCAAGTACACCTCGATCTGGAAAAAGCAGAAGGACGGCCAGTGGAAGGTGGTCGTTGACATGGGAAACTCCAGTCCGGACCCGAAATCGGGGAAGTGATCGCGGGACCTCACAGGCGATGAGTGACAGTCAGGAGTGACAGTCATCGCTCGCCTACCTTCGACCGAATCGCCGCCATCAAGTCCGCCGTCGTGGATGCGTCGATCCCGTAGCGTTCGCCGCCGCGCACGATGGGACCGCCAATGGCATCCAACTCGAGCTGCCGTCCCGCGGCAAGATCTTTCTGCATGGAGCTGCGCATAGCCGGCGGCATGCTGTCGAAAACCGCCCGAATCTGCGCCGCGTCAACTTCGGCGCCGCTCGCATTCGCCACGGCGCACGCCTCCGCGATCGCAGAACTCAATTTCTGTTTCCACGCACCATCTGCAAGAATCTGTCCAACATTCATGCCGGATGCCGACGTGGCCAGCGCAAATGGCGCAAGAAAGCAGAGCTTGCTCCACAGCAGAGTTTGCTCGTTCGGAATGAACTGGCAGGTGAATCCAAGATCGCCCAAGCGTGCGACGATGGCTCCCAACACAGGCTCGCCGCTGCTGGCGATATTGAGGTGAACAAACGGGGAGCGCTGGATGAATCGTCCCGGAGCAATTCTTTCCGCTTCCACCGCGATCGTTGCCGGGACCACGCGCTCCTCTACAAATCGGGCTCGCAGAGCCGCGATGTGATCCACTCCGTTCAACAAGGGAACCATGCAGCCCGGCGCTATCTGCACAGATTCGAGCGCAGTTTGTAGTTGATAGGTTTTGGTTGCGATCCAGAGAACATCGACCGGATCCTTCAATTCTGCGACGGCTTTCGCCGGCGCAGTAATAGAGCCAGACGGACGTTCCAGCGACAAGTTGCGCGGATAGCTCGCCAACTTCTCCGGTCGAACCACCATTGTGACCTCTTTGCCAAGCGACGCCAGTGCCGTGCCGACCAGACCTCCAATAGCTCCTGCTCCCAAAACTGCATGTTTCATGCCAACACCCCAGGAAAAACTATACGATACGTTAATTTCGCGCGCTGCGACCACCAAACCTTGAACCGTGGCGACTCGCCTTTACGCGGCGCCTGAGAATCTGTCACACTGGCCACAGATCACTCGCCACTGAGCACTGATCCCCATGGGCAAGATTCACGTCCTCGCCGAGAGAGTTGCCAACCAGATCGCTGCCGGCGAGGTGGTCGAGCGTCCGGCGTCGGTGGTGAAGGAGTTGCTGGAGAACGCGCTGGACGCCGGTTCCACGCGCATTCGCATTCAGGTTGAGGCGGGCGGGAAAAAGCTGATCCAAATCACCGACAATGGATGCGGCATGGTGCGCGACGATGCCATGCTCGCCTTCGAGCGCCACGCCACCTCGAAAATCAAAGACACCGATGACCTGTTGAGCATTTCCACGCTCGGATTTCGCGGCGAGGCGCTGCCTTCCATCGCATCGGTCGCCCGGCTGCATCTGGAAACCCGCGCCGAAGAGGAGGCCGCCGGAACGGTCCTCGAAATTAACGGCGGCAAGATCATTCGCGTGGAAGAGGCGGGGCTGCCATTGGGAACTTCGATCACGATTCGCGATCTCTTCTTTAATACGCCGGCGCGCAAGAAGTTTTTAAGATCGGAATCGACCGAGCTATCTCATATCGCTTCGTTGGTAACACACTACGCGCTGGCGCATCCGGAAAAACATTTCGAGTTGCACTCGGCGACGAATGCCTTGTTGGTGGCGCCGCCCGTGGCTGGTCATCGCGAGCGCGTGTACCAGGTATTTGGACGCGAGACCCTTGATCAGTTGATTCCGCTCGCGGCCATGCAACCACTGGAGCGTATCGGCCTGCCGCAGCCTCCGCCGTGGCGAAGGGTTGCGGACACTCTTGTCCACGAAACCTCATCCTCCAAGTCAGCGGAGGGAGGACCGCCTGGTCAGCCCGCAGCGGACTCGCGGACAGGAGTGTCCGCGCCACACGATTTCGGCGAGGTACGCCTGCATGGCTTTGTTTCGAAGCCGGAAATTCAGAAGCTCAATCGCAATTCGATTTTTATTTTCGTCAATGGGCGCCTGATCCGCGACCGTCTAATCCAGCATGGGGTTATTGAGGCGTATCGGAACATTCTACCGCCGACGGTGTTTCCGGTGGTTCTACTTTTTATTGAGATGCCGACTGCCGAAGTGGATGTGAATGTGCACCCGTCCAAGACGGAAGTGCGTTTCCGGCAGCAGACCGTGATCCACGATTTCGTGCGCGAGTCGGTCCGAGCGGCGCTCATGAAGGCACGGTCTGTCCCGCAGTTTCTAACGGAGATTGGCGCGCAGCCATCGGCGAGGCCTGGCCTCACCAGTCCCGGCCTCACCAATCCCGGCCTCACTAATCCTTCGATCAGCCAGGACGCGAACAGCAGCGATGGCCTGCAGCATGCCCCGTGGCGCGACTTATCCGAACCCGCGGCTGCGGGCGGGTTCGCACTGCAGGCGCCGACAATTCCGGCGACGACTGCCCACCTCGAATTTGAGGGCGGAATTGCGGTCGAGGCGAACGCCGCGGTATCTCTGGCACGAGACCCGCAAGCAACAGGCAATCAGCAGCCAATTCCCGATCACGGCTGCGCGCCGCCGATTCCACAAGAGCCGCATACCGCTCCGACTCTCGAGTCATTACGAACCCTGCGACCCCTCGGCCAGATTCGAAATTCGTTCATTCTTGCGGTCAACGAAGATGGGCTCTGGATCATCGATCAACACGTCGCCCACGAACGCGTGCTATTCGAGCGAGTCCTGCGGCAACGTCAGGCGCAGCAGGTGGAGAGCCAGCGTTTGCTGATGCCATTGGTCATCGAACTGACCCCAGCGCAGCAAGCGATCTTCAGCGACATTGCCGACGAACTTGCGCGCAATGGCTTTGAGGCGGAACCCTTCGGCGCGCGCAGCGTGGCAGTGAAGATCGCGCCAGCGGGTGTGGACGCGGCGCAGATCGAGCACATGATGAACGAAATCTTCGAGCAGCTCACCCGCGAAGACCAGGCCATCAATCTGGAAGCGGTGCGGACGCGTATCGCCGCATCGATTGCGTGCCACGCCGCGATCAAAGTCAATATGCCACTCGAACAAAACAAAATGGAGTGGCTGCTAGCGGAGCTGGCGAAAACCGAGCATCCCATGACCTGCCCGCACGGCAGGCCGGTGGTGCTGCGTTATTCCATGCAGGATATTCAGAAGGCATTCAAGCGAATCTGAAGCAGTGTTTTAGCGCTTAGCATTTAGCCCGACACTGATTGCTGAGAGCTAAATGCTGAATGCTAAGGGCTAAATGCTGCTTTTTCTGTGTTCTAATCGAAAACATGACCGACCCGGAACTTCTGCAAGCCCGCATGCAAAAGTGGCGCCTCGACGGCCAGCCCGTGCGCACGCTGGATGACGCGCGCGCCTTCCTTGAGTCGGTGGGATTTTGTCTGATGTATCCGATGCGGCCTGCGGTTCTACTGCCGACTTTCATCGGAGCCTGGGTGGGAGTGGATGACAAGCTGCCTACGCGGCAGCACGCCTACAACGATCCGCGAGCGAAAGAGGCGACCGAACTAATGGTGCGCGCGCTGCGCGACAAAGCAGGATACGAGGCTCCGCTTATTGACGAGAACAATGCGTTCTTGCTGGCGGCCTCTGTGTTTCCTTACTTTTACTCACTCGTCGGGGAGCGCAATCCGAAGCAGCCGCCTGCAACCGGGCCGCGGTCTCCTTACTCGCCGCTGGCCTGTGACGCTTTCGAAATCATCCGGCGGCGCGGACCAATTTCGAAAACTAAACTGGGCGAGTCGCTGGGCGGATCGGTTTCAAACGCCGGCCTCGATCGCGCCCTGAGCGAACTGTGGGCCAAGCTGCGCATCACGCGCGTGGATTACACCGTGGAAGAAGGTTCGGTGTGGGACGAATTGTCGCGCTGGGCGCCGGATGTGGTGCGCGAGGGCGTGGGAATTTCGCTCCCGGAAGCGCTCTCCGCGCTGGTATCAAAATATCTCGATTGCGTGATCGCGGTCGATGAGGGAGAAGTCGAGAACTTCCTGGCAAACTTTGTCCCGCGGACGCGCGTGAAAGAAGCAATCCACGCCTTGCTTTCGGCACGCGAATTGAGTTTTATTCATATAGGGAGCAAGTCACTGCTGCAAGTAACTCCGCCGAAGCAGGCATACATCCCCAAGAATCGGCGCCCCGAGCGCGTCAGCTAGTCGAGTAGATCGCGTGGGGAACTTTACAATCCCCACGCACCTGTAGTTTTCCGCGCGTGGCCCGTGTAGAATCGCACATTCCCACGATGACCGATCCCTCCCAACGCAAACTCATCATCGCCATCGACGGCCCCGCCGGAGCGGGCAAGAGCACCATCGCTTCCCGCCTGGCGCGCAAACTCGGCTACGTGAACCTGGAGAGCGGGGCCATGTATCGAGCGCTGGCGCTGCGGGCGATTGAGGGGGACGCGTCATTTGATGACGAGGATGCGCTGCTGAAGATGGCGCAGGATTCGCGCATTACTCTTGAGCGTTCCATCGGCGGCCATCGCGTCCTTCTCAATGGAAAAGACGTTTCCGCGCGCATCCGCGAGCGCGATGTGACCGAGGCGGCGTCGCGCGTGTCGGTGCATCCCAAGGTGCGAGAGTGGATGGTGGCGCGGCAGCGCGAAATGGGCATCGGCGGCGGCGTGGTGATGGAGGGCCGTGACATTGGGACAAAAGTTTTTCCTGATGCCGACTTAAAGATTTTTCTCGACGCCGATCCCGTGATTCGCGAGCAGCGGCGGCTGGACCAGCAGCAGGTGAAAGGCGCATCGGCGCAGACGATGGCTGCGGAACTTCGCGAGCGCGACCGGCGGGACCGCACGCGTGCGGCTTCTCCGTTGGTGGCCGCGGAAGATGCGGTGGTGCTCGACTCGACAAACATGAGCGAGGACGAAGTCCTCAACCGAATCGAGGAATTGGTGGAGGAGCGACTGGCCGCGAGAAGGTAGCGCAGGTCCCGATCGGCCAATTACTCTCGCATGTTTGATCCCGCCAGGCACCGCGTTCACTTCTTCACCACTCTAATCCCCAGCTCCCGCAATTGCGCTTCCGCCACCGGCGTGGGCGCTTCCATCATTAAGTCCTTCGCAGCGGCTGTTTTCGGGAAGGGAATTACCTCGCGCAAACTATCTGCTCCCGCCAGAATCATTACGATGCGGTCGAGGCCAAGCGCAATCCCGCCATGCGGAGGCGTGCCGTACTCCAGCGCTTCCAGAAAGAAGCCGAAGCGCGAGCGGGCTTCTTCCTCTGTCATGCCGAGCGCGCGGAAAATTCTGCTCTGCACATCCTGCCGGTGAATACGGATCGAGCCCGATCCCAACTCCGTTCCATTCAGCACCACGTCATAGGCGAGCGCGCGCACCGCGCTGAGCGGTGACAGCGGATCCTTCACGCCAGACTCCACGCCCGTCTCCAGCAAGGGTAGGTCCTCCTCATGAGGAGAAGTAAACGGGTGGTGCGCCGCGCCCCATTGCATGTTGCCTTCGTCCCACTCAAACATGGGAAAGTTGGTGACCCAGAGAAATCGGAAATCTTTTGCCGGATCCCCGCTCTTCTTGAACATGCCGTGCCGGGCCGCATATTTCTGCGCCAAAGCGATGCGCAAAAATCCGGCCGACGCATAAATCGCCAGCTCATGCGGCGTAACCTTGCGATGCGAGAAGGACTCACCCATCCCTCCCGATCCGGCAACGATCACAATGAGATCGTCCGGCGCGGCGCCTGCTTTCTCTCGCACTCTTGCCCCCGCCTCGGGAAACTTCGTCTCGATGCGCTTAAAGTCTTCGAACACGCGAGCTCCGCCCTTCGCGACAAACAGTGGCTTGATGTCGTCGCGCTCCTTCCGCGAAAGCTCGCCCACGTGCGGAATCCGGATCGCAATCACTGGCAGATCCTTATTGATCGCCAGTTGTTCCAGATCATCCGCCGTAAAACAATCGCGCACGTCGGTGAAGGCCGGCACGCGCAGGTCGGGCTTGTCGATGCCGTATTGCCGAATCGCATCGTCGAAGTCCATGCGCGGGAATGGCGTCTTGATCTCGTGCCCCGCTGCCTTGAAAGCCGCAGTCAAAAAGCTCTCGACCACTTCCCAAACCCGCTCCGGCTGGGGATAAGACATCTCAAGATCGATCTGGGTGAATTCGGGCTGGCGGTCGGCGCGCAGGTCTTCGTCGCGGAAGCAGCGCACGATCTGGAAATATTTGTCGAAACCCGAGATCATCAGGATCTGCTTAAACAGTTGGGGCGATTGCGGCAGCGCGTAGAACGATCCCGGCTGCACGCGGCTGGGGACGAGATAATCGCGCGCGCCTTCGGGCGTCGAGCGGGTCATGAACGGCGTTTCGATTTCGAAGAAGCCCTGCGAGGCGAGGTTGTCGCGGATCGCGAGCGCCACTTTGTGCCGCAGTTCGATGTTGAATTGCATGGCATCGCGCCGCAAGTCGATGTAGCGATATTTCAACCGCATTTCTTCGTTCGCCAACACCGTATCCGACGGCAGAAACGGCAGCGGTTTCGACACGTTCAGAATGCGCAGTTCTTCCACCACCAGTTCGACTTCTCCGGTTGGGATATTGGGATTGATGGTATCGGTATCGCGCCGCTTGACCGTGCCGATCGCCGCAATCACAAACTCGTTGCGCAGCGCTTCCGCCTTCTGATGAACGGATGCATTCAGTTCGTGGTTGAACACGACTTGCGTCACCCCGGTCCGGTCGCGCAAGTCGACAAAGATAATCTGCCCAAGGTCGCGCCGCCGGTTAACCCATCCCATGAGCACAACTTTCTTGCCCGCATCCGAGAGCCGAAGAGCCCCGCACATATGAGTTCGCCTGAGGTCGCCTAAAAAATCGAGCACGTTTTCGCCTTGTCTTGCTGAAATTCGTTTAGCTGAAATTAACGTGGTGAGCCGAAACGAAGATTATACGAAACGAAGATTATAAATGGCGGACAGTCAGTACCCAGTACCCCGCTGCAAGAACAAGGGTTCAGCAGCCGGACTAGGTGGTTTTACTGGGTACTGGATACT
>Ga0185299_10004360_pt1 | contig 17224 bp, 15 predicted proteins | sample PaiPotPPA55metaG_FD_128002 | JGI IMG/M metagenome (GOLD analysis project Ga0185299, IMG submission 128002) | Iron sulfur acid spring bacterial and archeal communities from Banff, Canada, to study Microbial Dark Matter (Phase II) - Paint Pots PPA... ...
GATAACTGTACTCCTCGATGTCCGCGAGGACGATTACTTGGCGCTGCTCCGGTGAGAGCTGCTCGAGCGATCGCGCGAGCGGTTCGCTGAGCTGGTCCTCCACGTAGTCTTCAATCGGCGAGACCGCCAACGGCCTGTCGCCGTGAACGGCCTGGGGGGCGTTGTCCTCGGGGATCTCTTCCTGATAACGTCCCTTTTTGCGCCGAAGTTCGTCCCGGTACAGATTTGTTACGATCCGGTAGACCCAGGACAGGAACGAGGTGCCCGGTTGGAAGCTGCGCCAGGCCCGGTACACCCGGATGAATGCCTCCTGGGTGAGGTCGCGGGCGTCCGCTTCGTTGTGCGTGAGGCGGTACGCGAAATTGTAGGTCGCCTTGCCATACTGTTCGATCGCCTGCTCCAAGAAGGCGGCCTGCTCCGGCGAGGGCGGCTCGATTGGCTTCCGCGGCACTCCCATTAAGGTGTGAGCATTTAGGCCTCGACAAGTGTCGCGCCTTCGATGAGGCACATTTCCCGTCCCGGGGTAGCCCGACCGGCCCGCTTGCAGGACTGGTATGCCGTCGCGCGCACCGGCCTGCGCCCGGTACGATGGTTATCCGGGGAACGGTGAGGAGGAATCGATGCGGTTGGGAGGTGGACGACGCCCATGGCGGCCATAATTGCGCCGCCGCGTTCCCTTCAGCGCGCCATGTTCGCCCTTGCGGGGCGTACGCTGGCCGTCGACGTCGAGGACGTTTCGGCCACGCACATTCTCGAAACGACGTATGCGAACGCCCGTGTTTCCGATTCTCGAAGCGCGAATCACACGGCGTCTCTGCGCCGTTTGGGTGACGGACGCTTACACGTGCGGTTCGACCGGCGCACGCTTTCAATCGGCGATGCCGGCGCAGCGGTACCGCTGCTCTCGGCGTACTACGCCGCCAAAGAGGTCTTTGCGCGTTTTGCAATCGCTCATCCCGGCAGCATCGCATTCTATGGTGCTCTGGTCGAGATCCACGGCACAGCCGTTCTGATTTTGGGGCCGACGACTATCGGCAAGACGCTTTTTGCGCTGCATTTAGCCTGGCAAGGCGCGACGTTTTTGGGCGATGAAACCGCCGTGCTCGAACTGCGCTCCACGACCATCAGCGCGCTCGCGCGTAAACCGGCGTTGCGCGAGCCCGCGCTCGCGTTCTTGCCCTCCGACGATATGCGTGCGCGCGTCATGGCCGCCGATGACGTGCTCGAAACGGATCGCGGACGCCTGTGGTACGCGCTTGCGGCGCCCGAACTCGGCGGGGTTGCGCCGTCCGATCGTTCCTTCCGTTTGGGCGCCGTGTGCGTCATTCGCGATCGAGCCGACGATTTTCAAATGCGGCGCGTCGAGATAGGCCAGGCACTCCCGGCACTCATGCAGCGCGCGTATGTGCGTCCCTCGCAACTTACCGAACTCGCGGGCTTGCGCCGTGCAATGCGAGCCGTACCGCAGTACGAGATTACGCTCGCAGACCCGCAACACTCCGCCGCCGGCTTCCTGCGCGAGGTGCGAACGTGCGCGTGATTCGCGCGGAGCAGCTGACGCGCTCCGGAGATGCAAATGCTGCGCTCGAGCGCCACTGCGTGCATACGGCCAGGTGTCAGATTGCCGGCGTCACGATGGAGCTCTGCACCGATATTCCAGACGCCGCGCGTCTATTCGCGCAGCGTTACGCCGACCATCCCGCAACACGCGAGCCCGATTTCCGCTACTACGTGGCTACAGTTCGCGGCGGTTATGCGTTTTGGTGCTCGCATGCGCCGTCGTGGCGATGGTCGCAAGGATCGCTTCCCGCCGACGCCGTCCTTTTCTTGGCGGATGCTGTCGCGATCGCGGCGCTGGTGCGCTTCGATAAGCGCATGGCTTCGATGCATGCGGCAGCCATCGAATATGGCGGCGTAGCGGCTGCGATCGCAGGCAATTCGACGACCGGGAAAACGACGACGCTGCTTGCGTGTGCGCGGCGTGGCATGCGCCTGTATTCAGATGAACGTGCCGTGCTTAGCGATAACATGGTTCATCCGTTCCTGCGCCGCTGTTCGGTGCGCGCGGCCGGAGCGCGCCTGCTGCTCGCAGACAACGACAGCGATCGTTTGGCAGACACGCTGCGCGTCGCGCCCGAGCTCTCCCTCAAGACATGTTTCGGCGGCGCGGCGATCGCCTCACCGCAGCCGCTGCGCGCGCTCTTCGTTCTGGCCGGAACCGGTCACTGCGCGGCTCTGGAAGCGATCGACACTGCGACTGCGCTTCCGGCAATATCGCGCTGGTTCGATACGCGCGGCGACATGGTCGATCGCGTCGCGCGTGCGATCGTTACGCTTCGCAACGTGAAGTGCTACCGTCTCACGCTCGGCAGCCCCGACGAGAGTGCGGCTGCCATCGCCTACGCGCTTACGCGGATCGCGGCGACGTCATGATGCATATCCGCACGCGGTATCTCTGCGCTTGCGTGGCTCTAAGCGATACTGCGCTGCTTGCCGGCGGTTATCCGCTGCAGCGGATTAGCTGGGATACCGCGGCGCAAGCCACTCCGGATCCCCACAAAGTCTTGTTGCTTCTGGCGGCAAACGTAGCGCTCTTGCTGCTCGTCCTTTGCGGGTTCGCGGCTACCATATCGCTGACGCGCCGCGGATTTCGTTTTGCGTTTAAGCGCGTTTCCAGATCTTTCTCGCGACCCAGCCGAGCGTAACGAACGAGAGCACGGCAATAATCAGGAACGCCACGGTTTCGAGCAATACGATGCCGGCGAACTGACTGCCGCCGCACAGCGCGACCGCGCTTCCGACGATCGCCAGTTTCCAACGCCCCAGTGGACTGGACGCCATGCCCGCCAAATGCTGCGCCTGTGCGGCAAGCGCGTCCGGCGAGAATCCGACGGTCTGCACGATATCGGAGATTTTTCCGTCCGGCGTGCTAAGAAACACTTTTTCATTATGAATGAGCTTTGCGTCGCTCACGCGCAGTGAGGAGATGCCGAAACGATCGAGCAAATGCTGAACGTCATGCTGCTGTCCGGTAAGGATCGACCATGAAACCGGGTTCGTGGCGAACTGTGCGGCATATTGATGCAGAACCCAGGGTGAATCGTAGACCGGATCCAGCGTAATCTCGACCAAGTGAAAGTGCTTGGGGTCGAGCCGCTGCTGGAGCGCTGCGAACTTGGCGCTCAGCGCGGGGCATTCGTCCTTGTCGGGGCAGCGAGTGAAAATGAAGCTCAGCAGGACGACCTTGCCGCGAAAATCGGAGGCGAGATCGACGAGACGCCCGCTTTGATCGACGAGTTGCGTATGCGGCAACTGCGAGCCGTAGTCGATCGGAAAAACCTTTCCGCTCTCGGGCAAGCCGGGCACGAATCTCGCCGCGACGCTCGCATTGTATAGCCGCCAAGGCGTGCGCGAGCGATCGAGAAACGCATCGATACCGGTTCCGGACGGAAGCTCGAGTTTTGGCGTTACTGCGAACGCGCGCGTTTGAGAGGCTACCATTCCGGTCACCGCATCGGTGCGAACGATCAGCGTGCCGTTCTGCCCTCGGCCCAGCGAAGTGCCGTGAATCGGAACGACCGGCGGTCGCGCGTGGGCCGGAACGGCTGGTAGAGCCAGGAAAGCAAGCGCAGCGCTCGCGCAGCGAAGAAATCGCATCTGGATCTCCTACTCTACAATCGTTCGGAGATCTTCCGCAATGGCATCGATCGGAGTCTGCGGCGAGAGCAGTTCGCGCAGGCGCCCGTCCTTATCGAGAACATAGATGTAATCCGTATGTCCTATATCGTGCTTTTCGGGCCTGACGGCGACGCCGTACGCGCGGTATACCGGCCGCAATTGCGACGTCGTTCCGGTTAATCCGATTGCTTGTACGCCGGCCTTTGCGAAGAATGCGCGCAGCGCTCGGGGCGTGTCGCGCGTTGGATCGACGCTCACCATAACGATGGGAAGCTGGGCGGGCGCTATGCCGGCGCGCGCGCGCGATTTGCCGAGCATTGCAAGCGTTTGCGGGCAGACATCCTTGCAATGCGTAAAACCGAAGTAGAGCGCCGTGAACGTATCGCGTTTTTGCGCCAGCACGTACGGCGTTCCGGTTTGATCGATCAGCGCAAAACGCCGAGCGGTTTGCGGTGGCGAGAACGTGGTGCCGTGCAGCGGCCGCGCCGGCGCGCACGAAGCCAAAAGCGCCAAAGCCAGCACCGCGAGCGGGAGAATGAGACCCATCAGACCTACCATATGGCATGGCGATAGCACAGGCCGTGACTTTTGCCGTCCGCGTGCTCCTTGGCGCGCTTTTTATCTTTGCGGGCGCGACAAAGGTCGGGCACTTCAACGACATGGCCGCCGCGATCGCGGGCTTTCGCCTTCTTCCCGAGGCGGTTATCGCTCCGCTGGCCGTGCTGCTTCCGTTCTTCGAGATTGGCCTGGGCCTGTATCTTCTGGCCGGCCTGTTTACGCGCGCGGCGGCAATTCTTGCAGCTGCCCAACTCACGATTTATTCCGCCGCGATCGCCTCCGCAGTGGTGCGTCATATTCCGGCAAACTGCGGATGCTTCGGTCCGCAAGATCGAGCGAAGGCTGACTGGCCGCACGTCTTCGTCGACCTCGGGCTGGCAATAATCTGTCTGATCGTTGCGTGGCGCGCACCGGGTTTATATGCCGTCGATCGCCATATGAGGAGCGCATGAGTACCCGCCGCATCTGGATTTGGATCACCGTCGCCGTCGTGATCCTGGGGATATTGTTTGCAATCCGCTACGCCAACATGGGCGGTGTCAATCGCAGTGCGACGCAAGCGCCCATTAGTGCGCCCCTTGCGCTCGGCCAACGAGCACCGGAATTCACGGCCGCAACGAATGAAGGCTATTTCGATCTTGCGAAGACCAATAAGCCGGTGCTATTGGAAGTTTTTGCCACGTGGTGTCCGCACTGCCAGCGTGAGACGGCCGTCCTCGACCGGCTGTACCGTCAATACAAAAACCGCGTCGATTTTGTCGGCGTGTCGGGCAGCGATAAAGCAATGGACGGTCAGTCGCCTGCGAGCGAACAAGACGTGCTCAACTTCGCCGCAACCTTGCACGCGCAATACCCGCTCGCATACGACGGTTCGCTCGAGGTTGCGCGCAAGTACTTGCAAGGCGGTTTCCCCACACTCGTCGTCATCGACCGCAACAAAAAGGTCAGATACATTTCAAGCGGAGAGACGTCATATACCGAGCTGAACGCTGCGATCGAGAAGGCCTCGACTACGCTCGGCCATGGTTCGACAGGCTCACCATGACAATGCAGCGGAACCCGACCCTAACAAGACAGTGCAGAGGAACCCGTCACTGAACCTGACAGTGCAGAGGAACCCGCCCCTAAATTGAGAACCATTCGCAAATAATGAGCCTTCTCTGCGCGCACTCCGTTTGCAGCGGCTCCCTCCATGCGGGGCGGGCATGCTTGCTTGGCGCGCCGATCGTGCGCAGGCGCCAGGACCATGCCGTTTCCACGGCGCGTCGTTTTTGGTCGCGGCCGGTAAAAATCGCAAACCGCCCGCCGCCGATCGCATCCCTTTAACCACGTTTTTACGCTTTCTTTAGGGATGGACTCATGTTTTCAAATTTTCGGAAGCGCGCGCGCTTTGTAGTCGCGTTCGCTGCAACGGTTCTCATCTCGTCGACGCTCGCCGACCGCGCAGATGCGCAGGGCGCTTCGTTTTTGGACGGCACCGTCACTTCGGCGGCCCGTCCCATTTCCGGAGCCGTAGTAACAGTCACGGGCAATAACGCCACGCTCGTGACGCGTACGGACGCGGTCGGTCACTTCCGCTTCACGACGCTGCAGCCGGGCAGCTACACAGTCGTAGCCTCTGCGCCCGAGGGCCGGCGGGAAATGCATTTGGACCTTGGCGGTTCCGGCGCGACAGTTACGGTGGATCTTAGCTTGAAGACAATCGGAAGCGTGACCGCGACGCTGCCCGCATCTCCTCCGGTACACGGATCCGGCACGGACCTTACCCTAACCGGTCCGCTGCTTTCACACTCGCCCGCATCGATGAGCTTCCCGTCGCTGCTCCTGCAACTGCCGGGCGCAGCGCGCGGCGCCAACGGTGTCGTTCATATCAACGGCGATCACGGCGACATCAATTACATCGTCGACGGCGTGCCCATTCCGCAAGAACTCAACCGCGAAGTCGGCAGCGAGTTCGACGTTTCGGACGCCGCGTTCGTGGACGTGATTGAAGGCGCGTATCCCGCGCAGTACGGAGGACGCTTTGCCTCGGTGATCGACATCTCGACGCGGGCAGGAAACGGAACGGCCGGCTATGATGCTTCGATCGGCGCCGGCACGTACGGACACCAAGAGTCTTCATTCACGTATCATCGCCCGCTCGGGCGTGGAAATCTGGTTTTGGCGTCCAGCGCAGCATCCGACGATCGGGCACTCGATCCGCCGGACTTCGGCGCCGCAATCCACGACCGCGGCAGCAACGTCAATCACTTCCTGCGCATAACGCTGCCGACGAGCGCAGCCGATTACGTCAACCTTACCGTCAGCGACTCATACCAGACGTTTCAAATCCCAAATGACGTCGCGCGGGGTCAGCCGGCCGCGACCGACGACGTCGAGACGCAGCTCGACACGTTTGCGGCCGTGCAGTTCCGGCACGCTATCGGCAATAAGGGCATGCTATCGTTTGGACCGTCGTTCAAACATTCCCGAATTCGGGATTTCGGCGATGCGCAAAACGACTTCATTTTCGGAGAAGCGCTGAACATCGCTTCGGGCGGTGCAGCGACCGATTGCGCAGACGCGCTCACGAGCGGCAGTTTCGGACCAACAACGTGCGCGTACTCGTTGAATGCTACTCGCAGTGCCGCCGACGTTGGATGGATTGCCGACTATGCGCTCCAAAGCGCACGACACGCGATACGCGCCGGTGTCTCGTATGATGCGACAAACGTGCAGAAAAACTATGCCATCACGCTACAGCCCGGAAACTTTCTGTCAGTCGAGCCGGTTACCGTCGTCGACAATGCGCCGAACGTCGGTCACACCGAGTCGCTCTATCTTCAAGACAAATGGAAGATTGGACAAAACTACGAGGTCGACTATGGTCTGCGCGCCGACGCCTTCCAACTCTCCTCGACGGAGTTTCGCGACGGCGCTTCACAGGTTAGTCCGCGCGTCAAGATCACGCGGCTGTTCGGGCCGCGCGCCGGCGCTTATGCGTATTACGGCCGGTTCTTCACCCCGTTTTCATTCGAAAACGTTTCACCGGCTGCGGCGCAGTTGCTGAACCTCCCGTTGCAGCGAACCGTTGCGGCGTTCGATTTAAAGCCGCAGCGCGATTCGAATTACGAAATTGGCGGTCATCTGCCGCTGGGCGCCGGCGAACTGGGACTGCGCGTAATGCAAAAAAATGCAGCGGATCTCATCGACGACACGCAAGTTGGGACTACCGCCCTGCACCAAGATATCAACTACCTCATCGGACGCATCGCGACGCAATCGCTTTATTATCAACGGCCGCTGCCGCGCGGCGGACGGATCTATGCCTCGGTGAATCACACGTATTCGGTGAACAAGGGATGCGAAACGCAGCTGCTCGCGCCGTGCTTCGGAGCGCCGGATGATTGGACACCCGCCGATCACGAGCAACGCTGGGGCGCGAATGCGGGCATCGTCTGGAATACTGCGCACGGCTGGTTTTCCGCCGACGGCGAGTACGGCAGCGGGCTTTCATCGAACGCTTGCGCGCCGAGCGTCGCCTTTTGCAAGTATACGCCACATACGGTTTTCGACGTCGAGCGCGGTTTCGATGTAGGGAACTCTGCCGGAGTGGTAGTGCGCATCAGCAACATTCTCAACGATCGTTACTTCATCACCTACCAAAACGCACAAGGCAATCACGTAGCCGCGGGCCGCGCGATTGACGTGACGCTACGTCTTAGCCGTTAATCGCTCACCGGTAATCGATAGTTCGGAGGCGGAACGACCGGGTTGCCGACTTCGAGCGTGATGATCTGATGCGCGCGAAGCGGAATGGTCGAAAGATCGCCGCTGTACGGCTGCCCGTTGACGAACGCCGTAACCGGCCCTTTGAACGGCCCAACTTGATTTCGCGAGAGCGGTTGTCCCCAAATGTCGAAGAAGTTCCCCAGCGTGAACGGGCCGCCGTTCGGCGCGCTGACGTCGCCCGCTTCGACGTGGATGATGCCGTCGGGACCGTGCGTGTGCAGCCAGTAGAGACATCCGCCGGTCGGCGTGGGCGCGAAACCAACGAACGCGGGCACTTGCACCGGCTTGCCGTTGTAAAACAGCGCAAGATGTGAGTGAATGTGGAGCACGCCGACTTCCATGCTCTGGCACGGAATGCCGTCGACTGCCTGTCCGGCGCCGCCCATCTTGGTGTCGGAAAGCGCGCCTTTCTGAAGACTCGGCACGGGAAATCCCGTCGGTTTTCCGATTGCTTGCAGATCCTTGAGTTGAATCGGCCTCAATGTCGGCGTAGGACCCGGCGTCGGGGTGCTCAGATCGAACGCCGCCGCCTGATCGCGCGAATGTTTTGCAATCTGATTTGAGATGGCAAAACCGACGAAAACCAGCACGATGAGCACGGCGAAACCGATATAGATCGGTACCATGGGATCGCGCTTTTTCGGCGGTCCGGCGGAGCCACGAGTGCTTCTGCGGCGTTCGGCGCGGGATGGTTCACTCATGGTGCGGTCACTTGACTCCTGCGGGTGTATCGGCCGCCGGATCGAGCCGCCGGCCGGGAACGAGATAGTTGCGAACGTAATCGTCGACGGCATCGGCTAGCGGCGTAACCGGACGATCGTAGCCGGTTGAGCGTAAGCGTTCGACGTTCGCGCACGTGTGGTATTGATATTTATCGCGCAGGGCGGCCGGCATGTCGATAAAGTCGATACGCTCGGGGACATTCATCGCGCGGAAGATCGGCCGCACGAGGTCGAGCCACGTGTGCGCCGTCCCGGATCCGACATTGTAAATCCCGTTTGCGTGCTGTTCGGCCAGATGAAGCGTCATCGCAACGGCATCCTTGACGTACAGAAAGTCGCGCTGCTGTTCGCCGTCGCGATACTCGCTGCGGTAACTTTTGAAGAGTCGAATACCGCCGCCCTCACGGATTTGGTGAAACGCTTTATCCACTAAGCTGCGCATTTCGCCTTTGTGGTGTTCGTTGGGGCCAAAGATGTTGAAGTACTTCAGGCCGGTGATGCGGTCGACCAATCCCAGATCCCGCGCGTAAACGTCGAAGCGCTGTTTGGAGTACGCGTACATATTGAGTGGACGCAGCGTGTCTAAGTCCGCATCGTCGCGCAGATCGTTTTCGAGCGCGCCGTACGTTGCCGCGGACGAAGCATAAACTAGGCGAATGCTTCGCTCGACCGCCCAGTGCGCGAGGTTCTTGGTGTACCGGTAGTTGTTGCGCATCAGGTACGCGGCGTCCGTTTCGATTGTCGACGAACACGCGCCCATGTGGAAGACGGTGCGCACGCTCGCAAACGATGACGGCCGCTCCGCGATGCGCTCTTCGAACTCGTCCGCGTCCATGTAGTCACGGTAGCGAAGCGGTACCAGATTCTTCCACTTCTCGGATTCATCGAGCCGGTCGACCACGATAATGTCATCGAAGCCGCGCAAATTGAGAGCCCAAACCAGGGCGCTGCCGATGAGGCCGGCGCCTCCGGTGACAATAGCGTGGCCGCGAGTTAAATCATGCATCAGTGCACCAGCGCGCTACGTTCCCATCTCGCGGCGAAGCGCCCTGCCCCGCCGCGAGATTGAAGGAAGGCGCTTAGAACGGCGCGGTCAGGCGCAGCAGAACGCTGCGGCCCGATGCGATTTGCGTGGTGTTAAAGCCGTTCGCGATCTTGATGACGTACTGGTGGTTGAGCAGATTCTCTATGTTGAGATCGAACCCGAGCGAACGATCGCCGTTGGTTCCGGGCTGCTTTCCAAGACCGATATCGAACGTCAGGTGCGCCGGCAGACGATCGACGCCGGCCTGGAATGCGACCGGATAACCCGTGCCGTACTCGCTCTGCAGCGTCGCGAACCACGCGTGACCGGTGCCGAAGCGATGCGTGTACGCGCCGTTGGCCTCCCACGTTTGATCGTGGTCTTCGTCTTGGAAGCTCGTATTCGAAGCGGCGTCGGGCGGAAAGAGGAACGTCGATCCGGAAACGCCCGCCGCCTCAGCATGCGAGTAGGTGCCGGAAACGAACCATGAATCGAGGCCGTTCACCCGTCCTTCCAGGCGCGTTTCAAACCCCTCGTCGCGGCCCACCGCATTGTTGAACACCGCGAAGAGCGGCGTGTTGAGCAATTGCGTGGTGTCGAGCACGTTGACCGCGTTGCGGCGGAAGTAGTTTACGTATCCCTTGATCGATGAGTTGAACGTGTGCGCAACGCCCATCTCGAAATATGCGTCGCGCTCCGGTTTGAGATCGTACACGGGCGTAGTCGGGCACCCTGAGAGAACGACGCAATCCTGGCGCACGTCTTCGAGCGAGGGCGCGGCGTACATGCGTCCGTAGTAGAAGTGCACGATGTTCTTATCGTCGGGCGCGATGTTCACGCCGATACGCGGGCTGAGCTGCCATCCCCCGGTAAAGCCCGTGGAACGATCGTAGCGCAGACCGTAGTCCACGGTCAGCGTGTGCGAGGGCGACCACTTATCCTGCGCGTACAGGCCAAGCTGCGTACCGGCTTGCGCCACGGAGGTCTGGAAAGTCGTGTACGGCAACGCCGGATCGGGCGGACCGGCGTTTGCCGGTGCCGCGAAAACCTCGTGGTCCGTGTAGTTTTCACGGCTGACGTCGGCGCCTACTTTGAACGCGTGATGACCGGTTACGCGCAGCTGCGAGATGCGCAGGCCCGCGTACGACGCGCGCTGATCCTGTTGCAACCCGGCAAGGTATTGTCCGGACAGGGTGCTTTGCACGTCGTTGGTCAAGTCGCCGCCGTATGCAACGCGCGTGTAACGAAACCAGGGGATGAATTGAAAGACGCCGTTGCCGTCTTTGGAGGTCGAGGTGAAGTTGAAGTTCGCATACCGGTCGTACTCGCGCTGCACGTCGTCCGTACCCGGCAAGCTTACTTGCGGATCGATCGGATTATTGGGATCGGTATTGATGGGAATTTGGAACTGCGCGAGCTGGTTCGAGAAGTCGAATGCGAGCGTTTGACGCGGCCCTAGCGGTGTGATGAAGCGCAAGAACTGGTCGGACTGGGAAGAGTTGTCGTGGATCGGATTGTTCGTAGGCGTATCGAGTCCACGGTCCGTGTGCTGCGAGTTCGCGTTGAAGAACAGCTCGCCCGAACCGAGTTTTAGCGCCTCATCGAAGCTCGTGACGGCTTGGCCGTAATTGCCGCCGCCGATCGTGAATTGTCCCTCTTCCGGGCGCTGCAGATCGGCAAGACGGTTCGTTTGCACGTTGATGACCGCCCCCATGCGGCTGCCGCCGTACTCGGCGGGGAATGCGCCGGTGAACACCTCGACGGAGTCCACGTTCTTGGGATCGATGATCTCCGCGAAGTTGGAAGTCGTACCCTGTGGGATCGGTGCGCCGTCGATTTCATAGGTAACGCCGTGGAAACCGTGGGCTACCGGCTCGTTGTACGAGAACCGCACGATGCCGGGAACCGTTTGAACGATCTGATTAAGGCGGTTGTTTGCCGGAAGCGCCGCTAGCTGCTGACGCGTGAGGACGTTCGACGAAACGGGAGTTCCCGAAGCGCTGCTGCGCGCCGTGGTATTCAAACTCGCGATCGTCTTCAACTCACCCAGAGCGAAGTTTATGGTCAGAACCTGGTCCGATGCAACTGTAACCGGCAGTTTCTTTTCGGGCACGCCCGGATATGTCGCTGAGAGCGTATAGTCGCCGAACGGAACCTGAGAGAAGACATATGCGCCGGCCGCATCGGTTTTCGCCGTCAGCAGCGATCCTTCACCGGTCAGTACGACATTGACGCCGGCTTCGGGCTTGTCGTTGACGACGATCGTTCCACGCACTAAACCTGTGGTGGCGGCGGTTGCGGGGAGTGCCGCAAAACAGATGAATGCGGCGAGCAGCGCCGCGATAATTCTTGGCATTGAAAATCTTTCCTAAACGAGAAGTGTGAAAAAAGAGTTTAGGAAAGAGCGGGCGGCGGTCGCGAAAATAGCCGGCGCGTGTGCGCGAACGAGCGAAGCGCGGGTGGTAGGTCGTACCGCAAGCGTATGTGGGATTCTGCCAGCGCGGGCACATGCGCGCCGTGCGAAGAAAGCACGATTGCGACCGCAGCAACGGAGCGCGCGACTCCGCTTACCGCGGCACGGATCGCAAGACATGCAATGAGTAACGCCGCGGCGATAGCAGCAACATGGATGGAGTGGCTGCGTTCGCTCAGCTCGAGTATAGCGAACCAAGCCGAGCCGGAAACCATAAGTGCCGCAAAGCGGGGTCTTTGGGCGCGCAGCCGCGCGGCCAGCACGCTGCCTTGCACCAACTCGCGCGAGTGCAGAGCGATGATGAGAAGAAGTGCGAACGCCGCGAAGCCGACGGCCAAGCTGTTCAGTGCGCCACCGGCGGCGTGCCGGCCGCCGAACACGAGCGCGTGCGCCAATAGGGCTACCGGAAGTCCCAGCAACGCTGCAGCGGCAAAAGCACGCGCTTTCGAGATCACGAGCGGTATACGACCTCGGTCATCATCCCGTCCATCATATGTACCTCGTTGTGGCAGTGCAACAGCCAGCGTCCGGCCGGGGAATCGGCCCGGAACCGCCACGTTATCGTGCCGGCATAGGCGTGCACCAGCGTCGTATCCTTGGGTAAGGGATAGGTGAGACGATCCCCGTCAACTTCGACCAGATCGAAAACATGCCCATGCAGATGCATGGGATGGTCCATGTCGGTCGTGTTTTTGAAGCGCACTTCTACCACGTCGTTCCGATTGACGTAAATTTTCTGTGTGTTCGGATACGTCTTACCGTTGAGCGTCCACTTATTGCTGCCCCATTCTCCGCCGCCGATCTTAAAATCGTATGAATGTGTGGGCGCGGGCAGTTCGTGGCCGCCGGTGCCGCCGGCTTTTTGATACGTAAAGAAATCCACGCCCTCGAGTGTCTGCGGGTTGCTCACCGGCGAAACGTTTTCCATTCCCGGCGTGGAGACGATTGCCGCCTGCTGATAGATGAGCGGATCGCTGGAGAGTCCCTGTAACAGCCACGCTCCAGGTTGTGTGACTTCAAACCACGCATCGTACCGTTCGCCCACGCCGATTCGCAGTGCATCCACTTCGATCGGCCTCGGAAGGCGATTGCCGTCATTGTGCGTGACGGTAAGACGATGGCCGGCCAGACGCACGTATCGCGTTTGCGTCGGATTGGCGTTGAGAATGCGCAGGCGGACGCGCTGTCCCACTTTCACAGCGAGCCTTTGCGTATCGGGGTAGGATCGACCGGAGATACAGTGAGCGACGTACGAAACCTCGTCGCCCATCTTATCGTCCGGCTTCATTTCCGTCATCTCGGGCGAGCCGATCGGATCGATCATCGGCGCTACGCTCGTGCCCATCATTGCTGATTGCATCGTCGAAAGTTTGGGCACGTCGTGAAAGACGAGTGCAAACTCTGCATCGGCGGGCTCGTCCTTCGGATCCTCGACGACGATTAGACCGAAGAGCCCGCGCGCGAAGCCGTCGCTGATGTGGTCGTGATACCAACGCGTTCCCGGCGGATCGGGCGTGAATTCGTATAGAAACGATTGACGCGTTGGAACCGCCGCCTGCGTGACGCCTTCAACCCCGTCCATTTTGTTCGGCAGAACCATGCCATGCCAGTGAATCGTTGCCGGCTCACCACTGGTGTTGACGAACTTTGCGCGCAAACGCTGACCGTGCCGCACTCGCAGCACCGGGCCCGGAATCGTTCCGTTGAATGCGAGACCCGCAAATTCGAGGCCGGCAACCGGCGAGAAGCGCAGCGGCGCCGCCGTAAGTGTGTAATCGACGACTCCGTCCGCGAGCGCGCGCGGTGAAAGCACCGGGAGCGCCGCTGCTACCATTGCGCCTGCGCCGATGCCCAAGAAGCGGGATCGCTGCACTACTGACCTACGTTTAACGGCACGTCGAGCGTATTGCCGTCGTATTGCACTTTTACTGTCCACGGGCCGCCCATCGAGAAGACCACTTTCCCGGTGTACGTGTGGGGGTCGCCGGCGGATTGCGTGAGGTGTATAAGGCGCGTTTGCATGGTGCTCGAGCCCATCTGCATGATCGGAAGAACGCTGACATCCTTGGGTGGAGTTCCGGGGAATCGAACGGTAATCGTTGCTTCGTCGGTTGGCGGCGACGGATTGAACGTTACCACAGGCGCTTCGTTGTTCGCACCCCCATCGAGGGTCGAAATGTAGGCGACGATATCGTTGATTTGATTTGCATTAAAGCCGAAGTTCGGCATGGGCGGCCTCGGATGCGCGATGAAATCCGCGATCTGCGTGCTCGTGAGCTTGTGCTCGATACCGTAGAGACTCGGACCGACCGAGCCGCCTTTGAAAGTCGCGCCGTGACAGCCCGCACAGCCGCTGGCTTGCACGAGTTTGGCGCCGTTGTTGACGTCGGAAGGCGCCGCAGTTGGTGACGGCGAGGCAGCCACGGTTTCAACCGCCACGGTCTGTGCCGGCGCGATTATGCTCGGCTCATTTGCGGAAACGATGTGATTGTTCGCTAAAAACCGCTTTCCCGTCTCATACGGTCCGGCGTACGCGAGGCGGAACGAGATTTGCGGACGCGCACCGGGGTATCCCGCCAATTCGCCGATGAGCGCGACGTTCGGGAGTACGTTGTGGGCTAAGTCCATGACGACTTGGCGATTGAGGGTGTCGCTCGATGCGACATCGTAACGCAGCAAGATGTGGTTGCGCCAACCCAAGTCGCGTTCGGCTTCGAAGAAAAAGCCGTTCAGTGGAACGTTGAACACGCCGACGTCGGGATTGCTGTCCGTCCCGTGAAGATACATCGTTTGGTAATGCCATGCGCTGTCTTGATAGGCTAGATAAAGGCCTTCGCGCGTAAAGGTATTGCTGGTCAAGAACGTGCCGCTTGCGGGATCGTTCACCGGTGAGAAACCGCGGATGCCAACCAGCCCGACGCTCCAAGGAATCATCATCCCGCCGTACGACACGTTCAGATCGAGTGCGCGAGGATGGTGTTCCTTGCTGTAATCGAGTGCATCACCCGTCGGGCCGCTGTCCGTAAGCCATGAAACGTTATACATGAACTCGTTCGACATTCCGCTGAAGGCGACGCCCCAGCGCGCGTCGTTTGGATTGAAGGCATTTTGACCCGTGGTTTGCGCCGCGAGCAGGTATGGACTGATCGTCCACGCATGGGCGGGCATGAACGGAAACGGCGTGTGGAATTTACCGACTTGAAGCGAGTTGGTGCCATGAAGCAGGCCGTTCCACGAAAGCCATACTTGTTCGGTTTGGCCGATGACGCCGCTATCTATGACGTGCTGCTCGGCGTACCAGGTAAAGTTGCGTCCGAGAAAACCCCCGCCCAGCAGCGAGAGGTCGTCGACCACGGTCGAGCCCGCATGGTCCTTATTTGCCAGCAGCGAGGTGATGTACAGGCGTGCGGAGATTGGCAGCGCCTGATCCTGCAAGTGCCGGTTGAGGATTTGAAAGTTGGTCATCATCACCGACATGCCGTAGCGCGTCATTCCGGGAAACGTTGTGTGGCAGGTCTCGCACGAGACGCCTTGGCCGTTCGCAAAGACCGGAACCGCATCGGCATGAGCCTGTGTTGCTAAGAAAATGAACGCGGCCGCGCACAACGTACGCGCGCTCGCAACGAGCAATCGCATGGGGAACCTCAGCTAAAGCGTAGTTTATGAAGTGGGAAACGGACTACGCTTGCGGAGGGGGACGCTGGAAACGTGAGGTCCCCGCGTGAACGGCCAGCGCGTACGCGATCGGTGCCGGCCGGCGTGAAACGAACGAACTGACGGATTGCAGCAGCCGCTGCAGATAGCGGCTTGCGAGATGTGCGTTCTGAGCGCATGCAATGAGCAGCCGCGCGAAAAGTGACAGCACGTACGCAACGAAGAGCGCAACGATCATTTGCATCAGGACGCCTAGGGCACCGGCGTGCCCGCCTTCGGCGCGCTCCATTGCGCTAAAGAGAACGATTTGTGAGAGCGCGAGGCGCGGCCAGAGCGCGATGCCGGATCGTTCTGCGGCCGTATGCATCAGGATTCGCGCTTTGAGAAGCGTTTCGCGCAAGCAAATGAGGCAAATGGCGGCGAGTAGCGCGAGAGAACATTCGAGTGCCGGAAGCATCCACGCATGGTGGCCGTCAGCCGCGCTTCGTCCGGCAAACGCATAGGCAAGCCCGTGTCCCGCCAAAGTGGCCGGGACAACGGCGGCAAGCCAGAGCGGAAGCGGCCGTTTCACCAAACGGTGTATTCGACCAACCCGCGTGTTCTACCACTCATCGTAGAAGGCTACATTCGGCAGAGAACTGCCGGTGGGATTGCCGGAGCCGACCAGGACCCATACGACCTCATGAGAGTAGAGTCGAAGGCCGGCTACGGTATTCGGGTCGCAGAGCGTGCAGTACAACGTGTACGTGTTCGAGCCGACCTCCGGGTCGGTCTTCGGGCCTCCGCGGGCGACCTGACCGGACGTATAGATCGTGACCGGGCCATTGAGTGGTCCCCAATTTGTCGGGCTAACCGCTATGCCCCAAACGGCGAGGAAATCCCCGAGTGTGAACGCACTGCCGAACTGGGCTCCGGTAGGCGATGGCGGGAAGGCTTCCTGATGGATTGTGCCGCTGGCATCGTGCGTGTGCATTTCGTAGTAGCATGTCGACGCCTGATTGGTCCAGTTCGGAATGCTCACGTTGCCTGTATTGAAAGTTTGGTCGCCCAAGGGGTCCGCGAATCCTAGACCGTCCGGGAGCGCGACCTCTGAACCGTTGTAGTAGATGCCCAGGAACGAGTGAACGTGATAGCCGCCGGTAGCGCCAAGCGGACCTGAGTACATCGATCCCAGGCACGGCACATTGTCAGGCCCTATCGTCGAGTTCATCGGCCCGTGACCGCCGGCTGAATAGTCGCCGTCGTTCGTCTCATGTCCGGCGGGGTCGGAAATTCCCCCTGGGAACATTGTGTCATCGCCATTGATCTGGCCAAAACCAGTTGATTTTACGAGCGTCCTGTTCG
>Ga0185299_10004361_pt1 | contig 17219 bp, 15 predicted proteins | sample PaiPotPPA55metaG_FD_128002 | JGI IMG/M metagenome (GOLD analysis project Ga0185299, IMG submission 128002) | Iron sulfur acid spring bacterial and archeal communities from Banff, Canada, to study Microbial Dark Matter (Phase II) - Paint Pots PPA... ...
CACCTTCAACCGCTCCCGCTCGCGCGCGCTCAACTCGATCCGCTCCTCTTCCATGGGGCCCCCGGACCCCTAGAAAAGCGGACATTTCTACTTTGCACAAACCGGACATTCTCACTTTGCAGCTACAGCGACTCGCGTGTGCGTTGACACTCTACCTTGCAGCATCTACCATGACGCTGGCCAACATCCGGCCCTCAATGCCAAGGTCCCTCTCAAGGCACCTCTCATCTTGGAACGCCTTGCGCGCCGCCGTTTGCCTGAGCTTGCTTTTTCTCGTGAGCGCAGTCGCTCGCGCTGAAAAGACAGACCAGCTCAAAACCCAAGGCTACGTCAACGACTTCGCTGGAGTACTCAGCGAGCCTGCAAAGGCTCAACTCACAGCACTGTGTACAGAGGTGGATCAGAAAGCGCACGCGCAAATTGCCGTCGTCACAGTGAAATCGCTCGAAGGCCGCCCAGTGGAAGACTTCACGATTGACCTTGCGACGAAGTGGGGAGTTGGACCGAAGCAATCCGCCAGCGGAGTGATGATTCTGCTGGCGATAAACGACCACGCGTCTCGAATTGAAGTTGGTTACGGACTCGAGCCGATTCTTCCAGATGGCAAGGTCGGCAGCTTCCTCCGAGAAGCGGTTCCGCTGCTTCGAAACAGTGACTATGACGGCGCGCTGCTGCTTATCACGCGGCGGGTAGCAGACGTCATTGCAGCCGATCGCGGAGTGACACTGACCGGCGCGTCACCGAGGCCCGCCCGAAGTCCAGAAACCGGGGACCATGCCTGGACTTTGGGGCAGATTCTTCTGATTCTTTTTGCGATTTTTGTTTTCTACGCCATCTTGAAAGGCATTAGCAGCAGTGGCGGAGGCTTCACTTGCGGCGGCGGAAGCGGCTGGTGGATCGGACCGATGATTGGCTCGGGGATGGGCGGCGGACGCGGTGGTTGGGGCGGCGGTGGATTCGGTGGGGGCGGTGAAGGAGGCGGCGGTTTTGGCGGCTTTGGTGGAGGCTCTTTCGGTGGCGGCGGCGCGAGCGGAAGCTGGTAGTATCGCTCGAATCTGCAGCTTGCTAATTTTCTCCGAGGCTATGCGCAGAAAAGGCGTGCGATGGAAGCGAAGCTCAAACAGATCGTAGAGCGGCTGAAATCGGCGGCAGGTGACAACCTGCAAGCGGCGGTCCTCTATGGCTCCGCAGTCACCGGCGAATTTCAGGCGCAGCACTCCGATCTGAACATCGTCTGCATCCTCAAGCGCACCACAGCTGCCGATTTAGAGGCCCTCCACGGAGTGGCAGAGTGGTGGATGCGCGAGGGGCATCCTGCGCCCCTGGTGTTTACGTACGACGAGTTGCAGCGTTCCGCCGATGTTTTTGCGATCGAGCTGTACGACATGAAAGCCCGCCATCGCATGTTGTACGGTGAGGATTTCTTTTCGCACCTCGAGGTACCGCTGCATCTGCACAGGCTGCAGGTCGAAAGGGAACTGCGCATCGACTGGTTGCGTCTGCGCCAGGCAATCCTCGCCGCTCCGCAAACGAAGAAAGCGCATATCGGAATTATGCTCGCGTCGGTCTCAGCGTTTTGCTCGCTTTTCAGGCACGCGCTTGCGGCGCTCGGCCAGACCATGCCGGACACGAAGCGGCAGGCCGTGGAAGCGATGGCGTCGCTAACGGGGGCCAATCCAAGCGCGTTTCTCGCGGTACTGGATTTGCGGGAAGGGAAGCGCAAGGAGCGGGAGATTGATGTAGAAGCGTCCCTCCACGCGTATCTGGAATTTGTAGAGGTCGTTACGAGCGAGGTGGATCGACGATTTGCTTCACAGTAGCGCGATGCAGGCCAGCTCGATTCGCGCCGGCTCGATTAACGCAGCGAAAGACGCGGTTGTGGTACATTCCGCGCCGGAGGAAGTACTGAGATGAAAGCGCTCCTAGGAGTTGTCGCCGTACTTGTGATTTTCGCGTTGATAGTCGGAGGCATGTACGTCAGCACGAAGAACAAGATCGTTGTGATGGACGAGCAGGTGAAATCGAACTGGGCGCAAGTGGACGTTGTGCTGCAGCGCCGCGCGGATTTGATTCCGAATCTCGTTGAAACCGTGAAAGGCTTCGCTGCGCACGAAGAAATCGTCTACGGCGACATAGCGAAGGCTCGCTCGGCGCTGTTGAATGCCAAGACGCCTGAAGAAAAGATCGCGGCCAATGGCCAGCTGGACACCGCGCTGGGACGGCTGCTCGTGATTGTTGAGAATTATCCTCAGCTGAAATCCAACGAGAATTTTTTGCGGCTGCAGGATGAACTCGCGGGCACCGAAAATCGCATCGCAGTTGAACGTAAGCGCTACAACGATTCCGTTCAGGCTTACAACACCTACATCCGCCAATTCCCCAATAGCCTTTTCGCCAAATGGGCTGGCTTCAAGGAGAATGACGCGTATTTCAAGGCGCCCGAGGCTTCTCGCGAAGCTCCCAAGGTGCAATTTCCAGCGGCAACCCGCTAAGCTTTGCATTTTGGGCTATTACAATCATGTGAAGCGAGTTGCGCCTGCCGAAGCAGTTATCTTGACCCATGCATGCCGGCGCGCTAGGCTACTTCCACGGAGTTAGAGCAACTAAAAAATTAATGAAACAAACCGTAAGAATCGCCGGAGGCATCAGCGAGCTGTTCGGTACCCTCGATGAAAACCTGAAGCTTTTCGAGGCCAACCTGCGCGTCACCACTCACTTGAAAGACCATGATCTCGAAATTGAGGGCGAACCGGCGCAGGTGGAGCGCGCGGCGCTCATCCTCGATGAATACAACCAGCGTATTCGCGAGGGCCGCGTTCCTGACAGCCAGGAAGTGAAGTCGCTCCTGCGAATCGCGACGCAATCTCCGGCCAAAGAATTGCGAGGCGCGTTTTCGCCCACACGCACTCGTTCGCTTGGCAAGAAGAGCGTCGCACCGAAGAGCACGAATCAGCGCCGCTATATCGAAGCCCTCGAAACATATGACATGGTGTTTGCCATTGGCCCGGGAGGCACTGGGAAAACCTACCTCGCCGTGGCGATGGCGGTCTCCGCGCTGTTATCGAAGCAGGTGAACCGAATCATTCTCGCGCGGCCGGCGGTGGAAGCCGGCGAACGGCTCGGATTTCTTCCCGGCACGCTGCAGGAAAAGGTGGATCCGTACATGCGCCCTCTGTATGACGCACTCCACGATCTTCTCGAGGCGGACAAGCTCGAAAGCTTTCTCGAGAAGGACATCATTGAAGTGGCACCGCTTGCGTTCATGCGCGGGCGAACGCTGAACGATTCTTTCGTGATTCTCGACGAAGCGCAAAACACGACGAGTGAGCAAATGAAGATGTTTCTTACTCGCCTGGGCTTCAATTCGAAAGCCGTGATCACCGGTGACATCACGCAGATCGACTTGCCCAACGAGCGCCGCTCAGGATTGGTCGAAGCGATCGACGTCGTTGGGAACATCGAAGGCATCGCTTTCATCTACTTCGACGAACGGGACGTGGTGCGTCACAGTCTGGTGCAGCAAATCATCAAAGCGTATGACGAGCGGAGCACCGCGCCCAACTCTTCCACGAAGAACGGGCCGACCGCCGCGACCCAGCCAGCCCGAAATTCGGTCACACGTTCTGCCGGCGACGTTCGGCGCGACTGATTTTCCCTCTCCATGATTGTCAATCGCCAGTTACGCATCCCCGTTCCATTACGCGACCTCGACAAATTTCTCACACGCGTGCGACGCCGATTACGCTTGCCAAAGGACTCGCTCACAGTATGCTTCGTGACGGAGTCCGAAATCGCTCGCTGGAACCGCGCCTATCGTGGCAAAAGTGGCCCGACCGATGTATTGTCGTTCCCAACGAATGCTTCCAAGGCAAAACGGAAATATGCCAGAAATAAGGTCGCACGCGGGGATGGTTTTTTTGCGGGCGAGACCTCAAATCACTCGGGGAAATATTTTGGCGATATTGCCATCGCCCCTGCTGTGGCGAGGCGAAATGCGCGTCACTTTGGCCGCACTTTTGACGATGAGATGCGCATTCTCATTCTTCACGGTATCCTCCATCTAATGGGCTATGACCATGAAGCCGACGACGGCCAAATGGAACGCCGAGAAAACCGGCTCCGCCGCGAGCTGAAGCTGACTTAAACGATGCCTCAAATCCTTTATACGATTGGTGTACTTGCACTCACAGCGGGTCTTGGCGTGTTCGCTTATCTTGACCGCGTCTACCGCGAGCTTGGCCGGGTGACAACGGGCCGCATCTTCAGGCATCTGCAAGAATTCGAAGCGGACATTGAGCCGCGATTCAAGATGGACCGGCACCGCGCCGCGCTGGCGTTCACGCTTCTGGCTCGGCTTTGGCTCGTTCTCGTAGCAGCCGTCACAGCACGCGGAGTGATTTTCTTTGTGCCGGGCTCGTGGGAAGCGGCTCTCGAAATGGTCTTTTTCCTGTCGGCCGAAGTGATCGTGCTGATGCATCTCTTGCCGTCGCTTTTGCTCGCGGGAGTGCGCGGGAATTGGATCGCGCCGTTCGTGCCGGCGATCCGCGTATTTACCTGGATCGTTTGGCCGGTGCAGGTGGTGCTCGAGTTGCTCGTTTCCGTGCTACATCTTTCGGAAGACGAGCAAACAGCGGAGGCCGATGAGCAGCAAACGATCGAGGCGTTTGTCGACGCGGCGGCGGAAGAGGGCATTATCGAGCACGACGAAGCGCGATTGATCGAGCAGGTGATTGAATTCGGCGATAAGCGCGTTCGCGACTTGATGACGCCTCGCCCCGATGTGGTGGCCATCCGCGCTGGCGCCACTCTGGAAGAGTTGAGCGATCTGATCGTCCAGACGAAATTTTCGCGTATCCCGGTGTATGAGAAATCGCTCGACGACATCGTCGGTCTGGGAATGGCGCGCGACATTCTCGAAGTTTCCGATCGCGACGCTGCTCATCGCGCTGTTCGCGAGCTGATGCGCCCCGCGCTTTTTATCCCCGAGACGAAATTAGGTTCGGAATTATTGAAGGAAATGCAGCGCAAGAATCAGCAAATGGCAATCGTAATCGACGAGTATGGCCTGATGGCCGGAGTTGTGACGGTAGAAGATCTGATCGAAGAAATTGTCGGCGATCTGGGCGAGGAAGACCGCCGGCCGGCGCCCGATGTGGTGCGCGAATCTGGCGGCAGCATGGTCATGCGTGGCAGCCTTCCAGTCGACAAAATCGCGGAGCTCCTCGGCGTACAGCTCGATGATTCGTCCGAGCATCCCGGCGCCACTACAATCGCCGGCCTGCTCAATTCGGTAGTAGGTCATGTTCCGCGGATGGGCGAGGTAATCGATTTCGATGGCATCCGTTTCGAAGTGCTCGAAGCGAATCAGCGTAAAGTGCTGCGCGTGCGTGCCCGCCGTACGTCTGCTGGCGCTGCCTCGTCTGCGTAAACACGCGCAAGCAGCCACTCGATCGGCGTACAATTCCATTTCATGCCGTTTAAATCCGGTTTCGTCGCAATTGTGGGCCGCCCCAACGCCGGCAAGTCCACGCTCGTTAATACGCTTGTGGGACGTAAGGTCGCGATCGTTTCGCCCAAGCCGCAGACCACCCGCAATCGCATCCAGGGAATTCTGAATCGCGACGACGCCCAAATCATCCTGATCGACACGCCCGGAATCCACAAACCTGAAAACATGCTCAGCCGCCAGATGATGGACGAACTCCAGCACGCGCTTGAGGGCGTGGATATTCTTTCGCTGATCGCTGATGCATCAGTGAACTTCGGCCCTGGCGACCGCTTCGCCATCGAATGGGCGCGGCGCTTCCACGGTCCCGTTTATTTGTTGCTGAACAAAATCGACCGAGTCCCCAAGCCACATCTTCTTCCCCTAATCGAGCGCTACAGCAAGGAGTTCGAATTTGCCGAAGTGTTTCCGATCTCCGCGCTCACCGGTGAAGGCTGCCTCGATCTCGTCAATTCCTGGCTCGAGCGATTGCCCGAGCATCCGCCATATTTTCCGCAGGACCAGGTCACCGATCAGCCCGAACGTTTCCTCGCGGCGGAAATAATTCGCGAAAAGGCGATTCTCGCCACCCGACAAGAAGTGCCCTATGCGATTGCGGTAATGGTAGATAGTTTTGAGGAAGGGCCACAACTTCTCCGAATTCGCGCCACGATCTATGTGGAGCGCGAAGGGCAGAAGGCAATCCTGATCGGCAAGCGAGGCGCAGCCATCAAGACCATCGGTACGCAGGCCCGCAAAGAACTCGAATCCATTCTCGGCACCCACATTTTTCTCGAACTATTCGTCAAGGTTCAGCCAAACTGGCGCGAAAACTCGTCCATGGTGCGCCAGCTCGATTGGCATCGCCAGCTCGAGCAGCTGAGCGAATATCAGAACAACGAAAACGAGGAAGTGGAAGCCGCGGACGACGATGACGAGGCCCCAAAGGATCTAGAACTCTAGCATTCCGTCACTCACCATGCTCCCGTCTCGGCTGCGCACGAGGTACGGCTGCCGTTCCTAACGCCAGCGTCCCGCCGGCTCTTTTGACGTTCGCCGCCGATCCCCCAAGCACCAGCACTCCGACGAAGCCCCGCCATAACCAACTCAGTTCGGGCTCTCGCCGTGACCCTGAACCTCATACCTTGGATGGCGCAATTCCCAGCGATCGCATCTTGCGATACAAATGGCTCCGCTCCAGCCCCAGCGCCTCCGCCGCTTTCGTCATGTTCCACCGGTTTTCTTCAAGCTTGCGAAGCACAAATTCTCGCTCGTACGCCGACCGCGCTTCCTGCAGGCTTTCATACGGCTTCTGCGGGCTCTTCGACGCCCCGCGAAACAATTCCGGCGGCAAATGGTGCGGCTCAATCTTCTGCCCCGGACTCATGATCACAAGCCGCTCAACGAGATTTTTCAGCTCGCGCACATTCCCCGGCCAGGGATAGCTCAACAGCACTCCCATCGCCGGCGCCGTGAATTCCTTTGGCTTTTTCCCGTATGCTTCGCAAAATTCCGCCAGAAAATGCGCGGCGAGAATCGGCATATCCTCAATCCGTTCGCGAAGGGCAGGCACGTAGAAGGGGATCACGTTCAGTCGATAGAAAAGATCTTCACGAAACGCATTTCGGCCAATTTCTTCCTCGAGCTTTTTGTTTGTCGCCGCGATTACCCGCACATCCACGGTAATTGGTTCATTGGATCCCAGCCGCTCCACTCGCTGCTCTTCCAGCACGCGCAGCACTTTCGATTGTGTCTTCAAACTCATATCGCCGACTTCGTCAAGAAACAGAGTCCCTCCGTCTGCCTTTTGAAATTTGCCGACTTTGTCTTCACTCGCGCCCGTAAAGCTGCCCTTCCGGTGGCCGAACAGCTCCGATTCGATCAACTCCTCGGGAATTGCGGCGCAGTTCACTTCCACAAACTGCATCGTGTTGCGCAAACTGCTCGCGTGCAGCGCCCGCGCGACCAACTCTTTTCCCGTTCCGCTCTCGCCATAAATCAAGACGCGTCCATTCGTCGGCGCGGTGAGTCCAATTTGCTGCCGCAGCGCCTTCATAGGCACGCTGTTGCCGAGTATCTCGTGGCGCTCTTCGAGTTCCGCACGCAGCCGGCGATTCTCCGCCTCCAAACGCACATACTCGAGCGCGTTACGTACCACGAGGACAATTTTGTCCAGCGACAGTGGCTTTTCGACAAAATCGAACGCGCCAAGCTTCGTAGCCCGCACCGCTGTCTCGATATTGCCGTGTCCGGATATCATGATGACGACTGGCGCGGCCTCGCGAGCTTGAATCGCCTCGAGAGTCGTCAATCCATCCATCTTCGGCAGCCACACGTCCAACAAAATTAAATCAAAGCTCCGTCGCTCGAGCTCCCCGAGACACTCCTCGCCTGATGAGCCCGTTTCCACCTCATAGCCCTCGTCGCGCAGCAGTGCGCCGAGCGATTCGCGAATCCCGCTCTCGTCATCCACAATTAGAATCGATGCCGGCATCGTTTACGCTTTAAACCCAATCAAAATTTCGAGCCTTTGATTTGCTCGGCGTTCTTTGTAGTGTGACCTTCTGTGTCCTCTGCGTTAGAGTTTCAGGTTCTTCAGCTCGCCTATACCGCTGAAGCGCCGGTCTGCGCCGCGGGCGCAGGCACCTCGATCGCCGGGAACCGAATCACGAAGCGCGTTCCAGTTGGAACATTGTCTTCCACGCGAATCGTGCCGTTATGCTCGGCAATAATACGGCTTGCGATCGCAAGTCCGAGCCCCGTACCGCGCTCTTTGGTCGAAAAATGCGGCAGAAAAAGCCTTTCTTTATCCTCCGGCGAAATTCCATGCCCGCTGTCGGAAATCTCGATTGCCACCGCATCACCATCACCCTCTGCGCGCGTAGCCACCTGCAAACGCCGGACCGAGGCGCCCTCCATCGCTTCCGCAGCGTTATCAATTAGGTTCGCAACAACGCGCCGAAGCAGTTCACTATCCGCTTTGATTGACGGGAGCGAAGCGGCGAGCTCTGTCCGCAGAGTGATTCCTTCGAGACGCCCGCGGAACAGATCGACGGCGCTCGACACAATCGAGTTCACGTCCGCGGGAGCGAGCCGCGCCGCTGGGAAGCGGGCGAACTGCGAAAATTCATCTACCAGCGATTCGAGGGTGTGAACCTCGCGTTCGATCAATCCGGCGCACTCCGCGACGAGTTTCTCAAATTCGCTGCGCGAACCCTCCAGCCTGTTTCCGGCCGTGCGTTCGATATGACGCAGCAAGCGTTGGGCGGAAAGCTGAATCGGCGTCAGCGGATTCTTGATCTCATGCGCGATTCGCTGCGCGACTTCTTGCCAGGCGGAAGCTTTCTGCGCCCGCAGCAGGTCGGTCAGGTCGTCGATCACGATGACGAATCCTGGGTTTGACCTTCGAGGACCAAGCGAGCTAACGGTCACTGCCGCGCGCACCAGCTTTCCCTCCGTCGCAATTTCGATTTCACGCGACGCTGCTCCCATTCGCAGCGACCGGCGCATTAGATGCAGCGTCGCGCGTGCCGCCTCGTCGCCGAGTAGCTCTTGCAGCGAATGTGCGTCGCGCGCGTGAGCCCCCAGGATCGCAACCACTGCCGAGTTCACTCTCGCCACTTCGCCCGAAGAATTTAGCGAAATCACTCCCGTCGGAATATTTTCGAGAATCGCCTCCATCAATTTCCGTCGCCGCTCCCGTTCTTCGATCGCCTCCTCGAGGCTTTGCGTGAATTCGTTAATCTGCCGCCGGCCCTCTCCCAGCTGTTCCGTCATTCGATTGAACGAGCGCACCAGCGTTCCGAGATCGTCTTGCGCCTGGACGTCGATCTGGTGCTCGAAATTACCGCGTGAAATTTCGCGCGTGGCCTCGGCGAGCGCCTGAATCGGCACGGTCACCTGCTTGGAGAGAAAGAGAGCTACCCAGGTGGTGGCGAACAGCAACAGCAGCGTAATGAGTGACAGCACTCCGAGAATTTCTCGCTTATAAACGCGCAGTTGTTGCTTCTGCTGCTCGTAGGTCTGCGTTTGCGTTTGAATCACGGAATAGCGGTCAAGATAGTCATTCGGCATCCGGCGCCCTACGTACAGCTTCCCGTTTTTTAGCGGAGCGCTCGCAACGAGATAGAGGTCGTTTCCAGCGCGCCAGAACTCCGCCCTCGTGTTCAGCACCTGCGCAGGTTGAGGAGCGATCGGTTCGCGAGCGCGCGTTTGGGCAACCGGCGCGCCTACTATGTGATCTGTGTAAGCAATCGCGCTGTTCACAGCTCCGTGAGAATCCACGACCCAGGATGCATCGACCGACCAACTCGACTGCAAGAACGCTTCGTCTGGGCTGCCCGATCTTACTGCTCTCGCCGCAATCTCGCTCAGATGGCCGGCGCCGGTCTTCCGCATGTCCCGCAGAAGCAGTTGGCTTTCCTCATTCGCGACTTCCAGCGGGCGCGGAAACCACGCATTCAGCGTCCGATTCACCAGCGCATAGCTGAAAAAAAACATGAAGACGACTGGCAGCAGCGAGACGCCCATCGCGCCAAGCACCATCTTCGCCTTGAAGCGCGAGCCCATCTGTCCGGCCCGTCGCTCAGTCGCCAACCGTACCAAGCTGCGCGCCAAAATCAGGCCGAACACGAGAAGGGCCGCACCGAGAAATGTCGAGAGCGCAAAGAGAACTACGAATTCATTGCCTTGCTCAGGGTGGAATGGAGTGCTCAGCGATCCCAGCGTGAATACGGCAGCCGTCAGCAATACAACGGCAATGCCACCGGTAATTAGCCACACGCGTTGTTTTCGCGTCGCTGCCGTCACCGGCCCTCCTGCAGATACCTTCCGAGCGGGCACTCGTCGCACTTCGGGTCGGTCTTGCGGCACCAGTTTTTGCCGGCCGCGACGATCAGTGCGTGAAATTCGTTGAACTTCGATACGTTGCCGGGAAATCGGCGTTCAAACTCCCAGCGAATCTCGTCATATTTTGCTTTCGGATCGGCCCACCCGTGGCGCACGAGCATGCGCTTCGTGTAGGCGTCAACGACGAACACCCCGTGCTGTCCGGCATATAGCAGAATCGAATCAGCCGTTTCCGGCCCGATGCCGAAGACCCCCAGCAGCTTTTCGCGAAGCACTATCGTGGGAGTCTCGAACATTCGTTTCAACGATCCCCTGTATTCCCGGCGAAGAAATCGAGTGAACGATTTCAGCGCCCGCGCCTTCTGGCGCCAGTAGCCGGACGACTGAATCAGGCTTTGCAATCGGCGCATTGAGACGTGTTCGATGGCCACAGGCGTGAGCAGCTCTGCGCCGCGAAGCTTGGCAAGCGTCGTTTCGACGTTTGACCACGATGTGCTCTGCGTCAAGATCGCGCCAACAATCACTTCGAAGGGGGTTTTCGCCGGCCACCAGTGCTGAGGGCCCAGCGTCGTAAAAAGGCTGTTAAAGTATTCATCCAGCGGGGGTTGCGACTTCTCTGTACCTTGGCCCGGCACTCTCAAAAGTCGGTGGGGAGCCAAAATGGAGAGTTTTTGGAGTCCTGCTGTCATCGAGAATTCACAATAGCGGGCGGAGATTCGCAAGTCAAGCGGCGGTGTTGTGTTTTGGCCACACTACTGTGGCGGACATACAAACTCGCTCATGCGCGAGTGCGTTCGAATTCTCGCATGAAGCCAACCAGGGCTTCGACGGATTCGATTGTCACCGCATTGTAAAGCGAAACACGCATCCCGCCCACCGACCGATGGCCCACGATTCCTACGATCCCTTGGTTCGCTGCTTCCTTTGCGAATCCCGCCTCCAACGCCTCGTCGCCATCGGCAAGTCGAAACACCACGTTCATTCTCGAACGTGAGTCCTGCTCGACGGGGCATTTGTACAGGCTACTCGAATCGATCACGTCGTAAAGCAGTCTTGTTTTTTCTTCATTGCGTCTTTCGAGGGCTGCCACGCCGCCTTCGGCCTCGATCCATTCGAGCATCAGGCCCAAGACGTAAACCGCGAACGTAGGTGGCGTGTGGAAGAGCGAATGCTCTTTGATCTCAGTACGATATTGCAGCAGGGAAGGAAGCTTGGCATCGGCACGTTCGGCAAGATCGCGCCGAATGATTACAACCGTCACGCCCGATTGGCCTAGATTCTTCTGTGCCCCTGCGAAAATCGCCCCGAATTGCCGCACATTGATCGGGCGCGAAAGTATGTCGGACGACATGTCCGCCACGAGCGGCACGTCTCCGGTTCTCGGCATCGCCTGCCACTGTGTGCCCTCGATCGTGTTGTTCGAACACATGTACACGTAAGAAGCATTGGATGCGAGGGCAATTTCGTTCGTGCGCGGGATGCGAGTGAATTTCTCGGGCTCAGTCGATGCCGCAATTCGATAAGGCGCGCTTTTTTTCAGCTCGGCGATCGCTTTGGCCGTCCACATCCCGGTGTGCAGCACATCCACTGGCTTCCCGTCCAAATATAAGTTCAACGGCAACATCGTGAACTGCATGCTGCCGCCACCCTGCAGAAAAATCACGGCATACTCTTCCGGAATTGGCATGAGCCGGCGCAGCAGCTGTTCCGCACGCGTGTTGATCTCTTCAAACTCTGGCGATCGGTGGCTCATCTCCATCACCGACATCCCCGTACCGCGATAATCGAGCAGTTCGTCGCGTACCCTCTCCAAGACGGAAACCGGCAGAGTCGCCGGCCCTCCGCCGAAATTAAAGGCTCGCTTCACACCGGCCTTGGAAGATGAAGTTGAAGCCACGCCGCGCAGTTCCTTTCAGCTGGAAGAGGTATCTGCTGTCCGATCTGAATTGATCAGAGTAGCAGAACTAGCGGCATCTTGTCGCAGCCGCGAAAAATCGGGCGCGCCGCGCCGCCTTGACACTCTTCACGCCCAGCAATTAGACTGAAAGGCTCGGAGTTGCAATCGGGAGCCAAAGGGATGCTTCTCTCGCGGGATTTCGTCGGCTACATGGCCAAGGAAGTGGTGAAGCGGCTGGTAGCGGCGAACATGATTGAAACGAAGAACGTCGAGGGCGTCACGCAATCCGTCCGCCAGGTGATGGCCGATGAGGTAACGGTGGAGGACCGCTTGAACGAAGAGGTGCGCGAGATTCTGAGCAAGCACTCGGATGAAATGAAGCGTGTGGGAGCGTCGTATCAGGAGATGTTCAAGAAAGCCAAAGGCCAGTTGGCCCGCGAAAGGAAGCTGATACTCCGCTAATGCGCCTGACGCGCGAAAAAACGGTTCGCATCTCACATCGCATAATCGACCTGCTCGTCACTCTGCCGGATGTGGATTTTATCGAAGACCGCGACACGATCCGGCAGGAAATCGTCAATATTCTAACGGCGCTCCTCAAGGTGGAAGAGCAAGTGGACACCGAGGTTCGCGCGAAGATTGCATCGCAGAAAAAAGAGATTTTGGAAGGCAGCGAAGAGTGGGACATCCTTTATCGCAAGTACTACCATGAGGGATTAAAACGCCTCGGCGTCGCTGAGGTTCACGCGCACTGAGTTTTTCTCCGCAGCACAAAGTCCGCACCGAAAAGTTTCACAGAATGTAAAAATTAAAGGCGCCCGGAAGAATTCGGGCGCCCTTTTATTTCTCGATTTAGTTTGAAGTGTTACTGTCCGTCGGGACGGCGCTTCAACGTCGGCCGATCGCTGTCATCGTCCGTGCCCCCCGTGGTGTCGGGCGGCGCCTGTCCGGTCTTCTGCGTCTGATCCGTCTTCTTCCGCAACGCCGGCTTGTTGCCGCCCTTATCGTTGACCTTTTGATTGGCTTCAATCATTCCGAGGCGGCGCTTCACCACGTCGAATTCGGAAGTCGAGACGATGTATTCTTCGCGCGCCGGTAAGATCGTGGCAATTTCTTTCTGCGCGGCTTCGATCCGGTCGGGCGTGGGCGGATGAGTTGCGAAAATCTTGGGCACTGTTCCGGGCTGCTTCTTTTCGAGCGCCGTGACTTTTTCGAAGAAAGACACAAATGAATTCGGGTCGTAACCTGCCTTGTACATGTACTGCAGACCGAGGTAATCCGCTTCGCGCTCGGCATCACGCGAGAATTTCAGGAATGAAATCGGCACCACTAGCTGCGCGCCCTGGTAGATCGCATATCCCGCCCATCCACCCGGCCCCAACATGACCAGCGGGATGGTCGCCAGCTGCATAATTTGACCCTTTGTCGCATTCTTGGTGCCGTGACGGGCGCAGACGTGCGCAATTTCGTGCGCCATCACGCCGGCGAGCTCGGACTCTTCATCGGCGTGCATGACCAAGCCGCTATTGACGTAGAAAAATCCTCCGGGCAGAGCGAACGCATTGATCTGGTCGGAGTCGATCACCTTGATCGTGAACGGAACCTGCGCATCGGAATTGCGCACCAGGTTCTGGCCCACGCGATTGACGTATTCGGTGACGACCGGATCGGTGATGAACTTCGCGGAGCGGTCAACTTCCTGCGCCAGCTGCTTGCCCAGTGCAATTTCGTGTTCGAGCGAATAGAAGTTCAAGCCATGACCGATGTTGCGATTGCCAACGGCATCAACGTCAGCCTCGCTGCCTTTTTTTACGTTAGGGTCGGTCGGCTGAGCGATTGGCGCCGGTCCCTGTGCGCTAGGCGGTTGGCTCGATGAGTCGCTCTGCTGGTTTTGCGGAGCAGGCTGCTGCGCGGGCGGCTGTTGGGGGCCCGTTTGCTGCTGTGTCTGATCCGGGGTCTGCTGCGTGGTCGATTGCTGCCCGCCCTGCTGACTTTGTGGAGGTGCCGCGGTGGCTACGGAAACCGCGAGCAAGGTCGCGAAAACAATCGCGCCGAATCGCATCGTCCAGGTCGTTTTCATCTCAACCTCCACCGCGATGAGGAGGATTATACACCCCGCCCGCGAGACCAAAGCACACAAAGCGTAGGATGACACAAGCCCCCAAATAGTTACTTTCGCGGCGCGGAAGAGTTGGTCAGGCGACTCGCGTACCAAATTGGCAGCGAATGGCGGAGGAAGGCGGCATTTAGCCCCCATTTGCCGCCGATTGGAAATCTTCACCGCCCTATGTTTTCTATGACTTGCGAGTGTTTCTAATCGCGCGGCCGTAGGTTAGAAACATGTGTAAGGGGGGGGAGTGGGAACAAAACCTGGTTGTTACCGCCGGTACAAGCTGAAACCCGTGCTGCCGAGAAGGAAAAGCAAAGCGCCTGTTAGCGATTGGCGAAAGCGACGCCTTCATCGCGGCCATCGCACTCGACCACGGGGCCACTGTCTTCGATGCTGGCGATGCTGACGCCTCTGGATCGACTCTAGCGAAAGATCGATTTGGCCTCTCTGTACGTGGACAAACCGCTAAAATTTAGGTGTGTGGAGAAAAAAATCTCGGCAGTGCGTCAGCCTCCGATTACGCAACTATTCGGGACTTACGACCGTCCGCCGCCGGAGGGTGCGGATCGGTCTGGTCTAAATGATTGCCACTCGCGGATTTGTTCAGACACCTGACTCTTCTCGCGTTCGTCTGTCGCATTTTCCCACCGACGCCGCAGTTCGTTGAGCCGGCCTTCCACAAATCCGACTCGTCCTGATTTGTGTACTGGTTTGTCGCGGTTACCGTATCCCATGTTCAGGTTGCTCCTTTTTTGATTTGAGAATATCGCTACCGATCCCGTTCGCCTAGAAGCACAGGCCCCAGCTACTGCCCAATCGCTGGAGCCTGTCAATTCTTTGCCAAACATCCGTGCCAAACGTCTTAGGGCCGGTCGGTCAGGGGCAGGTTTTGCGATACAGGTCCGCTCGTAGTTCCGATTACGTCGCCAGAGACGATCATCTCGACGCGGCGATTTTGTTGACGTCCTTCCGCGGTGTCATTGGACGCCACCGGCTGCGTCTTACCGAACCCTTGGGACGTCATCGACGCCAAAGGAATGTTTTGCTTTGCCAGGTAATCAAGCACCGCTCCGGCGCGTCGCTCCGAGAGTTCCTGATTCATGGCATCACCACCCACGCTGTCGGTGTTGCCCTCGATGGCTAGTCTCAGGTCCGGGTAGACAAGGATGATTCCGGATATCTTGGCTAGCTTCTCGCGCGCCACTGGACGAAGAGTGTACTTGCCGGTATCGAAAAGCACGTCCGACAGGTTCACAACCAGACCACGAGCGGTGTCGCGAGTGGCGAGAATGGCGTTGAATTGTTGCAGCAATCGGGCGCGAAGTTCTTCACGATCCTGCACCGCTTGCTGGAGCTGCTGATCTGAATTCGCCGCGGCGGCCCGGTTTCGATCCGATTCCGCCTCTGCGTATCTTTGGCCCTGTTGGGCATCCGCAGCGGCTTGATTGGCGTCAGCGGCGGCAGCGCGATTCCGATCCGATTCTGCTTGTGCGCCCTGTTGTCGCTCCTGCGCCGTAGCGGCAGCCCGATCGGCCTCCGCACGTCTTCGGTCGGCATCCGCGCTTGCTGATTCCGCGTTCGTACGCGCCTGCATATCTTCGTTGGATTTGGCGGTGGCGTCTGCGACTTGTGCCGCTGCCGCGTCCCTGTCGGCGTTCACGCGATCTGCATCGATCCGTTTCAAGGCGATTTCTCGGGCATCGTCCGCCGTCTGCACAACCTCGCGCGATTCTGCAATCAAAGATTTCCTGTCAACATGTCTTCTGGTTGCCAGATCATCCACCCGCTTCATCTGCCTGACAGCATTTTCATAGCTGGAACTTGCGAAGGTCTCTGCGCCGGCCGATTTAGCAATCCGCACCGCATTGCGTGCTTCGAAGAATTCGAGAGGTAGTCTCGCGTTCAAGACGACCGGGTCGAACTGATAGCCGGTGGGGATGTAGCCACCCCGATCGATGAGTTCATACTTCGCGTCCACCATCTCGGTGGCGCCGGCCGTATCGGAGCGAATCGCGTTCTCGAGGACCACGACGTTACTGGGACGACGCACGGCATAATAGGGTTCCGCGGTCACGATAAGCGCGAAAGCCTGAAGGTCGGTGGTCACGTCCAGCTTGCTGCGGTGGTTATCGCCCACCAATACTTCGCCGATGTTTACTGGCCGGCCTTCCGGCGAAATTGCCCACAACACATAAGTCAGATATTCGTTGCCAAAGCTCGTAGGCCTGTCCAGTCCGGAAAATTCGACTTCGATTTCCAGCCTCCCACGCTTGCTCTCGACTTTGGCCTCGCCCGCCGCGGCAGGCATCAAATCGGTGCCTTGAAAATTGATCTTTGTGGCCCCACTGCGGTGTCTATAGCTCACCGCCCGGGTCGTACGGCTAACTACGCTCACTCTGTATACGGGCTTCTGATTGTTTTCGTACGAAACCGTGGTTTGGGCCTGGGCTAGCGTAGATGCGCCCAAACCCACGAGGACTGCCAACAATACCGCAGAAGTTTTCACTGAGAGTCTCCTTGAGAAGAAGCAGGAAAAACCCAGTATCGAACTTCGGGAATGCCAATACTGTGCGGTATTGCACGTTGTGCGAAGATCGTCAAAACGATGGCGAGTCTTCGGCTGCAGCGATCTCCTCCGAAGATCGGACTCTTGAACCTAATCGAACGCCTTCGCAACTCCTTCCATGAGAAGGCCGGTGTGAGTCAAGACGGTTTTGTTTTTACTTGCGTGGGTTGTTTGCCTTTGAGCCAAGCCGCCTCTGTCGCCATCCTTCCATCCGCACTCTTTGTTGAGCGATTGTTCGCTCGGTGCCAGTTGGGCGTACCCGTTTCAGCAGGTGCTGCTACCTGATAATCGACCTCGGCTCCCCTCTGTTGGA
>Ga0185299_10004362_pt1 | contig 17218 bp, 20 predicted proteins | sample PaiPotPPA55metaG_FD_128002 | JGI IMG/M metagenome (GOLD analysis project Ga0185299, IMG submission 128002) | Iron sulfur acid spring bacterial and archeal communities from Banff, Canada, to study Microbial Dark Matter (Phase II) - Paint Pots PPA... ...
CTGCACAACTGCGCCTGACGTCACAGTTGTGATCACGACTTGAGAGCTAGCCGTTTTCGACGCGCGCTTTTATATCGGAGTAGGCTGCGTCGATGAGCCTGGTTAGCGCTGCAGCGTTTGTGGGCGTTTCCGGTCTCAGCTTCACATGGCGCATGAACTTGCCGGTGCCTTGCAACAAGCGGGCCGGATCGGGCAGCGCTGCGCCGTGAAAGAAACCCACGTTAACGTGCGAAGTGAAGACATTAACGTAGCCGAAGGGCGCATCTCCCAAACAGATAACCGGACAGCCGTCATGCAAGAGCTCCCGGACTTCGTCCCCGCATTTTCGCATCACGCCAAGCCAGTGATGCGCGATGGCTCCCAATTCACCTGCATGCTCTTTCATCCAAGCATCGATGGCGGGATCCCGCTCGAGAGCGCCGTTGAATCGCAGCAATTCCGTTCTCATCGTCGCGACTTTGGAATCAGCGGGGGGGAGTTCTCTCATGGCGTTTTGAGAGGTACCTGCTGGTTCCAGGGTGCCACACTTTCCTCATACTCCATGGGATCGCCGAAACCTTCGGTTTGGACGCCGAGTTGGCGAAGAGCGTTCAAGGCCATCAAACGGCGATGCGCGTTGAATGTCATGATATGGGCGAAAACACCACCGAACGTGAAAGTCTCAGCGGGTTCGCACAGAGCGTCGACGAACGTATCATCCCAGGCGGAGCGGTTCCGGATGCCACTGAAAATACGATGCAGTTCGGCATCGGTCTTTTCGAGCCTTTGCAGCATCGCTTGCGGGGAGCGCGGCGATTTGGGAGGGCCGTTCCTATCCATATTGGCTCCGGACAGCGCGGCGGTCCAGACCTCTTTCGTGAAGACAATGTTTTCTAACAGCTGCCTTAGAGTCTTATTCGACTCCCGCCAGGGCAGCAGCTCTACGACCGTGGTCAGCGGCCGATCCAATTGTTCTTCTGTCAAAGTACCCGCGTATTCCAACAAACGCCGCGTGTGCCAAGAGTCGTTGCCTGCAAAACGATCGAACAAGTCCATGTCTCTTCCTCCTTTTGTTGAGGAACCAAGGGCAAAAAAGTGAATTTTGTTGGACGCCGGCAAGTGGAAGTGCGGATCACGCATGCGCCGGTAGAGGCTGGGAGAAGTCCGAAAAGCTTTTCGGAACGCGCGAGTGAACGCCTCCAACGAACCGTAATTGGCGTCCAGCGCGACGTCGGTGACCGACATTCCGGTGTGCGCCAGTTGATATGCGGCTCTTTCCAACAATAGGCGCCTTCGCATGGCACCCGGCGTTTCTTCGACCACTGTTCGGAACAACCTGTGGAACTGAGTGCGGCTTTGGTACGCTTGGCGCGCTAGATCTTGCGTTTTCGCCTGAGTGTCCAGGGAGTGCGCAACAATTGCACAGAGGCGGTCTGCCGTGTCCTGACCATCCGCTTTATTCATGCGTCCGGTTCCTCATCTTGAGCGAATCATAGACAAGAGATGACACCTGCCGCCTGATAGTACGTACCAATCTTCTATCCTAGAAGGCGGACCAAAGGGAATAGACAGATGGATACTCGACCCCGTGCTTGCACGAATACCCCCCGACAACGCCGCAGCGCTGACCGAACCGATCGTTCCCCGGTGGTCGGCAACTCTTACCTAATCCGGTTTACTTCAGGGTTGCTCGTCACACGCCCGGAGCTTTCGGCAGCGGTTCTTGCTGATTCGCCGCACGCTTACTGGAGGAGTAAAAGCCCCGGGCTGCCAACGCAGGCAGGCTTGTGTCTGGATTGTATTCGCGCTGCTTAACGGTATTTTGACCTGCCTCGGCCGGCGTTAGAGAAATAATTTTGGGCTTGACAGGCAATAGAGTACGTGCGTACTCTTAGGGCATGCGATATTCGCTAGAACACAAAGCGCGGAACCGCGAGAAGATTCTTGCCATGGCTGCCCGCTCGATCCGGGAGCACGGCGGGGACACGAGTGGCATCGGTACGGTGATGAAGAAGGTAGGCCTGACAAAAGGGGGCTTCTACCGGCATTTTGCAAGCAAGGATGATCTTTTCGTTGAAGCGGTAGCGCGAGCGTTCGATGAGATGGGAACGGGCATGCTGGAGGCTGCAAAGTCAGCACCCGAAGGCCAGGCTCTGCGGGCGATCATCGAACGTTATCTGAGCACCGGCCACGCGAATTCGCCGGGAATGGGTTGTGTGCTGGCCGCCCTCGGGCCAGAGCTCACGCGAAAGCCGTTGTCCGTGCGAAAACGGATCGAGGCAGTGCGGGAAGCGTATCGTGAGCGTCTACTGCCGTTCGTGCCCGGCCGGACGCGAGAAGAAAAGCTGACGAAGTTTCAATTGTTATTCCCCAGCATGGCCGGTGTGTTGACGAGTGTCCGCATGACTTTGTCGCCTGAAAAGCGTGACCAAATGTTGATGGAGGCGAGGAATTTTTTCATAAAGCTTTTCGTTGAAGACTAAAATTTTTTTGCCCTTAAAGAGTACGACAGTACTCTTTAAGGGTGAATAGGGCCAAATAGACAGACTGACTGAATCGAAAGGATAAGGAGATGAAATTCATGATCCCGTTTCTTATGGCAGCAGTGCTTCCCGCGGCGGGTCTCGCGCAATCCCAGTCCGGGGGCGGCTCAGGCGTGCCCAGCATCGCTATACCGAAAACTACAGAAGTCATCGTCATCGAGACTCCCCGGCAGGGCGTAACCCCCCAACAAGTCATGGCGGTTATACCGGAAGAGATTAAGGCGACGGTAAAGCTTTACCTCGACGGGAAAATCCGCCAGTGGTATTCGCGCGGCGATGGCAAAGGCGTTGTTTTCGTGATCGATGCTAAGACCGAGGACGAGGCGCGAGCGATTGTGGAAACACTGCCGCTCGCAAAGGAACATTTGATGGATCACCAATACATTCCGGTCGGACCGTTGATGCCGCTGAGGGCACTGAACCCAGGGGCGTTTCAGTGAGTCACGTCTCGATAGCGGTGCTGTACGAAGTGAGCGCTTAGAAGGAGATGAACATGATCAAGCCAAGAATTATCGTGACCGGTGCGACCGGAAAGACGGGGAGCGTCGTTGTTACGGAGCTGCTGAAGGCGGGCTATCCCGTTCGCGCTCTCGTGCACCGAGAAGATGGCCGCAGCGCGCGACTGAAGGCGCAGGGGGTCGAGATCGCGGTCGCCGACATGAGCGATGTTGAACGCGTGGCCAACGCGCTAAAGGATGTTCAGCGCGCCTATTATTGTCCGCCTATCGATCCATACATGATTCAGGGCGCGGCCGCGTTCGCAGTCGCCGCCAAGGAAACCCGGCTCGAGCACATTGTCGGCATGACGCAATGGCTGGCGAGCCCTTCGCATCCCTCGCTCATGACCCGTCAGCACTGGCTCGTCGATCGGCTGTTTTCGGCGATTCCCGGAGTCGCGCATACGATCATCAAACCAGGCTTCTTCGCTGACGACTACCTGGTGACGATTGGGGCGTCCGCGCAGCTCGGCATCTTTCCCTGGATGTTCGGCAATAGCCGCAACGCGCCACCTTCCAACGAAGATATCGCGCGAGTTGCCGTCGCGGCGCTGATGGATCCTGCGCGGCACGCAGGAAAAAGCTACCGCCCCACCGGACCGGAGCTTCTCGGCGCGGAGGACATGGCCAAGGCTATCGGCCGAGCCGTCGGACGATCAGTTAAGGTCGTGCCAACCCCTGCCTGGCTGTTCATGAAAGCCGCACGGATGAGCGGCTACCCGATCGATGTGTTCAGTGGCATTCGCTACTACATCGAAGATCATAAGCGCGGCGCGTTCGAGGTCGGGGCGCCAACGACGGACGTCTTCGATGTGACTGGCCGCCCCGCTGAAGACTTCGAGACGATCGCGCGTCGTTATACGGCGCAGCCCCGCAACCAGCGGACCTTCGGCAATTGGCTTCGCGAGTTTGTGCAGTTCATGCTCGCCCCACTCGGGCCTGGGTTCGATCTGGGCCGCTATGACCGCGAACTACGGCGTCCGTTCTCGTCGGTGCCTCAGTTCGCGACCGACTCGAAGGTGTGGCGGCGCGAGCACGCCATCGCCGACAACTTTAGTCCCGCGGCCCTCGGCCACGGGAAGGCCCTGTCGCAGCCACCAGCCGCGGTTAATCGCTGGAATTCTAAAAAGGAGAGATTAATCATGCCACAACAAATGATCTGGTTTTTCGTGAGCATCGCATTCAGCTTCATCGCGTGGGGGATCGTTATCGCTCGATATATCTGGCCGGAACTCCGTCTCCGGTCACGGGTCGAAGCGTTGCGCCCCCTGCTCGTCCTGCATAGCTTCCGCTTCATCGGGTTGGCAGTGCTGGTTCCGGGCGTCGTGTCACCCGATCTGCCGCCTACTTTCGCGCATTTCGTGGCCTATGGGGACATCATTGCGGCGATACTTGCGTTGTTTTCGCTGCTATTACTGCCCAGCGCGGCCGGCGTTGCCGCCGCATGGATTTTCAACCTCTGGGGTGCAGCCGAACTCCTAAACGTTTTCTACCAGGGCAATCAGTCCGGACTTTTGGCCGGGCAGTTGGGAGCCACATTCTTTCTTCCAACTCTGATCGTGCCGCTGCTCCTAATTACGCACGGACTCGGTTTCCGGATTCTTCTGCAACATCAGCCAGCACCCGCAATGCAAGAAAGCCGGCACCCGGCATAATCGGCCAAACGCTAAGGTCGCGTCTGCTAGGCGCCCGAGCCCGACCCCCTGACAAGAAAGACGGCGCGTTTCGGCGCTTTATTTTCCGATCTAGGGGCCGGGCTTTTTCGTGAAGCCTCGACGGACGACTAGACATTCAGGGTTTTGTTTATAGTCGGGCACTCGATTTGATCTCCACCCGCGTGCGACCCTCCGTGTGGATGGATTCTGAGCCGATTGTCGACCAGCCTTCCATAACCGGATTAGGGAAGGGCTGCCCGTAACCCAGGAGAAATCCAGAAACAGTCCTGAACTAACATTTAGATTCTTGAGTGCGCCGTGTGACATGGGACGTCAATGCGCATCCTTAACGAGTGTTGTTCCGTCTGACCAGTTGGGCACTAGGACCATGAACTCGGTTATTGGCTCCGGAGCACCTTGAAATTGTGGATTCAACATAACTGGAGAGCCCGGCTGATCCGCTCCCCAAGATTTCGGATCTGTAAGCGGGACGTAAAACATCAGATGAGGAACCCAATGCCTGGCGGAGTCGTTAAGGTATCCTTGTTTCGACATCATATAGCACATTGCGCCAGGTTCCAGGGCGGGCAGCTCTTTGACATCGAATGTCTTGATGCCATCGATAATCTGAGATTTGGAGAGTCCGGCTAGTACCAACTCCGTCCTCTTGAAAGTGAGTGGCAGAATGGATCGCACAGCGGGAGGATTGAAACAAATGGGACCTCGCATCTTGGGGTTCCAGAACTCCGGAAAGTCAAACGGAGACATCCACGATCGCTCCACGAGGCACACGAAACCATTCTTGCCTTTGACGGCCGTTTCGTAACCATGCCGTCCGAGGACCCTGACCTCGGCATCCCGTGAGATCGATTCCGGGGCAGCGCTCCGAGCCAGCTCTATCTCGGCATTTCGCTCCATCAGGTATTGATCAAGCGGCGCCATGTTCGGATATGGTGTTTTGACGTCCTGTGCTTGCACCTGCCCCGCCGCGCCGAGCCCGACAACCAGCGCAAAACTTGCTAATGCGATCGTCCTGAGAATCGTTCGCTGCATTGGTTTCCCCTGAGACGCGAGATTTTATCATACCAACCGGATGGCCCTGCTCTCCCCTCACGCCGCTTGGCGATATACCTCAACACCATTCCAAGGTGTCACGAATCATCTCGTTGTGTTCATCCCCTACATTTGGTCCAGAGTGGTCGGCAATCCTTCCACAACCGCGCACTCGGCTCAAGGATTCGGCTCGATGCCAATGCGATCATTGACGGCTGATCGAATCCGCTGTTTGCACCCAAGGTAGCGCTCCGTCGTTTGAACCGAAACGTGCCCCAAGAGGAATTGGATCTGCTCCAACTCGCTTCCCGAAGTATGGCAGAGTCGAGCACAGGTCCGTCGCAGATCGTGCGGCGCCAACTTCGCCACGCCGATGCGCTTGGCGGATTCCTTCACAATGTGCCAAACCGCCTTCACCGTCATGCCATCTCCCATGTCGTTCCGACTTTGTTGACCCGGCGGAACAGCTTTCCTCGATCAATTGCGGCTGCAGCGAGCCAATCCTCCAGTTCGGTTCTCACCCAATCGGGAACTGGAACCGTTCGCACGTGGCCTCCCTTGCCGACCAGATCAACAATGGCCCAATGCTCTTCGCGCTGCTGGAGATGATCCAATCTCAAGGCTACGGCTTCATGCCGCCTCAAGCCGCACGCGAGCAGCAATGCGAGCAATGCTCGGTCACGTTTTCCTTTCAGTCGTTGATGATCGGGGGCTTGCCAAAGTGCTTGGCCCTGCTCCGCAGTCAGCCAATTGCCGAGGCGCACTCCCAATTTCTTCACGCCTCTAACACGGCGAATACCAGCCGCCAAATCGGCGCTGAGGAGACCGCAGTCGGCGGCCTCGTATGCGAGCCGGCGCACTGCACCGAGACGTAGGTTGACGGCGCCAGGTGCCAGTTGACGGGATTCGAGATGCGACCGATAGCGCAACACCACTATTCTGTTGAGAGCCAAGCGCGGTTCCGAACAATACCAGTCAACGAGTTCATCGATGGCGTGACGATAACCCCGTTGCGCGTCCAGGCTGGTGAGGCTATTCAAGACTGCGGCTTTGGCGTGCTCGAGGTCTGGTAGGCGCAGGACAGATTTTGTAGTGGTACGTTTTCTTCGTGAGTGCGGTTTCCGCTTCATGACCGATGGCCTCCATGCCACCGATCAATGATCGGGTGATGTCGCGGCGGTACGGTCAGAGTTGCCCGTAATCCGACCAGAATCGAAGGCAAGTGCGGAGATCACTTCCTACAAGCCGACTTGGGCTAATCCGAACATCTTCTGCTGTCCGTTACTGGTTCGGTACTTATAAACTTACTTTATCTACTAACGCCTCCCACGATCAGAAACGCGAAAGCTATCATGAGGAGCACAACGCGCCAGCGGTGAAGCAGGTCCCATCTGTTCCGAAATGTCTTCCAATCGGCAGGTGGGGTGACCTTCTCCCAGGATGCAATACGGTTGTTGATCGGCACCAAAGCTGTGATCGTATACACGCTCGCCAACGCCCACAAAACCGCTGACGTAGCAATCCAGATAGGTAAGCGGCTGGATTGGTGCCATTGGGACAAGAATGTACCAAAACGGCATGAATCTCCCCAGCACGCGAGCCAGGGCGCTTGCCACCGGCAGATGAACATTATCCGGAAGCCGATCAAGAGTTGGGTGAACAAACGCGGCGATGGCCAGTTCACTCCCAACCATCAATCCAGCGACAATGATCGCAACGACATTCAGGTATTCCATCATGAGTTCCTCCCTAAGCTACACCCAGGCATAAGTCAGGCGGTCTTCCCACTCAGAAGAAACGCGGCAACGATCATCATGTAAAGCGCTGTTCCCCAGTGAATATAGATGGGCGGCGCAAAGCCAAGATGGCTCAGAATGACCAGTCCATCGCCGAACGGGATGAAAATTGCAATGGCGAAGAGTATTGCGGTGGTGCGCCGGTCTCCCCTCCAGAGGAACGACAGGACTACGAGACCCGAAAAGATGTCGCGAATTCCCTTGACCCACATAAAAGGAAAGGCGGCGGGGTCGTGGATCGGAATGCCGTAGGCAGTTGAGGCCCCAACCGGGTTGAGTATGAAGTTGATGCCGATTCCGATGATAGCTACCGGTATCACGAGGGTGCACCAGAAGAGCAGCGAATTCCTTCTCAAAGTCGAACTATCTAAGCTTGCTGTCGTGTTCATTTGTTTTTTCTTTCTGCCCGTCACTTGAGCGGAGAACTTGTTGAAGGTATGAGAGTCGTTGATTCAACGCCAACGATGTCGGAAACATTAAAGTTTCTGATGTCGTCAGCGAATTCTGTGCTTTGCATGTACCGCCGAGCGACCTCGCCGGGATCTTTGCCCGCCGCATATGAGGCCAGCACGAAGAGCCGTGGCTCGACATCCTCCTTGGCGGTCCAGAAGCCGTGGGCCTCAATCCCGAACAGCGGAAAGCTGTTGAGATGACGGGGGATAAATCTTCTCCATGTAGAAATCGAGCGCCTCTTTGGTGCGCAGCTTGTACACGCGAAATTCAAAGGTTCGCAATGTCGCCTCCTCCTGTGTGAATCTTCGTTCGAGGTAGTGCCGAAAAGCATGCTTTAACGCCCGCCGGGCCCGGCTCTACGTATGCGTTGTGGTTGTTGTACTCCGGGTGGATGAACTCATCGAATAGTTCAACCCGTTTTTCGTTCAGCGCTTGCGCGAAAAGCCGCGGGAGATGCTTGTTGCGCATAAAAACCTCCATGACCCTAAGTCTGTGATGTATACTGACAAGTGTCAATGTACTGTCATATTTGTCAGTGTTGGAGGGAAAAATGCCAGTCTCAAAAAAGGAAGTGGGCGAGTGTCCCGTCGACGCGATGATGCGAGTCATGGACGGCCGTTGGAAAGGTACGATTCTGTGGCGTCTGCAGGATGGGCCGAGGCGCACCAGCGAACTCAAGCGTTCCATTCCCGGGATCACAGAGCGCATGCTGATCCGGCATCTTCAGGAGCTTGTTGCCGATGGCATCGTCAAAAGAGACGATAAGAAAACGATTCCGCCCTGCGTTTACTATTCACTCTCCTCGTATGGAAGGACGCTCGGCCCAGTGGTCCAAAGGATGTGTAGCTGGGGACGCTCGCACTTGAAGCGTCTGTCGGCAAGACGATAATGAGCGCCGGGCTCGCGCTCGGCAATCGCAAGAAGAGTGGTTCTATTCATACCTGGCCAAGGCCCCCAAGATTTAACTCCCGGTTGGTCGGCAACCCGGACGTTAACGCCCGGTACGGGTCACTTCCCAGTGGCCCGTGATTCGGTCAGAATCGCCGGACATAAGCTAGTTTGACTGTAGGAATCGCCGAGCAGTTATTGTAAACATTTCGCTGTCCAGCTTCGGACGACACAATGTGCAAAAACGACAAAGATCGTGGAACGCTCAGAGTCGGGCGGCTTGGTCTAGGAGCGTTCGACCTTGGGAGTTGACTGAGCTCCCAGCGGTTCGCGGAAAGGATCCATCGGAATAGGCGCGTACTCGACGTCGATGATCTCGAGATGCTCCGTCTTCGCTGGCGCGCGCAGGTCCACGCGGTCGCCGGGGCTCGCCTTCATCAGCGCATTGGCGAGAGGCGAGCGCCAGCTGATGTAGCCACGGTCGAGGTCCACCTCGTCGATGCCGACGATCGAGACGACGTGTTCGAGGCCGGCGGCGTCCTTGTAGGTCACGGTTGCGCCGAAGAAGACGCGCGTAGCGGCTGGCCCCGGCCGCGGAGCGGCGGGATCGACGACCACGGCCGCGTCAATGCGTTTCGTGAGAAAGCGAATCCGCGAATCGATCTGGCCTAACCGCCGCTTGCCGTAGAGGTAGTCGGCGTTTTCACTGCGGTCCCCGTTACTAGCAGCCCACGCTACGACCTCCACCACCGCGGGCCGCTCGCGACTCAATAGGAACCGATGCTCGTCTTTCAGCCGCTGCAACCCGGTGGGCGTGATGTAGTTTTTGAGGGTCGGCCCCGCTTCCTCGCGCACCGGTCCTCGGAGCGGCCGCTTTGTTCGTATTTGCCAATCTGCCATGGGATTTCGTGTACTTGTGGGTGACCCAATCTCGGAAGGTCCGCGCCTTGATCCCGATAATTCCTCGCACGGTGAAGGTGACGTACGCGGGCTACATGTCGAATGATACATCGGTCTTTCCTGTGGCACTCTTAGAAAATGCGGTGACCCGTCCGATTGCATATCAAGGCGAAGAAGTATGCGGTTCACCTAAGCGATGAGTCGATGAGGTGCCCATTCCAATGAATTGTTTGTGTTCGACCTGTAGGCTCACACTGATTCCGGGCGGTTGGTCGGCAACCCTTCCCTTACTGGATTATGGAAGGGTTGCCCGTGATCTGGGAGGAACGCGCCAACGCTAAGGTAGAGCCACTGCCAAGGATTTCGGCTAACGGTTCTTAACCTTTCCTTGGGACCTAAACCATTCCAATGCTCTTCGAATGGCTTCGTCCACAGAGACTTCGGGTCGATATCCTAGTTCACGGGTCGCCCTGGAGCCGTCCAGGTATTGACCAGAAGACATCACCGCAATGGCACTGGGCGATACTTTCGGAGCCGGGCCGTGCAAGTGCTTGTACTTAAAAGTCTGCCACGCCGAAACCAGCTTGGCTGCGGCCAGAGGAATCTCCCTGGGTTCGGGAGCCCCTGTAACCGCAGCGATCTTTGCCATGAGCTGTTGCATGGTCAGATTCTCTCCACAAATAAGATAGCGCTCGCCAGGATGCCCATCCTCGCAGACCCGTACAAGCCCGCGCCCAGCGTCCCCCGCATAGACGACGTTCCGCTTTCCGGCGACGTAACCTGCCATCACGCGGCCATCGCATACGTATTTGTCTATGAAAAAGCTCACGGAGGAGCAGAAGCGAGACATATGAGCTATCGCCGCAAAAAGAGACGAAGTGATTAATTTCTCGGACGCTCCGGCGGTTGTCGATTGGAGCGCCACCGAAAATTGGCACATTCTATCGACCAACGAAGTAGCCCGCCACGATGCGGCTAGATTCTGACGTCATGAATGGCTCAAAGCCGGTGGCCCCACTTACCGTTCTGCGGCGGGGTCGCGGGCTAGCGCTCGGGAATCGGGTGTTGTTCCTCGAAGCATGAATCCAGATTCTTGAGGCCTACCGCAACGCGGGCTTGTGAGCCTTCCGGCGCAGCTCTGAGATAGTTGAGTTCCCTGTGCTACCCTCTCGGTAACCGCGCGACGATTTACGATTACGTACGCGACATTAGCGAACGTGTTCCTGCGCCCCAAGCAGAGTCGCGTCTTACATTAAGTTCGTTTGGATTCCATGGCGGGTGTGCACGAGTCGAATACTATTTGCATCAACTTGCGCCACGTTGCCTACCCACAGAAAAAACAGGCCCCGCGTTTTGGCGAGGCCGGTTCCGGTTCCATATCTGTTACTTAGAGAAGTATTGCTCCATTTGTTTACCCGATGCTGCACCTAATCAACCAGGGTGGCTCATCTGCCATTCGTGTATGTCGTATTCCTCTTCGACGGCCGGCCGCCTGATAAGGTACAAGCCGTCTGCTGTGAGCAGGAACGTTGTGCCTGTGTCGTTGTTCGTAACTTCTTCACGAACCTGCTTCACGTCAGCAAGGGGGTTGGGGTGGAGTGGATTCGAGATATCGACGACTTGATAGTTTGTTGGATCGTCTGAGTCAGATTGCGTAGGAGTTGACTGCGCAGTTGGCAGGCTAGCGATTATGAATCCGTCGTCACCGAGACGCTGCGTCGAACCATGAAGGTCCGGGCCTTGAATCGTGTTCAGCGTCGGAGCGGTTACTTTGCGCAAGTTTAAAACTGCCTCTCCCTGACCGTTCCGGAATCGAACGAGTTCTGCGTTGTCTCCAAGGGAAGAGACGAAGTCGAAGGAGCCGGGAGCATCAACCTGCGCCGAGCCCTCTTGTTTGACATGAGCTGGATCGGTCACATCAAAGATGGCCAGCCGAGCGCCGTGGTTCTGTTCGATATAGAGAATGGTTCTGCCGTCCCCTGTTGCGTGGAGCGTCATCGCTTGGCCGGGCACTTGCGCAAGTTCGGGAAGCTGCGCCGGGCGCACGACGATAAGCTTGTTCGAGTGAGTCCTTGCTTCTGCCTGGCCTGTCAATGTGAAGGCGGCTACAAGGGCAAGAGTTAACTGAGTGATTCGGATGACCTGGTTCCTGTTCATTTTACTTTCCCTTTCGATTTATTCTCTGTTTTTGTTCGGGTTATTTTTCCCTGCAACCCGACTATTGCGCATGAAAGAACGCAGGTCCAATTACTAATCTCTATGGGAGATAAGTTGACGAAGGCGTGCGCGCAGCGTTCCGGTCGCCGAAGCGGCGTTCCTGGCGAAGCATGAAATATTTCGGCGCCTCAATCCAAGAGCGGAAAGCTGGCCACCGCCACCAGACGAGAACCAAAGCGAACATGACTGCTGAAATTACGATCACAATCAGATTGATCATCGACGTGAGTTCTCCTGCGGCGTGCCATAAAGAGAGCGCACGAATTCGATTAAGGCGTGCCGCTGATTTGCACTGAGTTGGGTCTGCCACGGCGGCATCGCCGTTCCCGGCACGCCATTCTCCAAAACTTCCCAGGCCCGTTCTTCTGTGGGCTCTTTAAGCTGAAAATTTGTTGGTGATGGAGCAAGGGCACCCGCCGCCGGCCCGTTGCCCGCTCCAGTGTCGCCGTGGCAACTGGCACAATTGGCTGCGAACAGGGATTTGCCCTCGTTCAGACTCGTTGCTTCTGGCGTGGTCGGTGCAGCATTTGGCACGTGCAAGGTATCGATGTAGGCCACAAGAGCCCGCAAATCTTCGGTGGGGAGCTGGCGCCACGGCGGCATGGCCGACCCAGTGATTCCATTCCACAGCACACTGCTGAGCCGTTCGTCGGAGAAGCGGGCAGCAGTCAGGTTCGCCGGTTTCGGCAATAGACTCGCGGATGCTCTACCATCCCCCCTTCCGGCGGACCCATGACACGAAGCACAATTCGCTGCGAAGAGGGTACCGCCGCGGCTTATTTCTTCCTGTAAGTCACCCGGATTCGACGCCGGATGCAGAACGGGCGCGCTGTCGCTATATCCTCCCGTCATGGCAATCGGAACGGTGGGGGGAGTGGCCCTGGCTGAGGCCTGGCTCGCCATCGCCATGTGCGGTGTCGCGGACTGTACGCTGGATGCCGATGTCTGCTGGTCAAAACCGGACAATTGACGAGCACGCCCAAGCGATTGGAGATAGGCGAGCAGATCCAGTCCTTCCTGTGTTGGCTGATTAGCGCTGCCACCGAAAAGCCAGGGATACGGAGGCATAATCGAATCGCGTACCACGAGCCGGGGATTGTAGAGATGAGTGAGTTGCCAGTCGCGGGGATGAATGTTGAATTCGCGCGACAAATCCGGCCCGATGCGGCGCGTGCCCCAAAGCTGCGGGTAATCATACTTGGTTTCCCATGCCTCTGTCGGCGCGCCAAAGCGGCGCACATCCGCCACGAGAGACCGGACCTGCTGGGTGTGACAGTAGGCGCATCCTTCGCGTCCATAGATAACTCTGCCCCTTTGTTCGGACGCGCTGAGCGCCGGCATGGTGACGGGAGCCACCTGCTTGATTTCATCGGCCAGTTCTTTTCCAGGAAGGATCGCAAGAACAAGAAACGAAAGCGCGAAGAAACCTACACCCGCGCCGAAGATGAGGGCGTGAACATAGCTGAACCGACCGGCAAACGAAGGCTGCCGTTGCCCGATCGATGTGTCACCGTCGAATACGGAAATGTTTTCTGAGACTTCACGGCTCAACACCGATGTTGACTCGGCCGAAACTTTTGGCCCGGTTAGGAGAGAAATCCAGAAGAGAACAAAGCCCGCGAGAACGGGGAGTCCCGAAAATGTACGAACCAACCAGTAACTCGCAACGGCACGGACGGAATCGATCCACGGTGCACTCGACTGCCAGACCTGGGCTTCCACCAGACCCGCAACCGTGAGATCAGCAATCATCAACGTCAGGCCCCCTGCAAGAAGCCAGAAAGACCAATTCATCGCGCGCTCGTTGTACCGTGTTCCAGGGATGCGTTGCCAGAGATGGGCTATGCCGCCTAAAGCGATAAAGCTTGCAAAACCAATCATTGCAAAGTGCGAGTGGCCGATGACCCAGTCGGTGAAGTGAATGAAGCGATTGACGGGCATTAACGCCTGTACGGAGCCCTGCAAGCCCACCAGAAGATAGGAAACGACACCAAACCAGACGAAACGCAGGGGCACATCCTTCGAAGCAGTTCCACTGTTTCCGCGCAGCGAGAGTAGAAGGTTGGTAACAACCAAAATCACGTCCATTCCCAAATAGGCGGAGGCAACAATGGCACCTTTCTGCGCGGCCATGGGGATTGCTGAATACACGTAATGGTGCGTCCCATTTAGCGGGTAAATAAAGAAGAGCAGCCAGAAGCCGACCATCGACAGGAAATGACTGAAGATCGCACGGCGAGTGGTAGCGGGAATAACGTAGTAAGCGATAGCAAGCGCAAAAGGCGTTACGAAGAGACCCACGGCATCGTGAATCCACAGGCCGCTGAAGGCTGCGCCCCGCGCACCGGGAATCAGCTCGGGTACAAAATTCCCGACCGGGTAGGCAAGCATCGTGAAGACAATGCCACCGATGATGTACCAAGCACTGACATAGAGGTCCGAGAGTCGAGCTTTAAGGAAAGGCAGAACAAACTGGAAGATCATCAGAATGAAGGCGAGGACGACGAACGCGTCTACGATGAGCGGGAACTCTGCCCATTCGAGGGGCTGGCTGAAGCCCGCCGCGACGAGTACCCACCCGGGGAGCACCACCGCAAAATTCCAAATACAGAAAAGAAACCACCCCAGCTTGCGGCTCAAGACCGGCCGATTTGCGAGGCGTGGCACCGCATAATAAAAGAACGCCAGGAATGCGTTGCCTAGCCATCCGAAAAATATGCCCTGCGTATGGTTGTAGCGAAGCCTGCCCCAGGTAAGCCATCCGTGGCCCCCCAGAAATTCGGGAAAGGTAAACTTTGTGGCCACCAGAATGCCGAATAGCACCGACAACACCAAGGTGACGAGTGACGAAAAAACGTGGGCACGGATCAGGTCGTATTCAACCGATGGAAGCTCGGCCGCAGCTTGTACGCTCCGCTGTCCTGCTGGGTAGACCGATTGCTGTGATAGAGGTGTCACTTTCCTGCACCTTTACTTGCATGTTCCTGTTGCTGGAAACTGCTCAAAAGCCAACTCGCGACGGCAACGCGGTCTTCAAGCGAGAGACGCAACTGCGCGGGCCCAGGCGCAAAATTGCCCCATCCGGGCTGCGGATGCGGTACTGCTGACGATAATCGAGTGAGCAGACCTAATTTCTCACGTCGGTTCGCGGAGTGATTAAAGTAAAAGATCACAACTTCCTGATAGCTTGGCCCAGTGGAGCGTATGGACATTTCGTGGCAACCCGCGCACTGCAGCTGGTTGATTTGATATCCCCGGGCCACCAAGGCGCTTTCGATTTGTATATTTGGGGGAACGGAAAGAGCGGCTGCGGCAACCGGTTTGCGCGGCAATTCTCCAAACAGACGGCGATAGTCACGTGTTCCCCACCAAGCGAGTAGCGTACCCAGAAGCAGTACGGACCCGACCAGGCGTACGGGCGGCCGCGATGGCGACTGATGCTCTCTTCCAACTCTATTCGCCATATGTGCCTTTAGGAGCTTGACCGGCGTCAGGTTTTCCATTGATAGAAACCAGATAGTCCGTAATTTTTTGAGCCTGCTCCGCAGAAATATGCGCGCCGTAGACATTTTTCATTTTGTCGACTTCGCCCAGCCACGTAGTCCGGGAAAATCGCGGCTGCATGGTGATGTACCGCGGTGTATGGCAAACGACGCACGCGGTAACGAATTCTTCACGCCCAGGACCAGGCGGAAACGCTGGCTCGTCATGCGGCATAACGATGGTATGAACTGGATTGTCCGGCTTTGAATCAGACATCGATTCCATTTTTCCGATTGCGAGGCTGTGGCCTGTTTCCTTAGAGACGTTTGACGAATGCCCACACCCGGCGACCAATGCAGCAAGCCCCAGCGGGAGAACCATACTTCTTATCCTTGCAGTCATGCGTCGTCAGTCCACCTTTACGTCAACTTGCTGGATTACATTCCACATAAAACCGCTGCGGTTCCATTGCTCCGTGCTCTGCGTCTCTCCTATCGCATTTGTCGCCCGGGCCATCAGTCGATATTGCCCGCGGCTTCTTGCTGTCCAAGACGCCCGCCAGCGTCGCCACGAATACTTCCCAATTCCCGCGTCCAGTCGGGCGTCCGCCCAGGTGGCTCCCCCGTCCGTCGACACCTCCACTCGTCTAATCCCGTAACCGGCGTCGAAAGCGATACCTTCGATTTCAATCGGCATTCCGTAATGCAAGCTTTCCTCAGGGTCGGGACGAACAAATATGGAACGCACATTGAATCGATTGATCGGCACTGTGTCCTTGGCCAGATTTTTTGGAGATTCGGTGCCATTCGGAGCGTTGGGAATGCGATACGCTTTGTCCGTCCAGAAGTTGCTGAAGGCTTGAGGCAGGACGGTGATGTCGCTGAGAGCTTTCACCCAATAAGTTCCGTACCAACCAGGCACAACGAGGCGCAGTGGAAAGCCGTTCACGATGGGCAAGACTTCGTCATTCATGGCGTAGGCGATCATCACCTCTCCATCCCGCGCGTGGTCGATGGAGAGGGCCTTCACGAAGTCAGCCACAGATGGCAGTGGCGGCGCGTCAAGCCCATTGAACGAGACATCCACGGCGCCCGACTTCACTTGGGCACGGTCCAAAATCGACTTCACGGAAACGCCGGTCCATTTGGCGTTGCCAACTGCGCCATGCTTCCACTGTCCGCCCGGAACGTGAGGCTCGAAGAAGCTGCGAGAATTGCCGGAACATTGATTGACGGCGACGATGGAAACTGGCTCGAACTGCGATCGAAGTTCGTCCACAGTTAGCTGCAAAGCCTGCCGGACGTGGCCGCTGACATTGAGCCGAAATGTTCGAAGGTCCACGGAAGTCGGGATCCCTTCGAGATGCCACCGCACGAAGAAAGCTTCGTTCGGCGTGAGGTCCTGTCGAAAATAGTGGGTCGGAGTTTCCAGCTGGGGAGGCCGGTCGGTGAGCAAGATCATCTCCGTCTTTTCCGGGAACCGAACGAGGTTCGCCGGAGTCGGTGAAGTCCCCACCACAGAATTGATTCGATTGCAGGAGGCCGTCAGTGCCGTAGCACCGGTAGCGCCGATCAGCCGCAAAAATCCCCGCCGGTTCACTAAATACCTTCAGTCCCCGCGGTATTCATAGGTTTTCGAATCATCATGGATTTCATTAATCGGGTCAGCACAACCATGTCTCGCAAACGGTCCTGGGCGATGAAGTGTCTGCACCCCAGTTGCCAGATCGGGGTATGTACAGACGCCGGCAAAAA
>Ga0185299_10004365_pt1 | contig 17208 bp, 19 predicted proteins | sample PaiPotPPA55metaG_FD_128002 | JGI IMG/M metagenome (GOLD analysis project Ga0185299, IMG submission 128002) | Iron sulfur acid spring bacterial and archeal communities from Banff, Canada, to study Microbial Dark Matter (Phase II) - Paint Pots PPA... ...
CGCGCGGCGCGCTTGCATGGGCGGACGGCGATCTGCGCGCGGTACGTGGCGCGGGGCAATATCTGAAGCGTCCGCCGAACGGCGCTTACTTCGACGCTACCCGGATCGCGAACCAGTTGAAGGAACCGCATCCGATTCATCGCGCCGGTGACAAGGTCATTAAGGCGGCTTAGGTTTCACGGTAATGTCATAACGAGCCGGCGCTTTACGTGCCGGCTTTTTTCCGCTTTCATTTATGCGGGGCCTTTGTCTATTCAGACGGTCGCTTCGTCGTGCACTAACGCCTTCACGTCCCGGCATGCTGCGATCTTTTCCACAACAAATCCGGCGTCCCGGGCAACGCCCGAAAAGCGTCCTGAGCCCCACGTATGCAGCCAAGGCAAGCCGACGAAGTAAAGGCCGTCCAGCGGCGTCAGACCGCGTGTGTGCGCAGGATAACCCCGGCCGTTGAAGATCGGCGCATCGAGCCAGCTAAAGTCCGGCGTGAAGCCGATACACCACACGATCGAGCCGATTCCACTCGCTTGCAGATCGAGCGTGGTGCGTTCTTCGGCGGGCGACCACACGGCTTCGTAGCGCGATCCCGGTGGCGCATCGATGCCATTCTTCGCGATATAGGCGTCAATACCCGCATTGATGCCGTTGAAGGTCTTGTCCGCGTCGTCTAGATTCCCGGTCAGGTTGGGTGCGAAATGGAGCACACCGTCTTGCAGATCCTGAAGCCGGCCGTATAGCTCCATGCCTTCGGCCGCGAACTTGCGCAGATCGATATCACGGCCACCATCACGGCCGGTCACATAATGATTGGTGTTGTCGCGCACACCTTCACGCAACGGATGCTGATCGACAGGCATGTCGTAATACTTCATGTCGGCGAGCCAGTCGACCACATCGCGGCCCCGGTAGAAGCGCGCGCAACGCGGCGCTTCACCCACCGCAAGGATCACCTTACGTCCCGCGAGATGCAGATCTTCCGCGATCTGCGCACCCGATTGCCCGGATCCGACCACGAGCACCGAGCCCTCAGGCAAGGCCTGCGGATTGCGATATTCCGACGACTGGATCTGCACGATCGAGCGCGGCAAGCGCTCCGCCATGCGCGGCACGATAGGCGTGTGATAACCCCCGGACGCGACCACGATCTGGTCCGCCGTGAACTGTCCCTGGCTGGTGGATACGCTGAATCCGCCTTCGCTGTTACGCGCGACCCTCTCCACTTCGGTATGCTCGATCACGGGGGCATCGACGGTCCTGATGAAACCATCGAGATAAGCGATGATCTCGTCCTTCTTCATGAAGCCATGCGGATCGTCGCCGGTATAAGGGTAGCCGGGCAGCGCACATTGCCAGTTCGGCGTCACGAGGCAGAACGCGTCCCAGCGCTGCGTGCGCCATGTATGCGTGACGGTATTTTTCTCCAGCACGAGATGATCGATTCCCGTCTGCTTCAGGTAATAGCTGACCGACAAACCGGCTTGGCCGCCACCCACTACGATTACGCTGAAGTGTGTTGTGCTGTCCGATGTCTGCGACATGATGCGTCCTTTCGAAAAGTGTGGCGTTCAGACGAGCGCGATGACCTTGACCCTGGCGTCCGGCTCACTAATAAAACGTTCGGCCTCGACTTCGATCTGTGCGAGCTGGTCCATTGCCGCCGAGCATGCGAAGCCGTACTTTTCGCGCACGCGCTCGGAGGCGATGTTCAGCGCTTCACGGGCGCGCGAGACAAAATCATGGACGGGATAGTCCTCGCCCGGCGTAAAAAAGTCGCTGACTACTTGCGATGGGGAATAACAGTTCGCTTCGCTGTTATCGGGCCACTGGATTCGAAAATGCATGACCGGCATGACGGGTTCCTAAAGTGTTGGAAGAGAGCGGCTTGCAAGCAAGGCGCTATAAATGTCGAGATGTTTTCGTGCCGACGCCTGCCAGCTCATGCGATTGAGCAGGGTGGGCACGGCGTGGTTAAAGTCGGTTCGATGGCGGCCATCGATTACCCGTTCTAGTGCGTTCGCAATTGACGCCGTATCGGTGGGCGTGGCCCAGCAGCACAGCGAGTGGTCGAGATATTCGGTGAACGGTGCAATTTTCGACGCCACCACCGGCGTGCCGCACGCGAGCGCTTCGAGTACCACGAGGCCAAAACCTTCACGCAGCGAGACCATGGCAAGGACATCGGCGCAACGGAACAGAGCGGGCATATCGGCGTCGTCGAGTGGGCCGGTGATGGTCACCGCTCGCGTCAGACCGAACCCAGCCACGCGCTCCATGAAGACGCGCGTGTACGCGTTGTGATCGAGCAAGCTTGCTCCACCCGCGATCACCAGGTGCGCATCGGGACAGCGTTTGACCAGTTCGGCGAATGCATCGAGCAGACCAAGCGTGTTCTTGCGCGCCTCGATACCACCGACCGCGAGCACAACCGGTGCACCGTTTTGCAAACCAAGACGCTGGCGCACCATGTCATCGTGCTTTGTACGCCGGGTCGAATAGCGTCTCAAGTCAACACCGTTCGGCACCGTCGTCGCTTCTATCCCGTAGGTAGCGCGCATCACCCGCGTCCACATCTCGCTCACGCACAGCACGCGATCCGCGTCCCGCCATGCACGCGTTTGCCATGCGGCGAGACGCGGGTTGTCGAAGTGATCGAGGTGATGAACGGTCCGTACAAAGCCCGCTATTTCACCTTCGGCGGTCAACTCGGCAAGCGCATTGCCGCTGATGCTGTCCTGCGCGTGCAGCACGTCGAAGCTGCACGGGTCGCAGGTTTTCACGCTCGCCTTGAGCGCCCGAAGCCGCGCGTCGACGAGTGCGACCGTGTCGTACTGCGAGCCTTCTATGGTCGCGAGAATCACCCGGCACGGCGGCTCGCGGAAGCACGTTTCCCCACGTGCGGCGGGCGCGAAGAGCGTCACGTCGTGGCCTTCATCCACGAATGCGCTCGCGAGTTCGAGCGCATGCACCACACCGCCGCGCGGATTGACCGAATGCGTGGTGAGGGCAATTCGCATCGTGGCAGGCATCACGTCGCACTCCCTGACGTTCCGACGATGAACGCGTCATCGTCGAAATTCCATAACTCGGCGGAGTCGCCGCCGTCGTGCAGCACCACTTTGCGCGATGCATCAACCGTGCCAATGACTGCACAGGCGAGCTCACGTTCAATAAACAGCCGCTCCACCTCAGCCGCGTGTTCGTCGCGTACGGACATCACGAAGCCGAAGCTGGGGAACGCGCTTAACCATCGCAAGCGGTCCTTCCCGGGGGGCGAAGGCACACGCGAAAGATCGATGCTCGCACCCGCGCCCGAGCATTCCAGCAGCATCAGCGCAGTGCCGAGCGCGCCAGCCATGCTGATGTCCTTGGCGGCATCGCAGAGACCGCTTTCGGCGAGCATGGGTAACAACTCGAGGTCGGCGCGCAAGCGTGCTGCGGGCGCACCGACCGATGCATTCCAGAACGGATAGGGTTCTTCGAACGCGCCGCGCAGATCGACCGCCATCATCAGTCGATCGCCGGGCTGGGCGTTGAAGCTGGACAGCAATTTGTTCGCGCGCCCCAGAATGGATACCGCCAGTTGCGCCTGGTCGCTGCGCGTGTTGCTATGGCCGCCGACTATCGGCACGCCATACACGGACGATGCCGCGGCCATCCCGTCAAGCAAGTCTTCAGCGGCGCGCAAGCCGTCGCTCCAGAGCGCGTCGACAACGGCGATCGGGCGGCCGCCCATCGCGTAGATGTCACTGACGTTGACCATCACGCTGCTGTAGCCCGCGAACCAGGGCATATCGCGCACGAAGTCGCTGACCAGACCTTCGATGGCGAACAGCAGGTAACCGTCGCCGTCGGCGATGGCCGCGCAGTCGTCGCCCAGGGCAACTTTCGAGTAGCCGGAGGCGTCGCGCGGCACATGCTGGGCAAGCGACGACATCACGCCGGCAATGTCGGTCTTGTGGCGAAAGCCGCGTGTTTCCCTTAGCGCGGCGACGAGGTCGGCCACGCTCATGACGTACTCCGCGCGGGTGAATACTGGGTCATGAACCCGCTTTGCGGCGTCACGCAAGGCGGGTAAAAGCCAAGGTCCGCCTGCATCAGATGATGCGGCCGTCCATGCATGAGTTCTTCGGAGAGCGTGCTCCAGTGCAGCGCATGAAACAACGGTGCATTCTGGCTCTGCACATGTGCGAGGAAGGTTGTGCAGCCGAGCGCATGCGCGCTGCTCACCGCGAGCTTGATGAGCGTTGCACCAATCTTGCCATGCCGCCTGAACGCTGCATGCACGGCAAGGCGAGAGCCGGTCCACACGCCCGGTTCGTCCTCGTGAATGCGCACCGTGCCGACCACTTGCTCAGGCATCCCGCCGATACAGCTCACCGCCACGATCAGGTGCGCGCGTTCGTCGATTTCATCGCGGTCATCGCCGATAAAGATCCCTTGCTCGATGCAGAACACCGCACGCCGCAGCTTGTACGCTTCGTTAGCTTCCCACGGCAGTGTGGTCCACTTGATCGTGTAGCTGGCAGGGGTATAGAGGCGGGCGAGATCTTCGGTATCGGCGAGCATGATCAGACCTCGTAGGACGATAGCGACGAACACGCGCCGCATTTACCGCAGCCCGCCTTGATATCGGCGGAGCGCATGCCGCCTGCCGAGACCATCACGCCAAGCGGTTGCAGGACAGACTTCATGAACTCGGGCGAAGGTGCCGGATGGTCCTCGAGCGGCGTGCCGCTGATCGGCACAAACGGGACCACGAACGGATACACGCCGAGATCCACAAGCTCGCGTGAGATCGAGAGAATCGCCTCTGCCGTGTCGCCGAGACCTGCGAGGATGTAGGTGCTGACCTGACCTCGCCCGAACACCGCCACGGCTGCCCTGAATGCTTCCATGTAGCGCGAGATGGGCACGCTTGCCTTGCCCGGCATGATCTGTTCACGCAGCGCGGGCGTGACCACTTCGAGATGCATGCCGAGCGTATCGATACCGCTTGCGCGCATGCGCTCGAACCACTTGTCGTCGTCGGGCGGCTCGCATTGCGCCTGGATCGGCAGATCGACGGCGGCCTTGATCGCGAATGCGCTTTCGCACAGGATCTGCGCACCGCGATCCTTGGTCGGCGGGGTACCGGTGGTCAGGACCATATGCTTGACGCCATCGAGCAACACGGCCGCGCGGGCGACTTCCGCCAATTGTTCGGGCGTCTTGCGGGCGATCGTCCTGCCTGCTGCAAGTGATTGCCCGATTGCGCAGAACTTGCAGGTCTTCTTGCGGCTTTCATACCGTATGCACGTTTGCAGCACGGTCGTGGCGAGCACGTCCGAGCCATGCAGGGTCGCGATGTGCGAGTAGGGTACGCCGTCAAAGGTCTGCATCGCGTAGAAACGCGGCGCCTTCGGAAAGCTGATGTTCGCGATAGGGATCGAGCCGCGCAGCAACGCGCTGCTACCCTGGGCATCGGGTGCGGATGCCACGAACGGCGAATGCCATGCCGTGTTCGTATGCACGGGCACCATGATGGTCACGCCGTCGATGGTGACCGCCTTATGATCGGACGGACCCGCACCGCCGCGACGGCTCGCCACGCTGAGACCCGCGCCGGGATCGGCGAGACGCAAGCCCGCCGATTGCAGTTCAGTCATCAATTGCCGGCTCACGGCCGACAAGGTCTCGCTCGCGTTCGCGTTCAAGGTGCAATCCCCCGGTTGAAGGTGAGAAGCTGTTCATGGGTGCCGACGTGACGGCCGGCCGGTCGTTGATGGCGAGGCTCAGCAACTCGGGCCTCGCGTAATGGCCGACCGAATCCATCATGCGTTTGCGCTTGGTGATCAGCGACATGTCCAGGTCCGCGATCACCAGGCCTTCGCCTTCGCGCAACGGCGGTGCGAGATGCTGGCCTTCGGGCGAGATGATCGCCGTGTTGCAGCCGCCGCGAAGCGCCTTCTGCAGGCCCGGATCTTTCGTGATCGATTCGATCTGCGGCTCGGTCAGCCAGCCCGTGGAATTAATCACGAAGCAACCGGATTCGAGCGCGTGATGCCGGATGGTCACTTCGATCTGTTCGCCGAAGATGGGCCCAACCAGCGAGCCCGGAAACTGGCTGCAATGAATCTCTTCGTGCTGCGTCATCAACGCATAACGCGCCAGCGGGTTGTAGTGCTCCCAGCATGCGAGCGCACCCACTCGGCCGATGCCGGTCTGCGCTACCTTCAGGCCGGCTGCGTCGCCCATGCCCCAGATCATCCGCTCGTGAAACGTCGGCGTGATCTTGCGGCGCTTGAGCAGCAACTCGCCGTCGGTATCGAAGATCAGTTGTGCGTTGTATAAACTGCCGTGATCGCGCTCGTTCACCCCGAGCACAACGACCATGCCATGCCGGCGCGCCCGTTCCGCCACGGCATGCGTCACCGGGCCGGGCACGACCACGGCTTCGTCATAGAGCCGCATATGTTCCGCGCCCGATGCCACCGGAGCCCGCACGAACGAGAAGTACGGGTAGTAGGGCAGGAAGGTCTCCGGAAAGACGATCAACTGCACGCCCTGACGTGCAGCGTCGTCGATCGTCTCGAGGACCTTCTCGAGCGTGCCACCGGGCCGTTCGAGGTCCGGTGCGATCTGGACCGCGGCGGCGCGGACGATTCTCTTGTCGGGCATGGTTGTTCCGTGATGAGAAGAGGCTTCAGACGCGGCTTAGACGGTCCAGGTGTTGATGATCAGCGCACCGTCCTTGCGATGCAGCAGTTGGATGTCGAGCACGTCGAGCGGGCTGATCGGCTTGATGCCTTCGATCAGCGACGCTTCTCCCTGCCCGTACAGCGCTTGCAGCGCGAAGCGGCATGCATAGACCTTGCCGCCTTCCTCCATGAACTTCTGGATCTGCTTGTTGAAGTTCAGGTGACCAGGAAACGCTTCGTCGCCCAGCGTCGGGAAGCCGCGCTGCAGCCCGAGTGTTACGCCGGGACCATAGAGCAGCACTGACGTTTCGAAGCCCTTGCGCAGCAACCGGGTGGCTTGCAGCAGGTTGACGAAGCCGATGGAACCTTCGAACGCGACCGTATGGAATGTCACCAGCGCCTTCTCGCCAGGCGCGGCCTTGACGTCCTCAAACACCTTTTCTTCATAATCGACAAGATAATCGCCTTTCTTGTGCATCGGGATATTGACGGCAGGCATTCTAATCTCCAGTAAATAGACGATTTAATCGGTGGCATCAGAGTTTTTAACCCGGTGCCGAACCGCGGGATACGAAACTGTTAATGCAACGCGCGTGCCATTCAATGAGTGCGTTAATGCGATCAATACCCGATCATTCAAACGATCAGTGCATGCGAAGCCGCGAAATTTTTTTGATTACGACCGGAGGAGCTTTTCTGAGCCGGGATTCAAGACTGGTGGGACGATTGCCCTGCACCAGCATGGAGTGATCACCGCGGTGCGGCCGCGCCGGTCTGGTGCAATAAACACCTGATATGTGCATTGACCGAAGATTTATCGGATTCTCCATACAATCATTCAATGCGATCAATTTATTTTTTTGTGCTATCGTTTTTTAACTGCCTTTATTCGAGAACGTTTCATGACCAGTCTTACTCATCACTGGATCAGAAAACTGACAGAAAGCCGCAAGCCGGCTTACTTGCTGATTCCTGAATTAATCGAAGAAGATCTGGCTAGCGGGCGTTTGCGGCCGCGCGATCGGTTGCCGGGCCTGCGAGATCTCGCCGACGAATTGCAACTCAATTACACGACCGTTGCGCGCGCCTATGCGGAAGCGCGCAAACGCGGATTGCTCGATTCGCGTGCCGGCAGCGGCACCTTCGTGCGCGGCCGGACCGCGACGCTGCCGCTGTCCGGCGGCAGCAGTGTCGAGATGACGATGAACATGCCACCCGAGCCTGCGGAACTCGCGGCGCGCTTGCGCGATTCAGCCGCGCGGCTGTTTTCGGCGACAGACCCGTATCGATTGCTGCGATATCAGGATTTCGGTGGCACTGCTGACGATCGTGCCGCCGGAACGAAATGGCTAAAGCGTCGTTTCGACGATTGCGATGAAGACAAGGTGCTGGTCTGCCCCGGCATTCATAGTGCGCTGGTTGCGCTGGTGTCGCAGCTTGCGCGACCGGGCGGGACTATCTGCCTCGACACGCTGGCTTATCCAGGCATCAAGGCGATTGCCGCGCAACTGGGCGTGCGTTTGCAGGCGCTGGCGCGCGATGACGATGGTCCGCTTGCCCATGCTTTCGAAGCGTTATGCAAAAGTGACAAGCCTAGCGCGTTCTATGTCAATCCGACGATCCAGAATCCCAGTACGGTGACCCTTTCGTCGAAGCGTCGCGAGGCGCTGGCCGACGTCGCGCTGCGGTATAGCGTGCCTATTATCGAAGACGATGCCTATGGCATGTTGCCGGTCGAGGCGCCCGAGGCGCTGGCTACGTTAGCGCCCGATCTCACTTACTACATCACTGGGCTGTCCAAGAGTTTTGGCGCCGGTCTGCGCGTCGCTTACATTCGTGCGCCTTCCGCCCGGCGTTCTCAGCATCTTGCTGGAGCGTTGCGCGCGACGACGGTAATGGCTAGCCCCTTTACCGTTCTGCTGGCGACGCAATGGGTCAGCGACGGCACCGCCGACGTGATGCTCGATGCAATTCGTGCCGAGTCCGCGGCTCGGCAGGAGCTCGCTTCGCGGGTGCTGTCCGAGTGGAAGTTCGACGCCGATCCGGCCGGGTTTCATTTCTGGATGCCCATTCCGGCGGATTGCGGATGGAACGCTTCCGAGCTTGCGTTGCAGTTGCGTTCGCAAGGAATCGGTGCGGTTTCAGCCGCTGCTTTTGCGACCGATGGCAATCCGCCCGAAGCGATTCGCGTGTGCCTTGGCGGCCCTAAGAATCTGGACGAATGCGAAGACGCGCTCAGGCTTATTGCCGATACGGTCGAACATCCTCATCATTTGCATTTGCCGGTTATGTAAGGTCTTGCCTGAGAGGGTCTTCCGAGCAGTCGTCACGTAGCCTTGTTACGATGCAGGCTTTCGTGTCGACCACTGACCCCATGCGGAACGTCCGGCTTCTTGCTTGCTTAACCTCACTCGCAGCCGTAGCGATTTTCTTCTCCATCGCTCGCGCGAGCAACCCCGACGCGTTGTGGCAGATCGTCCACAACTCGTGTGAGCCCGCCGCGCGCGGTGCCGATGTCCCGCAAAAATGTATCGATGTCGATGCTTCGCACGGCTTCGCCGTCCTCAAGGATCTCAACGGCATCGCTCAGTATCTGTTGATTCCTACCGCACGCGTGGGCGGTATCGAAAGCCCCGATCTGCTTTCCCCCGACTCGCCGAATTATTGGCGTGCAGCGTGGCAGGCACGGCGCTTTGTAGAAGCGAAACTCGGTGAAGAACTTCCCCGCGATGAACTCTCGCTCGCGATCAACTCGACCAGCGGACGCACGCAAAATCAGTTGCACATTCATGTCGATTGCTTGGCGCCCGATATTGTTCGTGCACTGCGCGAGCAAGGTCCGAAGATCGGCACCGAGTGGACTGCGTTTCCAACGCTGCTGGGTGGACATGCGTATCGCATTCGGCGTATTGATGACGCCAACCTCGACAGCATCGATCCCTTCAAACTCCTCGCCCCCGACGTAGCGAAAGAAGGCGAAACCATGGCCGACCAGACGTTGCTGCTGACGGGCACAACCGCGCCCGACGGCAAACCCGCATTCTTCCTTCTCAACGATCACGTACGGCACGCCACGGGCGACTTCGCGTCTTCGGAGGAATTGCAGGACCATACTTGCGCCGTCGCACACAGCCACTAAGATCAACCCGCCCGACCGGGTTTCGCGGCATCATGTCGCTTCGATTTACCTGACAAGAAGGACAGGCACCATGAACAGCATGCGAACCATTGGAATGATCGGCGGGATGAGTTGGGAATCGACGGCTGAATATTATCGGTTGATCAACCAGGATGTGCGCACGCGGCTCGGCGGCCTGAACTCCGCGCAAGCGCTACTGCATAGCGTGAATTTCGCGCCGATCGAACGTCTGCAACGTGACGGGCAATGGAACATCGCGGGCATCCGGCTCGCCGAAGCCGCGCGTAATCTCGAAGCCGGAGGCGCGCATTGCATCGTGCTCTGCACGAACACCATGCATATCGTTGCGCCGCAAATTGCCGCTGCAGTGTCCGTGCCGTTTCTTCACATCGTCGATCCGACAGGCATCGAGGCGCAAAAGCGCGGCATTCGCAAGGTAGGTTTTATTGGCACGGCGTTTTCGATGCGCGAAAGTTTTTTCCGCGATCGCCTGCAAGAACGGCATGGCATCTCGACACTCGTGCCGGAGCCTGCCGAGCAAGCGATTGTTCACGACATCATCTATCGCGAGCTGTGTCTCGGGATCGTCAACGATGATTCGCGCAGGCTGTATCGCGATGTCCTTCACGGGCTCGCGGCGCGCGGTGCCGAAGCGATCGTGCTGGGGTGCACCGAGATCATGCTGCTGGTGAATGAAGCCGACAGCCCCGTACCGCTGCTCGATACCACCACGCTTCACGCCCGCGCCGCCGTCGATTTCTCGCTGGCGCAGGCGTAAAACCGTCAGGCGTTGAGACCGCGGTTCAATGCTCGCGGCGATGCGTGAATATTCGCGGACGCACGTTTTCAATCACCGCCTCGGGCAGCACCTGATGCAGCGTGCGAACCGTGAAGTCGAGGTCTTCCATCGCTACGTCGAAAACGAGTCGAAGGTCGTCATGATCGCGTGATGCCTGGCTGACATACACGCCAAGCGGGGAGTGAAACAGCCGCCTGATGCGCTCGCGCGCCGCGTCATCCTGCTTGCTGCGAAGCACAGCCGAGAGGTGAACGCGGGAGGCGCAGGGCGTTAACGTTGTTTCCTGCGCGGTAGATTTTTTCTGGGTAGCCGAAGCCGAGTCGTCAATTCGTTCGAGGACAAGATTCATAACGCTGCAAGCTCCTGTATTCGGGTTACTTGTAGCGTATCTTTTTGTGCGTAAACGTTGCGTTAATATTTCTGGCCGCGTTGTATAGATCGGTTAATCGATGCCGTGAAATACCGCATCGTCCGGTCCGATGTAGGCGGGTGAGCGCCATGCCGCGTCGCGCATGGAGTGTTGGACTTGGCGTTCTACGCCCAACAGCACCGCAAAAATTGCCATGCGGACCGGGATGCCGTTGTCAGTCTGCCTAAAGATGGCAAGCCTTGGATCGTGGTTGAGGTCGGTGCTCAGGTCGTTGGCCCCCGGCCGTCCATCGCGTGGCAGCGGATGCATGATGAGCGTATCGGGCCCACAAACGCTTTCCACAAGCGCTTGATTGATCTGGAAATCCGGCGTGTAACCCTCTATGGATTCGTCCGCAAAACGTTCTTTCTGGATGCGGGTTGCATACACGACATCGGCTCCCTTCAACCCCGTCTGCAAGTCGTTGGTCTGCTCGACCACGTGATCGCCGCGATTGATCTGATCGAGGATAGACGCTGGCATTTCGAGCGATGCCGGCGAGATCAGCGTGAACTTCAGTCCGCGATACAACGCCAGCAGCTTGGCGAGCGAATGGACTGTGCGACCGTATTTAAGGTCGCCCACCATGGCTATATGCGAGCCGTCGACAATCTTCCCCACGCGCGAGAATTCGCGCTGGATGGTGTAGAGGTCGAGCAGCGCCTGGCTGGGATGTTCGCCGGGGCCGTCGCCGGCGTTGATCACGGGAACGTTGGTCGCGCGTACGAATTCCGCCACCGAACCTTTCTCCGGATGACGCACGACGAGTGCATCGGCGTAACCGCTGATCACGCGGCTGGTGTCGTAGATCGACTCGCCTTTTGCCATCGATGAAAACGTGAAGCCGGTCGTGTCGCACACCGAGCCGCCGAGCCTGCAGAACGCTGCGCCGAAGCTCACGCGCGTACGTGTGCTGGCTTCGAAAAACAGATTGGCGAGAACCGCGCCTTCCAGTACGCGCGTGATTTTCTGACGGCGCGCGATGGGTTGCATTGTGTCGGCCACCTGGAACAGCGCTTCTACCGAGTCGCGGGAAAACTGGTCGACGGACAGCAGGTGCGGCCGGCCTTCATGGAGAATGGATGGAGAATATACGCGTTGCGTATATTCGTCGCCGGACGGAATTCTTTCCACCAGTTCCATCACGTAGCGGCTTGCAATCTCGGGCATGGCCCGTGATTCGGCCGATTCATCCGGGAGCAGCCACGTGTCGAGTGCTCGTCGTGACACGCCGATCCGGTTGGCGAAGGCGTCGCGTGTCATGTTCAGGCGGCGCATGGCGTCGCGCAGGAGGGTTTGCTGTTGAGCTTGCACGGTGGACGCTCCGGAGGTGGTTATATACGCGATGCGTATAGTAAATCACTCGCCGAGAAGGTGCAATACGATTTCGCGCCGATGCGCGGCGCGCCGGTGTTCGAAGACATAAATCCCTTGCCACGTGCCCAGGACCATGCGGCCGGCATCCACGGGAATAGACAACTGGACCTGCGTCAGCGCGGTTCGCAGATGCGCGGGCATGTCGTCGGGGCCTTCGGCGTCGTGGACGTAGCGCCCTGGCGTTTCCGGTGCAATGGTTTCGAAGAAGCTTTCGAGGTCCGTGCGGACATCGGGGTCGGCGTTTTCCTGAATCAACAGCGACGCCGAGGTGTGCCGGAGGAATACGGTCAGCAGACCGATCTCAATGTCTTGAAGATTGATCCATTGGCGGATGTCGCGGGTAATTTCGTGCAAACCGCGCGTGCGGGTGGCCACGGTCAGATGGTGGAGCGCCTGCTTCATGTCGATGACTCCGGAAGGAAAAGCGCGACGGGAAATTGTCGCGCGTGCCTTTGAAGTTTATCGGCTGGAGCCGGTTTCGGTAGACTGCGAGCGCGTGGACTGACTTGGCCGTTGCCGCAGTCATGGCGCGCTTGCGTCTTGCCGTGCATGCGGCTCAATGGCCGAAGTAGGTCGATTTGGCGGCGGCGTCCGGTGCGACGCTGGCATGCATGCCCGATGCCGACGTGCCATTGGCCGACGATCCATACGACGAGGAAGCGACGCTTTGTTGTTCCGCGACACGTTGTTCAGCGGCCTGGATGTCTTGCGGGTAGTTGACGTCTTCGCCGCCAGGGTTGTAGCCGGCTTTTTCGAGTTGAATGAGTTCAGCTTTGACCTGGGCGCGGGTGACCGGGGCGTTGTTTTGCGCAAAAGCGAAGGCGGGAGCGGCCAGGGCCGACGAGAGAACCAGGGCGGAGATAAGGAATTTTTTCATGATGACCTCAATAATTAAGTTAGGATTCCGGTGTATTTAACCGGCTTGCACGGGTTGATTGAGCGCGAAGAATCAGTTCGTTGCGCTGGGGGTGTTGATGGCGGTTGAGTTGGCCACAGCGTTGGTCGTCTGGTTTTGCGCCAGGCGTGCTTGTTGTTGCTGTTCGAGTTGATGCGCGAAGATCGGGTTGACGTCGGGATAGGACGTATCGGTGACGAAATCGCGGCCGTCTTGCTGGGCCTGGATCAGTTCCTGATAGACCTGGGCGCGGGTCTTGGATTGGGCAAATGCGTGTGCCGAGGCGATGGTTGCAAGGAAGACGACGGCGACGGTGAGAGTTTTCATGGTTCGCTCCTGTGAGATTGAATGTGTGCGGCTTGCAATGGAGAGAACCCGCAATTGGCGAGGGATATTCCCGATGAGGTTGATTATTTTTACGATCGGAGGAATTGAAAAATTATTTGGGTCTTCGCGGAATAACGCGTAGGGGACGGTGTTTACGCGCGTGGGGGATTTTTTATGCCGGTGCGGAATAAACTCCCGCACCCGGTGTTGGCCCCTATACGAACAGCCCAAAATCGCCCGATCATGCCCATAGTCAAACCTCCAACGGAACCCAGACTCTCGGAGTCCGACGTCCAGGCATTCGCCGACGGCATGCTCGATCCCACGCGGGCTGCGAGCGTAGAGACTTACTTGAAAAGCCGTCCTGACGAGGCGCATCGCGTAGCGTTTTATGGCCGCCTGAACTGGCAGATGCAGAACACCTTTCACGAACCCGACGACGAAGAAGAAGGAACGCAAGCGCCCGCACCCAAACCCGTGCGACGCATGTCAATACGCGGCCTTCGCGCGCTACTCGTGGCAACGACAGCGGCGCTGGCACTTGCCGCTGCGGCAATCTTTACGTTCGACATTAGCGATTCAGCGCTCGACAATGCCTCGATGATGGCGCTTGAACAAGCGGTCGCAGCCCAGGACATGACATCGGGCGCGACCGGCTATGAAAGCACGGCGAAGGCTTTAGCAAGCGCCCCGAATCTGTCCAAGGTCGGTTTCCACCCGATTGCCCGCCGCGCGATGCCCGTGGGTCCATTCGTATCGGCGACAGAATTCGTTTATTACAATCGAGGCGGCGAGGCTGCCGTGCTGCTCGTGGCGCCCGGAGTATTTGCCTACCCACAGCCGCAATGGAAGGCGCGTCGCGTAGGTGCAAGCCGCTTGCTTGCGTGGACCACGGGTGGCAAGCGTTACGTGCTGGCGGGCCGCGCCAAGACTCGAGGCCTGATGCTGGCGGCCGACCTGATGACAGGGAGTTAGTCATCGATCAAATGCTGGAAAAACGGCGACGGCATAAAATTGGCGCTACTCGGAGACAAAACACGCTAGCAGCGGGAATAATCGCCACGACCCGGTGTTAGCCCAGCATTGGAGCGGCGTTTTATATCGAACGTCTGCATATGCTTACAAAACGAAGGAAGGCCGATGGGCGTCCGTGACGAGTTAATGGAACATGTGCCGCGCCTGCGCCGCTACGCGCGTGCGCTGATCAATAATCGCGATCTCGCCGACGATCTGGTTCAGGACACGCTAGAACGCGCGCTCCGGCATACCGAGAAGTTTCAGTCCGGCACCGATCTGCGCGCGTGGCTGTTCACGATCATGCACAACGTGTTCGCGAATCAGGCGCGTCGTGCGGGCGTGCGAGCGGTGCATGTTTCCGTCGATGACGAGAACATCTCCGAACGCGAATTCGCCGTGCCGGGCACACAAACGCAGTCGCTCGAAATGCGCGACCTCGACTTCGCCTTGCAGCGCTTGCCGCTTGATCAGCGCCAGGTCGTGCTGCTGGTGGGACTCGAAGAAATGAGCTATGCGGATGTGGCGCAGGCGCTGGAAATCCCGATCGGGACTGTCATGTCGCGCCTGTCGCGCGGACGTGAAAGACTGCGTGCGCTGATGGCCGGCGCGCAACCGGGCGCTAAATTACAGGTGGTGCGATGAACGACCAACAAACACCGATCAGTGAAGAAGAAATTCACGCATATGTCGACGGATCGCTGGCGGAACATCGCCGCGAGAAGATCGATCGCCTGCTTGAACGCGACGAGGCGCTGGCTGCCAAGATCAGCGACTATTTCTCGCTGAACAGCATGTTCCATGACCGTTACGACCGTGTGCTAAGCGAACCTGTACCGCAGCGCCTGCTGCCGCCCGAGCGCAAGCGCTGGCGCGACGCCGCCAATTGGCCGCAGTTCGCGGGCATGGCGGCGGCGCTCGTGCTGGGCGTGGGAATCGGCGTGGCGGGCATGACAAGCAACATGGGCCGTGATGCGATGGTGCCGGGAAGCAATGGGGGATCGGTGCAGCGCGCAAGCTATAGCGTCGGCGAGTCGTTCGCGCGGCAGTCGGCTATCGCGCATGTGATGTACGCGCCGGAAGTGACCCGGCCGGTGGAAGTGGGCGCGGATCGCGAGCAGGAACTGGTGCAGTGGGTGTCGGACCGGCTGGGCACGGATGTGCGTCCGCCCATTCTGACCCGCTCGGGCTTCGAGTTGATGGGCGGCCGCTTGCTGCCCGGCGACGACGGTCCGGTCGCTCAGTTCATGTACCACGACGCGAAGGGCGAGCGTATTACGCTGTGCATCTCGCATCGCAAGGTCAGCTCGGACACGACCGCGTTCAAGCTGTATCAGGACGGTTCGGTGAACGTGTTCTATTGGATCGACGGCGATTTCGGCTACGCCGTATCAGGCGCGATCGACCGCAAGGTGCTGCTCGACCTGTCGCATGACGTCTACTCGCAATTGACCGCGATGGGCGGTGCCAAGCCGCCAAGCAGCGCTCCTGTATCTACGCAATAAGAGAGTTTGCAGCCATGGTGTCCGGCGAACGACACCGTGGCTGCATTTGTTCCCGGTCATGGCGCCGGATGAATAATTTCGACGGCCCGGAATAAGTGGTTATGCAACGTGGTTCACCCTGTTGTTGAGTCCCAGACATCGAAAGGTAAATTATGCTCGTCGTCTCGATTGATTCGGTAAGGATATCGAATCAATCATGACAGCAATGCAACCGGATCAATCCACATGAAGAATGACCCATTTTCACTGCGTCCTCGCGGGCGGCAAGCGGTCCCGATATTCCGGCTAGCGGCTATCGGCGCGGTCGTGGCAGCTATCGGCGGTGCTTTCGTCTATGCTGGTGGTTTCGTCACCCCGCATCGCCTGACGCCGCAGCGTATCGTCAATACCTTCGAAGCGAACGCGGGTGTGCATCCGGGGTTTCGCCGCAATCATGCGAAGGGCGTGTGCGTGGCGGGATATTTCGAAGGCAACGGCCAGGCCGGGGACATCTCTCGCGCCGGCGTGTTCAAGGCCGTGCGGACGCCGGTCATCGGCCGCTTTGCGATTCCGGGTAGCAACCCGTCGGCGCCGGATGCCAGCGTGCCGGTGCGCAGCATGGCGCTTGATTTCAAGCTGCCCGATGGTCAGCAATGGCGTACGGGCATGAACAATACGCCGGTGTTTATCGTCAATACCCCACGGGCTTTCTTCGCTCAACTGGTGGCGTCGAGACCCGATCCCGCAACCGGCAAGCCCGATCCGGCGAAGCTCAAGGCGTTCTTTGCCGCGCACCCAGAGACCGGGCCGTTTCAGAGCTGGGTGAAAAGCCACCCGCCGTCGTCGAGTTTCGGCAATGCGGCGTATTACGGCATTAACGCATTCCGTGCTATCGATGCAAGCGGCAAGACTCACTTCATTCGGTGGTCGATGGTGCCTGAAGCTACGTACGAACCCGTCACCTCGGAGGAAAAGAGTCAGCATGATTTCCTCGACAACGAACTGCGCAGCCGGCTGGCAAGCGGCCCGCTGCGCTGGCATCTGGTCCTGACGGTAGCCAGGCCCGGCGATCCGACCACCGACGCAACCC
>Ga0185299_10004369_pt1 | contig 17199 bp, 18 predicted proteins | sample PaiPotPPA55metaG_FD_128002 | JGI IMG/M metagenome (GOLD analysis project Ga0185299, IMG submission 128002) | Iron sulfur acid spring bacterial and archeal communities from Banff, Canada, to study Microbial Dark Matter (Phase II) - Paint Pots PPA... ...
GGCGCATCCCACCGGTGTCGTAGAGATGTGCGAAGGAGCGTTCGATCCGCTCGCCCCGTTGACGCATCAGGTGCCGGCCGCGCGCTCCACGGATCCGCCGCCGATTGGCATACACCAGGGTCCGGGCTGCGGGCTCCTCTGACCAATCGCGGCGACCACGGTCCGGCTCCGCCACGTAAGACCGGAGCCCTATGGCGGCCAGGTCGATCATAATCTGATTGCTGTGATAGGCCTTGTCGGCGATGATCTCTGCCAGCGGCTCGGGTGCCTGCACTGCGGCTTGCGCGTCTTCGATTTGCTCCGCCGCGGCAATGACCGTTTCGATGATCGTCGTGGTATCGCCCTGGTCGGCGTCCTGCAGGGTGACGGCGACCAAGGCGCCGGTCTCCAGGTCCACCGCATGCTCGGCTTTGTAGGCCAGGTGCGTCCGGCCATCTTTCATCTTCGCGATCTTCGCGTCGGGATCGCACGGATGTTGCCAATCTTTGTTCGAGGTTTTCTTCTTGCGCTTGCGGTCCAAACGCGCCAGGTCCGCGCGCGTGGGCGTCGCGATCCCCGACGCCTGCGCGAGACCGGTCAAGAACTCCTGATAGCTCTCTCCGGTGTCGCGGCGCACTCGATGCTACGCATGGCCGCGTTCGCCTCGAGCGTGGTGGCGTCAACCGCGATGGTCTTGCCCTTGAGCAATCCCGCCCCCACCAGCCGTTGCTGCACCCACGTGAAGACCGCGCGGTGACTCTCGAGGTCGATGACGCGCCGCGTCCGGGAAATCGTCGTATGATCCGGCGGCGGTTCGTCCACCGGCAGCCGCAGAAAAGCGCGTACCGCCAACGAGTCGCTGGCGCGCCAGGCCATCCCGCGTTCCGAGTCGATCCCTTCAAAGTAGCCAACCAGCAGCAACCGGAAGTACCGACCCGGCGCCAGGCTCGGCCGTCCCATCATCGGCGCGTAGAACCTCGCGCACTGGCCTTCGACAAACCGATCGAAGTCAGCCGCGTCCAGCAGCGCATTCAGCCGCGTGTAGAACGGATGCCCCGGCGCTTTTGGCAGTTCCGCCGTCGCCACCCACAACGACCCTTGCTCACTCTGTCGGGTTCCCATCGCCATGCAACACATTGTAGTATTGTCAATCGATTCTGGCGATCCATCGCTCACTGACTTTCACCACGGGCTGCTAGGATGTCAAGCCGATCGGAATGATTACCGCGCCGCCGCACCCGCTAGCGCGGCGGAAAAAGGGGAGGAGGAACACGGGAGAGCGGGGTTCCAGGGGGTCTGATGTCGGAGCAGGGCGTTGAGCATGATGATGAATTTGCGCATGCAGGCGGTGAGCGCGACCTTGGGTTTCTTGCCCGCCGCAAGCAGGCGCGCGTAAAAGGCGCTCAAGACGGGGTTACGACGCGTTGCGACCAAAGTGCACATATAGAACACAGCTCGAACTTGAGCGCGTCCGCCCCAAATCATCCGTGTGCCGCGTAGTTTGCCGCTGTCGTGGTTGAACGGCGCTACTCCTACCAAGGCCGCGATTTTTCGTCGGTTGAGCGTGCCGAGCTCCGGCAGGTGGGCCAAAAGCGTGGTCACCGTGACGCTGCCGACCGGCACGCTGCGGAGCAGCCGGGCTTTTTCAGACCACAACGGCGAACGCCGAATGGCCTGCTCCAGAGCTAGATCGAGTTCGGCCAACTGTTTGCGCAGCCAGCGAACGTGAGCGGCAATGGCGCGGTTGACGGACCCGACTGCTCGCCCGCGCCGATTACTTTCGGCGGTCAGCATTTCGACCACTTGCCGGCGGCGAGCGACCAAGGCCGTCAGTTCCCGGCTCTGTGCGTCCGGCAGTGGCCGCGCTTGCGGCTGAATAACTTCGGCAAAATGAGCCAGCACTTGAGCGTCGATCGCATCGGTCTTCGCCAGTCGGCCAGTGGCGCGCGCAAAGTCGCGCAGCTGGCGTGGATTGACCACAGCTACCGGCAAACCCGCCTCGGCCAATTCGCTGGCGGCGGCAATCTCGAAGCCACCGCTGGCTTCGAGCACGATACGGTTTACGCACAACTTCTTGAGACGCTTGACCAGGGTCGCTATGCCGCGTTGATTGTTGGTCACGCTGAAGCTTTCAGCACCCGGCCTCAGCGCCACATCGAGCCTGGCTTTAGAGACATCGATTCCGACAAACACTTGATTTTCCATTGCTGCATTCCTCCAACGCGCCGCCCATCCTTGCGCGATACGGGCTTATCAACCCTGGCGACTGTTCGGGCCCTGCGTTTTTTGTCCGGACGCGACGACCAAGCGCTACCCACGGTCTTGAAATACCTCGGGGAGGGACGGCCTATCGCGCCCGGACTCACTCAAATCGTTCGAATGCTGAAGATACAAGGGGCTGGCGGAGGCAGGTCTTTAGAGGGAGATCGATACCGCGCCCGCGCTAGGCGAGCGAGAAAAATAAAGCGGAATCTCGATGGCCACGAGCGAGCGTGACACTATCGGCAGTGGGCGGGTGGGAAACAGATTACCGCAGGAGATTTTTGAGATGGCTACGTTCAGGCATGTACGTACGGACTGCCAGTGTGCCGACCAAGAGGTTAACCGACGGATTTTTTGGCTGGATCCTGGAAACCCTGGTCGCGTTTATGCCTACCTGGCGCCGGAGGACGCGGTCGGTGCGGCTGACCAATTCAGCCGCTACGGGATCCTCGAAGAGATGGAATTACCGGGTCCTGGTGACGATCGCATCAGCGCAGTGACGTTCGAATGCGATTTGGCGATGATGATCGAAAAGATGCTTGACGGCGGTTTTAGCGATCCTGAAAAGGAGATGACCGATTGGTTGTTGGTCCTCCAGCATTGCAGCAAACGACTCGGCGAGGAACTGCTGAAAGTGCAGGGTGAAGAGGGTCCGCCTCCGCGATTGTGATTCCGGCAGCTTCTGCTGTATTCCCGCATAATCGTGTAATCGTAAATACGAGAGTCCGGAGACAGGGTAGGGCGCCCCAAGACCTAGCCGTGCGTAGCATCAAGAGGTGGATTCACGATTTCGAACCGCAGCAGGAGTCAAGGGAAGTGGAGCCCGCTGATATGAGTCTTATTGCGAGGACTTCTGGATAATCGGCGTGAGCGACGATCGGGTCAAAAATAGAAATACACGATAGAGCGAAAGGGTAGGCGGAACGCACGAGCGCCTTTTATCGAGCTCAAAATGTGCCAACTGGCCAGTTGATTGATCTCCGCTACGATATTGCCTTTCGATAAGTTATAGCTTATGATTATCCGATGTCGGATTGGACCGTCGACGAGCACAAGACGGCCGAAGGCCAATCACACTTCGCCGAGTTCGTCGCTGGTCTAACCGACGCGAAAGACATCAAGGACGCTGCTGTGCTGACAGGCGCATTGCGCGCCTTGGGCAACCAGTTGCGCGAACCGCGCTCCAAGTCGTTGGAAGATGGCCTGTTCGAGCTCCGCGGCACGCGGGTACGGATATATTACGGGTTCATGCCCGGTCGGCGCGCGGTACTGGTCGGAGGATACGTTAAGAAGCGCACCGACACTCCGGTTGATGTGCTCCGGCTGATGCGCGCGAGATTGAAGGAGGTCGAAGATGAACACAAAAAATCCAGGGCTCGCGTTGCTCGAAAAAAAAGTTGATGAACTTGGTCTTCGACGCGAAGTCGAAGAGGAGCTTGCGCAGATTTTGATCGAACACAAGATCGCGAATTTACGGAAGCGCAAAGGGCTTACGCAGGCGGCACTGGCGCGGCGTTCGGGGGTTAGCCAACCAATGATCGCCCAAATCGAGTCCGGCAAACTCAACAACTTGACTCTAAAGACGCTGGCCAGAACCGCCCGCGCGCTTGGTGCGAGTCTCAAGGTCGATTTGATTTCGCGATCCGGCCCAAGTGAACGAGGTCGGTACTCCGGCAAAAACCGTAAAACTGTTACGTCGCACCCGGCTTCCCCTCGTTAAAGGGGGGCTCGGGACGGAACGGGGGGAACAACAAGAGGTGGACCAGAGCGCGTCCGAAGAGCTGGAGTGGAAGACCCGGCGGAATCGAATCGATCCTAAGCTTCGCGCCTTAGGATGGCAGATCGTTCCGTTCAAGCCCGAGTTGGAACTAACGGCGTGCACCCAGCATGCCATCACTGAGTTTCCCACGGCTAACGGGCCAGCCGATTATGCGCTCGTTGTGAACGGCCGCATCGTCGGAATAATCGAGGTGAAAAAGCTCTCGCTTGGTCCCCAGAATGTCTTGAGTCAAGCGGAGCGCTACGCACGCGGCCTGACTGCCAGCGAATTCAACTTCAACGGCCTGCGCGCTCCGTTTTTGTATTCGACTAATGGCGAAGTGGTTTGGTTTCACGATGTGCGACAATCAGCCAGCCGCTCGCGCACGGTAGCAAACTTCCATACGCCCGCCGCATTACGCGAAATGCTGGAGCGCGATTTCGGTGTGGCGTGCGAGCGAGTGCGTGCGCTGCCGAACAGTCACAGCAATCTTCGTCCATACCAGCGCGATGCCAACGACGCGATCGAGCAGGGCATAGGCGATCTCAAGCGCACGATGCTGGTGGCGATGGCCACCGGTACCGGTAAGACCTTCACGATGGTCAATCAGGTTTATCGCTTGATGAAATCCGGTGTCGCGCGCCGCGTGTTGTTTTTGGTCGACCGTCGAGCACTCGCCGCGCAAGCGGTCCGGGAGTTCGCTTCTTTCGAGCCTGAGCCAGGGCTCAAATTCAACAAAATCTACGAAGTCTACAGTCAGCGCTTTCAGCAGGATGACCTTGAACCGAACGAGAAGTTCGATCCCAACGTAATGCCGAGCAGACTCCTCACTGATCCATCTCCTGGCGATGCATTCGTTTACGTGTGCACCATTCAGAGGATGGCGCGCTATCTCTTCCCGGATCGAAGCTTCGGGGCGCGTGACGACGAAGACGAAACCGATCTGCCGGAGCCGTTGCCGATTCCGATTCATTCCTTTGATCTGATCATCGCGGACGAATGCCATCGCGGATACACCGCTTCCGAGCAATCGCTCTGGAGGGACACTCTCGACCATTTCGACGCGATCAAGCTTGGCCTCACAGCTACGCCGGCGCAGCACACTACCGCGTATTTCCGCGACATCATCTATCGGTACGAGTATCGTCGCGCCATTGAAGAAGCTTATCTGGTCGATTATGACGCCGTCGCAATCAAGTCCGGGGTGCTCATCAATGGCGTTTTTCTCAAGGAAGGCGAGCGCGTCAGGACAGTCGATCCGCAAAGCGGCGCTCAGAACATGGATCAGCTCGAAGACGAGCGCCAGTTCGATGCAACCGAAGTGGAAAAGAAAATCACCGTACCGGACACTAATCACAGAATCATCGAGGAGATAAAAAAGTACGCCCTCGAGCACGAACAACGGTACGGACGCTTTCCAAAAACTCTTATCTTCGCCGTCAACGACGTACCCCACATCTCACATGCGGACCAAGTGGTAGACATCTGCCGCGATGTGTTCGGGCGCGGCGATTCTTTTGCCGCCAAGATCACCGGGAGCGTTGACCGTCCGCTGCAGCGCATCCGCGAGTTCCGCAACCGCCCCGCGCCCGCCATTGTGGTGTCCGTAGACCTTATGTCGACCGGCGTGGATATCCCGAATCTGGAATTCATCGTGTTCCTGCGGCCGGTAAAGTCGCGCATACTTTGGGAACAAATGCTCGGCCGCGGCACACGCCTCGGGACCCTTGCTCCGCCAAAGTCGCACTTCGCCGTTTTTGACTGCTTCGATGGGAGCCTGGTGAACTACTTCAAAAACGCTTCGGCCTTTACCGAGGATCCCCCGGACAAGCCCACGCGGACAATCGAGGAGATTATCCGCGCAATCTGGGATAACCGTGACCGCGCCTACAACGTCAAGTGTTTATGCCGCCGCCTACTGCGGATTGATAAGGAGATGTCCGGCAACGCGCGCGAGGCGTTCGCTGCTTACATCCCCGATGGTGACGTGAAGGCGTTTGGGAACCGCCTGCCAGCGGCCATCGCCAATGATTTCACGGCGACGATGAAGCTGCTGCGGAACAAGAATTTTCAGAAGCTGTTGGTAAATTACGAACGGGCCAAAACGGATTTCCTAGTCGCACATGAGCTGATGGATGAAGTGGCGTCGCGCGTGGTGATCCGTGACGGCGCGGGCAACGAGTACAAGCCGGCTGATTACCTCGTCCTGTTCGAAAGCTTCGTGCGTAAGAATCCGGATCGCATCGATGCGATTCGGATTCTTCTTAACCGCCCCAAGGACTGGAATACCAATGCGCTGGTCGAGCTGCGAAAGAAGTTGGCGTCTACGCCCGAGCATTTCACGATCGAGAATCTGCAAAAGGCACACGAAGGGCGTTATGAGAAAGCGCTCGTCGACATCATCTCAATGGTCAAGCACGCGGCTAAGGAGGAAGAACCGCTGCTGAGCGCCCCCGAGCGTGTGGATCGCGCCTTAAAGCGGATGGGGATCGGACACAAATTTACGCCAGAACAGGAGAAGTGGCTCGAACGAATCCGCTCTCACCTGGTCGAGAATCTTTCAATTAGCCGAGAAGACTTCGATCTTGTTCCGATCTTCTCCCACCAAGGTGGGTGGAAGCCAGCAGACCGCGTGTTCGATGGAAGGCTCGACGCCTTGCTTACCGAGATCAACGGAGCGATCGCACTATGAACGAAAAGCGGAACCATCACCCGGATGTCGTGCAGAAGCTCTGGGGCTTTTGTCACGTACTGCGGCACGACGGCATCGGCTATGGAGATTACATTGAACAGATCACCTTCCTGCTCTACCTAAAGATGGCCGATGAAAAAGGTGTTGCGCTACCCAAGGGGTGCGGCTGGAAAATTCTTCGGAGCAAGAACGGCACGGAGATGCTCGATGGTTATATAGATATGCTCCGCACCCTCGGAAAAGCACCCGGCCTGATCGGTGATATCTACGCTGCCGCCCAATCCCGGTTCAAGAATCCCGCGAGTCTGAAACAGCTCATCGGTACGATCGACGAGACCGAATGGACTAGCCTTGGCGTGGATGTAAAGGCTGCGGCGTACGAGGGACTGCTCGAGAAGGCCGCCAGCGAAGGAAAGAAGGGCGTCGGCGGAATTTTCACACCACGCATACTGATCCAGTCGATCGTCAGGTGCATGAAACCTGACCCTCGCACCCATAAGGAATTCACCGTCTGCGACCCAGCATGCGGCACCGGAGGATTCCTGGTCTGCGCATATGAATGGCTGCTGGATCATACGCACGGCGGCGCATTGGAGCTCGAAGTCGCAAAGCGCGTCCGGAATAGGACTTATTTTGGACAGGATATCGTCGAGCTTTCGCGCCGGCTCGCGCTGATGAACCTGACCCTGCACGGATTGGAGCCGGAAATAAAACTCGGAGACTCAATCTACGAAGTGCCCAGCTCGCGCCGCTTCGACATTGTCCTGACAAATCCGCCGTTCGGCACGAGGGGTGCCAACCAGGCACCGGAGCGAGACGACTTTACCATCGCGACATCGAACAAGCAGCTCAACTTTCTCCAACATGTAATGACCATCCTCAAACCCGGCGGACGAGCCGCCGTCGTGTTACCTGATAATTGCCTGTTCGCGGACCAGGCCGGCCAAGTCTTCGAGATATTGACGCAGGATTGCGACTTACACACGGTCTTGCGCCTGCCGCGGGGCACGTTCAGTCCCTACAGCCAAGGAGTAAAGGCCAATGTGATCTTCTTCACGAAGGGCGCTCCGTCCGAAACCGTATGGATTCACGACGGCCGCACTAACGTTGAGGGGATCACCAAAAAGGATCGGCCGCTGGCGCCGGAGCACTTCGCAGAATTCGAGCGATGCTACGGGGCTGATCCCAACGGCCGCGCGACCCGCAAGCCGGGCGACTCGAAGGAAGATCGGTGGCGCCGCTTCCATATCAGCGAGGTCAAGGAACGCGAGTTCAAACTAGACAGCTTCAAGTGGCTCAAAGACGAATCGCTTGAGGACGCCGACGAACTGCCTGAGCCTGAGGAACTCGCGACCGATGCGATCGCGGAGCTGGAGAGCGCGGTCGAGGAGCTGAATGCGGTGCTAAAGCTGCTTGAGGGGGGAAATGGCGAAGCTGCGCGCCCACAAGCGTAATGGTTCGCCGAGGGGCGACCTCCCTGAAGGCTGGGCTCTCCCACGCCTTGCGGATATAGCAACCGACATACAGCCGGGATTCGCCTGTGGCCGCCACGCAGATTCGGCCAGCGGCGTCGCACAGCTACGCCCCATGAACGTCACCCGAGCCGGAAAGATCGACCTCCAGACGCTGGTATACGTTAAGACGGAAGTCTCCCGGGATGAGCGATGGCTCCGTCAAGGCGACATCGTTTTCAACAATACCAACAGCGCCGAATTGGTAGGCAAGACAGCCTACTACAATCTGCCTGAGCGCCGCGCCTTCTCCAACCACATGACGCGTGTCCGCTGCGACGCGCGTGTGGCTGATCAGCGATTTTGTGCTCTCGCGTTACACGAGAAATGGCTAGAGCGGCACTTCGAGTCAATCTGTAACAACCACGTTTCCCAAGCTAGCGTCGGGCGCAAGGCTCTACTCGAGACGTTCGTCCCTCTGCCGCCGCTGGCGGAGCAGAGACGGATCGTCGCGAAGATCGATGCGCTGATCGCGCGCGTCGATGCAGTACGCGAGCGACTCGCGAAGGTTACGGTGATCCTAAAGCGCTTCCGGCAATCGGTGCTCGCCGCCGCGTGCTCCGGCCACCTCACCACCGACTGGCGCGATCACCATCCGAACATCTTTGCAGCCGCCGGCCGAATTGCGGAGTTGCTTCGAAAGCGTGAAGCGTTGTGGAAGAGCAGAGAATCCGGTAGCGCCATGGCCCGCCGCACCAAGTACAAACCGCCACTTGATTCCTCGCCACCCGTCGACGCTGCGGTCCCTGACAAATGGACATGGATGAGCGTCTCGAGTGTAGCTGTGCTCGACGTAGGATTCGCATTCAAGAGCACAGACTTTGCGGAGGACGGCATCCGTCTGCTGAGGGGTGAGAACGTTGAACCTGGGCGCCTCCGTTGGAAGGACGTGCGTTACTGGTCCTCTGAGCGTGTCAAACCGTTTGAGCGTCTGCTCATCGAGCCTGGCGAAATTATCCTCGCGCTGGACCGACCAGTGGTTTCCTCGGGTCTAAAGATCGCGAGAGCGGTCCGCAGCGATGTTCCGTGCTTGCTCGTCCAGCGCGTGATGCGATTCAAGATGGTGGACCTGTCGGATACGGACTACTTGTACATTTGCCTTCGAGACAGGCGGTTTGTCGACTTTCTAGCACACGAGGGGATGACGGGATCCGACCTTCCGCACATAACTGGAACTGGGGTAGCCGAGTTCACTATTCCATTCCCGCCAGAAGCGGAGCGCGATGAGATCGGCCGGCGCGTCGAGGCGCTCTTCAAACTCGCCGATACGATCGATAAGTGCGTCGCGATGGCAACGGCGCGAGCCGATAAGCTCACGCAATCAATTCTCGCGAGGGCCTTCCGGGGCGAGCTCGTTCCGACCGAAGCCGAGCTCGGCCGCCAAGAGGGTCGTCCATATGAACCGGCAACGGCGCTCCTTGCCCGAATCGCCGTCGAACGGCCGCAAAAGAACGGCCCCAAGCGTGCGAACCAGACATGGCCAAGGTCGCGAGAAATGCGCCCTGTCCCCGCGCTAGGCGGCAGTGACGACTAGATCTCATCAAAAAGCAAACGTGCAACCATTGACGAATAAAAAGCGAAATATGATAGCTTACCGCACGATGCGGCTGCGATGGAAGGAACTCATGGTAAATTCTTGAACGTATTTCATCAAACTAAAGTAATACATGACCTTCGGAAACTCGAGAGCGACGTGAAGATCAAAGACAACAGGCAGCTCGGGAGCGGTATTCGATGACGGCTGAGCAGCGGTACTGGTGGCGCATCGCTCTCGAGCTAAGGATGCGGAGGAGCAGTGGGGACGCATTCCAGGATTTCTTTTCCCTTGTGATGGGAAAAGTTCACCGCGACGACTTCATTCGCGTACGCGCGTTCGGTCGGCGAGGAGATAAGGGCTGTGATGGCTATCTCAAATCAAACGGTCAGGTATTTCAGTGCTATGGAGCGTTGAACGGTAGTCAGGGCAAGGTCGATTATTTGATCGCAAAAATGGACGAGGATTATCACACAGCAGTGTCGGCTATCGCCGAAATCATGAAGGAGTGGCACATGGTGCACAACCTCGTCGACGGCTTACCGATCGAAGCGATCGAGAAACTGAAAGATCTCGAAAAGACCGACCAGACACGAAGATTTGGTTTCATGGGACTTGAGGGGTTTGCGGAAAAGATCTTTTCGCTCGAAGAAAGCGCGATCGAAGATCTCCTCGGCATAGTAGCAACCGCGGCCAATGCGCAAGACTTTGTGCGAGCACCAGACGGCGTATACCACTGAAGACCCGAGAGCTGATTGTCGAGCTGAACCCGGTCTTGCGAGGGTGGGGGAATTATTACAAGCGAACCCATGTCCGCAAGCTTTTTCACCGACTCGGCGGCTGGATTAGGCGACGCATTTGGTCGCATCGGTACCGGCGCTGGCGCTGTGCGGGCTGGAAGGACTTGCCGGCAGCGCGGTTATACGGCGAGTACGGGCTGGTCAATCTGGTTGGATTAATCCCTTCCCTTGCATATCAGGCGACCTGAGTCAGTCTTCGTGAAAGGTGCATGCGGGAAAATCGCACGTGCAGTTTGAGCGGCGGACGGTGGCCAGCGCGCAACCGCGCCACCTCCGACCCGACAGTGCTCCCACATAGGGACATCCCACCTTAGCTAACGCATAACTCGTTCCCTTAACCGCTTGCACGCAATTTGTCGCGCGGCGCATCCGCAGAGACACGTGCGGCGGGCAACCGTAAGACTTAAAAGCCATTACCTCTTACCGTAGTTCTTCCAATCGCGGAAATTCGGAATAAAGTATGCGCGAAATCTCCTCTGGAAAAGGCGGCGATGAGCAATTCGGGCAGCACCAAAAAGCTTAACTGGCAGGAGGCGGTGGCCCGCCTCGCGCGGGAACGCACGGCCGCCGAGACCTGCGTCGCCCTGCTGAAAAAGCGCGGTGATGCGGCGGCCATTGATCGCGGCGCGCTCGCCTACGGTGAAGCCAAGGCCGAGTACGATGGCATCATTGCGGGTCTGATTGTTGCGCTCGCGCAGAAGGCGGCGCCCGCTAGCCTGCCCGATATCGAAGCCCGGCTGCGGCGCGGCATTGAGAAGCGCGAGGCGTTTTGCTTGAGTGTGCAGGCGCTCGTTCCGGCACAGCACGAGGGTGAGAAGGGCTGGATCGAGGATGTCGTGAAGAGCGCTGTCGGACCGCTGGTGGACGCCATCAAAGCAATCTGGCTGCGCGGCCGCGACGACGACGCGCAGGTGCGCAAGACTATTGAGACGCAGCTTGAGGCAACGGCCTGGCCGGAGTTCGCCGCGATCAAGCCGGGGCCATGAGCGAAGGACTCTTTGAGCGCCCGGTGCTGGTGGTCGATCCGGGCATGCACACCGCTCCCATCCGCGCCGCGGTCGATAGGGAAGGGCGCTGGGCGGTGACCGGCTCGGAGGACAAGACGGTGCGAGTCTGGTCGCTCGCTGACGGCGCGCTGCTCTCTACCATCCGCTTGCCCGCGGGGCCGGGAGATGTCGGCAAAGTCCTTGCTGTAGCGATGAGCCCGGCCGGCGCGTTGATTGCGGCCGGCGGCTGGACACGCGCGACCGAGGCTGACCCGCAGGAGCAGATCTATCTATTCGACCGTGCCACCGGGGCGCTGCTGCGGCGAATCGAGGGACTGCCAGCCACCGTCCACCATCTCGTTTTCTCGTACGACGGCAGTCGGCTTGCGGCCGTGCTCCAAGGCGGCGACGGCCTGCGCGTCTACGCTGTGGAGCGCGGCTGGGCCGAGGCGGCCCGTGACGAAGCGTATGGAGGTGCTAGCTACGGCGCCGATTTCACATTCGACGGACGCCTGGCGACAACATCCCGTGACGGCAAGCTGCGGCTCTACGCGGCGGGCCTCACCGGTGCGGTGCGTCCGGCTGTGAGCGCCAAGGCGCCGGGCCGGGACCAGCCCTACGGAATTGCATTCAGCCCCGACGGTGCTCGCCTGGCCATCAACTATGTCGACACGGCGAATGTCACTTTGTTCGACGGACGCACGTTGGAGCCGCGGCCGCGTCCCGGCCTTGACGGCATTGGGAACGGTGATCTGGGCAGTGTGGCTTGGTCGCGGAATGGCGACACGCTATTTGCTTCGGGGATGTTCCACTCCGGAACCGGATGTCCGGTGTTCGCCTGGAACGAAGGCGGTGCGGGCGCTCGGCGCACTCTGTCGGCAGGTGACACCACGGTGAGGGGTCTCGTTCCGCTACCCGGCGGCGACCTGCTGGTTGCCGCGGCTGACCCGTGGCTGGCGCGGCTGGGACCGGACGGCACGCCGCGCTGGATCCACGGCCCGCCGCAGGCCGACTTCAGGGACCAATTTGGCCAGCTGTCCGTCTCCGATGATGGTACTCGCGCCGGCTTCGGCTTCGAGCCGTTCGGCAAATCCCCCGCCCGATTCGATGTCGCTGAACGGCGCCTAGTGCTTGCGCCCGGCGCCGACAACAACCGAATGGCCCTTCCGTGCCAGAGTGGGTTGCCAATCGAAAATTGGTTAAATGACGAGCACCCGACCATCGGCGGCAAAGCGCTGCCGCTGGAGCCGTATGAGCGTTCTCATAGTCTAGCGGTTCACCCAGCCGGCGACCGCTTTGTGCTGGGATGCAGTTGGTCTCTGCGCGCCTATGACGCGCAGGGAACGCTGCTCTGGATGCGAGCGGTTCCCGGCATTGTTTGGGCGGTCAACATCAGCGGCGATGGCCGGATGGCCGTGGCGGCATACCACGACGGCACCATCCGCTGGCACCGGATGACGGACGGGATGGAACTGCTCGCCTTCATGCCGCTGCCCGATCAGAGCAATTGGGTGGCGTGGACACCGGAGGGCTTCTACGCCGCAACCGCGGGCGCACAAGGCGTGCTGCGCTGGCACCAGAATCGCGGCTGGGACGCGGTGGCCGACAGTGTCGCGATCGAGGACATTCCGGGTTCCTACCGTCCTGCCGTGCTGCCGCTGGTGCTGCAGGAGCTGGAGACGCCGCGGGCACTAGGGCTCGCCGTGCTTGCTGAGCACAATCGGGAAGTCATGCTGCGCACCAACAGCCGCGTATCACCTGGTGCCCGGCTCCATCTGCTCGCCATCGGCATCAGCGCCTACAACAAGAAATACGCCAAGAAATTGCGGCTACAATACGCCCATCGCGATGCAAGCGATCTGGCGAGCGCCATTGCGACGACACAAGACAGTCTCTATCAGGTCAAGCAACAGGTATTGCTCGACCAGGACGCCAACAAGGAGGGTATCCTGCAGGCGCTGCAGGTGATGCGGAAAGGCATGGAGGCGGGTGGGGGCCTCGATCTCGCGGTGGTGCATTTCTCCGGTCATGGTGCGCTGATCAGCGGCAAGCTCTATCTGCTGCCGAGCAATGTCAAGGCGCTCGATGAGGTCGGCATCAAGTCGACCGCGTTCCCGGCGGACGACCTCAGAGACGAGCTACTGGCGATCGGCATGCATGGCCGGGTGCTGGTGCTGCTCGATGCCTGCCATTCTGGCGCTTCGGCGATGAATGGAACCGCGCTCACGTTCGACTCGACGGCGCTGCGGACCAGCCTCGCCGCCGCCAACGTCACTGTGCTGACCTCGTCGAGCGGCAGCGAAACCTCATTCGAGCATCCCGCCTGGGAACATGGGGCGTTCACCAAGGTGCTGCTCGAGGCGCTTGATGATCCGGCGGCCGACCTTGACCGCAACCGGCTGATTAGCGTGATCGGGCTGGCGAAGTATGTCACGAACCGCGTGTCGTCGCTCACCGATCGAAAGCAGAACCCCGGCATTGAAGTGCGGTTCGACGGCACCCTGTTCGCGCACGGCTGTTAGGATCTGCCGGCCCAAAATCCTGTTCTCCCGTCCTTCGGCCCTTGCTAACGGAACCATTTTCCCACAACCGTCCGCGCGGCAAGGCGGCCCGAGTTACCGCATGGCCGCGCCTGCAAGGCGCAATCGACGAAAGTGTAAAGCCGCCGAAGTGCGCAGCCACTGCCGCGATGCAGCGATAGGGGTCTGAGTAGCAACGGAACAGAAACTCCGTTTCAGCAGCTCACGCCCCCGCCAGCAAGCGACGGACAGACGTGCGCCCGACGTTGAGCTGCTTGGCGATAGCGGATTTGCTCAGACCTTTCTTGGCGAGCTTCATCATCTCATTCACTTTCCTGCCGGCGGTCGTTGGGCGTCCATAGGGTCGCCCGTCCTTGCGGGCCTGAGCGATACCCGCTTTGACGCGGTCGCGCAGGATGTCCCGTTCGAACTCGGCAAAGACAGCCAGCATGCCAGCAAAGGCCCGGCCGCTCGGCGTCGTCAGATCGAGGGCCTCGCTCAGGGAGACAAAGCCAACCTTCAGCGCCATCAATTCCTGCAATGTGGTCACGATCACGCAGGGACCAGTCGGCGGCTCGATCGGAAGCCACGCCTTCGTGTCACATGGCAAACGGAGTATGTACTCCTTTGCGAATGAAACCACCGTTATGTGGGATGGAAACACCGTGAGATAGGAGGTTCAGAAACTTCCTTGGTGGCCGCGCCAATCACCAATTGGAGAGGCCCGCCCTGGTTTGGATCTTTGACCGCCAGGGCCACGTACGATCCGGTGTCGTCATGGATGATAACAAGTCACCCGGTTCGAGTTGCGCCAACTGCATGGACTTTACGGCCGGTATGATCTCCATGCGGATTTCCTAATTGGGGTCACTCCTCAATTGGTCAAAAATTGCACGCTAAGGGCGACGAGCGCTTCCGGGACGTAGCAAGCGGATGACGGAGGTGCGGCTGACCCCGAGGCGCTTGGCGATTGCGCGCTTACTGAGCCCATCCTTGCGAAGCTGTTTCATCTCCGGCAGGAGCTTGCCTGCGGTCATTGGCCGCCCATGCGGTTTGCCGTCCTTGCGCGCTTGATCGATTCCCGCCTTCACCCGATCCCGCAAAATATCCCGTTCGAACTCGGCGAACACAGCCAGCATGCCGGCGAGCGCTCTGCCACTCGGGGTTGTGAGGTCAAGCGCTTCGCTCAGTGAAACGAAGCCCACTTCGAGCGCGGTCAATTCCTGGAGCGTAGTCACGAGATCGACCAGCGAGCGGCCCCAGCGATCGAGTCGCCAGACCAGCACGAGATCAATCTCGCGGCGCCGGGCGGTTTCGATCAGCTTTTCCCGCAGGGGGCGCGTTGTGGCCCCGGAACCCACGTCCTTAATTTCGACCGCGACCGTCCAGCTTCTCTTTCTGGCATAGGTTCGCATCGCCGACAGTTGCATGGGCAGCGTTTGCTGGTCATGCGTCGAAACGCGGGCATAAAGCCCGACGCGAGGGGATTTTCCCCTCTGTCCAAAAACCCCCTTGCGATCGGGGGTCGAAACACGCGGTTTTTTCGGCGGCTGCCGTGGTCAGATTGAAGCGGAGCAGCAATTCGTTGGTGCGCTCGGAAATCGCAGCGGCGGTCATGACGCCACCTCGGCACCGATCATCTCGATGCGATGACGGTGTTGACCGACGAGGCGCTGGAGATGCACGAGCGGTTTCTGGGTCAGCAGTTCAAGAAGGCGGAGCGAAGACACCTTGGCAAGTTTCAGGAGAACGGCAAAGCGATCAACACGGTGCCGGCCTTGGTGTCGAGCGCGGCGAACAGGTTGATGGTGCCGTGGCGCAGGTAGTCCGGAGTACGGCGCGCGGCCTGTCCGGGGCGCATCGGCAACAGCGGCTGACTGCGATCGAGCGCCTGAATCTGCGCTTTCTCATCGACGCACAAGACCAGCGCCTTGTCCGGCGGGTTAAGATACAGGCCCACGATGTCGCGCACTTTTTCAATGAACAGTGAGTCTTTGGAGAGCTTGAAACCCTCCACCCGGTGCGGCTGCAACGCAAAGGCTCGCCAGATGCGGCTGACCATGGTCTGACTCAACCCGCTGCGCTTGGCCATCGCGCGGGTGCTCCAGTGCGTCGCCTCGGCGGGAGTGCTCTCCAGGGTCAGCCGCACCACCCGCTCAACTTGCGCGTCACCGACCTGGCGCGGCGCTCCAGGGCGCGGCTCGTCCAGCAACCCCTCCAGCCGGCGCTCCAAGAAGCGCTGGCGCCATTTGCCGACGGTCTGGTGGGTCAGTCCGAACTTGCGCGCCACCACGGTGTTGGGCTTGACCGCCGCGCACTCCAAGATGATGCGCGAGCGCTGTGCCAGCGCCTGCGTGCTCTTGGGCCGCCGCGCCCAACGCTCCAGCGTTTCGCGCTCTTCAACCGTCAGGCTCAATGCTGCTATCGGTCTCCCCGTCCGCATCAGCGTCCCTCCTCCTATACGAGAGACGCGCGCGGTCTACAATTTATTCAATCTATTTATGACTCCGGACACTAGAGGTCTGATCGTAATCTCATCCAAAATCTCGTCAGATTGGTGATGTGCAATGGAATCGCAATTCTCGCCATCTTTTACTGACGTTGCACCACTTCCAACGCCGCGACGTAGTTTGGCGTCTCGAATAGGGATCTGGTTTGGCGCTGTAATCGGCGCAATTGCGATCGCGGTGTTCATCGCGTCCTTTTTTCTTGACGGCATACTGCGCCCGCGAATCGAGTCGTCCATGAACGGCCGGCTCACGGATTACCATGTGACTCACAGACGGCATCAGCGCAGCCGCGAGCGAACCATGGCCCAGTCGAACCATTAATTCCCACACGGGCTTTGGATTAGCCTTTCTAAGTTCTGTGAATACAGCGTTCGGCAACTCGCGGATCTCGCTCGCGAAGGTGAAGATGCGGGATGGAGTCAGATTTCGCGGAGTCGGAAGGCCTGACGTGGGTCAAATTGCGAAAGGCAGACACGGGGATGAAGCCGGTGTTCGGGGCTTTATGGTGATGCGAGCGGAGAATTGTCCGGAGCCTGGAGCGCACAAGCTAACCCGAATTCGTCAATTGCTGGAGGTCGAGAGTCGATGATCTCAGGAGATAAATCCCCCATGGACGACCGGTCTCTGCCCAATAAGAAAGATCCGCC
>Ga0185299_10004371_pt1 | contig 17182 bp, 20 predicted proteins | sample PaiPotPPA55metaG_FD_128002 | JGI IMG/M metagenome (GOLD analysis project Ga0185299, IMG submission 128002) | Iron sulfur acid spring bacterial and archeal communities from Banff, Canada, to study Microbial Dark Matter (Phase II) - Paint Pots PPA... ...
GAGCCCTAAAGCGCAAGCTCGCAACCGTGGTCTATTATCGCCTTCAGCAAACGCATCGCCGGCTCACTTGTAGCTTACCGGACGCGTGCGTCGCATGATCGCTTGACTAAGCCGTTCCACCAATTCAGTGAATACCGGCGATAGAATGCGAAGGGCGGCGAAATCTCACGATCTCAGCCGCCCCTTCTCGTAGTTGGCTTTGAGGCGTATTTATTGGGTTCTAGCGGAAACCCAATAAACGCGTTTCGTGAATGGCATGCAAGAGGTCAACGGTTCGACCCCGTTATCCTCCACCAGAACTCTTCGTCGGTGAGCTGAGCTCGAACGGAAACCGCAGCCGACTCACCTGGCGCTGCACGGCGAAAAAAAAGTCCGGTAAGGTCTTTTATGGGCACGGCTTCGGCGCGCCAGGTACTTGGCGGCGTTGTACGCATCTTTAACCAAGCCGATAATGCCGCCTTTGGTGCCGCTGGGCAACCTGGAGTTGACGATCACGACAACTGGCACCGTGCACTTGAAGATGCCAATGTAGGTCTCGAGCCGCGCGCCGCCGCCAAATAACAAGCCGTTCTTGCAAACGTAGGGATCAGGGCAGTGTACCCCCTGAGCACAGTCCCAGGCGATGCAATGTGGTGGCGGCGCGAGCAACTCCGACTTGTCGCCTTTGGCGAGCAGCTCGTTGCATAGATGAGGCGGGTCAAGATTGAGAAGAGGTCATTCGCGCTGAGCGCCCAGCCGCCGCCGCCGCAGGCAAGCGTCCAAGTGCCCCAGCTATTGCCGCGCGCGGATCGGCCGGCGACTGCAGAACGCCGATGGTCGTCAGCACTTTGCTCACGCTCGCCACGTTAGTAAGAAGCGTGCCCCCCAATCGCGGTCTTCGGCGGGTCGGCCGCGGTGCGCGCCCAGCCGCCCGAGTACGGGAACCACCCGCCGACCCCGATCACGTACCCCACGACCTTGCCGTTGAGCGCGTGATAGATCTTAATCGCCAATTTGCTTGCGGATATACAACCGCGCGGGTCACAGACGGTGTCCGACGCTAGGCTCGCGCTGCCGCTCGCGAGGATCGCATCGCGGCGAGTAAGCCGATCATTGGGCGGTGCATAACTCCCCTTCATGTGACTGCGGCGTTTGGGCAACCTGTGGCGCCAATACGTTGTCGGCTAAAGCTTTGGCGTCAAGCCTGAGCTACACACACACTTCCCTTGTGCGTCGCGCACGACGGTGTATTTAGTAGTTCCATCGTCAAGATTTATGCCTGCAAGCGTGGCATTGTCGTGCATTTGATCAGATCCGTCCATCAAGCCACCCAGCGGAATTGTAAGGTGCCTGGCGTCTCTCCGTCTGCGCTGCCGAGGATCTTTGTTCCAGCGCCCATCAACACGAGAGCGCAAAAGATAATACGAAATGTTCGAAGTCATTGCGTTTGACAGTAGGCATCAAAACGCTCCCGAAAGACAGAAAAGAAACATCGGGGTGTTCCCTTTTGTCATCGACTTCGAACACTTGTGCTACGAATCGAACGTCGTAAGCAGCTCGTAGCATCACTTCTCGCGTAGCTCATCACCGACGGCGATGGCCCCGCCCTCAATGATTTGCGCGCGAAGACCACCGCGGTGAATCAGGCCGGCTCTCACCCCAGGTTGCGTGAGTGACTCTAAATGATCGCACGGCTCGCAAAGCCTTGTGCCCAACAGCACTGCCTCGCCGACCCGGAATTGTTGCCCCACAAGGTGGTTCAGCGCTACACCACTTGTGACAATGTTGCGCCGAGCGTCACCGGCAGCGAGCTCGATCGAGTAGTCGCGCGCGAGCCCTTCGAGGGCCTCGCTTTCGATGAGCGTGACTTGTCGATCGGGAACGTCCTTTGGCGAGAATGTTCCCGTCTTGGTAAAGTAACGGTCGCCCTCGAGTCCGTAACCGGCCACTGCTCGGGCCCGCGTAACGGCGTTCACCGGCCCCTTGGCTTGCGGTGCGATATAGATAGATTTTACAATCCCGATCTTGGCCATCAGTTTAGATTCCTTCCATTCGGCGCAGCGTCGGCCCCACGTTTAGTTCTTCGTAGTCGAGATGCTCGAGAAGACGTTCGCCGAGCACGGTTAACGTATCGGCGATGCTGCGGCGGACCGCATCGCTATCGATCTTGATCAGGACATCGGCGCCTTCTTCAACGGCATCTAACAGGTCAGAAACTTTGCGATGGTCATCCTCAAGTTTATCAACGACTGGGTTAAGCGCCGGATTAACTGCTCGCAACGCCGGGAAAAAAGCAGCATCTTCGAGGTTGTGGTGCGAGTGAACAAAACGGCAGTAGCGCAGACACCCAACTTTGAGTTGCCACAGCTTGCTGTCGCGCTTGAGGTCTTTGATTTCTGCTGAAATCACGTGAGCCGGCATGCTCGTCACGACGTCGTTTGCGAGCTGGCGTACCGTTGCCAGGTCCCGGCGGATCATGCTGTGTATCCACAAAAGCTCTTCAAAGAGCGCTCGTCCGAGCTCAGTTTCAGGTTTCTCTTCGAAAGTGTCCATGTGACAGAGTTCGCCGAATGCAAAGGGCTTCGCTACTTACGCGGATGCGTTTTTGATTGAGTCAAAGATCGGAATAGTCTGGTCAAGCGCCATCATTTTTAGCACTCTTCGCATCATGGCTGACGGTGCTACCAGCGCAAAATTTTGGTTGAGTGACTTTGCGCGTGCGTACGCTTCGGCCAGAACGCGGACCCCGCAGGCCTCGGTGTAGGTAACCTCATTCAGCTTGACAATGATTTGGCGGCCGTTGCCGATAACATCGTCAAGGCTGCTGCGGAGCTTTTGTGCGGAGGCGAGATCAATCTCACCTTGGACATTGAGGATGTCGAGCGGTCCCGCACTTTCGAGGCTAACACTCAAGATATCCATAGCCGACCAGGTATCTTCGACATATGGGAGAGCTTCTAATCTATTTAGGCCCCCTCCGATGACGCGTCATTAATTGCACCTGCGCGAGCAACTCGGTGCTATCGACTGGTTTTGGCAAGGAAACCATCGCAGCCGCCCGCCAGCACGTGCTCTTTGTCTTTTTCGGAACCAAAGCCGGTCAGCGCGATAATGGGTGCTGCGCTTTCCGGGTCGGCCTTGAGAATGTGCGTTGCCGTGATGCCGTCTATGTCAGGCAGCCCGAGGTCCATGAGAATAAGATCCGGTTGCTTCTCACGCGCAATCTCAATACCGTCAATCGCCTTGCCCGCCTGAAAAGCTGTGTGCCCGGCGCGCGAGAGGATTGTGGCTGTGAGGCGCAAGTTCGTCTGGGAGTCATCAATAATCAGTACGTGTGGCATGACAGGCGAATACCACAATACACCGCCCGCTGCCAACTTACACTGGGGGTTGTACTAGTCGTAAGGCTAGAAGACGTCGACTGGGTTACCCCCTGCCGAGGCAAACAACGGTTTCACCTTTTCAACGTTCGCGCCAGCCGGGTACCCGGCGACGCTGCGCTCGTCATCCAGTGCCTTGGCGTATCCTTCAAAGCGTGAGCCGGGGATATTGAGCTCTACGAGCAGATCTTCTACCGACGGCCTGGATTCAATCGTCTCCAAGCTCGGGTTGTACTCGGTGAGTCCTGGTACGCTCGTGCCGCCCATGGCCGTAATGATCCCGCCACCACTCCCAATCGCGCTATATTCGGCCTCACCGCTGTACGTGAATTGTATGCCGGTGCGTATCAAATGATCGGTGGGCGTTTCGCTCGAGATGACCCGTAGTTTGTCCGCGCTGAATCCATTCGATGTGAGAACGTCTGTCAGTTTTACGAGAGAATCGTGATCGGGGAAAATGCCGACAACCATTGTGCCCATAAAAACATTCCTTCCTTGAATTAGCGCATTGAGCCCCAGCGATGATCGAACATCACCATAAGCATATCGGGGTGGCGCGTGTTGCCTCCCAGGGAGATGTTCATTCCTGCATTATATACCCAGAAGGTCGACTGATTGTACGTCGAACTCATTGGTCCTAGCGGCTCGTCGAAAACGACCTCCGCCAAAGACTGTTCATCTAGCCTCAGCGGTCATGCCAGCTCGGCCTACCTCGGCGCGAAATACTACCCCAGAAGGGCCGCCGAGCGACACGCGCCAAGGCTCGCATAACTTGAGGTTGAGTTCATTGCGAAAGCCTGCACAACGTCTTGGCCTTCTCTTGTCTCTGGTGCTGTCCGTTGCTGCCTGCTCGCACGGGCAAACTGGGGCGCCTTCAACGCCCGGCGCGTCTGAAGGCGCAACGCTTGACCTAGGCATGGTAACGGACGTTGGCGGCCTTGGCGATAAATCGTTCAATGACTCGGCGTATCGTGGTCTCGTGCGGGCGCAAGTCGTGCTGCACGCTACAAGCTCGGTTCTTCAGTCGCGTGCGGTTTCAGATTACGAGCCGAACTTATCGACGCTTGCACAGCACGGCGATGCCCTCATTTTTGCCATCGGCTTTCTCATGCACGATGCTCTCAACGATGTCGCCCCTCGTTTTCCCTCGACCCACTTCGCCATCATCGACTCGGTCGTCGACCAGCCGAACGTCACATCGGTCACCTTCAAGGAAGAGGAAAGCTCGTTCTTGGCCGGCGTTCTTGCCGGTCTCGTGACCAAGCGGAAAAATGTCGCGTTTCTGGGCGGCATTCCCTCGCCCCTCATTGAGAAATTTCGTGACGGGTTTGAGGCGGGCGTAAAGTCTGTTAACCCCGGAGCAACTGTGCTCGTTAAATATACGGGTTCGTTTGACGACGTTGCGTCGGGCAAAGAGTATGCGTCTGTTTTGTTCGATCAAGGCGCGGATATTATCTACACCGCAGCAGGCAAGTGCGGGCTCGGAGCGATTGATGAGGTACGGACGCGGCCCGCAGGTTACTACATAATCGGCGTGGATTCAGATCAAGACTCACTCGCGCCCGGTAAGGTGCTGACGAGCGCTCTCAAACATGTCGACAACGCAGTGTTCGATCTGGCTGCCGACGCTGCAAAGGGAACGGTTCCGGCCGGACATCTGATCCTTGGGCTCAAGGCGGGCGGTGTCGGATTGACACCCATGACGTACACGCGCTCATTACTGCCTGCGGGTGCCGAAGCCACTGTGGCACGATACCGTCAGGCGATCATCGCCGGCACGATTGTCGTCCCATCGACGCCTCAGGAACTGCAAAACTTTCGACTGGTTTCACCTGCTGCCCTAAAGTGAGCGCCGCGTTGACGCCGGCCCTGTTGCGCTGTCAGAGCATCACGAAACGGTTTGGCAGTGTGCTCGCCAATGACCGCATTGACTTCGACGTGCGCGCTGGCGAAATCCACGCGCTGGTTGGCGAGAACGGCGCCGGGAAAAGCACGCTCATGAATGTGCTCTACGGTGTGCTGCAACCGGACGAGGGCACGATTGAAATCAACGGAGAGCAGGTCCGTTTTGCAACGTGCGCTCAAGCCATGCGCGCCGGTATTGGCATGGTATTTCAGCACTACTTGCTGGTCGAGCGGTTTTCTGTCGGTCAAAACGTCGTGCTCGGACGCGAGCCCTCCGCTCGTGGATTCATAGACGTGCAGGCCACGGACGCTGCCGTGCGCCAGATTGCAGCGCGTTATCGCTTCTCAGTCGATCCATCAGCGACCGTCGAGACGCTGGGTGTCGGAGCGCGCCAACAAGTCGAGCTCTTGCGCGTCCTCGGGCGCGACCCGCGAATCGTTATTTTGGATGAGCCCACAGCGGCACTGTCGCCGGCCGAAACAGAGGGTCTCTTCGAGGTCATGGCTCGATTGCGCGACGATGGTCGAGCCGTCATCTTCATTACCCACAAGCTCAAAGAAGTTATGCGGCATTCTGACAGGATCACGGTCCTTCGCCGTGGGCGAGTCGTAGCGACGATGGATCGTACGGAGGCAGACGAGAGCAAACTTGCGTCGCTTATGATCGGCCCACAGACCCGAGCACCGCAGACCTCAGCAGCGACCTCGACCGCGGCACCTGTTGTTCTGAACATTTCTGGGCTACGAGTTGCCCGCGATGACGGCTCTATTGGCGTCGCTGCTATCGACCTCTGTTGTCGCGCCGGCGAAATCGTAGGCATCGCGGGCGTAGAGGGCAACGGCCAGGTGGAGTTTGCCGAGGCCTTGTACGGCGTCCGGACGAGCGCAGGCGGCAGCGTGGTGCTGGATGGGGAGGACGTCACTCACGCGGCTTTGTCGCGTCGCCGGCGAGCGGGGCTTCGCTACATCTCGGCGGACCGCCAGCGGGAAGGCCTCGTCCTCGATTTTGACGCGGTCGAAAATGCTTTGCTGGGAGACGTGCGGTCATCGCAGCATGGCTCCATCGTCGATGTGGCATTAGGCCAACAACGTGCGGCAGAGATTGCCGAGCGTTTCCGAATCGAAGGCTACCGCTCACGCGCGCCCATGCGGAGCTACTCGGGAGGAACGCAGCAGAAATTCTTGGTCGGCCGCGAGACGAGCGGCGCACCGCGCGTCGTTATCGCATTCGCGCCAACGCGCGGCGTAGACGTCGGGGCAGCCTCGAGTATATACGAGCGGCTCCGGCAGGTGGCGAGCACTGGGGCGTGCATCATCTTGATATCCTACGATCTTGACGAGCTCCGTGAACTCGCCGACAGGATTGTCGTCTTCCATAACGGATCGATAGCGGGCGAACTGACGCCAGAGCACGCAGATGATGCGACGCTCGGCCGCCTCATGGGCAGCGGCGCAGCGTGAGGGGCCGCTTAATCGTGCGCACGTTTGGGCCGCTGCTTGCGATTGCTCTGGGGAGCTTGGTCATTGTGCTCGCGAGAGGAAATCCCATAGCCGCGTACGGGGCGCTGCTCCAGGGAGCTTTGGACTCCGTCCAGGGATTTTCGGAGACGCTTACCCAGACAACGCTTTTCATTTTCGCAGGCCTGAGCGTCGCGCTCGCCTTTCGTGCCGGCCTTTTCAACATCGGCGCCGAGGGCCAGCTCGTCGTAGGTGCGCTCTGCGCCGCGGTCGTCGGCACACACGTGCACGTGGCGAAGCCGCTCGAAGTCCCGATATGCTTCGCCGCTGGTGCGCTCGGCGGCGCGTTCTGGGGATTCATTGCTGGCTTCTTGCGTGCACGATTCGGCGCCAGCGAAGTTATTACGACCATCATGCTCAACTATATCGCGTACCTCGGCGTGAATTATTTGGTTGCCGGTCCTCTGCGCGGTTCACCACTCGCGCCGGAAACCGCGACGATCGACACTGCAGCCATGCTTAACCCGATTATTTCGGGCACTCGCCTGACCGCCGCCTTTCCATTCGCGGTCGTCGTTGCTGTCGCGACGTGGTGGTGGTTGAAGCGAACGGTTTCCGGATTTGAGCTGCGCACGGTTGGCCGTTCCGAACGCGTTGCACGCTACGCTGGCATGTCGGTCCAGGCGGTCATCGTCAAGACTATGATGCTGAGCGGCGCGCTCGCGGGCATCGGCGGTGCATGCGAGGTCATGGGGTTGCTCCATCGTTTCAATGCACAGCTTTCGCCGGGTTATGGCTTTACGTCCATCGCTGTCGCGCTCCTCGCGCAATCCAATCCACTCGGGGTAATCGCATCAGCTTTCTTCTTCGCCGTGCTTGCCAATGGCGCGCTCTCCATGCAAGCACTCGCCCTGGTGCCGAAGGATCTCGTCTCAATCATCGAGGGTCTCATCATTCTTTTTGCATCCGCGAATTGGATGGGGTCGCAATTCGCACTGCACCGGTCGCGTGGAAGCGAGCCTGGAGATGAAGGCGACGAACCAGTGGCTGCGGGGTCAACCTGAAGATGGGCCTCTCGATCGTCCTCGCCGTTCTAGCGATTGCCGTCATCAAAGCGACCCCGCTCGCCTATGCCGCGCTGGGAGGGGTCGTCTCAGAAAATGCTGGTGTGGTCAACATCGGCTTGGAGGGCATGATGGCCGCCGGCGCGTTCACCGCCGTCGTTGCCTCCTTCTATTTTCACAGTGTGGTGCTGGCCGTGATCGCCGCGGCGCTCACCGGCGCAATGCTTGGGTTATTGCTTGCCTATCTTGCCGTCACCCAACGCGCCGACCAAATCATCGTCGGCATGGCAATCAACGTCCTTGCTCTCGGTGGCGCAGCGTTCATGCTTTCAGTCCTTTTCGGCCAGCCGGGCGCATCACCCGAAGTGACAAGTTTCAGCGCGCTCGGAGGCGCCACAGCGACCCTAATGACATACTTGCAGCGCTATGCGCTCGTCTGGCTTGCAATCATCGTGTGCATTGTCGTGCATGTTTTTCTTTATCGCACGCCCGGGGGGCTCCATTTGCGCGCAGTCGGCGAGTCGCCCCATGCTGCGCTGACTGCCGGGATCAACGTTGCGAAATATCGCTACCTGGCGACGATCGTGGGAGGCGTGCTTGCCGCGCTCGGCGGCGCATATCTTTCGATTGGAGAGGTTGACCTGTACTCGGACGGCATGGTTGCAGGTCGTGGATTTATCGCGCTTGCAGCCGTGATCTTTGGGCGATGGACGCCGCTCGGCGCAATGAGCGCCTGCCTCTTCTTCGGCTTCTTCAGCAGCCTGCAAATCGCGTTACAGCGAGCCAACGTTCCGGCTCAACTTCTTGAAATGTTGCCGTACGTGCTCACGATCGTTGCTATCGCCGGCTTCATCGGCCGTTCGCGGCCGCCCGCTGCCGACGGAGTTCCGTTTACGGCGTAGTCTACACGCCTGCTGGATGCCACACGGTTTTAATTTCCATGAAGGCTTCTATCCACTCCGGTCCTTGGGCGCCACCAGTATACCAAAAACGATTCGGCGGCTCGCCGTGTCTGCGCACACGCTTGACGTTGTTGCACGCAAGCTGCGCGGCAGCTGCATCTTGCGCTTCATCGGCGATCCACAGATCGAGGGCGTTGACGTCCATGTGGCCGGCCAGCGTAGGTACTGTCTCCGGGCGATAGCCTGTTAAGATGTTGACGACGCCTGCGGGCACATCGGCTGTCGCGATCGCCTCTGCAAACGCCACCGCGCTGAGGGGTTCGCGGTCGGATGCGATGACAACCGCGCAGTTGCCGCCGCACACCACCGGCACTAATGCACTAATAAGCGCGATGAGCCCCGGTTCAAGTGGCACAACTGACCCAACGACTCCAGTTGGCTCGGGGCTGCTGACGTTGAAGTGACTGAGGCCAACCGGGTTCTTGGTCGACAGCAGTTGCTCGATCTTGTCGCACCAGCCTGCGTACCATACGATGCGGTCGATCGCGGCACTGACCTCTTTCTCTGCTGCACCGAGAGCTGATCCGGTTACACGCAGCGTATCAACAAACTGGTCGCGACGTGACTCGATGATTTCGGCAAGGCGATAGACAATTTGACCGCGATTGTATGCCGAACGATCGCGCCATGAGGGCCATGCTGTCCGAGCTGCCCGCACGGCGTCGCGAACATCTTTTCGGGACGCGCGCGCGATTTGGAAGACCTGTCCGTGAGACGACAGCGGAAACGTTCGGCTGGACTCGGAACGCACGAATGCGCCGCTGATATACAGCTTGTGCGTCTTGCGCACGGCTACGCGCGTTGCCATCATCGCTCCAGATAGGGAAGCAAGCCGTGAACGCCACCCTCGCGTCCAAAGCCGCTTTCTTTGTAACCGCCGAACGGTGATGACGGATCAAATTTGTTGTACGTGTTCGCCCACACGACGCCCGCGCGAAGCTGCGACACGATCTTGAAGTTCTTGCTGCCTTTATCGGTCCAGACACCTGCCGAAAGGCCGTACTTGGTATTGTTTGCCTTTTCGACCGCTTCATCAGGCGTGCGGAACGTCATGACAGATAGCACCGGGCCGAATATTTCTTCTTGCGCGATGCGGTGCGACAGGGACACCCCCGTAAAAAATGTCGGACGAAACCAAAAGCCACGTGCCGGCAAGGTGCATTTCGTCTCATAGCGCGTGCACCCGGCGGCCTCGCCCGTGTCAGCAAGTGCGGTAATCTTCTCGAGCTGCGCCTTTGAATTGATCGCGCCCACGTCGGTGTTTTTGTCGAGCGGCTGACCGACACGCAAAGTCTGCATGCGCCGCGAAAGCTTGTGCACGACAAGATCGAGGACAGACTCCTGCACGAGCAAGCGCGAGCCCGCGCAACAGACGTGACCTTGATTGAAGAAAATACCGTTGATGATGCCTTCGATTGCCTGGTCGATAGGTGCGTCGTCGAAGACGATATTTGCCGCTTTTCCGCCGAGCTCGAGCGTTACACGCCGCTGCAGACGCGCGCATTCACGAGCTATCTCCTTGCCGACTTCCGTTGAGCCCGTGAATGCGATTTTGTCGAGCTGCGGCTGCCGAACCAGCGCTGCCCCGGTTTCAGGACCGCCGGTAATGATATTTACGACGCCGGGAGGCAGATCGGCGTGCTGGATAATCTCTGCCAGCCAAAGGGCGGACAGCGGTGTCGTTTCGGCAGGCTTGAGCACGACGGTGTTGCCGCAGGCGAGCGCGGGTGCAATCTTCCACGCAGCCATGAGCAACGGAAAATTCCATGGAATGATCTGACCGGCGACGCCCAGAGGCCTCGGCGTCATATTTGGGAAGGCCCATTCCAGCTTATCCGCCCAACCCGCGTAGTAACAAAAGTGTGCGGCAGCCAGCGGAATATCGAAGTCGCGCGATTCGCGTATCGGCTTGCCGGTATCGAGCGATTCGAGGACCGCAAGCTCACGGCTGCGTTCGGTGATGGCGCGCGCGATGCGGTAGAGATATTTCGCTCGCTCCCTGCCGGGGCAACGACGCCAATATTTTTCGTATGCAACGCGAGCAGCCCGGACGGCGCCCTCGACGTCTTCCGATGAGGCGTCGGCGACATGGGTAAGCACGTCTTCGCTCGCCGGATTGATGGATGCAAAATGGCGGCCGCTCTTAGGCTTGAGCCACTTGCCGCCCACAAAGAGTTCGTATCTTGGTGCCAGCTTAATGTAGTCGTGGGTTTCAGGCGCCGGAACGTAGGGCCACGTGGGCCGTGACGGCTGCGTGACGGCAAGACGTGCTGAGTCCTCAACCTTCAAGCGTTTACCGTTACCCATAGCTTGGCTGTTTTGAGCTGGTTTTCGGCGCCGCTTTTTTACCACCAGGGCTGGCATCGCTCCTTAATCCTTCGTGAAATAATCTTCGGACTGGTAGACGCCGGTGCGTTCTTTCGTCAATTGCATGAGCGCATCATTGAGCAATGAGCTGGCGCCGATCCGAAAGTATCGCGCATCAAGTCGATCGTCGCCGAGCGTTTCCTTCACGAGAACGAGGAACTGCAATGCCTGCTTTGCTGTTCTGATGCCGCCCGCGACTTTCACCCCGACAGATCTTCCTGTTCGATCCTCGTAATCTCGCACGGCCTCGAGCATGGCAAGCGCGACAGGTAATGTTGCGGCGGGTTGAATCTTGCCGGTTGAGGTCTTGATGAAGTCCGCTCCCGCCTCCATGGCTAACCAACTTGCTCTCCGCACGTTGTCGTAGGTCGCGAGCTCACCTGTTTCAAGGATCACTTTCAAGAGTGCAGGGCTTGACGCTTCCTTGACGGCAGCGATCTCTTCTGCTACATCCCGGTATCTGCCCGCGAGAAATGCGCCTCGATCGATAACCATGTCGATTTCATCGGCACCCGCTGCAACCGCCTCACGGGCTTCGAGCAGCTTCACGTTTCGCGGCGCAAGACCGCTCGGAAACGCAGTCGCAACCGATGCGACCTTCACAGTTGAACCGCGCAGCGCTTTCTTCGCGACCGCAACATGCTGGGGGTAGATGCACAGAGCTGCCACAGACGGCACGGTAAGGTCTTCGGGATTCGGTGTAAGAGCTTTGCGACAAAGCTGCTTGACACGTTCGGGCGTGTCTTTCCCTTCCAGCGTAGTGAGATCCATGCACGCGATTGCAAGCCGAAGCCCCAGAATTTTAGAATCTCGCTTGATGCTGCGCGTCGAGAGGACCGATGCGCGCTCCTCGAGACCGACAGCGTCAACCGGTACGAAGGCCATGCTGTGTGTTTCGGCTACGGGTTTGCGTAATCCGTTTCAACTGGTCCGAACGGTCGATCGTTGATGTGTTATGTATGCCAGTAAACGAGGACGGTGCGCAAGATAGCCTCGAGTCCGGTTTCTTTGCGATCCGGAATGAGGTTGCTGTACTTTTCGCTGCCGGTATTTTGCGATACGCGAAAGAGTGCTGCCGCCAGCATGGGTGGCAACAGCGTGAGAACCCATTGCGCAAAGGCGCCCTTCGGTGTTTGGAGCGGTGAGGCGTCTTGCAGCTCTGGGAATTGTGTCATCGCTGTGGAGATGACCATTGCCGAATCCCGAACGGCTTGAAGAAGTTCTTTGGGGCTCGTTTCGCACGCCACGCGAAGCTGTATGAAAAGCCGCTCTTTGTCCGCTGCCGGCTCCATTGTCGTTTGCGGCGCCACATCCGCCGGAACGCTCGCGTCGGCGATCGTCTTTACCGGCAGGCGCTGATAATCCAAGAATTCAGGAGTGATGATATGCTGCCACTGGCGGTTGGGGCTCGGCTTGCGATTGGACCACGACGTGCGGAAGAAAATAATGAAGCCCGTTGCAAGTAGTTGCTCACACGCGGCGTACGCCCCAGCGCTCAGCAATGGGTAATCACGTAATACAGCGCGGGCCATGGCAGTCGCCAGCTTGCGCTCTCCCAGCGGGCCGACGCGGGCCGGCTTGCGCTCGAGCCGCCGCAACATCCCATCACCCACTACGAAGAACTTGGAAAGGCTTGCTTCAATGTAGTCCCCGACGAGCTGCGGTGGAACGTCACTGAGACCGGCGATGACCAGATAAAAGGCAAGCTTGTCGACCCCGGCGCCTGGAGAAACTCGTCTCTCCACATCGAGGATAAAACGTATGCGCTCTTCAGTCGCATGCGGAATCTGACAGTCGTTTGAGGGGAGCGAGGGCAAACCTACGATGAGGCCGCCGTTGACGAGCGCTTCCCACTTTGCGAGATCGAAGGAATACCCGAGCAACGCAAGGCGCTCGAATAACTGCAGCAGCGGCGTGAAGCCGGTTGGCCGTTCGACTGTGAGCGGCGGACCGATGAGGCTCTTAGTTATGAGCACAGACTATTATGCCGCGCCGCTAGTTTTGGTTATAAGCAGTATACGTCATCGTGCCGGTCGTCAAGGTCGTCGACGCTTGCTTTGCGTCGTACTGCAGAGCTGATCCTCGGCCGCCTTTGAGGTCGACGTTGCCGCCGGCATCGAACGCTCCCTGCACGGTACCGACTCCTGTGATTTGCACCGACCCAGCCGAAGCGTATACGGTGCCAACCGGTTCAACCCCACCGATGGGCGATAAGGAGAGCGCATCCGTGGCTGAGCTGCCGCATGGGTTGATTGCCCCGGGATCCGCTGCCAATGAAAGCAGCATTGTGTTCTGACCGGCGATGGTCTGATAGCCGCCCGAGCCGCTCGACGATACGACCCCTTTTACCACCATGAGGCCTTGGCCGCCGTCTGCGTTAAGGACCGTGCCTGTACCGCTGACGCACAGGTTGCCATCAATGTAGACGTATGTGCCAGCCGAGAAAGTGACTGTTCCGGCCGACACATTGACGTCGCCGTTAATATAGACATTACCGGTGTACGTCGCGGTACCGCTCGAAACAGTCGATCCGCTCAGGGTCGTCCCCGCTTGGGCGGTGAGCTTCGCGTTCTGTGCGGCCTGGCTTACTTCGGTAAAGTTCGGAAACCCGATCGCGGCCGAGCCCGAGTGCGTCGTTGAATCGGATCCCACAAGCGAATCAGTGCCAACCGCGTGGGTGACGCCCTGGACCGTACTTCCAGAGCCCGGTACATTGATGTTGTTGTTAGCGTACAGTGTCGCGTCGTTCGGGTGCAGCGGATCTTGATTAATATTCATTGGCGCCATATCGTTAATGTCGGCAGCCGCGTTGACTGCTCCCGATGGCATCACGAGCGGAGGCGCGGGTTGTGCAATCGCCTCGACGTAGACCTTGCGGCTACCCTGATTCGTGGCCTCGCCATAAATGTATGCTGCACCCTTGGGCACCCATACGTTTGACCCGGGGTCCGCGTAATCAGACGTCAACCTCCCGGTGGGCCAGGACAGATTATTTAACCCGAGGCACGATTTGTAGGCTGCTCTATTTAGTGAACCGGTAACGCAGCCAACGGGCTCGCTTGGATTCTCTGCCAGTCGATTGAGTGCGAGATTCGCGGCGGCTTCAGCAGAGTTGAGAACGCCGTACTTGACGCCTACGGCCTGCGCCTGATTGGTCGCGTTGAAGGCGCCGGTGATGACGAGGATGGCGATGAGCAACAGCAGTGCAACGAGAACGAACACGAACGCCATGGCAAAACCACGTTGCCCGCGAGCACCTGTGATGTTGAGCTGGCGACGTTTAGTTTCTGGCATACGTGTTGCCCTGGAAGTCGGTCTGTGTCTGATTAGCACCGCCGATGGTCCCGGCGATGAGCTCGAAATTGATCGTGCTCGGGCTGCCGCTGACCCCGAGCTCCATGTCGGCGATGTTATTGGTGAGAACGGGGGCGGGCGACATCGACATGGCTGCCGTCACGAGCGGTGTCACGAACGTCGCATCGACATTGGTTGGAACACCGTTGATAGATTTGATGGGCGTGCCGACGGGGGCGGGTTCGTAGGCGCGCATGAGGTCGTACGCCGTGCCTGTGCTGTTGAGCTGGAGCCAGTAGATGTAAATTCCATCCCACAGTGGATAGCCATTGGCGTCAACATTAAACACACCCGTACCCTTGTCGTCAGTGACGACGACCAAGGCTTGCGTGCTTGTTGCCGTCGACGGTGGCGTCGAGCATGACACGCTCGGTGTGATCGAGCAGACCATGACGCCGTTGGTGTCGCCCTGACTGAAGTCGCGGCGCATCTTATACAGCGCGATCGCCGCAGTGTTTACGGTGTCGACTTGCGATTGCATCTGGAGAGGCGACTTCACGAGTAAGGGCACGATGACGACCATCGCCGAGAGCAGCATCCCGATGATCACGGTGACGGTGAGCACCTCTGGGATAGACGTTCCGCGCTGTGGTTTCGTCATGATATCTGTTGCGTCGCGTAGCTCTCGACGCCATACGACCGGGTGAAACCGTCTTCAATCCAGAGTACGTTCACCGTGCAATGCTGAAGGCGGGTAAAGGGTGAAACGAGCGTGCACGATCCGGTGACCGTGAAGTTGCCGGGCGACGTATTGTGCGCGCCGGTTCCTAAGACTTCGTAGCCGCCGTCGATCGGCGCAAGGGTCGGACCCGGGAGTGGACGGCTCTGCTCGACCGAGGACCGGATGCTATCCATGTATTGCTGGCCGACACTCACCGCTTGCAGGTAATAGTTTGAATGCCGTACTTCATGGAGCGAGTATGGAAAGAGGCCAAAAAACGTCGAGAGCCCGACCCCGAAAATCACGATCGAGATCAGCGCTTCGAGGAGAGTAAAACCGCGACCACTCCCGCGGGTTGGTTTTCGCATCCAGTTAGTAACCCCGGACATGATCCCCCAGTGATCTATATTCCCTGTTATCAGTGACAACGGTCACGCACCTGTGGGATATGACAAACAGTGACGCGCAAATATTACATCTGCGCGCAGCCAAATGTGTGTTCGTGCAGCGCTATGCCGAATGAACCTCCGTTTTGAGCGAATCCATATGAAGTGCGACGTCTCGGTACGTCGCGTCGGACGATGCAAGCTTCTCATACCAAAGAGCCGCCACGCGTGCTTCGCCCCGGTTTTCGGCTAGGCGCGCGAGGTTGTACATCGTTTCATTTTGGTGCAGTCGGGTGTGCCCCGGTAGGGTCAGCGCTTCGGTGAGCTTTTTCTCAGCTTCGTCGAGGCGTCCGCTCGCCCACAGATGGAGCGCTTCGACGTTGTATGACAGCACCTTGCCGTTCTTCGCGCGGGCAAGACCTTGGGCAATGCGCAGCACGTCGACGTAACGCTTCATGCGCAGCAACGCGACCGCCACGAGATAGGTAAGAAACGGATCGACGTGCTTTCCCTCGAGTGCCTTGCTAAAGAACGTCATGGCGCCTTTGTGATCGCCCGACTCGCCCAGTGCGCTTCCTATAATAAGCCGGTACGGGCCCGGCAATGGGCCGCCCATCGCCTTGGACCACAGCGTGCGGACGAACTTGTCGACATCTCCCGCCTTGAGAAGCTCAAGGGCCACACTTGCTTCATCGCGCCCAATGAAGCCAAGGGGAATCAATATACCGATCAAGTCGACGGTATGGCTGAACTTGTGCTCGCCATTCGATGCGAAACGCGTTTCTTGGATTGGTGCCTGCGGTACTGCGGCGATTTTCTGCATTTCGGCGCTGCCGGAAGCGATTTGCGATAGCCGCTCCATTTGCTGCTCGAGCGCCGTCGTCTGTTTTTCCTTTTCACCTAAGAGTTTTTCAATCTGATCATCAGCTGCTTTGACTTGCGCGCGCCGCGTTTCCAACGCAGACGAAACCGAGCGTAATTCATTCGCGGCGGAGACTATCTGCAGGCGATCTCGCTCCGCGTGGTTGAGTCCGTCGGTAATGACGGATACCTTAGCGGCCATCCCATCGGCTGCGCCATCGAGGTCATGCGCTTTCGACTGAACTTCGCTGAGCTGGGCTTCAACCGCGTCGGCGGTTTGCCGGACGCTCGCAAGCCGCTCCCGCAGCGCCTTGGCATCCGAATGGAAAGCAGCCAGCGCGGTTTTCGCCGCGGCCACTTCGATTTCGATCCCGCGCAAGCTCGCGCGGGTTGCGTCGGCCTGCGTGCCGATCTGTGCCGCGGTCCGGTTCTTGTCAGCAAGGAACGTTTCGACCTCTCGCGTGATCGCTGCCAGCTGCTCAACGGCAGTGTGACGTTCCTGCGCAAGTTTCGTGAGCGCCGCGTCTTCTTGCGCGCGCACCCGCAGCGCTTGCTCCAACTCGCGGCGCAAGTCGACGACCGATGCCTCGAGTGACGAGCTCTGCGAGTGCAGCGATGCAACGGCTGCAGCCGCGGTCTTGAGTTCTTCTTCTACTTGCTGCCGCTTGCGGTGGGTCTCCACCACAGACGCAGCCACCCGCTCTAGAGCGGGTGTAAGCTCCGCTTGATCCATGCTCATATATAAACATAGGAAGACCGTACTGGAAAAGCCCGCGAGCCACTGATTGAGGCTTAAGACCTAGTG